>Ga0181528_10000161_pt1 | contig 61594 bp, 57 predicted proteins | sample PEATcosm2014_Bin_47_FD_119742 | JGI IMG/M metagenome (GOLD analysis project Ga0181528, IMG submission 119742) | Peatland microbial communities from MTU Mesocosm Facility, Houghton, MI, USA - PEATcosm2014_Bin10_10_metaG | ecosystem: Environmental > Terrestrial > Soil > Wetlands > Peat | place...
GATTGCTACGCTTCGGAAGCGGTTGTCTGTCGCCCTCGCCAGAACGCTCTTTCGTTGTCCGTGCTGTCAAACGCCGCCACGTCGCAGGTACTTCGTTCGCCGTTTGTGACGCAGTAGAACTATCTCGCGACGCTAAAACTCGACTGCTGCTGCGGCGGGCAAAAAACTCTCGCCGAAGCGGCCGCCGCCAAGTCGATTGAGCTCGACGGCATCGTCGCCGATCTCGGACGGCTTGAGGCGACAGCCGTCGCGGCGCCCGCGCAACTCGACACGAAAGCCTTGATCGAAACGATCGCAAAACGATACCACCGGGTCCACAGCCAGGAGCCGCCGGACCTCATCCGTTTGGCCAAGCGCGTGGAGGCGGTGCGCCGCGACCATCCGTCCGCCTCCGCTGGCCTCGCGGATTTGCTGGGGCAACTGCGACCGCAATGTCCTCGTCGATCAGATCACGCCTTCTTCGGTGACGGCGAGGTCCATCGGAATATCGCGAAAGAGTGGATAGTTCGTCGAGATCGCCGCCTGCGCGTAGCTTACGCCGAAGACACGGGGCTCGACCGGGAACGCGGCCAGCGTTCGGACGAGATAGCCGCGTCAATAACCCAGTCGGAATCGGCGGGGTCGAATCCGACGACGGGCGCCAACACGACGTCGGGGATCGTTTCGCGTCCGGCTTCCGGTTCGGGAATGCTCCAGACGCCGGGAACCAGCTTTTCGCCGAGGCGCCAGGCGCGAATCGCCGCGCCGTTCGATCAACTCAAGACCTTCGTCGACGCGGCCATTTTCGAGGTGAATGCTCAACACGTCCGCGCCCGCGTCGGCGCATTGCGCGATCTGGTCGAGCAGGATGTCGTCAGTCGCCATCAGACGGACGGGCAACGGCCTCTTCGTCAGTTTGCGGATGGAGGCGACGAGGTCCGGGAACATCAGCAGGGCTGGCGAAGAAATGCCAGTCGGCGATGTCGAGATGGTAGATATCGACGCGAACGTCCATCCGCTAGACGTTGTCGGCCATCCGGCACAGGTCCGCCGACCAGAGCGACAGCTCAACGATGGGCCGGTCGGCCGGCTGGTCCTGAAGCCAGTTCGGGGCGGCGCTCATGCGTCGATCTCCTGGAGGAAGTCTTGCAGGCTCGCGCGGGATTGCGAGCGATAGCCGTCGAGATCACTCGCTTTGGGCAGGATGACCGACGCCCGCGCGCTGGGAGCGAGCGTCGAGAGTTCGCGCGCCAGCGCGAGCGGATGGACGAAATCGCGCTCATGGCCGATGCGCGACGACGCCGTGCGCGCCGTGATCGCAGAATGCCTACACTGCGGCCATCGCGCCGATGCCACCGTCGACAAACTCAGCGAGGGCGTGAACCGCGCTGGCATGGCTGACGCTATGCTGCTTCAGCCCGACGGCGCCGTGCAGACGATCGATCGTATGGCCGCCGCCGGCTTGGCCGAGCGCAGTCATTCGCCCTCCGACGGCCGAAGCAGGCTGGTTTCCCTGACGGGAAAGGCGCGACAGCGCCGATTCAGTTGGCCGGACAGCACGTCAAGAGCTTGTTGGCCCAGGAGCCGGTGCGGGCCGGGGCGTTTGCGCGGTCAAGCCTGATCGGCAAGGGCGCAACGTAGCGCCGCAAGTTCGGGAAAACGGCAAGCCCGAGGGTCCTCCAAGCTGGGAGGAGCAGGTCTGGGGTTAGGGACGGAAACGCTGCTTCGCGAATTTTGCCCGCAAATCTGGACGGGCGAAGGCCCGGTCGTGGACTTCCGTGAATTTCCCTACCCAACCCGAATGGTCGGGATTGAACTGGCGGATTGCGGCCTCTTCGTGTAGTCGCCGGTGGCGCTCGCTCCTTCGTTCACGCGGGAAATAGATGCGTTGGGCCAAGTCCGCCGCCTCGTGTCGCCGAATCAGCTGCATCGCCTTTTCCGCGGAGAGCGGTTGGCGCGCCCCGCGATGGGCGCGCCAGCTTTATCAATCGCCGCGCGAGTCGCGCTCGACGATATCCTGGCCTGAGTGCGTATTGGCGGCCCGCGGCAAGGTTTCGTCAAAAGAACGGAAGGCGTTCGCCTCCGGCGCTTTCCGGTGGTTGAGGGGCAAGGGCCGTCTTACAACTCGCGCGGCGGCTGAACTGGCAAGCCCAGGCGTCGGCGCGAATCGCATGCGGGGCCTCACTTTCAAACATCGCGCCATGCGCGCGCCCGATTTCACGATATAGTGATAGGAAGATTCTATGCCGTCGCTGGCGGATACAAGACGAGGGCGCCGGGGACCATGTCGAACACTTTGAGCGCCGAAACAGCGTCGGCGCCGCAGCGTCAACCTGGGGCCGCGAGACACGCCGACTTGCAGCGGAACCCGGCGCCGTTCGCAGATCCGCTCAGAGAGCCGCGCGTTCAGCGCCTCCTGCTGTCGCTGGCGATCGCCTTCGGTCTCGTCGCTTTCGTCCTGGTTTTTGGCGACGTCATCGCCGGCGTCGACTATTCGGAAACGATTCGGACATTGCGACGGTTGCCGAGCGATCGGGTCGCGTTGGCGGTCGCAGCGACGCTGTTGAGCTACGTCGGCTTTGTCGGCCGCGAAGCGACGGCGCTCGCCTATGTCGGAGCGTCGGTGCCGCGGCTCGCACTGTGGCTCTGCGCCGTTTCCGCCGCCGCCCTCGGCAATGTCGCGGGTTTCGGCGTGCTGACCGGCGCAGCGGTGCGCTACCGCATCTACGGCGCGGTCGGCGTGACGCCGTTCGACATTGCGCGCGTGGTCGCCTTCGTCATGGCGGGTTTCGTAATCGGTCTGGCGGTCGTTGGCGGGGGCGCCGCGATCGCGGAGGCGGCCGAGGTCGGCGCCATGTTCGGTTGGCCGCCCGGCCTCGCGCGGGCCACGGGTGTCGTCGCTGTGCTCGCCTCCACGATCGTGCTGGTCGGCGCTCCGTCCATATCGCGGCTGCGCGGCCACTGGTTCGCCGCATTCTCGCACAGGGCGATTTTGTCGCAGGTTGTGTGGACCGCTGTCCGCTTGGTCGGAGCGGCGGCGGCGCTGTGGGCGCTGCTGCCGCCGGGAATGATCGGCCTGGCGCCGTTCCTGCCGCTGTATTCCGCCGCTGCGGCGCTGGCCGCGCTGTCGCATGTTCCCGGCGGCGTCGGCATATTCGAATTCACGGTGTTGTGGGCGTTGCGCGGCCATGCGGCGCCGGAGGCGGTCGCCGCGGCGCTGATCGGCTACCGCGCGATCTACTTTGTGCTGCCGTTGCTTTTCTCCGCCGCGAACTTCGCCGCTTTCGAAGCCCGCGCGGCCTTCGATCCGGCGCCGCCGCGGCCCGACGACCGGATCGCCCGCGCCGCCGAGCGCCTGACCCCGACCTTCGTCAGCGTCGTCGCCTTCGGGCTTGGCGTCCTGCTGATCGTCTCAGGGGCTACTCCGACTTTCGGCGCGAGGCTTGACCTGCTTTCGCGCCACGTGCCGCTTTGGCTCTTGGAGGCGTCCAGCTTCTTAGGCAGCATCCTCGGCGTCGCGTTTCTGTTTCTGGCGCGCGGCCTGATCGACCGGCGCGACGGCGCCTGGCGCCTGGCGGCGGCGGCGGCGCTGGCGAGCCTCATGTTCTCGCTGCTGAAGGGCTTGGCCTTTGGCGAAGCGGCGTTGTTGATCTGCTTTCTGGCGTTGTTGCTCGCCACCCGCCAGCGGTTCACCCGGCCGACCTCTTTGTTCGATCAGCCGTTCACTTGGGGCTGGTTTGTCGGGGTCGGCGCCATTCTCGCCTCGGCTTTCGGCGTGCTCTGGCTCGCCTTCCACGACTCGCAGACGGGCATCGGCGACAGTTGGGCCTTCGCTTTCGACGCGCAGGCGCCGCGTGCGCTGCGCGCCGTGCTCGGCGCATCGGTGGCGGCGGCGGGCTTCGCGCTCTGGCTGCTGCTGCGCGCTCCTTCCGGGCGCGCGGCGCCGCCGGACGGCGAAAGTCTCGCTCGCGCCCTGGCCGTAATCGACGCCGGCCCCCGCGGCGAGGCGCTGATGGCGCTCATGGGCGACAAGACCCTGATGTTCTCCCCTTCCGGCCGTTCGTTCCTGATGTACGGCAAGCGCGGGCGCAGCTGGATCGCGTTGTTCGATCCGATCGGGCCGCGCGAGGAATGGCGCGATCTCGTCACCGCCTTCGTGCAGCTGGCCGCCGCCTATGGCGGACGCGCCAGCTTCTATCAGGCGCGGCCGGAGAACGTGACTTTCTATCTCGATCTCGGTTTCAGCGCGATGAAACTCGGCGAAGAGGCGGTTGTCGATCTCGACGCCTTCACCCTGAAGGGCGGCGCCTTCCATCACCTGCGTTATGCGCTGAAGCGCGGCGAGCGCGACGGGCTCAGCTTCGAGTGGCTCGATGCTGAGGCTGCGACGGCCCGCTTCGACGATCTCGCGCTGATCTCGACGGCGTGGCTGGAGGCGCGTCGCGGCGAAGAGAAGGGGTTCTCGGTCGCCGCCTTCGAGCCGAATTTCCTCGCCCGTCAGCGCGTCGCGCTGGTCAGCGAGCGCGGGCGCCCGGTCGCCTTCGCCTCCGTCATGGCGACCCGCATGGGCCGCGAAGCGACGCTTGGGCTTATGCGCTTCGTCGAGACCGATAGTCCGGTCACGATGGATTTCCTCATCACCCGGCTGGCGCTCGCCCTGCGCGAGCAGGGCTTCGCCCGCTTCAGCCTCGGCGCGGCGCCCTTGGCGGGCGTCGCCCCCACGGCCTTGTCGACCCGCTGGGGCCGCATCGCCGGCTTCATCTGGCGGCACGGCGACCGCTTTTACAATTTCCAGGGCCTTCGCGCGTTCAAGAACAAGTTCAGCCCGAGCTGGGAGCCGCGCTATTTCGTCTCTTCCGGCGCGATCGGCCCCTTCGTCGCGCTCGCCGATGCGGTCGCGCTGATCGGCGCGGGCGCGAAACCGGAGGATGCGCGTGCGTAAGTGGGTCTGGATCCTGGCGCTGTGGCTGGCGGGCCTCGCGCCGGCCGCGGCGCTCGTCGGCGGCCGTTACGGCGATGTCGAGGCGCTGGCGCCGGCCGGGGCGCCGCGCGGCCTCGTCATCCTGTTCTCGGACAAGGGCGGGCTTGAGCCTAGCGACCGCGCGCGGCTGCAGGCGATCGCCAAGGCTGGCGCCATCGCCGTCGGCGTCAATACCAGCGCCTATCTCGCCAATCTCGCGCAGGACGCTCCGGGCTGCCTCTCGCTCTTTGAGGACGCGGAGGCGCTGAGCCGCGAATTGCAGCGCGAGCATCCGGCGGCGCTCTATCGCGTGCCGATCGTCGCCGGCGAGGGCTTGGGCGGCGCGCTGGCTGGCGCCATCGTCGCGCAATCGCCATTGCAGACCGTAGGCGGCGCCGTCAGCTTCGATCCCGCCGCGGGTCCATTGACGACGCGCGACCTGTGCCCGCGCCCGCTCGAAGCCGACGACCGCGTGGGACCGGGAACCCCAGACGTTCCCAACCTGAAAAACCCGTGGCTGGTCGCCTTGACACCGGCGGCCCCGGCCGCGGTGCGCGCTCATTTCGCTGAGTTCGGGCGCAAAATCCCTCGCCTGGAGCTGCGCGACCTTGCCGCGCCGCCGGACGGCGAGGCCTTCGCCGCGCTGCTGAAACCGTTTCTCGCGCCCGAGCCCGTTACGACCATCGAAGGCCTGCCGCTCGTCGAGATGCCGGCGCAGACCCACACGCGCCGCATGGCGGTGTTCCTCTCCGGCGACGGCGGATGGCGCGACGTCGACAAGCGCGTCTCGGAGAAATTGCAACAGCTCGGCGTCTCCGTCGTCGGTTGGGACTCGTTGCGCTACTTTTGGCGCCGCAAGACGCCGGACGAAACCGCCGCCGACCTTGCGGCCGTGCTTTCCGCCTACACGCAAAAATGGGATTGCGACGAGGTGGCGCTGATCGGCTTCTCGTTCGGGGCCGACGTAACGCCGTTCCTCTATGATCGGCTGGACGAGGCCTGGCGCAAGCGCATCTCGCAGATTTCTCTGATGAGTCCAGGCGTGGCGGCGGATTGGGAGATCCAGGTCGCCGGCTGGTTCGGCGCCGGCCCAAGCTCGGCTGCGACGCCGCTCGCCCCGGCGCTCGGCCCGATCCCGGGCGAAAAAGTGCAGTGTTTTTACGGGAAGCTCGAAGAGAACAATTCTTGCGGCCTGTTCGCCGACAAGGGCGCAGAACTCTTCGCGAAGGAAGGCCGCCACCACTTGGACGGCGACTACGACCTGATCGCACGACAGATTTTCGAAGGTTTCCTGCAGCGAACAGCGCGGCCATGAGGCGCGAGGGATTGATTTTTTGGCGCAGCCAAGTGCGGTCGAACGGAATGGGTTGAAGCCGTGCCGGCGCCGGCGTGTGCTGCTGCCTATATGGTTAGGTGTTTTGGGAAATGTCTGACAATGTCTCGCGCGCGGACAGCGCGCCGGCTCGCGGAGGGAGCGTCATGATTTCAGTAATGGTGCTGTACGCAAACTCGCCGGGAACGCGATTCGACCTCGAGTATTACACGTCTCGCCATCTTCCTCTGGTGAGACGGTTGCTGGAGCCGATGGGGATGCGCTCGCTGACCTTCGTCAGAGAAATGGCTGTTGATCCGACCGGACCCTCGCAAGCCTTTCAGCTGGTCGCGGAACTTCGATTCGACGATATGGAGTCGACGAGAACGGCGCTCGCGGCGCATGGCGCCGAAACCCAAGCCGATATTCCCAATTTCACCGACGTGGCGCCGATCATCCTCATCGGCGACCTGACGACCGCGTGACGCGTTGAGCCCTGGGTTTGGCGGCGCCGCGGTCGGCTCCGGCTAATTCTTTCGCATCGTCAGCACGCCGGCGCTGAACAGCGCCGCCACCAACAGGAGACCCTGCACGATGTACTGCCAATAGGTCGGCACGCCCATCACGGAGAGGCCGTTGTTGATCACGCCGATCAGCAGGACGCCGATCAGCGTGCCCAGAATATGAAACTTGCCCGGCCGCAAGGAGGACGCGCCGATGAAAACCGCGGCGAAAGCGTTGAGGAGATAGCCGTCGCCGACCCCCTGCGGCCGCCCTGCGCCCAGCACCGCCGCCGCCATCAATCCGCCCAGGCCCGCGCACGCCGCGCAGACGGCCAGAGCAAACGGCGCGTAGCGTTTCACCGCAATGCCCGATAGCCGCGAGGCCTCGGCGCTGCCGCCGATGGCGTAGAGATGCCGGCCGAGTTGGGTATGTTCGAGCAGCAACCAGAGCGCCAGGCCGACAGCCAGCATGATCAGAATCGGGTTGGAGACGCCGAAAATGGCGCCCTGCCCGATGGTCATGAACTCGTCGGGAATGCCGGTGATGATGGTTTTCGAATCCGAGATGCCGAGGACGGCGCCGGTGATGATCGAACCTGTCGCCAGCGTCGCGATGAACGCGGAAATTCCGAGATAGCTGACGATGAGGCCGTTGAGAATCCCGATCACGGCCGCCGTGACAAGCGAAGCGGCGACCGCAGCGGGCACGCTGACGCTGTCGGGGTATTGCACCAGCAGGAACGTGGCGACGTAGCCGCCGAGCGTCGCCATGGCGGCGATTGAGAGATCGAACAGGCCCATCACCAGGCAGACAGTCAGCCCGAACGCCATTGTCCCCAGAATCGAGATCTGGCTCATGATGTTGAGCAGGTTGTCGACGGTCGGAAACACGTCGGAGCGTGCGAACGAGAAAAACGCCAGCAGCGCAATCAGCGAGCCCAACGTCCCGAAGCGCGCAAACAACACCGTGAAGTCGAGCCGTGGTCGGCGCGCGACTTCGCCTGCGCTGGTGGTTGCGTTCATTCGCCTTCTCCCGCCGCAAGATTGAGGATGTTGGCCTCCGTCGCCTCTTTGCCGAGCAGCTCGCCGGCGATGCGGCCTTCGCGGAACACGAGGACGCGATGGCAGACGCGAGGGAACTCCTCGACTTCGGTCGAGGTGAAGATGACGCCGGCGCCATCGGCCGCGATCTCCCGGATCAGCGCATAGATCTCCGCCTTGGCGCCGATGTCGACGGCGGCGGTCGGCGAATTGAGCATGAATATCTTCGCGCCGCTGGCGAGCCAGCGGCCCAGGATCGCCTTTTGCTGATTGCCTCCGCTCAGCGACTGGATCGGCGCCTCCACGCCCGCCATCTTGACCGAAAGGCGCCGGCCGATGCTCTCGGCCTCAGTGCGCTCCTTGCCGCGACGAATGAGCCGCAGCACGGGATCGGCGACGAACTGGCCGAGGTTGGGCAGCGAGATGTTCTCCCTGACGCTCGCGCCGGGCAGCAGGCTTTCTGCGTGACGGTCCTTGGGAACCAGCGCCAGACCCGCCGCCTTGGCGTCGCGCGGCGATTTCAGCACGACTTCGGCGCCGCAAACGACGAGGCGGCCGCCGGTCATGGGATAGCGGCCGTACAGGAGATCGAGCGCCTCTTCGGCGCCCCCGCCCGGAAGCCCCGCCAGCCCGAGAATCTCATGCGCGCGCAATTGAAAGCTCATGTCGGCGACGCGTCCGCCCTTGGCGCCCGCCGCCGACATGAGGACGTCGCCGGTGCTTACCGGGGCGGCGGCTTCCTCGCTGAAGTTCTTCTGCGACCCGACGATCGCCTCGATGATCGAGCGGCGCGACAACTGCTCGCGCGTCCAATGGCCGGCGTTGCGGCCGTCGCGCAGCACCGTGACCCGGTCGGCGATCTCGAAGACTTCGGCGAGCCTGTGGCTCACATAAAGAAAGGCGTGCCCTTCGGCGGAGAGCCGGCGCATGTGACCAAACAGCACTGCGACCTCGGCCGGCAGCAGCGCGGCGGTGGGCTCATCGAGAACGATCAGCTTGGCGTCGGCGCCGATCGCCTTGGCGATCGCCACCATCGCGGCCTCGTCGGGACGCAAGTCGCTGACTTCCCGGCGCGGATCGATATCCAACCCGACGCGGGCCAACAAGGCGCGCGAGCGTCTATAGGTTGCGGGCCAATCGACGAACATTCCGGCCCGACGCGGCAGGCCCGCAGTGAGATGCAGGTTTTCCGCGATCGAAATCTGCGGCACAAGGTTGAAATGCTGATGCACGACGGCGATCCCGAGCACGCCGGCTGCGTGGGGCGAAGGCAGGGCGACTTCCGCGCCCTCGATCAGGATCTTGCCCTCGGTCGGTTGACTAGCGCCGCAAATCTGGCGAATCAGCGTCGACTTGCCTGCGCCGTTCTCGCCGAGCAGGGCATGGATTTCGCCATGTCGGACGGTAAGGTCGACGCGATCGAGCGCCCGGGCGCCCGGGAATTGTTTGACCAGCCCCTCCACCTGCAGAAAGACGCCGCTTTCGGCCCGTGGCGGGCCTGTCCCGGTCGTGGAAACCGGGACGGGCGCGATGTCGGCTGCAGCCATTGCGGCCCGTCCAACCCAGAGGGAGGCTATTTCGCTTTCGGCAGATCGGCCGAATAAAGCACGCAGGTCTTGAAGTCGGGATATTGGCCCTTGGGCGGCGCCGTCTCCTTGGTGATCAGGCAGGGCTTCTTGTAGATCTGGCGCTCGGGGAACGCGGCGCCGTCGACGGCGTCGGCGACCGATTGCACCGCCTGCACGCCCATGCCGCGCACGTCATAGGCGATAGTCAATCGCAGCGCTCCCTCGCGGATCAGGTCGTAGGCGGCGTCGTTGCCGTCCATGCTGACGACGAACGGCTTCTTGTCGTTGTGGGAGTGTTGCACGGCGCGCGCGGCGGCGACGCCGACCTCGTCCCATCCCATCCAGATCGCCTTGACGTCCTTGTGGCCGGCCATGAAGTCGGTGACCTTGTTGAACGTGTCGTCGACCTGTCCTGGCACCTTGATCTCCATCTCGGTGACCTTGATCTTCTTGTACTCGCCCATCACGGCCTTGAAGCCGGCGTCACGTTCGGCAAGCGCGGGAAGCACGGTCCAGTTCATCTTGAGGACTTCGCCTTCGCCGTCGATGGCGGCCGCGATCGAGGAGGCGGCAAAGACGCCGTCGGCGACGTTGTTGGAGCCGATATCGACGGTGATGCCGGGCACGAGACCGGCGAAGGTGGAGACGAACGGGATGTTCGCCTTGGCCGCGTTGGCGATGACGCCGCCCATCTGGGTGTTGGCGGAGGCGATGTTGATGAGCGCGTCGAACTTGCGGGTGATGTAGGTGTTGGCCTGGTTGTTGGTCGCCACCTGATCGCCGTTGCCGTCATAGGTCTCGACGGTCCAGCCGCGTTCCTTCGCGGCGGCGGTCGCGGATTCGATCATGGCGTGAATGGTCGGGGAGGCCGCGTTGACGGAGAAGATCGCGACCTTGAGGTTGGTCTTCGATTTCTCCTGCGCCAGCGCTGCGCCGGCCATGGCCGTCGACGCCAGCAAAGCCGTAGCCGCCGCAACCCAGATTTTCACTTGCATGTCTTCCTCCCCGGTGAGCGCACAGTGTTCGAGCGCTTATTGTTTTCCGGGAGGGATCGGCCGCGAGGCGACGCGCCGTTCGGCGCCTGCCACTCCCGCCTTGCCGAGGCGCGAGTCTCCGTTTCGGAATTGGGCCGGCTCGCTCCCAGTCGTCTCCTCCTCACGCGGGGCCGTGCAGCGCGCCGCGTTCCTTTTGTGCAAGCGTAAAGGCGGTTTGCGTCAACGTCAACAGGTTTGGCAAACATTCTTGTCATACAAGATGGCCGGACGAGCCTGGGAAGCGCTCCGGGGGTTATTTTCGACCAGACGCGATTGCGAGCTGGCAGCGATAGGTCAGCGAGTTTCGGCGCCGCCTTCGTGTGAGCCACGGCGCGCATCGATTTCCTCCGAGAGTCAGAGCGCGTTGGCCCTGGCGGTCATCGCATTCTTGTCATACAAAGACGTAATACACAACGCCGCGGATAGCGTGGCGGGGAGGGAGCGTCGATGACGGTTCTCATCACCGGCGGCACGAAAGGCGTCGGTCTCGCCCTCGCCCGGCGCTTCGCCGCCGTGGGACGGCAAGTCTTCTTCGCCTATCGGCAGGACGCGGCCGCCGCCGCCGTGGCGCAGATCGAACGGGGCGGCGGGCGCGCGGTGGCGCTGCAGGCTGACGTCGGCTCACCGCACGGCGCGCGCCGCCTGATCGAGGACGTCGCCGCGAGGACCGACCGCCTCGATCTCGTGGTCCACGGCGCGGTCAAGGCGCTGGTCGGCCCGTTGCTGGAACTCGACGCAAGCGAACTTGCTGAGTCGATCACGACCATCGGGACGTTGCTCGAATTCCTAACGCAGGCCGCGCTGCCGCTGCTCGGGCGGGGCAGCCGCATCGTCTTCCTTTCCAGCTGCGGCAGCCGGCAAAACATGTCGTCCTACGCAGCGATCGGCGCCGAGCGCTGGCGGAATCGCCGGCGCGCTATCTCGTGCCGGAACTCGCGCCGCGGGGAATTCGTATCAACTGCGTGGCGCCGGGAACCCTGGACACCGAAGCGGTGCTCAGCCTGTTCGGCGGCGACACGGATGGGCTCCTGGCCAGCGAGGCCGCGGGCAACCCGAGCGGGCGCAACGTCACGCATGACGATTACGTCGGGCTCGTCGCCTTCCTCGCCGGTCCCGAGGCCTCGATGATCCAGGGGCGGGTCGTCTTCGTCAACGGCGGCCAGTACGTCATCGCCTGAAGCCAGGAGAGCAGCGCATGAGGGGACAGCTTACGCTGGAGCGGCTCGGCTATTCGATGCCTTCGGACGCGCCCGCGTTCCAGGCGCCGCCGTACCACTACCGCAACGCCCAGGCGATTTCGATCAAGTTCGAGACCGATGCGCAAGCCGCGCTCGAAGTTCTGCCCGAGCCGCTGGAATTGATCGAGCCGGCTCACGCCAATCTCTCGTTCTACTGGTATCCGTTCTCGACTTTCGGCCCCTATCACGAAGCGATCCTCAGGCTTTACGCGCAGCACGAGGGCAAGCCGCTGACCTACGTGCAGCAGATTTTCGTCGACACCGAGCCGCCGATGCTCGCCGGCCGCGAGGTTTGGGGCTTTCCCAAGAAGCTGGCGAAGATCGGCTTCGAGCGCGATCGCGACATGATCGTTGGAACGCTGGAGCGCCCGGCCGGGGTGAGGCTGGCGACGGCCGTGATGCGTCCGGAACAGCCGGTCGCCCAACTCGGCTCGAACGGCCCGACCACGGGACTGCGCATCATCCCTTCAGCCGATCCCGCGACGACGCGGCCGGCGCTGGCCGAGTTGATCGCCGCGGATTCCCAGCACAAGCTGCGCGAAGCCTGGGAGGGACCGGCCTCGATATCGTTCCCGGACCGCTCTATGTTTGACCCGGTCGACCGCTTCCCGGTCCGCCGCATCGTGAAGGCGATCTACATGGAATATGACATCACGCTTCCCGCCGGCCGGGTGATAGCCCGGCTATGAGCCCGACCGCGCCGCGCCGCCTCGACTTCGAGGGCGCCGTCAACTTTCGCGACCTCGGCGGCTACGCCGCGGCGAATGGGCGGCATACGCGCTGGCGGCGGCTGTTTCGCGCCGACAGTCTCGCCGATCTGACGCCGGACGACCTGGAACGGCTCGATGCGCTGAACCTTCGGGGCCTGATCGACTTCCGCACCGAGTTCGAGCGCCAGTTGAAGCCGAACCGGCTGCCTGCGGGCGCGTCGATCCGCGCGCTGGAGATCGGCTTCCTCCCGGCGGGGACGCTGGAGATGCTTATGGAAGTCAGACAAGGCCGGATTTCCACCACCGAGCTTGAGCGCCGGGTGATCGAGCAGTACCGCAAGTTCGGCGTCGATCATGTCGACGAATACCGCCGGGCGCTCGATTTCGCCGCCGATGCGCAAAACTATCCGCTGCTGATTCATTGCACGAGCGGCAAGGACCGCACCGGTTTCGCCTCGGCGTTGTTGTTGCTCGCCGTCGGCGTTCCGCGCGAGATCGTCCTGCACGATTACAACCTGACCAACCAATATCGTCGCGACGTGTCGCATCTGTTCGGCCCGCAAACGCCCGCGGATATCATTGCGCTGCTGCTGTCGGCGCAGTCGCATTATCTGGAAGCCGCGCTGGACGAAATCGAGCGCGTGCACGGGTCGTTCGAGGCGTTCCTGGCGGGTCCGCTCGGCGTCGACGCGCACAAGCGGGCGCGGTTGATCGAATGTCTGACGCAGGCCTGACGCGCTTCAGGCCTGCCGGAACGTGCGGTCGAGATAATGCCGGAACGTATTGGAGGTCAGATCGAGCTGCATCGGCGTCACCGAGATCGCATTCTCCGCAATTGCTTCGAGATCCGTTCCCGGCTCGAGCTCGCCGGTCTCGTAGGCGAGCTTGATCCAGTAATAGGGGAAGTTGCGCTCGTCGACGCGGCGCACGGGGCGGAACGAGCCCGGCAACCGACGCCCCTGCGTCGTCACCCTCAGTCCCTCGACGGCCTCGGGCGGGCAATCGGGAAAGTTGACGTTGACGAAGCTGCCGGGCTGCCAATCGCAGGCGAGCAGCCGGCGCAGGATCTCGGGCGCAAAGCGCCGCGCGGTCGCCCAAGGCGCTTCGCCGCCGATGGTGAACACCTGGCTCAGCGCGATCGATCGCACGCCCAGCAACGCGCCTTCCATCGCCGCCGCCGCCGTGCCGGAATAGGTGACGTCCTCGGCGAGATTGGCGCCCCGGTTTATGCCCGAGAGCAGCACGGTCGGCTTCGCGTCGGCCATGAAATCGTAGATCGCCAGCAGCGCGCAATCGGTCGGCGTGCCCTTGACCGAGTAACGGCGCTCGCCCAGTTTTCGCACCCGGATCGGGATCGTCATCGAGACGGAGTGCGAATAGCCCGACCGCTCGTCGTCGGGCGCGACCACCCACACGTCCTGGGTAATCTCTTGCGCGAGTTCGGCCAGCAGCCTGATCCCCTCGGCCTCTATGCCGTCGTCATTGACGATAAGAATGCGATGCTGCCCTGGCTCCGCGGGCGGCGCGAGATCGGTCATGGCGGCTCCTCCCGCAATTTCCGCGCGCCTCCCGACACGGGGCTTGCAGGGAAAGCGTTTCTGGAGGAACATACTACAATAACGTAGGACAAGTTGGCAACGGCCACGGGAGGAATCCGACCATGCGGGAAACCTGGATCGTCGGCGTCGGCATGACCCCGTTCGGGCGATTTCCCGGCCAGTCTCTCGCTGCTCTCGCCCAGCAGGCCGCCGCCGAAGCCCTGGCGGACGCCGGGGCGGCAGCTTCGGCGGTCCAGTCCATCGTCTTCGCCAACGCCACTCAGGGCGCGTTGGAAGGCCAGCACGGCATCCGGGGACAATGCGCGCTCGACGGCGCCGGCTTCGGCGCCGCGCCGGTCTTCAATGTCGAGAACGCCTGCGCCTCCGCCTCGACGGCGCTCAACCTCGCGCACCTGATGGTCGGCTCGGGCGCCTGCGATTGCGTGCTGGCGATCGGGGCCGAGAAGATGGTCATGCCCGATCCCGCCAAATCGATGGCCGCCTTCGAAGGCAGTTGGGACCTCGCCCGCCGCGACCAGACCCTTGCCGATCTCATCGCCATGGGGCGCGGGATGACCGTTCCCCCCGGCGCCGAGACTGGCGAACCGCACAGCGTGTTCATGGACGTCTACGCCGCCTTTTGTCGCCATCACATGGCGCGATTCGGCACGACGCAGCGGCAGATGGCGGCCGTCAGCGCAAAAAACCACGGTCACTCGGTTGAAAACCCGCGCTCGCAATATCGCAAGGCGTTCAGCGTGGATCAGGTGCTCGCCGCCCGCACCATCGCCTGGCCGCTGACGTTGCCGATGTGCAGCCCGATCAGCGACGGCGCTGCGGCGGCGCTGGTCTGTGCGCCCGCGTTCGCCGAGCGGCTCGGCCAGAGCGCCCGCGCGGTCCGCATTCGCGCCAGTGTGCTGATGGCCGGCGATCATCGCGACCCCGACGACATGGACAACCATGTCGCGCGCAAGGCGGCGCGGCGCGCCTACGAGGTCGCGGGTCTGGGGCCCGAGGACGTCGACGTCGTCGAGTGCCACGACGCCACCGCGTTCGGCGAAATCCTGCAAAGCGAGATGCTCGGCTTCTTCTCCGTGGGCGAGGGCGGGCCGGCGGCGGAACGCGGCGAGACCGCGCTGGGCGGCCGGATACCCTTCAACCCCTCCGGCGGACTGGAATCGAAAGGCCACCCCATCGGCGCCACCGGGCTCGGTCAGGCGTTCGAAATCGTGTCGCAACTGCGCGGCGAAGCGGGCGCACGGCAGGCCCCGGGCGCGCGGGTTGGCCTGGTCGAAAATGGCGGCGGCTTGCGCGGGATCGAGGAAGCCGCCGTCGCCATCACGCTCCTCGAGCGCGCGCGATGAACCTCGCCAACCTGCTCGACGCGTCCGCGCGCACCTTTCCCGACCGCCCGGCCGTTTCTCTCGGCGACCGGCCGCTGTTCGACTATGGCGCCTATGGCGCGCTGGCGGCGCGGCTCGCCGGCGGTCTGAAGGCGACGGGCCTGGAGCCGGGCGACCGGGTCGTGCTGGCGATGACCAACAACCCCGAATATCTGGCGATCCTGTTCGCGCTCTGGCGCGCGGGTCTGGTCGCGGTCCCCGCCAACGCCAAACTGCATGCGCGCGAGATCGCGTTCATCGCCGCCGATTGCGGCGCCAAACTCTGCATCGCGACACCGGACCTCGCCGCCGCGCTCGCGCCAACGTTGGATCCGGCGACGCGGCTGGTCGAACTCGGCGATGCGGATTGGCGCAAGCTGGCCGCCGCCGACGCCACCGCTGTCCGCGAGCGCCGCGGCGAGGATCTCGCCTGGATCTTCTACACCAGCGGAACGACCGGACGCCCGAAAGGCGCCATGCTGAGCCACCGCAATCTGATGACGATGGCGGTGCTTTATCTCGCCGACGTCGACCCGCTGACTCCCGAAGACACGCACTTCCACCTCGCGGCGCAGTCGCATGCGACGGGGCTGTTCGGCCTCTCGCATATCGCCAAGGCGACGCATCAGGTGCTGCCGCCGAGCGGCGGCTTTTCGCCCGCGGAAGTCGCAGATCTCTTGGGCGCGCACCGCAACGCGACCTTTTTCGTGCCGCCGACCGGTCTGAGGCGGATGCTGCGCGATCCCGGCTTCGCCGGCGCGCCAATCGAGAACATCCGCACCGTTCTGCTCGGCGCCGCGCCGGTCTACGCCGCCGACCTGAAAGCCGGCTACGAGGCGCTGGGGCCGCGGCTGTGGAACGGCTACGGCCAGGGCGAGAGCCCCTGCACCATAACGGCGATGCCCAAGGGCCTGCTGGCCGCCGCGATCGTCGCGGGCGACGAGGCGCGCATGGTCTGCGTCGGGCTCGCGCGCACGGGGATCGAGGTCGCCGTGGTCGACGCTGGGGATCGCCCGCTGGCCCCAGGCGAAATTGGCGAAGTCGTCGTGCGCGGCGACACCGTCATGTCGGGCTACTGGAACCTGCCCGAGGCCTCGTCCGCCGCGCTTCGCGGCGGCTGGCTGCACACCGGCGACATGGGCGCCTTGGACGACGGCGGCTATCTGACGCTGCTCGACCGCGCCAAGGACCTCGTCATCTCCGGCGGTTCGAACATCTACCCGCGCGAAATCGAGGACGTCTTGCTGGGGCATGAGTCGGTCGCGGAAGTCGCCGTCATCGGCGCGCCCGACGCCGAATGGGGCGAGAGCGTGATGGCGCTTATCGTGCGTCGCGACGGAGCGAGCGTCGAAATCGCCGAACTTGAAGCGCTTTGCCTGCAGCGCATCGCCCGGTTCAAGCGCCCCAAGCACTGGCGCTTCGTCGAAAGCCTGCCGAAAAACAGCGCCGGCAAGGTGCTCAAGCGCGAACTTCGCGACCGCCTCGCCGGCGCCGTGGATAGCCGCTAAGTCTGTCCTACATTTTTGTCCTAAGAAATATTGACATGACCTCGCAGTCCCGTCATCCTGACGGCAACGAACAAGGAAGCCGCCGACGGGCGGCGATCCAGGCGGAAGCGCCCCGCCTCGGGGAGGGAGGAAGACATGGCCAAGCTGCTTGTTGACAACGACAAATACGCGCAAGCCAACGCGTCCGTGGTCGTGGACGCCTATCACGCGGCGATCCACGAGCTGATCCGCCGCAAGCTCGATTCGATTGGCGGCGACTGGGCGAGCTTCGTCTTCGACAAGTCCTACGACCTGATCACCGCCAAGGACTTTGCCGCCATCGAGGCCAAGCTGGTCGCGACCGGGCATCGCTTCGACTATTCCGCGATGATCTCGGTCCGCGAGCGCCCCGAAGTGTACAAGCCCGCCACGGGGGAAGGCGAGAACTCAAAAGACTTCTCGTTCGAACACGCGGAGGCTGTGGTTGCGCCGGTCGACGAGAACGGCCGCGAGCAGCGCGGCGTCGGCGACAATGTCGTCAAATACGCCAAGAACCTGATCGGCGTCGCCCGCTACATCCGCTCCAGCGAGCGTGTGCTCGAATTGCTCAATTCCGGCGTCCCGGCCGACACCGTCGCCATCATCGACGACAGCGGCGGCACGCTCACCGCGCCGATTCTCGAACAGTTCAAGGGCGTGATCTGCGCCGGCGGAACGGTGCGCTCGCATCTGGGCATCCTCACCCGCGAATACGGCATCCCTTGCGTGATGAACGCCAAGGTAAGCGGCATCAAGGAAGGCGACCGGGTCGAGATCGAATGCACGGCGACCGCCAAGACCGCCGAGGCCTATCAGACCGGCGTCGAAATGACCGCCAAGGTTTGGCGGCTCGCTAAATAAGCACTCGCAAGCATCCTGGGGAGGATCGCGCCATGGGTTCGAGCCGCATCAGCTACGCGCAACTTCTTGAAACCAACAACCTCGTCCAGGCGAGCGCCGACGAGACCTACTGGCTGTGCGTGACGCGCACGGTGCAGGAATCGAAGCTGTTTCCGGTGCCCGCCTATATGATGCTGTCCTACATGATGGCGTATTACCGCTATCCCTCGCTGCTGCGCAAAATCGAATCGCGGCTGTCGGCCGAGGAGATCGGCGACCGCGCGCGCAACGCCGGCATCAAGATCCAGAACCCGTCGATGGGCTGGGCGCTGCCCGGCTTCTATCTGCTGGGGCGCGAATGGCTGATCTCGCTCGGCCTCATCCGGCCGCAGGATGCGCTAGAGGACCTCGCCTATGTGATGGATTTCTGGAAGCGCTATCAGCTTTCTTGGCAGCGCAACAACGGCCACATCACCAACAAGGAAGCCGGGCATCGCGGCCAGTTCCTGCCCGAGCGCCGGGTGCAGGTGTTTCATGCCGACATGTACGATTGCAGCCAAGGCGACGAACTGCACGAGGCCGCGCAGGGTTTCATGGCCGCGGCGTCGCAATACGGCTTCCTGATCTCATGCGAAAGCCGCATCAGCCTGCACAATTCCGGCCCCTACAAGATTGGCGACGATCGCGAAATGATCGTGCGCGACTTTATGGATCTTTCGGAGAGCGATTTCCCCTGGCTCGACGGCGTCGCCTCGGAAGTCCCCTACAACAATCTAACCGTCACGATGGGCGTCAAGGACTGCCATTTCTATCTGGTCGACGATTGGGGCAGCTTCGAATCCAAGCCGGAATTCACCGCCGACAAGCTCGTCGGCGTCGGCCTCTACACCTCCGACACGCTCTCCGACGGCTATCTCCCGGTCGGCATGGGTTCGCGCGAGGAGCTGACGACCACCTTCAAGTCGCTGACCGAGAAAGTGAAGGACGCCAACAACAAGTTGTGGCGCCGCATCGCCGGTTGGACGCGCGACCAAATGATGGACGCCGGCGCGATCACCTACTTCTCCATCGTCAAGGACCTCGCCCACGTCGCGGGCGTCTACGACGTCAACGACTGGATGATGGTGGATGAACGCGCCGAGCGGTTCCGCCCGCTGTTCAACGACGAATACAGCCGCGATGCGCTGGTCGGCCTGTGCATCGGCACGCACACCTCGAATTGGTTCAGCGAATATACGATGATGCAGCATGGCAACGGCCCGCAGAAGCTGTTCTCGCCCATCCCCTATTCGGTGTTGCAGGGCGACGACTACACGCCGAGCTGCGGTCCGATCTACCCGGGATCGAGCTGCCTGCCGGCGAAGGTCGACCGCTACAACACCACGCGCGGCGTTGTCGGGCTGGAGGAATACAATCGGCTCGCGCGCGCCGTCCGCCCACCGGCGCTTGAACCCGCCTACCGGCATCTCTGTGAGACCTGGGTGAAATACCACTCCGGGGAACCGCTCGCGGATGAGCTTTATAAGATCGAACAGGCCAACTCCCGGTTGCTCAAGGGCAAGGGCTCGACCCTGCGGCGGGCCGACGTCGAAAAGCTGCGCAAAGCCGCCCGCTAGAGCGAGACCATGCAGATCGGTTCCCTGATCCGTCGCGCGGCGCTGCATTTCGGCGAGGCGCCCTGCCTCGTCGAGCGCGACCGGATCGTGTCGTTCCGCGACTTCGACCGCCTCACCGACAAGCTGGGCAACGCGCTTCTGGCGGCGGGTTTCATTGCGGGCGATCGCATCGGCGTGCTGTTGCCGAACGGGATCGACTGCCTCGTCGCCTATTACGCCCTGGCCAAGGCGGGCCTCGTGCGCGTGGGCATGAACACGCGCGAAACCCTCGACAACCACGCGTTCAAGCTCGCCGACAGCGGCGCCCGCGGCGTGATCCACACCTTGTTTGACGCCACCGAGATCGCGCATCTCGGCGTCGAGCGTCCGGTCGGCCCTGCCGAGTTCGCTGAGCTTGCGGCGAGCGGCTCGGAGGCGCCTTGCGCAGTCGACCGGGCGATTGATGCGCCCTATCGCCTCGGCTACACCGGCGGCACGACCGGGCGCGCGAAAGCCGTCACGCTGACGACGCGGGGAGAGCTGTCGGAACTTTCCGCGTTCCTGACCGATCTGACGCCCGATCTCGCCCGCGGCCAAACATTCTTGCACGCGGCGCCGATCGCGCACGCCTCGGGCGCCTTCTTTCTTCCTTCACTGGTGCGCGGCGTGCGCTCCCTGGTGATGCCGAAATTCGACGCGGCGGAGTTCGTCGCGCTCGCCGCGCGCGAAAGGTGCGAACATACGTTCCTGGTGCCGACCATGCTCGCCATGATCCTGGAGACTCCAGATATCGAGACGGCCGACATCGCGCTGCGTTCGATTTCCTACGGCGCCTCGCCGATCGCTCCCGCCCTGCTGCAACGCGCGGAAAAGCGCTTCGGCCGCATCTTCGCCCAATCCTATGGCCAGGCGGAAAGCCCGATGGTCATCACCTGCCTGAGACCGGAAGATCACGACCGTATCGGGTCTTGCGGGCGCCCGTTCACCATCGTCGAAGTCGCGGTGTTCGATGACGAGGATCGCCCGCTTGGCGTTGGCGAGCGCGGAGAAATCGTCTGCCGCGGCCCGCAAACTATGGCCTACTACTGGAACAATCCGGAAGCGACGGCGCAGGCGTTCCGCAATGGCTGGTTGCACACTGGCGACGTCGGTTACATGGATTGCGACGGCTTCTTTTATCTGGTCGACCGCAAGAACGACATGCTGATTTCGGGCGGCTACAACGTCTACCCGCGCGAAGTGGAAGACGTTCTGCTCGCCTGCGAGGGCGTTGTCGAGGCCGCGGTCGTCGGGCTTCCCGACGACAAATGGGGCGACCGGATCTACGCCGTCGTGTCGTGTCGGGCGGGCGTGGAGGCAGAGCGGGTTCTGGCGCACGCGCGCGAAAACCTCGCCAGCTACAAGCGGCCCAAGGGCGTCGAGATCTGGCCCGAACTTCCCAAAAGCTCCGCCAACAAGATCCTGCGCCGCTCGATCCGCGAGAAGTTGGTCGCGCAGATCAACGAAGAGGCCGCCGGACGCGGCCGGGAGGCTGCCAAGTGAACGAGATGCATCTGGTCATGCACGGTCTTGCGATCAAGAAGCACGCCAGCGCCGACGACGTCGCCGGCATTCTCGGTCTCGATTGCGAGGACGTGCGCGTGACGCTGACCAAGCTCGTCACCGCCAAGCGCGCCGTCGAGATCAAGGGGCGCTACATGCTCGCCCCGGCGGCGCGGATGCTGCTCGACGCGGACTATTCCCGCTACTACGAAGCCGAGCGCGCCAACCCTTTGTTCCAGGCGGGTTACGCCGGATTCGAGCGCCTCAACGCGACGCTGAAACAACTGATCACGGACTGGCAGACGATTCCCGTCCGCGGCGAGCGCGTGCCCAACGATCACGCCGACAAGGACTACGATTCCAGGATCGTCGACCGGCTCGGCGATCTGCATGAACGCGTCGAACCGGTGATCAATCAACTTGCGAACGCGCTGCCGCGCATGGCGATCTATGGCGAGAAGCTCGCCGTGGCGCTGGAGAAAGCGGAAAAGGGCGCCGTCGCCTGGGTCAGCGACGCCAAGATCGAGAGCTATCACACCGTCTGGTTCGAACTACACGAAGACCTGCTGCGCCTGATGCGGCGCGAGCGCACCGAATAGGGCGGGCCGCGGCGATGGCGCTTGGCTTGGGACAATGGACGCTGGGACTCGACGGCGAGGGCTTGCCCTCGCGCGATCTCATCGGCGGCAAAGCCTGGTCCGTCGCGCGCATGCAGGCGCTCGGCCTCACCGTCCCGCCGGCCTTCGTCGTCACCACCGAGGCGTGCCGTGCCTTTCTCGCCAGCGGATGCGAGCCGCCGCAGCTGGAGGCCGAGATCGACTCCGCCATCGGCTGGTTGGAAGCCAGGACCGGCCGCGCGTTCGGCGCCGGGCCGCATCCGCTGCTGGTCTCGGTGCGCTCGGGCGCTCCCGTCTCGATGCCCGGCATGATGGACACGGTGCTCAATCTCGGCGTCAACGATGCGACGGAGGCGGCGCTGGCGGCGGAATGCGGCGATCCCGCCTTCGCCCGCAACACCCACAAGCGGTTCCTCGATCTCTACGCGCATATCGTGTTGCGATCCACGGCGCCGGAACTCGACGAGGCGCAAGGTCCCGCCGCATGGCGCGCGGCGATCGCCGCCAGTTGCGGCGCCGAAGTGCCCGCCGACGCCCGCGAGCAACTACGCAACGCCGTGCGCGCGGTGTTTCAGTCGTGGAATTCGCGCCGCGCCAAGCGCTATCGCCAGCATCACAACATCCCCGAGGATCTCGGCACCGCCGTCACCGTGCAGGCGATGGTGTTCGGCAATCTCGACGCGCGTTCCGGCACGGGCGTGCTGTTCTCGCGCAATCCCTCGACCGGCGCAGCCGAGCCCTATGGCGAATATCTGCCACGCGCGCAGGGCGAGGACGTCGTCTCCGGCAAGTTCACGCCGCAACCGCTGACGGCGCTGGGCGCGGTCCTGCCGGAGGCGCTCGCCGGCCTGCTCGACGCCGCGCAGACGCTCGAAACGGCGGGGCGCGACGTGCAGGACATCGAATTCACCATCGAACGCGGCCAACTCTATTTCCTGCAATCGCGCGCGGCCAAGCTCGCGCCGCACGCCGCCGCTCACATCGCCGTCGCTCTCGCCGAGGAGGGCCTGATTGATCGCCGGAGCGCGGTCACAAGGATCTCACCAGATCAGGTGCGCATCCTGCTGAGTCCACACATTCGCGAGAGCGCGCTGAACGGCGCGCGCCTGTTGGCTTCGGGCGAACCTGCTTCACCTGGGGTCGGCATCGGCTACGTCGTCTGCGACTCGGACGAAGCCGAACGGCGCTCTCAGATCGGCGAGCCCGTGATTCTCGCCCGCCCGACGACTAGCCCAGAAGATCTTCACGGCATGCTCGCGGCGCGCGCGGTCGTCACCGAAACGGGCGGCAGCACTTCGCATGCGGCGGTGGTTGGTCGGGCGCTGGGACTGCCTTGCGTCGTCGGCTGCGGCAAGGGCGCGCTGCAGCAACTCGCCGGCGAAATGGTGACAGTCGATGGCCGCGCCGGCAAGGTCTATGCGGGCGCGCTCGAAATCGAGGCGCCGGACGAGAGCGACCATCAGGCGCTGGCGCGCCTCGCGCAATGGGCGACGGAGCAATCGCCGCTGCGCGTGATCCCAGCCGCAAGCGCGCAGGCGGACGCAGCCGTCGACATTTCCGACGACATCGACGCCGCCAACCCGGAAAAGATCGGTCTCGCGATTGCGCGCGTCAAGGGAGCGCGTGGGGTCCGCGGCGGCCTCATCGCCTCGGACGAGGGCGTGCGCGCGGCGATGCAGGCGGGCCTCGAATTCATCGTCGCCGATCCCGTTTTGCCCCCCCTGCTGGTCGCGGTCCGTCTGGCCGCGCAGGCGGACGCCAAGGTTGATAGCGCATGAGCGACGTGACTCCCAAGGACATCGAAGCTTTGCTGGAGACCTTCGAGGCGTCCGACTGGAGCGAGATGAAGCTCAAGATCGAGGGGCTGGAGCTGTTTGTCTCCAAGTCGTCGGGCGCGCGCCCGTCGGTCGGCGTCGGCGAAATCTCCGCGCCTGCGCCAGCGCCTGCGCCCGCTCCTGCGGGGATCGCTTCGACGCCCAAACATGGCGCGGCGCCGGACCATTGGGTCGCCGTGCGCGCGCCGCATCTGGGCACCTTCTATCGCTCGCCGAAGCCGGGAGCGGCGCCCTATGTGAATCTCGGGCAGCATGTCGAACCGATGACCGAGGTCTGCCTGATCGAGGTCATGAAGCTGTTCACCTCGCTGTTCGCCGGCGTATCCGGCGTCGTGCGGCAGGTTCTGGTTGAAGACAGCGAACTGGTTGAATTCGGCCAGACGCTGTTTCTCATCGAGCCCGAAGCCTGACATGCGGATGCGTCGCGTTCTTGTCGCCAATCGGGGGGAGATCGCGCTGCGCATCGTGCGCGCGGCGAAGGCGCTCGGCCTCGAGACGGTGCTGGCCGCGTCGGCTGCGGATCGCGACAGCCTCGCGGCGAAGGAAGCCGACCGTGTCGTCACGCTGGGCCCGGCCCTGGCGCGCGCGTCCTATCTCGACGCCAGCCTCGTGGTGCACGCCGCCAAGGCGACCGGTTGCGATGCGCTGCATCCGGGATACGGCTTTCTTTCCGAGCGCGCGGCGCTGGCGCGGCTGTGCGAGGAACACGGGGTGACGTTTGTCGGCCCGACTTCGCAATCTATCGAGGCAGTGGGCGACAAGCTGGCGGCGCGTCGATTGGCGAAGGCCGCGGGCGTGGCGATGACGCCGGGAAGCGCCAAGCTGGCGAGCGCCGAGGAGGCCGTCGCGTTCGCCTCCGAGATCGGGTTTCCCGTCGTGACTAAGGCGTCAGCCGGCGGCGGCGGTCGCGGCATGGTAGTGGCGCGCGACGCCAACTCGCTCGCCGAAGGTTTCGAGCGCGCTTCGGTTGAAGCCAAGGAGGCCTTCGGCGACGGCACGCTTTATCTGGAGCGCTATGTGGAGCGCGCGCGTCATGTCGAAGTGCAGGTGCTGGGTCTTGGCGACGGCCGGGTGCTGCATTTCGGCGAGCGCGACTGCTCGATGCAGCGACGCTATCAGAAGATGATCGAAGAGGCGCCCGCTTCCGCCATGCCGGACGCGACCCGGGCGCGTCTGCACAGGGCCGCCGTGGAGTTGCTCGGCTCGATCCGCTACCGCAACGCCGGCACCGTCGAATTCCTCTACGACGTCGAGCGCGACGATTTCTATTTCATGGAGGTCAACGCACGCATCCAGGTCGAGCACCCGGTTTCTGAGATGATTTGCGGCGTCGATCTCGTGCGCCTGCAACTCGAAGTCGCGGGTGGCGCAGCGCCGCGCGTGGAGCAGCGCGATATCGTATCCCACGGCCACGCCATCGAGGCGCGCATCCTCGCCGAGGACCCGCGGCGCGGGTTCCTGCCTTCGCCCGGACGCATCACGCGCTGGCGGCCGCCTGACGGCGAAGGGGTGCGGCTCGACACGGCGATCGAGCAGGAGGCGATCGTGTCGCCGTATTACGACAGCATGATCGCCAAGCTGATCGTGCATGCGCCAGATCGTCCGCGCGCCGTCGCGCGACTGCGCGATGCGCTGGAGGCTTTCGCGGTCGAGGGCGTCGCAACCAACATCGAGCTTCTGCGCGCGGTGACCCGTCATCCCGATTTTCTCGCCAACACGCTCGACACGCGTTGGCTCGAAACTGTTTTCCTGCCGCATTACGGCCAGCTGGAAGGTTAGAGATGGCCCACATCGAGTTTCTCGACGAGACGATGCGCGACGGCCAACAGAGTCTGTGGGGCATGCGCATGCAGGCCGGCATGGCGCTGCCGGTGGCGCCGCTGATCGACCGCGCCGGCTATCGGGTTATCGACCTCGCCGGTTCCTCGCTGTTCGAGGTGATGATTCGCTCCTGCCGCGAGAACCCTTGGGAGGGTCTCGATCTGCTCGTGCAGGCGATGCCGCGCACGCGGCTGCGCGGCGGCATGCGCTCCAACGCTTCCGTCACCTTCGGCGTCACGCCGGATTCGCTGATGGACGCCTGGATGCGGCAACTCAACCGCCACGGCTGCCGCAGCTTCTGGATCTACGATGTGCTGTTCAACATCGACAAGATGCACAGGCTGGCCAAGGTGGCGAAGGAATTCGGCTCGGAAGTCTCGGGCGCGATCATGTTTGCGCTGTCGCCGGTCCATACCGACGCCTATTACGCGCACAAGGCCGACAGGCTGTCCGCCTCGCCCGACATCGACACGCTGTTGCTCTACGACACGGCCGGCGTGCTCGACAAGGAGCGGCTGCAAACGCTCGTGCCCGCTATCAAGGCGAAGGCGCGCGGCAAGCCGATCGAGTTCCACGCCAACAACATTCTCGGCCAGTCGGCCAAGGCTTACCTCGACGCCATCGATCTCGGCGTCACCATCCTGCACACCGCGAGCCGGCCGATGGCGAACGGACCCTCGGTGCCCTCGACCGAGATCATGCTGCACAATGTCGAGTTGCTCGGCCACACCCATGGCGTCAACAAATCGCTGCTGCCGCCGGTCGCCGAGCATTTCGAGAAGGTCGGCAAGGCCGCGGGCTTTCTCGTCAACCAGCACAACGAATACGACGTGCTTTCCATTCGCCATCAGATACCGGGCGGCATGACCGGCACGCTGAAGGCGCAACTCGCCCAGCACAACATGACCGACAAGCTCGACGACGTGCTGCGCGAAACCGCGGAAGTGCGCCGCGATCTCGGCTATCCCGGCATGGCGACGCCGTTCAGTCAGCTCGTCGGCATCCAGGCCGTGCTCAACGTGGTGACGGGCAAGCGCTACAGCATCGTTCCCGACGAAGTCATCCAATACGCCGCCGGTTTCTACGGCGAGACAGTGGCGCCCATCGACGGCAATGTTCTCGACATGATCATGGCGGCGCCGCGCGCCAAACAGGTCGTCGGCAGCCCGCCGGAGCAACCGACGATCGAGGAATTGCGCAAGCGCTACGCCACCGACGACGACGACGAGTTGATCCTGCGTGCGCTGGTGCCCGAGCCCGATCTCGAAAAGATGCGCGCCGCCGGGGCGGTCAAGCGCGACTATCCGCTGCTGTCCTCTCCCGAGTTGGAGCAAGTGCAAAAGCTGATGCGGGCGGCGAAGTCTCCGGTGCTGCAGGTGCGCACCGCGAAGCTGTCGCTCGACCTGCATCGGCAGGCGGGCTAGCGCCGATGCGTCGCGCCGTCATCGTCGACATCGTCCGCTCGCCGTTCGGGCGCGGGCGCGCGGGCGGCGCGTTGGCGGCGATGCATCCGGTCGATCTCTACGCCGGCGTCCTTCGCGCGCTGGTCAACCGGACGGGCGTTGATCCCGCGCTGATCGAGGATGTCATCACCGGCTGCGTGATCCAGGTCGCCGAGCAATCCGGCAACGTCGGGCGCCAGGCGGCGCTCGCCGCGGGTCTGCCGGAGAGCGTCGCCGCCGTCACGCTCGACCGCAAATGCGGTTCGGCGCAGCAGGCGTTCGATTTCGCCGCGCAGGGCGTCATCGCCGGCGCCTATGATTTGGCAGTCGCCGGCGGGGTCGAGATGATGAGTCTCGTGCCGATGCGCATCAACCGCATGGGCAAGGACAACGAGGGGCCGCTGTTTCATGCGCGTTATCCGCAAGGGCTGGTGCGGCAAGGCGTCTCCGCCGAGTTGATCGCCGCGCGCTGGGGGCTGTCGCGCGAGGCGATGGACCGCTTCGCCGCGGCTTCGCACCAGCGCGCGCTTGCCGCGGAAGACGCCGGCCTGACGGCGCGGTCGATTGTCCCCGTCGAGATCGCGCTGCCGGGGGGCGGGACGCGGCGGGTCGAGACAGACGAAGGCCCGCGCGGCGACACGTCGTTCGAGAAGCTGTCGGCGCTGAAGCCGACGTTCGAGGACGAGGCCGCTGCGGCGCGCTTCCCCGAGATCCGCTGGAGCGTCACCGCCGGTAATTCCAGTCAGGTCACCGACGGCGCCGCGGCGGCGCTGATCGCCGAGGAAGGCTTCGCCCGCCGGCTCGGATTGCAGGCGCGCGCGGCGATCACGCATTTCGCGCTCGCCGGCGACGATCCCATCCTCATGCTGACCGCGATCATTCCCGCGACGCGGAAACTGCTGGCGCGGGCGGGGCTGAGCATGGCGGCCATCGACGCCTTCGAGGTCAACGAAGCTTTCGCTTCCGTTGTCCTCGCCTGGATGCGCGATACCGGCGCCGACCCCGAGAAGGTCAACGCCTACGGCGGCGCCATCGCGCTCGGCCATCCCGTCGGCGCATCGGGCGGGCGCCTGCTCGCCAACCTGCTCTTGCGCCTGGAAGAGACCGGCGGCCGCTACGGCTTGCAGACGATGTGCGAATCCGGCGGCATGGCGAATGCGACGCTGATCGAGCGGCTGTGAGGTTGCTCACGCGCTGAGGTTGGCGCCGCCGTTGACGAAAAACACCTGGCCCTGGATGTACCCGGCCTCGGGCGAGGCGAGCCATCGCATCAGGCTTGTGTAATCGCCGTCCTCGACGCCGCGCCCGGAAGGGTTTCGCCTGGCGGACTCGCGCACGACGTCTCCTGCGTTCTCGCCGAACAACGCCCGCACCGCGTCGGTTTCGACGACTCCCGGAGCGATGGCGTTGATCCTGATTCCTTTGGGTGCGAGTTCGACGGCGAGATAGCGCATCAGGCTCTCCGCAAGCGCTTTCGCCACGCCAATGGCGGCGTAGTTGGGCACCACGGTGCGTCCGCCCCGGCTCGTCAGGTAGAACACGCTGGAGCCGCGCCGCAGCAGCGGCAGCGTCGCCTGGACGAGATAGAGCAGGCTGGTTCCGTTCGTCGCCACCGCATTGGCGAAGCGAAGCGGGTCAGCGTCCAGGGCCGTCGTCGCGTAGGCGTCGACGGCGGAATGAACCACCTGATCGAGCACGGCGCATTTCGACCGCACCGCGTCGGCCAGAGCGGCGCAGCCCTCCGGCGTACCGACATTGGCCTTGACGAGATGTGCGCGCGCTCCTGCGGCCGCCACGGCTTCCGCCGCGAGACCCGCTGCTCCCGTGTCGGAGTGGTGGGCGAGAAATACGTCGCCGGCGTCAGGCGCAAAAGCCTTGGCGATGGCGAGGCCGATGCCTTTGGTGCCGCCGACAATGAGGATCGACACGCGCTACTCCGTGGTGCGAATGGCCGGAAACGCCTCGTCGGGCAGCCGCATGAGGCTGAGACGGGTGCGCCGGACGTGCAGCGAGGCGACCTTTTCCGAACGTACGCCGTCGCCGGACAGAATCGTCTCGGTGATGGTCTGGTATTCCGCGAACTGCTTTTCACGGTCCCTCGGCGTGATGTAGCCCTGGAACTGCATGCGCAGCAGATGGATCTGCATCAGCGGCAGCATGCGTTGCAATTCGTGATTGCCGCCGATCTGAAGGATCGTGTCGTAGAAGCTGCGGCGCTCGTCGAGGAACGCCGCCGTGCCGCCGTCGTTCTTGAACGCCAGCAGGCGCTGGAACGCCGCGCGCATTTTCGCGGCGTTGTCGTCTGCGGCGATGCGCTTGGCGGCGACTTTCGCCATCAGGCCGACCAGCACTTCGAGCACCATCAGACTGTCGTGGACTTCCGCGCGCGATAGGGTGCGGACATAGGCGCCCCGGTGGCGGGTCAAAGTCAGCACGCCCTCGGCGGCGAGCCGCTTCAAAGCCTCGCGCACGGGGCCGCGGCTGACCTGATAGTCTCGCGTCAAATCGGCCTCGATAAGCCGCTGGCCCGGAACATAGACGCCGGCCCGAATCGCGCGGATGATAGAATCGACCACCCGTTCCGGCGAGGTCATCTGCGCCCGCTCGGCCGCCTCGGCCTCCGCCTTTTCGCGGTTGTGCGCGCGGGCCGCGCGACCGGCGGCGTTCATGTCGATCGTCTGCTGATTCATTGCGTCTTCGCGACCCGTCAATGCTGCACCGCGGTACAGCCTCCTTAAAGAGCGGGCTCAAGCGGGGCAAGAAACAATCTTGCCCTACAGCGGGCTCAGTCGTTCGGTCGCACCATCACCTTGATCTGGCTCGTGGGACGGCGGAGCGCCTCAAAGGCGGCGGGGAGTTCGTCGAGCGCCACGATATCGGTGATCATCGGGCCGGGATCGACGCGGCCGGATTCCAGCAGGTCGAGCACCAGCCGCCAGTCGGGCCGCCCGTAGCCGAGCACGTACTGGATGTTGGACTCCTTGAAGATCGCCGACATGGGAATCGCGGTGTCTTCGACCATGCAGACGCCGACGACGACGATGCGGCCCCAGGTGCGTGACAGGTCGATCGCCTTCTGGATCATGCCGGGAACGCCGACGCATTCGAAGATGACGTCGGGCGGGGCGCCGGCATGGCGCGCGAACGCCTCTGCGACATCCTCCTTGGCGGGGTCGATCACCGCGGTCGCGCCCATGGCGCCGGCCGCCTCGCGCCGCGCGTCGGCGAATTCGCTGACGACGACGTTGCGGGCGCCCGCGAGTTTGGCGAACACCGCGGTCGCCAGTCCGATCGGGCCGCCGCCGAGGATGAGCACGCGCTCGCCCAGCGTCACCTTGCCGCGGTTGACCGCATGCAGCCCGACGGCGAGCGGCTCGATCGCCGCGCCTTCGCGGTTCTTGACCGAAGACGGCAGGCGCAGCGCCTCCGTGCAGCTGAACTTCACATATTCGGCGTAGGCGCCCTGAAACGAGGGATGGAAGCCGGTCAGGGTGTTCCTGGGGCACATGATGCCCATGTCGTCCTTGCACTTCATCAGCCCGATCTTGCGGCAATCGTCGCAGGCGTTGTTGGGCAGCGCGGTCGCCATCTCGCCGACCTTCCAGTCGGGCGAGCCGGACTCGACGATCTCGCCGGCGAATTCATGGCCGAGAATGGTGCCGTCGGGCACCACGAACACGCCGGGATGGGTCGAGTGCAGGTCGGAGCCGCAGATCCCGCAATAATGCACTTTCAGCACGATCTCGCCGCGCCCCGCCTGCGGCTTCCCCACGGTCTCGATCTGCAGCGGCTTGCCCAGTTCATGAAAGACGGCGGCTCTCATACTCGTCTCCTCCCGATGCGATTGCAGGACGCGCGGGAATTTTTTCCGCTTTCATGTCCTACAACTTTTTCATACAATAACGTCCGGCGACGAGGATGTCCAGAACAACGGACGTCGCCGCAGGGAGGAAACGATGGATCGCGTCAAAGGGAAAATTGCGCTGATCACCGGCGCGGGCACCGGCGTCGGCCGAGCCTGCATGAAGCTGTTCGCCAGCGAAGGGGCGAAGGTCGTCGGCGTCAGCCGCACGCAGAGCAATCTCGACGAGACGTTGGCGCAGGTGAAGGCGGCGGGCGGCGAAGGCGTCGTCGTGGCCGCCGATCTCTCCACCGCTGAGGGCGCGCAAAAGGCGGTCGACGCGACGCTAAAGGCCTATGGCCGGATCGACATTCTCGTCAACTGCGCCGGCGTCGGTTACAGCTGGATGGAGAAGAGCCCAGGTTCGATGAACGCGATCGACGCGACAACGCCGGAGAAATGGGCCGAGGTGATGGCGATCAACCTCGACTCGGTGTTCCACATGTGCCGCCTCGTCATCCCGCAGATGAAAAAGCAAGGCAGCGGCGCGATTGTCAACGTGACCAGCATTTCCGGCTTACAGGGCTTGGCCGGCGCGCACACCTACACCGCCGCCAAGGGCGCCGCGATAACCCTGACGCGCTCGATCGCCATCACCTATTGCGGCGACAACATCCGCGCCAACTGCATCGCCCCCGGCTTCATCGCGACGCCGATGGTCGAGTCCGTGCTCAATCTGTTTGACGATCCCGCCATGGCCGACCGCTTGACGCCGATGAAGCGGCCGGGCACGGCGGAAGAAATGGCCTACGCCTGCCTCTATCTGGGTTCCGACGAATCCAGCTATTGCCAAGGCACGGTTCTGGTTGTCGACGGGGGCACGACCGCGCGACAGTGAAGACCGGCCACAGCCCGGCGCGGCCGGGGCGCCGCGCCTGACAAGGAGTTTCGAGTTGGACATCACCCAGAGCGCTCGCAGCCTGGAGCTCGCCGCGCGGATCCGCGAGTTCATGTCGGACCATATCTATCCCAACGAGCGCCGCTTCTATCAGGAAGCCGAGCGGCTCGGACCGTGGAGCGTTCACCCGGTCGTCGAGGAACTGAAGCCGCGGGCGAGGGCGGCGGGGCTGTGGAATCTGTTCCTGCCGGCCCATGTTCCCGGCGGCTTGAGCAATCTCGAATATGCGCCGCTGTGCGAGATCATGGGCCGCTCGCATCTGGCGCCGGAGGTGTTCAACTGCAGCGCTCCCGATACCGGGAACATGGAGACGATCCTGCGCTATGGAACGGAGGCGCAAAAGGAGCGCTGGCTGAAGCCGCTGCTCGCCGGCGAAATCCGCTCCGCCTTCGCGATGACCGAACCCGACGTCGCCTCCTCGGATGCGACCAATGTCGAAAGCTCCATCGTGCGCGACGGCGAGCATTACGTGATCAACGGGCGCAAATGGTACACCACCGGCGCGACCGATCCGCGCTGCCAGATCGTCATCTTCATGGGCCAGACCGACCCGCAAAATCCCGACCGGCACAAGCGTCAGTCGATGATCCTGGTAGCGAAGGATACGCTGGGCGTGCGTGTCGTCCGCTCGCTGCCGGTGCTCGGCTTCTACGGCGTGCCCGACCGCGCCTCGGAGGTGACGTTCACCGACGTGCGCGTGCCGGCCGACAACATGCTGCTGGGCGAAGGCCGTGGCTTCGAGATTGCGCAGGGGCGGCTCGGACCCGGGCGCATTCATCATTGCATGCGGCTGATCGGCCTCAGCGAACGCGTGCTCGAACGGATGTGCCGACGCGCCGAGAACCGCGTCGCGTTCGGCAAGCCGATCGCCGAGCAGACGGTGACGCTGGAGCGCATCGCACAAGCTCGCATCATGATCGAACAGGCGCGGCTGCTGACGCTGAAGGCGGCTTATATGATGGACACCGTCGGCGCCAAGGCGGCGCGGCAGGAGATCGCGATGATCAAGGTCGTCGCGCCCAATATGGCGCAGCAGATCGTCGACTGGGCGATCCAGGTTTTCGGCGGCGGCGGCACCAACAACGACCACTTCCTCGCCGCCGCGCTGGCGACGACGCGGTTGCTGCGGCTGGCCGACGGGCCGGACGAAGTGCATCGCAACCAGATCGGCAAGCTGGAGTTGCGCCGCTACCGCAATACCGATCCCGCCCGCACGGGCGGTTCGGGCGAGGCGCTGGCGCCCGACGAATCCGAAACCTGGGCGGCCGGCGGCCTGTGGCCGCGGCCGCGGGATCTGGCGTGATCGTCACGCAGCGCGGCGCCAGTCGCTCAGCCTTTCGCCGCGCTCGACCAGCCGGCGCGACAGCGGCGAGACGATCCGCAAGGTCTGACCCGCGCCCACGCTAGCGCCGGTTTTGCGCGACGGCCACGCCGCCGCTGCGCTATTCTGGTGCGCTACTTCATGGGCGCCGGAGTCATCAGTCCGCCTTGCGTCCACAACGCGTTCAGGCCGCGGTCCAGCCGATAAGGTTCGCCGACCGTGCGACGAAAAATCTCGCCGTAGTTGCCTGTCGTTGCGACGACTTTGGCCGCCCAGTCATGCGCCAGTCCAAACGCCTGAGCCGTAGCGAAATCGCCGCCAAGCAGTTGCTCGGCGCGCATGTCGGCGCGCTTGAGCGCATCTGCGACGTTGGCCTGTGTGATCCCCAGCGCCTCCGCCTCGATGAGGGCGCTGATCGTCCAGTCGACCAGAAGGCCGAAATCGGCGTCTTTGGCGAGGTAGGCCGGCGCAATCGGCGCAAGCGAGAGGCGCTCGGGCAGAAATACAAAATCGCTGACGCGCGCGTGAAAGGCGGCGCGCGACTGCGCGAGGCGGGATTCGAGCGCGGTTCCAGCGCAACGGCCGACCGCGACGGCGGCGTCCATTTCGCCTTGCTCGGAATGCGCCACCAAGGCGTAGGGAATCTCGCGCGCCGTCATTTCGTCGCGCAGGGTGCGCTCCGGCGGCGTCATGTCGAGCGCACAGATGACCTTATCGCGCAATCCCGCGAGGTCGGCGACGCCACTCTGTCTGGCGACAAGGAAACGCTGCGAGTCGAAGAAAATCGGCCGCGCGTAAGCCAGCCCGAACTTCATCGCTACGGCGGCCGAGGGCGATACTCCGACCGCGAGCTGGATCTTGCCGCTCGTCAGCGCGTCGACCGCCTCCAATTCGCCGGGAAACTCCCGGACCGCGAGGCCGCTGGCGTCGCCGAAGATCGCCACCGCCACCGCGCGGCAGATCTCGGTTGCGAGGCCGGAGAGATCGCCGTGGATGTTTTCTGCGCTCCAGTCGTCGATATTCTGGATGGCGCCGCAATCGAAATGGCGCGACGCCTTCATGGCGGAGATCGTATCGGCGCGCGCGTCCAACGCGAAGCAGAGGAACAGGAGGGCAAGCAGTCTTGCAACAAAGGAAGTCATTGAGCGTCCGGAAGGCATAAAACCAAACATGGGACGGAAGCTTTCGCTTCCGTCCCGGAGGCGTCGCGAGGGCGACGAAACAGGCTGGATTTACGGCGTCCAGCCGGCCTGGGTCGGCGTGCCCGGCGACTGCGTCGGGCGCGGATTGACGTCGGTGGGATACGGGTCAATCGGCTTGCCCGCCTTGTAATTCGCGGCGGAGGTGAAATCGGTGGGCAGGATTCCGATCGCCGCGCAAGCGCCGTTGGTGTAGCCGTTGGCCGAGTAGTTCGGCGTCGCCAGATGCGGCAGCGTCTTCACGACCTGTGTGCTGAAGGTCGCAGCCGAGGCCGGGATCGGCTGCTCGTAGCCGCTCAGGCGACCGTAGTCGAACGCCTCGGTGAGGTCGCCAATATTGTTGTCCGGGGCGTCGGACGGCTCCATCTGGTCCTGGCCGAGGTTCACCTTGCCGAGATAGGCGCCCTTGCGTTCGTCGGGCAGCGTCGCGAGCGGCGCCAGACCCTCCAGTTCGTTGATGAACTTGATGACCGAACCATGCTCGCTGTAGCGGTGCGAAACCTTGCCCGCCGCGGCGTAGGGAGAGATCACGAGGGTGGGGATGCGCGGTCCCGCGGCAAGCGGCGAGCCGTCGGCGAACTTGTTGCGGATATGCGGCGCGACATGGTCGTAGAAGCCGTCCGTCTCGTCATAGGTGATGATGATGGCGCTCTGCGACCAGTACGGGCTGTTGGCGATGTCGTTGATCGCCCGCGCGGAGAAGGCTTCCGAGATCTGCTGATCCGAGTAGGCGGGATGATCGTCGTTGCCGATGAAGGCGTGCTGGATAGCCGGCGTCGGATCGACGGGCACGAGGCCGTCATTATTGTCGTAGCCGCCGCGCAGGTAGAACACGCCGCCGCTAGTCGGCAGCGTGCGGCCCTCGACGGCGTCGAAGAAGTCCTTGGCGCCGTGCAGGTTGGTGTTGAGGATCGCAGGATTGTCGGCGAGATAGCCGAAATACTGCGGTCCGTTGTGATGCAGGACGTAACCGGTGTACAGGGCTGGGTTCGGCGTGCCGGTGCCTTGCGGCTCGTAGGGATCGGCCACGTCGTTGCCGTTGAACCCCTGCTGATACCAGCCCCAGTTCACTGGATGGTCGAACTTCGCCACCTTGAGAATGTCGTCCTGCACGTCGCGCAGGTCGGCGGTCGGGTTGGGATCGTTCTTGATGATCGTCGTGATGTTGGAGCCCATGAACGAGAGCGGCAGCGTCGCGAAGGTCAGGTTGAGCGCCGGATTGGCCGCGTTCTCGTCGAAGTTGTAAGGCGGCTTGACGGAATTCGTGTCGAGGTTCGATCCGGGGAACGGGCCGGGATCGGCGACGATCGGTACAAAGGCGTTGCTGACGGTCGGCGTCACATTCGAGCCGTAGGTCGCGCCGAGCGGGTTGGGGAAGCTCGAGTTGGCGTAGGTGACGGACGCGCCCTGTTCCGGATGCAGCGCCCATTGCGTCTGGCCCGATTGGCCGGCGATGATGGCGATGGCGTTCGGGGTCGACGGGCCGACGATGGTCTGGCGGAAATTGTCGAACAGAACGAAATTCTTCGCCCAACTCCACATGAACGGGATCGTGTCGCAGTCGATGTGGCCGATGTCGGTTTCGGCTTTCTGCTTCTGCGCGAGGGTGATCGAGGTCGCCGCGACGCCGGTCTTGGTGACGATGGCGCCGTTGGCGTTGGTCGTCAGGCCTTCCATATCCATCGCGTAGCGATCGTTCGCCGCCACTCCGGTGGCCGGATTGACGTCGAGGCTGTTGGCCATGCCCTGGTGGCTGTGATCGACGGAGATCTCGTCGGCGGGGTAGACCGGAGCCACGGCGCCGTTGTTGTTCACCACGGCTTGCGGCATAAGGAACGGGCTGATCGTCGCCGGTTGCAGCGAAGTGTCGAGATAGTGCTGGATGAAGCTCGGCGTCTTGTTGGCGGGCGTCGCGCCTTCGGGCGCCGAAAACAGTCCGTTTGCGCCGGGAAAGGTTCCGAAATAATGATCGAAAGATTCGTTTTCGTGGAAGATCACGAAGACGTATTTCACTTTCTTGCGCAGCAGCGCGATCTTGTCGTTGATCGCCATGTAGTCGTCGCTGATGCGGAACCCGTCCATCCAGGGCGCGTAGGTGTCGTAATTTCCATCGAAATCGCCGCTGGCCGCTAGGGCGTTGGTGGCGAGGCTGGCGACGGCGAGGAGCGCCGTGCTCGCGCGCAACAATGACTTCATGGTGAGTTCTCTGAGTTCTGGTTGAACCGACGGCTCTGCCTTCTAGCGGATTGAGTCTGACAGCCAAACGACAGTTGGATTGCGTAACGGTGACGTCGCGCGAAGTCTCGGCCCCGCCAGCGCCGCCCGCTGGGCCCGGCGCTCGCCGGAAGCCGAGAATTGCTCGCGCCGCCAATGGCGCCGAACGCCCTCGTTTTTGCCGCTTTTTGCGAATTGGCCTGCGACATTCCGCAGCAGGTGGGGACCGCTTCGAAATTCGGCGAAGCTATTCGGGCGCGTGGAAGCTCTTGATGGGAAATAGCGCGCCGCTGGGCGTCAATCAGGCGAGGCCGTTTCAATGCGATCGTTGCGCAGAGTGGCCAAGCCGTTGCGGCGAAACGAACGGCTCGGCGTCGAAGCGTCGGCGGCCCTGCGGATCGGCGTCGCCGCTCCGCGGGGCGCTATGAGTTAGAACCCAGGCAGGTTTTGCGTTCCCTCCAGGCGCACCGCGTCAAGACGGAAGGGATCGTGACCCAGCAGCGTCAGCGCGGTCGGCGCCACTTGCGCCGTCTGCACCCGGGTCGTGAAGGTCCGCGCGGTCAGGCGCGGATTGGAGACGAGCAGCATGACGTTGGTGTCGTCGTGGGCGAAGCCGCCGTGCTCGGCGACCTTCTTAGCCCCGCCGGTGTAGGTCACGCCGATTTTCGGCTGCACCACGATATCAGGCGTGCGCGAGTCGCTCGTGTTGAACAGCAGCGAAAGCTGCGGGCCGTAGAAGATCTCGCCGCCGTCGGCGCCGATCGTCACGCGGTTCTGTTCCAGGGTGGCGACGGCGCTGGCGAGGCCGGACTTGCTGCGATCGGTCAACCAAAGCAGCGCGACGTCGTCTTCGAGAGCCTGGGTCGTGTTCAGCAGCGAGGACGGCGGATTCTTGGTCGCATCGTCGTGCGGAATGCGCAGCACGCTCTTCGGGTCGATCGGCGACTGTCCGTGCTTGGCGGTGACGATGATGGCGGTGGAGCTGGTCAGGTTGCGCGTCGACAGTTCCGCAACCATCTGCCCGATCGCCGCATCGACGAACTGGATCTGGGCGAGCAGCGCCTGGCTCGGCGTTCCCGCCGCGTCTTGATAACCGCCGGCGACGCCTGTCGATTTCTCCACCAGCTTCTGGCCGACGCTGACCGCCTGGAAATTCATGCCGAACAAATTGGGCACGCGGGTGTGCGCCTGCCCGGTGTGATCGTTGCCGTCGATCTGGTTGAGGATGCCTTGCGCCTTGTAGGCGTCGTAGCAACGCGTATTGGCGAAGCTGTCGGTGTAGGCGTTGCTGGAGGACACCGCCGTCTGATCCGGCAGCGGGCTGCAACTCACGCCGGGTATGCGGGTGACGTTGATCGGAACCGGGATGGAGTTGATCTCCGGCGCCCAGAAATCGTTCACGCCTTGCCCGCTGGGCCCCTTCACGAGCTCGTAGGACTGGTGCTTGTCTGTCCAGGCGGTGTAGCCGCCGGCCGCCTTGACGACCTCGAAGATCGTGTTGTCGCGGATGAAGCTGTGCGGATAGACCGGCGCGCAGCCGTTCTTCGGGTCGCGCGGGAGATAGCCGGGATCGATGCCGCCGCCGGCGTCCAGCTTTGTCAGATCGACGTCGATCTCCTCGTCCAAACCGACCTGGGTTCCCACCGTGCCGGGACACAGATTCGCGCCGCCGACGATGCCGTAAGGCGTCGTCTTGGCGGGCGGCGACAAGGCGCGGTCGTAGCTGACGTCATAGAACGCGCCTGTGGAATAGGGCGACCCGCCCGTCACCAGCGCCGTCAGGCCGGGAAACGAGTCGGAGGGGCGCGACGTGGACGCCTCGGTATAGAGGTAGCCGTGTTTGGCGAGCGCCGCCAGATTGGGGCAATAGGGCTGGCCGCCGTTGACGCCGTTCGCGCAATTGGCGAAGTCGACGGCGTGCATGCCGTCGATGCTGATCAGCAGCACATGCGCAACGTGGTCGAGATCGCGGTCCCACGCGCCGGCGGGCGCGGCCGAACTGAGACCGGCGACAAGGGCGCAGAGCGCCACGCCGTTGGCTGACCTAATAGACATGAGTTCAACTCCCCTGGCGAATATTGCGCCGCGCAGGAGTAGTTTCGCTTGCTGACACTCGCGCAAAGTTTCCGTGGCGTTAGCGTGACATCGAAGCGGCCGTTCGCGATGGCGGCGTGAACTGCGGAATGCGCTTTTTCAGTGAGCGCGATACGTCGCCCTCTTATCCGCGCGAAGGCGCGGGAGCGCTTCGCCATAAGGCGCTGATCGGTTCCGATCGTCGAGTCTTGGCATAAGCCCGCTCACTCGCCGTCGAAGTCGTCGCGCCAGTACAGGATTTCGTAGGGCGCCGGCGCGCTTTCGGTGATCCGCAGCACGACTTGCGCGCGTATCCGGCGCCCGCCGAGGGTCGCCACGATCTCGGCGCGCACGTTGTCGCTCGGGTCGACGGCGACGAAGTCCTTGGCGGGTCCGGCGATGCGGGTCAGCGCCGAGGGGTCCGGCCGCGGCCCGTCGCGTAGCGCCAACAGGGTCTTGACGACGCCCGGGGTCGCGCCCGGCAGCGCCGCCAGGACGATGGGATCGGCGACGAGCGGGTCGATTCTGCCGGCGCCGAACACGGTCAGGAAGCGCAGCGCCCGCTCGGCCAAGTCCGGCGACATGCCCGGCAGCAGCGAGATTTCCAGCGCATTGTCGAACGGCGCGCCGAGCGGTCCGTAAGGAAGCCCGGCCTTGGCGTAGATCGCCGCCTCGCGCTGGCGCTCGCTGTCGCGCAAGCGCCCGCGCCAGGCGGCGATGCGGTCGGCAAGGAACCCGGCCGTGGCGGGCGGCGCGCCCAATTGCGCAAACAGGCCGGCGATCAGATCGCGCGGCGCCGTATTGAGGTCGACGCGCGCGTTCTCCGAACGCCAGGCCACGTCGATCCGGCTCGAACCCACCGCGGCGGTGAAGGCGCCCGCGTCGGGTCGCGCGGGCTTGGGCCAGCCGAGCTGACGGTAGGCGCAGAGTTCAATCCCGGCGCGGATGGCGGCCTCGGCGCGCAGCCGCTCCTCGGGCAGCGCCGCGCTCGGCGCGGTTCTGGCGGCATAGACCGCATAAGCCGACGCCAGCGCGGCGAGCGCGGCGAGCATCCAGAGCGCGGCGACGAGGATGAAGCCGCTCTCCTCGCGGCGCGTCATTGCGGGTCCTCGCTCACGGCGGCAGGTTTGGCCGGCGTCTGCGGCTGGGCGGCGACGTCGGGCGCAGCGGTGACCTTGAGGACGAAAGCCGTCGCGGCGAGCAGCGCGCCGCTTTGGGTGCGGATCTGCAGCCGGATCGCGCGCGGCAGTTTCGCCTCGCCGGTCCAGCGCGCGCGCCATTGGCAGTCGGGACCGGCATAAGCCAGCAGCAGCCGGAACGGCGGCCGCAGCAAGGTCGCTGCGTCGCGGAACGCGCCCACGGCGGCCGGGGCGAACGTTGCGTGCGCACGCTGGATCTCGACGCCCGCGGGCGTTTCGGTCTCGCCGATGCGCACGACCTCCAGCCGCGGCCCCGCTTCCGGTCCGATCGCCTGCCGCACGAACGCGACGGCTTCCGGCTCGCCGCGAAACAGCGGCGCTCCCGCCGCGCCGTCGAGCCGCGCATATTCGGCGGATGCGATGTCCTCAACCATCCGGTCGAGCGCCAGGCCGATCAGATCCGCGCCCTGCAACGCGACGAAGCCGTGCCGCCATTGTGGCAGCCATTGGCCCGCCAGGGTCGCCAGGCCGGAAAGAACCGCCGCCGTGATCGCCACCGCGGCGAGCGCTTCCAGCAATGTGAAGCCGCCGTCGCGCTGCGAACTCATCGCGCCGCGCCGGTCGACCTAAGCTTCACCGTGTCGACGACGATCTCGCCGCCGCGCGGGCCGGCGACGACCAGACGCAGCGCCTGCGGCGTCCAGGCGGGAGCGGACGGGGCGCCGGCGGGGTCGAAGGGAAACGGCGCCGATTGCAGACGCAAGCTTGCGCCGCCGCTCGCGTCTTCGCCGGCGAATCGCGGCGCGACGAGCGCGGCGAGCCCCGCGCGGGCGGACGCAACGAGAAAAAACCGGGTCTCCACGCGCCGCTCCGCCGCGATTGTAGCAAAGCCAAGCTCGCCGATAGCCGCCAGCCCCGCGGCCGTGACCGCCAGCGCGACCAGCGCCTCGATCAGCGTGAAACCGCTCTCGCCTCGCCGACGTCGCAACAGAGCGCTGAGCCGCATAACCCTCACTCGTGCCGGCCTCACGTCGCAGCGCGGTCGGGCGAGACGCTGAACCTGTTTTCGTGACGTTACCGTGTCAGCGCAACGCGATTGTCACAGTGTTTGCCTAAGGACCGGATTGCGCGAAAACCGCGCCTTTTTCGACGGAGGACCGATGCGGGCGCTGGGGCGGGTTCTGATGACGTCTCTCGCCGTGAGCGCTGCGACATCGGCTTGCGCCGCCGACGCCGGCGAGCGCGCCTTTTCCCGTGGGGATTACGCGCAAGCGGCCTCGCGGCTGATCGCCGAGGCCAACGACGGCCGGGCCGTGGCCCAGAGTTTTCTCGGCTATCAGTATCAATATGGGCTCGGCGTGCCCAAGAGCTTCGAGCAAGCCGCGCGCTGGTTCCTGCGCGCGGCCGAGCAGGGCGAGCCGACGGCGCAGTTCTTTCTCGGCCTGCTTTACGATCGCGGTCTGGGCCTGCCCGAGAACCCGATCGAGGCGGAGAAATGGCTCGATCTCGCCGCCGCGCATGCGCCCGAGCCGAAGCGCGCCTATTGGGCCTCGATGCGCGACACCGTCGCCGGCAAGATGACCATGGACGAGGCCGCCGAAGCGCGGCGGCGCGCCGTCGCCTGGCGTCCCGTGTTCGAACGCTGAGCGCTCAGGCGCCGAACCCGCTGAAGCTCCAGCCGAGGAAGATGGCGGGCGCAAAGCCTACGGCGAAGGGCAGTTTCATGCCGCCGCTGAGTCCGGCGCCCTCGCGACGGGCGCGAAGCAGCGCCAGCGCCAGACCGAACAGCGCCGCCGCCTCGACGACATAAGGCAGCAGCGGCCAATCGACCCAGGCGCCGGCGACCCCCGCCAGCTTGACGTCGCCGAGCCCGAGCCCCTCGCGCCCGCGCCAGCGCCAATAGGCGGCGCGGAAGCCGTAGAACAGCGCAGCGACGCAGGCCGCGCGCAGGGCGGCGTCAAACAACGCCGCGGGCGCGTCCGGCGAGCCGGCGATGAGGTCGATGGCGCGCAGCGCCAGCGCCAACGCCGTCAGCCGGTCGGGCACACGCAAGCGCCGCCAGTCGGACACGGCGACCGCCAACATGAGCGCGGCGAGCGCCGCGCCGACGACGAACGGACACAGCTGCATCGTCATGGCTTAAGGCTTCGCGCCGATCTGCAGCGCATTGGGCAGCGACAGCGCGTCGATGCGCCCGCCACGCATCTTGGCGCGCAATTGCTCCGCCACCTGCGAGGCGTCGACGCTGTCGCGCACGATCTGCGGCCGGATCAGTATGATCAGTTCGGTGCGCTGGCGCTGCCGGCCCGTCGAACCGAAGGCGCCGCCGATGAGCGGCAGTTGATCCAGAACCGGCAGGCCCGAACGCGTTTTCGTCTGCGTCTCCGCGACGAGGCCGGCCAGCAGCACCATCTGGCCGTTGGTCACGGTGATCAGGCTCTTGACCTTGCGCTCCGAGATCGTCGGCGTCGGCGCCGATCCTGAAGACGAAGCGCTCGAGCCCGAGGAGGGATCGACGACGTTGCTGATCTCCTGGCTGATGTCGAGCTGCACCGTGTTGTCGGGGCTGACGCGGGGCGTCACGTCGAGGATGATGCCGGTGTTCTTGTAATCGATCGTATTGACGACGGCGTTGTTGGAGCTGAGCACGGTGGCGCTGCCGGTCGACACCGGAACCTGATCGCCGACCTCCAGCGTCGCCTCCTGATTGTCGACCACGACCAACGACGGGTTGGAGAGGATGCGCACGTCGGTCAGCTCGTGCAGGGCGTTGATGATCGCGTGCGGGCTCGCGTAGCTGCCGACGAAAACGTTGAACCCCGACGGCGCGTCGTTGCCTCCGGAGGCGTTGGGGTTGAGCAATGGCTGGCCGCTCGAGGTATTGCCGATCGCGCCGAGGTGGTTGGAGAGATAGAACTGCACGCCGTAGTTGAGCTGGTCGTTGAGCGTCACTTCGGCGATAGTCACGTCGATCGCGACCTGCGCCTTCGGACGGTCGATCTGCTGCAGGGCGCGTTCGACGATGCGGTAGCTCTCCGCGCTGGCGTAAATGAGCAGCGAATTGTCGGCGGGATCGGCGGTGATGCGCAGGCCGGGCGACAGGGCGGAGCCGCCGCCGGCCGCGGCTTCGGTGAAGGCCGAGTTGAGAGCGGCGGTTTGCAGGCCGCCGAATGGCGAGGTGCCGGAGCTTGCGGCGGCGGAAGCGCCGTTCGCGTTCGCGTCCGCGCCGGTCGCGCTGGTTTGCGGCCGGCCGCCGGTCAGCCGCTCGGCGGCCGAGAGTTGCTTCGCCCCGGCGCCCGGCGCGAGTTGACCGAGGTCGCTGTCGCCGCCGCCGGAGCCGCTGCCGAACATCGAACTGAGCAGGCGCGCGATCTGCTTGGCGTCGCCATAGCGCACCTTGTAGACATGCACGCCGGCGCCGGAGGCGTTAGGCGAGTCCAGCCGTTCGATCCAGCGCGCCGCCGCCGACAGCAGTTGCGGCCGCGCCGCGACGACCAGAATGGCGTTCTGCGCCGACACTTCCTGCAGCTTGACGAGGCCGTGGCCGAGACCGGCTTCGCCGGTGTCCATGATCTTCTCCAGTTCGCCCGCGACCGCGCTCGAACTGCCGTTGCGAATCGGATAGAGCCCGACCGATTGCCCGCGCAGCCAGTCGACGTCGAACTGGCGCACCGTGTCGAGCGCCGAACGCCGCTCGTCGCCGGTTCCAACCACCAGCATCAGCCGGCCCGAGGGATCGGCGCGCACCGTGCCGGGCCGCATGGCGAAGCCTTCGAACAGCCGCGCGACGGTCGGCGCCGAAATGTAGCGCAGCGGAATGACCGTCATGCCGTAGCCGGGTGACGCGGCGGCTGCGGAATCGGCGCGGTCGGTCGCGCCGATTGCGCCGCCTTCGGCGAGCGGCGCGATGCGATAGCCGCCGGCCTCGCGGATCATCACCAGGTTGTTGGCGTGCAGCGCGCTCTCCAGAACAAACAACAGGTCGCGCTTAGGCACCGGCTGACTCGAGGAAAGACTGATCGCGCCCTGCGCGCGGGGATCGATGGTGTAGCGCTGCGAGAGAATGTCGCCGAGCACCACTTTGGCGACATTGGCGACCGGGGCGCCATCGAAGTTCAGCGCATAGCCGTCGCCGGTCGCGGTTGCTTGTTCGGGCGCGTCTTCGGCCGCCGCAAGCGCCGACGGCGCCGGCTCCGGCGTTCCGAAAAGCGTGAACCCGCCGGCGCGCGAGCCGCTCTCGCCGCCGTCGCGCACAGGCGTGGGGAAGCGTGGCCGCAGATCCGCGGATCGCACGACGTCGGCGGCGTTCTGCGCCTCGTCGGTGCGATTCTCCAGATAGGCCGGTGAGCAGCCAGCCAGTGCGGCGAGCGAGATGGCGCAAATCCACCCGGCGCGCATTCCGCTCCTCACAAATGCCGCCCCTGATAGTTCCGACTGACGGAACGTTGAACACGGGCGGAAAAACCATTAAAGGCTATGAGATGTCAAGCAAGCAAATCTCAACTTCGTCATAGCCGCGTAGCAAATATGTCATGAATGTTTCATATCAAACAAACGGCGCCGCCGTCGCTTCAAGCGCGACGATTCGCGTGGTTGAAGCGTTGACGGCGCGCGGGCTGTTGACGCCAGAGCGCGCGCGAGGCGAGGCGAGCACGCTGCGCTCCGTGTTCGAGGCGAGCGGAATCTCCGCGCAGGAGTTCGCCGACGAAGTCGCCGCCGGCTACGATCTGCCGCGCGCCGGCTTTGCCGATCTGATGGCGGCCGAGGCGCTCACCGCCGGGTTCAGCGAGCGTTTCCTGCGCGAGGCTTGCGTGTTTCCGTTCACTGACGCTCAGGGCCGCGTCAGCGTCGCGGCGGGCGATCCCGGCGACGTGGAGGCGCTGCGGGCGATGGAGATCGCGCTCGGCGCCAAGGTCCGCGTCGTCGTCGCCGCGTTCGAAGACATCGCCGCCGCGCTGGACGCGAGAGCCGGCTCGGGTGAAGCCGGCGAGACGCCGGCGCGCAGCGACGCCGACGAGGACAATCTGGATTCGCTGCGCGATCTCGCCAGCGGCGCGCCGGTCGTGCGCGCCTTCGACGGCCTCGTAGAAAAAGCTGTGGATTTGCGCGCCAGCGACATTCACATCGAGCCGACCCGCTCGGGGCTGTCGATTCGCATGCGCGTTGACGGCGTCCTGCGTCCCGTCGCCGCGCCCGCCGGCGCGCCGGGTCCGGCGCTGATCTCGCGGCTGAAGATTCTGGCCGGCCTCAACATCGCCGAGCGGCGGCTGCCGCAGGACGGGGGCGCGCGGCTGAAGGCGGGCCGGGACGAGATCGACGTGCGCGTCGCCACGTTGCCGACCCATCACGGCGAATCCGCCGTCATCCGCCTGCTGCCGCGCGACCGCGGGCTGCTCGAAATCGAGAAACTCGGCTGCGGTCGCGCGGATGAGGCGCGGCTGCGTCGGGCGCTCGAATTTCCCAACGGCATGATCGTCATCACAGGCCCGACCGGCAGCGGCAAGACGACGACCCTGGCGACGCTGCTCAGCGCCCTGAACTCGCCCGCCGTCAAGATCCTGACCATCGAAGATCCGATCGAATACGAATTGCCAGGCGTCGTGCAGACGCAGGTGAAGACCTCGATCGGCTTCACCTTCGCCGCGGCGATGCGCGCCTTCGTGCGACATAACCCGAACATCATCATGGTCGGCGAAGTGCGCGACAAGGAGACGGCTGATATCGCCGTCCACGCCGCGCTGACCGGGCATCTGGTGCTGACGACCTTGCACACCGAGACGGCCGCCGGCGCCGTGCCGCGCTTGATCGATCTCGGCGTCGAGCCGTTCCTGCTCAAATCGACGCTGCGGCTTGTCGTCGGCCAGCGGCTGGTGCGCCAGCTGTGCGAGCGCTGCAAGACCCGCCGCCGGCTCGCGCCGCAGGATTTCGCGCGCGATCCCAGGCTGACCTATCTGGGCCTCAAGGTCGATGAGGAAATCTGCGAGCCGAAGGGATGCGAGCGTTGCGGCGGCGTCGGCTATCGCGGCCGCATCGGCGTGTTCGAGGCGATGGAAGTGGAAGGCGAGTTGCGCGAGCATGTCCGGGCGGGCGTCGACGCGCACGCCATCGAAGCCGCCGCCTTGCGCTTAGGCCTGACGACCATGAGCGTCGACGCGATCGAGAAGGCGCGCGCCGGCGCGACCTCGGTCGCGGAGGCGCTGCGCGTCGCGGCGATCCGGTAGCGCCATGCCGAGCTTCGCCTATCGCGCTTTGACCGCCAAGGGCGAAATGGTCGCCGGCGTGCTCGACGCGCCGAGCGCGGATTTCGTCGTCGAGCGCGTGCTGGGGCTCGGCCTCATTCCCATCGACGGCGACGCGCCCGCGTCTGCGCCGGCTGCCGCCGTCCTGCGGCGCGGCGCGCGGCCGCGGCCGGAGGACATCGTCATCTTTTCGCGCGACTTCGCGCTGCTGCTACGCACCGGAGCGCGCATCAACGACGCGCTCGACCTGATGGCGAACGATCGCGAACTCGGCCGCATGCGCCCGGTCGCCGCCGAGTTGCACGAGGCGGTGCTCGGCGGCCAGAGCTTCGCCGAGGCGCTCGGCAAGCGGGCGGACGTGTTTGCGCCGCTCTATATCGCGCTCGTCGGGCTTGGCGAGCAGACCGCGATGCTGCCTTCGATCCTGGAGTCGATCGCCACCGAGGGCGCGCGCGCGGAAGCGCTCAGGCGCCGTATCGTCGACGCGTTGCGCTATCCCGCGTTTCTGCTGCTTGCGGCCTGCGGCGTGCTGACCTTCTTCCTGACCTTCGTGCTGCCGCAGTTCGCTAGCGTGTTCAGCGATTTCAACGCCAAGCCGGACCCGGTGCTGGCGACCTTCCTCGCCCTCTCGGCGGCCTTGCGCGAGAACGGCGCGCTCTACGGCGCCATCGTCGGCGCGGTCGTGCTGACGCTGGCGCTGGCCTGGCGCAACCCCCGCGCGCGCGGGCGCCTGATCGAACTGGGCGGCAGGCTGCCGTTCGTCGGCGCGGCGCTGGAGCATCACCGCACGATACTGTTCTGTCGCAATCTCGCCTTACTGCTGAGCGGCGGCGTGACGCTGTCGTCGGCGCTGCGCATTCTGGTCGACGTGATGGCGGCGACCGGCGCGCAAGGGCGTTGGTCGCGCCTCGTCGACAAGGTGCGCCGGGGCGGCAAGCTTTCGGAGGCGCTCGGCCAGGAGTCGCTGTTGCCGGCCATGGCGGTGCGGACGCTGCGGCTGGGCGAAGAGACCAACCAGCTGGCGGCGCTGGCGGCGCGGGTCGCCGACTATTCCGAGGCCCGGCTCGATCGCAGCATCGAGCGCATCGTCGGCGTGGTCGGCCCGGCCGCGATCATCGTCATCAGCGCCATTGTCGGCGGTCTCATCGTCTCGGTGATGACGGCGCTGCTTTCCGTCAACCAAATGGTGGAGTGAGCCATGCGCGCCCGCATTGTAAGCGAACGTTCCGAGCCAGCGGATGGGGAGGCGGGATTCACGCTGGTCGAAATGCTGGTCGTCATCACCATCATCGGCCTCATCATGGGCCTCGTCGGCCCGCGCGTGCTCAACTATCTCGCCGAGTCGAAGGTCAAGACCGCCAAGATCCAGATCGAGAGCCTGTCGTCGGCGATCGATCTCTATTATCTCGACAACGGACACTATCCCTCCGACGGCGACGGGTTGGACGCGCTGGTGCGCCGGCCGGCCGGAGACGAGGGTTGGAACGGCCCTTATCTGAAGTCGCAGAAGACCCCGCTCGATCCCTGGGGACACGCCTATATCTACAAGACGCCCGGCGAGCATGCCCCCTACGACATCGCCTCCTACGGCCCCGCGGGGCCGCAGGGCGGCGGCGGGCGTCTGCTGACCAGCGAGGCGAGATGACGGCCGCACGCGAGGCGGGCTTCACGCTTGTCGAGGCGGTCGCGGTGCTCTCCATCGTGGCGTTGCTGGCCGGGCTGGCGCTGCCGCGCTGGCCTCACGCGACAACGCGGCCGCAACTGGAGGCCTATGCGCTGCAAGTCGCCGCCGTGCTGAAGGCCGACCGCGGCGCCGCGCTGCGACGCCGCGCCCGCGTCGCCACCCGGCTCGACGTTTCGGCGCACGAAGTCGCGTCGGGCGCCGGCGCCGGCGTGCTGCGGTTGCCCGCGGACGTGGCGTTCGACGCTATCGTCGCGCAAACCTGCGCCGGCGCCGGGAACGGCGGCGAAATCGACTTTCTGCCGTCCGGCATGTCGTGCGGCGGCTCGATCGCGCTCTCCCGTCCCGGCGCGGCCTATCGCGTGCGGGTCAATTGGTTGACCGGGGGCGTCGAAGTTGTCGCAGCCGATGCGCCCCGCTGACGCGTCGACCCAGCTTTGGCGCTGGCTCGACGCGCGCCTGAACGACGCGGCGGAGGGGTTCGCCGCAATGGGGGAGCGGCTGCGGCCGCGCCGCAAGCTGGCGTTCGTTCAACGCGAGGACGGCGCGCTGATGGGCCCGCCGGGCGTCTATCGCCTCGACAACGGTCAATGCGTGTTTGCAGGCGCGCGCGCGCCGAACCTGCGCAATGTCGATGTCGAGTTCCGCCTGCTGCCGGATCGCTGCATGTTCCGCGAACTGGAGCTGCCCGCCGGGGCCGGGGAGTTCCTTGAGGGCGTGGTGCGCGCGCAGCTCGATCGCCTCACGCCCTGGCGACCGAGCGAAGCCGCCTTCGGGTTCAGCGCCGCCGCGAGATCGGCCGACCGGATCCAGGTGACGGTCGCGGCGACGAAGCGGCAGCCGATCGCGGCGCTGCTCGACGTCGCCGCCGATTCCGTCGTGGTGACAACCGCCCGCGGCGACGCCACTCCGATCGCGCTGCTCTCGCGCCGCTCGGGCGCCTCGGCGCGGCGAGCCCGATGGCGTTTCTCGCTCATCGCCGCGCTCGCCGTTTCGCTGCTCTTAGTACTGGCGTCCTTCGTCGCGCAGTTGACCCTCGGCGAGCAGTTGCGGCAGCAAGCGGACGCGCTGACCGCGGATCTGGCGCAGCGGCGCGCCGTCCTGCTGCGACGCGAACGCGTCGAGGACGATCCCTCCGCGCAAGCGCTCGACGCCCGCAAGCGCACGACTCCGGCGGCGGTCGTCGCGCTGGAGGCGCTGACGCGGGCGATCCCCGACGACGCCTATATCACCCAATTGCGCCTCAGCGGCGACAAGCTCGAGATCTCGGGCGTCGGCGCCGACCCGGCGGGACTGATCAAACATATCGAGCAATCGCCGCATTTTTCGCGCGCCGAGTTCACCGCCCCGACGACGCGGGGCCCCGACGAGCGCGAAATCTTCCGCATCGAGGCGCATGTCGCGCCGCTCAACGGGGTGACGCCATGAACGCCGCGCTGCGCCAATCGCTTTGCGCGCTCGCCGTGGTCGGCGGGGTGGGGCTGGCGCTTGCCGGGACCGTCTTTGCGGGATTGTCGCTCGCCGACGCCAAGGCCGGCGTCGCCGCGCTCGACGAGCAATCGCAGGCACTGGCGGCGCGCGAGACGCGGTTCATCGCCCGGCCCGGCCGCGAACGCGGCCTGCCGCCGTCGTTCGAGGCCGGGACGATCACCTTGGCCGGGGCGGCGCTGCAGCAGCGGATCGAGACGGCGGTGGCGGGCGCGAAAGGCCGGCTCGCTTCGTCGAAAGTCGATGTGGAGTCGCACGGCGCCGAGCGCCGGATCGAGATCTCGGCCGAGTTGACCATCGCGGAGAGCGACATGCAGGGACTGCTGTTCGATCTGGAGACCGGACGGCCGTATGTCTTCGTCGACAGTTTCGAGGCGCGGGCGCCCGAGACGAGCGGCGAAGGCGAGGTTCTGCATGTCACGCTCAATCTTTCGGGACAGTGGAGCGGGACGCCATGAGGCGCATGATGGGCCTGCTGGCGGCGCTGCTGACGATTGCGCCGGTTGGCGCCGAACCGCGCAATCCGCTCGATGCGCTGCCGCTCGACGCGCTGACCGCGACGCGCGAACGGCCCTTGTTCCGCCCGACCCGCCGCCCCCCAGCGCCCGTTCCGGTCGTGGCGCCCGCGCCTGAATCGCCGCCCGATGCGGCCTCCGTCGCCGTAACGGCGCCGCCGCCGTTCGATCTCGTCGGCGCGGTGGTCGGCAGGGATACGGCGATCGCGCTTTTGCGCAACAGGACGACCAACCAGATCCTGCGACTGCGCCCCGGCGACGACGCCGAGGGCTGGCGCGTCGCGACGATCGGTTCGCGAACGGTGGCGCTGGAGCGCGACGGGCGTACGCAATCGCTGGCGCTGTTGGCGACGCCGCCGCCGCCGGCGGACGCGCAAGTCGCGGGCGAGCCGCAACCCGCGGAATCGGCCGCGGCGCCTCCGGTCGAAGCCAAGCGCATCGCCGGCCGCACGCGTCCCGAGCGCTAAATTGTTCGGTCGCTGCATCTTCTGCAGCGGGTTGCAGGTTAGCTGCGATCACGACGCTCGGCCGTCGATGCAATTGTGTCTTCTGAACCTGGCTTTGCGCGGATGGCAATGTTCAGTCTAGTTTGCAGCGAAACATGGAATATCAGCATATAGAAAAAGCACGTATATATATCTTTGCAGTAAAAACGACGACTCGCATCGTATCGTTTGCAAGCGATCTTTATCGGCCGCCGCATGTATTGGAAGGCATATTTGTTGCGCGTCGCGGCCGAATGTCCTACGCCTTATCGTCGTCTCTCGCAGGAGAATGAAGCGATGACGGCTTGGCGTCCCCTCCGAGCCCCGAGATCGCCGTCGACGCGGAGTTCGCCGCCGCCTGTCTGAGCCGCCTGCCAATCCTTTCGCCCGAAAACGCTTCGCGCGGGTTTGACGGGTCGGCTTTGGCGACCTTAAGGCAAGCGCGCGCAGTCGCCGGGCCGTGAAGAAGGGGAGATCGCATGACAGATATTCTATCCGCCGATGCGCTGGGGCCCACCGTATGCGTGGGCGAAATCCTGGTGGAGATCGTGGCCACGACCCTCGGCGGCGGCTTTCTCGAAGCGCAGCCGCTGGTCGGGCCTTATCCCAGCGGAGCGCCCGCGATCTTCATCGATCAATGCGCCCGGATGGGCGGTTCGGCGGCGATGATCGGCACCGTCGGCGACGACGATTTCGGCCGCGTCAATGTCGAGCGGTTGCGCCGGGACGGCGTCGACGTGTCCGCCATCGCCGTCGACCCCGACTTTCCCACCGGCAGCGCCTTCGTGCGCTACCGGGCGGACGGATCGCGCGACTTCGTCTACAACATCGCCACGTCGGCCGCCGCCCGCTTCGGCTGGAGCGACACTGTCGCCGCCCTGATCGCGCGCGCCGGCCACTTCCATGTGATGGGCACCGCCTTGTCGATGCCGAGCGCGTGCGAGGTCATCGACAGGGCGCTGCCGCTGGTCAAGGCGCGCGGCGGCTCGCTCTCGGTGGACCCCAACCTGCGCAAGGAATTGAAGCTGGATGCGGCGACCGAACGGCGGTTCGAAAGCCTGATTTGCGCCGCCGACCTGTTGCTGCCCTCCGGCGAGGAGCTCGAACGCGCCGCCGGCGTCGAAGGGGAGGATCGGGCGGTGCGGCGTCTGTTCGAAAAGGGCGTGCGGGAAATCGCGCTCAAACGCGGCCAACGCGGCGCCAGCGTGTTCTCGGACGGCTTGCGCGCCGATGCGCCGGCCTTCCCGGTCGACGAGGTCGATCCCACCGGGGCCGGCGATTGTTTCGGCGGCGCCTATGTCGCCTGTCGCCGGCTCGGCATGGCGCCGGCCGAAGCGCTCGTTTACGCCTGCGCGGCCGGGGCTCGCAACGTGACGGCGCGCGGCCCGATGGAAGGCGCAGGGACTCGCGCCCAACTCGACGATTTTATCGCGCGCACGGCGAGGAGAACCTGATGCCGATTTCCCTAAGCGACCTCGCCGGGTTCCGGCGCCAGCGAATGCCGCGCGGCGTCACCTCCGTTTGCTCGGCCCATCCCGTCGTGCTTCGCGCGGCGCTGCGTCACGGCCGCAAACATGGCGCAACCGTGCTGATCGAAGCCACCTGCAACCAAGTGAACCAGCACGGCGGCTATACCGGCATGACGCCCGCCGATTTCGCAGCGCTCGTTTCGCGGCTGGCCGGAGAGGAAGATTGCCCGCAGAGCCTCGTCGTGCTCGGCGGCGATCACCTGGGACCCAATCCGTGGCGCGACGCCCGCGCGGAGGACGCCATGGCGGAAGCGGAGACGATGGTCGCCGCCTATGTCGCGGCGGGTTTCGGCAAGATCCATCTCGACGCCTCGATGGGCTGCCTTGACGAGCCGGCCGGGCTCGACGACGAAACCACCGCGCGGCGCGCCGTCCGCCTCGCCGGCGCGGCGGAGGCCGCGGCGCGAAGCTCGGGCCGGCCGCCGCCGGTCTACGTGATCGGCACCGAGGTTCCGCCGCCCGGCGGCGCCGATCACATTCTCGGCAAGATCGAGCCCACCGCGCCGGAGGCCGCGCGACGCACGCTCGACGTTCACCGCCGCGTCTTTGCGCAAGCCGGTCTCGGCGAAGCGTTCGCCCGCGCCATCGGACTGGTGGTGCAGCCCGGGGTGGAGTTCGGCAACCGCAATGTCGTGCTCTACGACGATAGCGCCACTGGACCGCTCCGCCGCGTTCTCGACGACGAACCGCAGTTCGTGTTCGAGGCGCATTCCACCGACTACCAGGGCGAGGCGCCGCTGTCGGCGCTGGTCAGGGACGGTTTCGCCATTCTCAAGGTCGGTCCCGAACTGACCTTCGTGCTGCGCGAGGCCCTCTACGGCCTCGACCTGATCGCCTCCGACCTCGCGCCCGGCTACGGCGAACGCCCGCTCTACGCCGCGATGGAGCGACTGATGACGGCGCGCCCGGAGCACTGGAGCCGCCATTACGGCGGCGAGGTCGACGAGGCGAAGCTGCTGCGCCATTACTCGCTGTCGGACCGGATCCGCTATTACTGGACCGATCCGCAGGCGAGCGCCGCGGTCGAGAGATTGCTGACGACCTTAAGGGGCCGAACGGTTCCGTGGTCGCTGTTTTCCCAACACCTGCCGAGCGCCCGCGCATTCGCCGACGCGCCGCTCGAGCCGGAAGACGTGCTGATCCACCGCGTGACGCAGACCTTATCCGCCTATCACGCCGCTTGCGGCGATGCGCCGGCTGTTTGAGCCGTCGGCCGATCGACGCCTTGCAGGACGTCGGCCGCTCTTTAAATCGGGCGATAGACAAGGGTCGGGAGGAGGACGCCTGGTGTTCGAGGCCAACGGCATGGCGGTTGCTTCGCTCGTCAGTCCTCGCCGGATGCCGCGTCTCGACGCTCCGGCGACCCTGGAGCGCGTGGCGATGGCTATCGAGCGGCTAAGAGCCGAGGCGGAGCGATGATTCGCGTGCGGGTCGCGCGCGTTTGGGGTTCGACGCCGCGCGAACCGGGCGCGGAAATGTTCGTCGACCGCGACTGCGTCGCGGGCACCGTCGGCGGCGGCCAGCTCGAATATCTCGCCATCGACCGCGCACGCCGCATGATCGGCGAGGGCGAGCGCGAAGCGACGCTGACGGTGGCGCTCGGGCCGGACATCGGCCAATGCTGCGGCGGCAAAGTGGAACTCGCCTTTGACCGCGAACGCCCGGCGCCGCGCGTGGCCGGTCCGCCGGTGCTGATCTTCGGCGCCGGCCATGTCGGCCGCGCGCTCGCCGTCGCGCTGAAGCCGCTGCCGCTCGCGCCGAGGTTGATCGACACCCGCGCGGTCGAACTGGCTTTGGCCGACCCGCAGGTTCCCGCCACGCTCTCGGCGCTGCCCGAGGCGGAAATCCGCGCCGCGCCCGCGGGGGCGGCCTATGTCATCCTCACCCACGATCACGCGCTCGATTTCCTGCTCGCCGCCGAGGCGTTGCAGCGCAACGACGCAGCCTATGTCGGCATGATCGGCAGCCGCACGAAGCGCGCGGCCTTCGCCCATCACGCCGCCCGCGAAGGCGTCGATCTCGCCGCGCTGATCTGCCCCATCGCCGCCGGTTACCCTAGGGACAAGCGCCCCGAAGTGATCGCCGCCTTCGCCGCCGCGGAGATCCTCGCCCGCATGATCGCGCGCGCCGCGGCGCCCGCCCTCGTCCCATCCGAGGCCTCATCCCCATGAAGACGCTGTTGCGCGGCCGCCTGCTCAGCTTCCACGCCGATCCCGCCGAGACCGCGGACAACCACCGCTACATCGAGGACGGCGCCCTCGTCGTCGAGCATGGCCGCATCGCCGCGCTCGGCCGCTACGGCGATCTTGCGGAGCCTGGCGCGGTCGAGATCGATCATCGGCCAAGTCTGATCCTGCCCGGCTTCATCGATCCGCATATCCACTTTCCCCAGGTCCAGGTCATCGCCAGCTGGGGCGTGCAATTGCTCGACTGGCTCAACCGCTACACGTTCCCCGCCGAAGGGCGCTATGCGGATCCCGCGCATGCCGAGCCGATGGCCGCGGCGTTTCTCGATCTCCTGCTCGCGCACGGCACGACGACGGCCTGCGCTTTCGCCTCCGTGCATCCCGGCAGCGTCGATGCGCTGTTCGGCGCGGCGCAGGCGCGCGGCATGATGATGCTCGCCGGCAAGGTGATGATGGACCGCAACGCGCCGGAATACCTGTGCGACACGCCGGAGAGCGGCTACGACGACTCGAAGCGGCTGATCGCCCGATGGCATGGGCAGGACCGCCTGTGTTACGCGATCACGCCGCGCTTCGCGATCACCTCGACGCCCGGCCAGTTGGAGGCGGCGGGCGCGCTCGCACGCGAATATCCGGGGCTGCCGATCCAGACTCACCTGAGCGAGAATCACGCCGAAATCGATCTGACGCTGTCGCTCTACCCGCGGGCGCGCGACTATCTCGACGTCTACGAGACCTACGGCCTGGTCGGGGCGAAAACCCTGCTCGGCCACGCCATTCACCTCAACGCCCGCGAGATCGCGCGCTTGGCCGAAACGCAAGCGCGCGCGGTGTTCTGCCCGACCTCCAACCTGTTCCTCGGCTCGGGCCTGTTTGACGCCGACGGGCTACGCCAAGCGGGCGTCGTCACGGCGGTGGCGACCGACGTCGGCGGCGGCACCAGCTACTCGCAATTGCAGACCCTCAACGAGGCCTACAAGGTCCTGCAGATGCGCGGCCAGCGGCTGCATCCTTATGCCGCCTTTCACTGGATCACGCGCGGCAACGCGTTGGCGCTCGGCCTCGCCGACCGGATCGGCGCTTTGCAGGTCGGCGGCGACGCCGACCTCGTCGTTCTCGACGCCCGCGCCACGCCCGCCATGGCGCTGCGCGCCGAGCGGATCGAAAGCCTCGCAGAAGAGCTGTTCCTGCTGCAGATTCTCGGCGACGACCGAGCCGTTGCGCAGACCTATGTCGCCGGCCGGCCGATGAAGCCCGCGCGCGGCGCAGATCGGTAAGCGAACTGCAATGGGTGGGATTCGTCGCCGCCGGCGTTCGCCTCAGGCGCCGGGCAGAATGTCCCGCAGCCGCAGCAGGGCGATGCGGTCGATCTCGGCGAGCGCCGTGGCTGTCTCGGCGGCGGCGTCGTTGTTCAGGCGACGCTCGAAGGCGGCGAGGATCTCCTGCCGGCTGCGCCCCTTCACCGCCATGATGAAGGGAAAGCCGAACTTCGCGCGATAGGCGTCGTTGAGCGCAGTGAAGCGCTGATGCTCCTCTGCGCTGAGCAGGTCGAGCCCGGCGCTTGCCTGCTCCTTCGTCGAGTCCGCCGTCAGCCGCTTGGCGCGCGCGAGCCGGCCGGCGAGATCGGGGTGAGCCTCGATCAGCGCGCGCTTCTGCGACTTCCCGCCGGAAGCGACCGCCGCCGCCATCGCCTTGGCGAGCCCCTCCGCCGTGTCGTGCTCGGCCCCGAGGCCGCCCTCGTGCGCGGCTTCGGCTACCCATCGCGAGTGTTCGTAAATCCCGCCGAATCTTTCGCAAAACAGCGTGCGTGTCAGCTGCGACGGCTTCCAGCCGCCGGGCGGGGCGTGGCGAGCGATCCAGTGGCGGGCGATGTCGAGCCGGGTCGCGACCCACACCTTGTCGTGCGCGCGCACGTAGTCGAGGAAGCGGGCGAGCGAGGCGGCGCGGCCCGGCCGTCCGATCAGGCGGCAGTGCAGGCCGATCGAAAGCATCTTGGGCGCCGTGTCGCCCTCGGCGTAGAGCACGTCGAACGCGTCCTTCAGATACGTGAAGAACTGATCGCCGCAATTGAAGCCCTGCGGCGTGGCGAAGCGCATGTCGTTGGAGTCGAGCGTATAGGGCACGATCAGCTGCGGCCCGCGCGGCCCCTTGATGTAATAGGGGAGATCGTCGGCGTAGGCGTCGGCGCAATAGACGAAGCCGCCTTCCTCGCAGCCGAGCGGCAACGTATTGATCGACGAGCGGCCCTGATAGAACCCGAGCGGGCGGCTCCCGGCGACTTCGCTGTGGATACGGATGGCTTCTGCGATATGCTCGCGCTCGAGCTCCTTCGGCGCATCGCGATAGTCGATCCACTTGTAGCCATGGGTGGCGATCTCCCAGCCGGCTTCGTTCATGGCGTCCACCGCCGGCTGGTTGCGCGCCATCGCCATCGCCACCGCATAGACGGTGACGGGCATGTCGCGCTCGATGAACAGGCGATGCAGCCGCCAGAAGCCGGCGCGCGAGCCGTATTCGTAGATCGACTCCATGTTCATGTGGCGCATGCCGGGCCACGGCGCGGCGCCGACGATCTCCGACAGGAACGCCTCCGACGCGGCGTCGCCATGCAGGATATTGTTCTCGCCGCCCTCCTCGTAGTTGATGACGAATTGCAGCGCGACGCGCGCCCCGCCGGGCCAGTCCGCGAACGGCGGCGTCCGCCCGTAGCCGATCATGTCGCGCGGGTATTCGGCAGGATTCACGGTCTTAAGCTCCTTAGATAGGATCACGCGGCGGCGACGAGCGGCGGATGATTATGCCCGCCGTCGGCAGCGAGCGCAAAGCGGATCGGCGCGAGGTTGACCAGGATCGAACGTCAAGAAGAAGAAAGCCGTCGGCCGAAGGGCCGGCTATGGCTTGCGGGCGAAGTCCTGCTCGTGGCGCAACGGCGTGGCGGCGTCGATGCAGAGTTGGCCCCGATGGTCGCTATGCGGGTCGCGTCGGGCCGGCGGCAGACAGCGAGAACGCCCGCCGTCAGCGACGGCGCATGGCGCTAGGCCCGCGCCGCCGTGAAGGCCTGTAACGGCTGCAGAGCCGCCCCTGGACTGGAACACGGCGTCCGGCCGGCAGCCGACTTGGCTGACCTCGAACATCTGGTTGTCGCCGAGTCTGACGTAGTCGCCCATGGATCGACCCGCCGGCGGCTCAGCAGCCGGCCCGTTTGCGCATTGTCCGTCTCCCGGTATTGTTCGCGGCCAAACGAGAGGACGACATGGCCCGCAGGCACGAGATTCGCAACCCACGCACCGGAAAGGCGGATTGCGCCATCGCCGACCCGCGCCGCTGCTCCATCGAACTCAGCGAGCGCTTTATCGTCGGCGTCGAGCGGGCGGCGTGTCCCGAACGGGAGTTCGCCAGCTCGCGCGACCCGGTTGAGCGCGGCAGCCGGGTCTCGTTCCGGCATCCACAAGGCTACGCCGTCATGCAGGCGCTGATCGCCAAGGGCATGATCGGCGATTTCCGCGCCCCCGATCGCCTGCGCTTCGGGTTTGCGCCGCTCCGCCTCGGCGACGAGGAGATCGACCGCGCCGTGGCGACGCTGACCAAAGCGCTCGACGGCCGGTCGTCAGACCGGCCCGCATTCCACGCCCGCGCGGCCGTGACATGACGGCGCCTAGGCGAATCATCGTCGGAATATCTGGCGCCTCGGGCGCGGTCTATGGCGTCAGAATGCTCGAGGCGTTGCGCGATGCTGGCGTCGAGACCCATCTGGTGATGTCGCACTCGGCCGAGATCACGCTCGCGCATGAGACCGACTTCAAGCTGCCCGACGTGCGGGCGCTCGCCACCCATTGGCATGCGCAGACCGACATTGCGGCGTGTATTTCCTCGGGCTCGTTCCGCACCCTCGGCATGGCGGTCGCGCCCTGTTCGGTGCGCTCGATGTCGGAGATCGCCTCCGGCGTCACATCGGGCCTGTTGACCCGCGCTGCCGACGTGACGCTGAAGGAGCGGCGCCGCCTGGTGCTGATGGTGCGGGAGACGCCGTTGCACCTGGGCCACCTGCGCACCCTGACGCAGCTTGCCGAGATGGGCGCCATCATCGCGCCTCCGCTTCCCGCCTTCTATGCCCGTCCCGCGACCCTCGACGAGATGATCGATCATTCCGTCGGTCGGGCGCTCGACCTGTTCGGCGTCGAGACCGGCCTTGCGCGCCGCTGGAAGGATCCCGGCTGACATAGGCGAAACCGCTCCCGGCCGCGTTCAGGGTTCGTCGCTTCGAACCCGGGAGAACGCTCGTGCAACAGGGCCTGCCGACCCATACGTCCGGGCAAGGCGCGCTCGGCGGCTTTCTGTGGCTCTACGCCGCCCTCTATGGCGCTTATGGGACGCAGTCGGCGTACTTGCCCGCGTTTCTGCAAAGCCATGGGCTTGCCGTGCAGAGCGTCGGCCTCGTGCTCGCCGCCGGAACCCTGGTCCGCGTCGCTAGCGGGCCCGCCATCGGCCGGCTCGCCGACGGCCTCAGACAGCGCAAGCCGGCGTTGGCGCTCGCCGCCCTGCTGTCGGGGGGGATCGGTTGGGCCTATCTCGTCGCCTTCGGCGTTTGGCCGTTGCTCGGCGTCACCTTGGGCGCGGCCGCGACGACGGCGCCGCTGGCCCCGCTGTCGGACGCGCTTTCGGTCGCCGCGGCGGCGGAGGGCCGCAACTTCCAATACGGCTGGGTGCGCGGCGCCGGCTCGGCCGCCTTCGTGTTCGGCACGCTGCTGTCCGGCCAACTCATCGACCGCGCCGGGTTGGCCAGCATCATCGTCGCCAGCAGCATGCTCTTTCTCGTGACGGCGTTATGCGCCGCGCGCGTCGGCGTGCGCGAGGACGCCAAGGCCGCGGCGCCGGTCGCGGGCGCCTTTGCAACCCTTTGGGCGATACCGGCCTACAGGCGGCTCATCCTCGTTGTTGTGCTGGTGCTGGGGAGTCACGCCATGAACGACACTTTCGCCGTCATCGTCTGGCGCGCCGCCGGCTACGGCGGCGGCGCCGTCAGCGTGCTGTGGTCGGTCTCCGTCGTGGCCGAGGTTCTCGTATTCTTCCTGGCCGGCCCCTGGCTGCTGGCGCGTTTCGGCCCTGCGGGCTGCGCCGCGGTGTCGGCGTGCGCGGGCGTGCTGCGCTGGGGCGTCATGGGGGCGACAACCTCGATGCCGGCGCTGGCGGCCGTGCAGGCGCTGCACGGCCTCACCTTCGCCTTGCTGCACATGGTGGCGATGCGGGTCATCGCCGCATCGGTTCCCGAACGGTTCGCAGCGACCGCGCAGACCGTGTACGGCGCGCTGGCGCTCGGCCTCGCCTCGGCGACGCTGACCTTTGCGTCCGGCTATCTCTACGCATGGCTAGGCATGCGCGCGTTCTGGATCATGAGCGGGCTCTGCGCTGCGGCGTTGCCCTTCGTCGGCTCCCTGCGCGCCGCCAAGCCCGACGAGAAAACTGCCCCCAACGCAGCCAAGCGGAGGCGACCGTTCTGATGGCCCGGCGCTTCGCCAAGCTTCCCCGTGTCTGAGCCCGGCTTCAAGTCTGACCCGAAGGCGACGGACGGCAGGGAATAGGGCCGAGCGTCGCGCGCGCGCCCTTGCGTCGGCGCTCGAAATCGAACGTGGCGACACAGCTCCGCCCGTTCTTGCGAACGGTCAGGCTGTTGTGCGGCTTGAGGGCGAAGACGTCGTCGCCGCCCGGCGTCTCGACCTTCGATCCCACCGGCAGCGGCCGCCCAGTCTCGTCCGCGAGCGCGATCTCGGCGTTGCGGCCGCAAGGTCGGCCGGCGTCGACGCCGCCGCGCAGGCCGAGCTGCTCCGGGGTGTCGGGGATGGCTGCGTTGTCCGCGCGCGCTTCTCGTGGGCGGGCGAAACGGCTAGGAGAGGCGCCAGCCCTCCCCGGCCAACGCGACGGGGGCCGTGGCGCGAAGGTCGCCGTGGTCGCTTTCGCAGCGCATCGTCAACGTCGCGCCGGGGCGCAGACCCGCGGCCTTCGCGATCGTCCAGCGCATGTCGGCGTGGCCGACCACATAGCCGAGCAGGCCGCCGTCGAGCGTGACCGCGGCGTTGAGCGTCACGCGCGCGACCCGCAGACGCTGGTCGCCTTCATCATGCGCGCGCAATTCGTAGCCCTTGGCGTGCGATCGGCCTCAGCGAAGAACACCGGCAGAACCTGCCGCAGCAGCGTCGAGACCTTGGCGCGGCCGCTGCGGCCAGCTTCCGGCGACTGTTCGACCAGGCTCACGGGCGCCGTGGCGCCGGGCGCCGGAACGTCGAGCAGTACCGGCGACACCTCCAGCGCCGCGGCCGCCCGCGCGGGAGTCTTGCAGGCGCCGGCGAGGAGCAAGACCGCGGCGACGGCTGCGGCTCGGCGGCGTTGCATGTTCTTTAATCGCGCTGAGATTTGCATGCGCGATCTCAGCGGAGCAGGTTGGGCGGGGCTGTTCCTTAGTTCGGCTGGGAAGAGCCGTTCCTTCGTCCCGGCCTACGCAGTCCCCTCGCGGCGCGCGCAGCAAGGGTCAAGGGAGGACCGGAGCAACCCGGAGCCACTCGCAGGGCGGCGTAGCCCCCGAGCATGGCGAGGATTGCGAGGACCAGACCTTGAGGCTTGCGAGCACGGCGCGAGGCTTGAGCGTTGTCGGGATTTCTTTCGGTGTCCAGCGCCTGCTGGGTCATGGTTCTTTTCGCGGTCAAGAGCGCTTGCCGCAACATGGCTCCCGGAAGGCTGGCGTCGCTATGTCCCGAACGCGGTCATTCTCGGTGAGAGACGCCGCAGCGGGGAACGCGTGACCGCCGAGCCTCGTCCCGGCGGGACAGGTTTCCGCTTCAATCCATGAGGTCTCCTCTGTCCATGGATGTCAGCGAAACGGCGCTAGGCGGCGGCGGCTTGGCCGGTCTGGAAATCGGTTTGATCACGCCACATGCGATGCAGGATGACGGCAAGCTTGCGTGCGACGGCGACCTTGGCGCGGCGCATGCCGATGCGTTTGGCCAGCGCCAGCCCCCAGGCCTTGAGCTTCGAAGGCTTGGCGTAGCGCTGCAAGATGACGGTGGCGGCCTCGAAGAGATAGGCGCGCAACAGCCCGTCGCCGCATCGGGAGATATGGCCGGAGACGTCGACCTCGCCGGATTGGTAGCGTCTCGGCGTGAGGCCGAGATAGGCCCCGACCGAAGACGAATGCTTGAACCGGCGGGGATCGTCGATGACGGCGCTAAAGGCGAGCGCGACGATGGCGCCGACGCCTGGCGCGGTCATGAGTCTCTTTGCGGTTGCATCGGCCTTGGCGCGCGCGACAATCTGGCGATCGAATACGCCGATTTGTCCGCGTAGCGCTTCCCAGGCTTCGAGCAACGGGCCGACGATCGCCATGAGAACGTCGTTGTCCGTTCCGGCTTCGCGGACGCGGACGGCGAAGGGGGCTTTCGAGCCGTGGGGAATGACGATGCCGAAGGATTTGAGCAGGCCGCGAATGGTGTTGGCGATGGCCTGCCGCTGTCCGACGAGCTGAGAACGGGCGACAAGCAGCATGCGCGGCTGATGCGCGTCCATGCTCTTGACGGCGACCTCGCGGAACCAGCCGGTGCGGACGATATGCGCCAGGCCCCAGGCGTCGTCGGCGTCGGTTTTGTTGATTTGCATTTTGAGCGCGGCCTTGGCGTGCCGGGCGTCGAGGCAGAGGACCGGCAGGCCACGAGCGCGCAAGGAGAGGGTGAGCCAGTTGGAGAGCTGCCCGGTCTCAAGACCGATGCGAACGACGCCAGGCGCGCGCTGACGGATGGTTTCGGCGAGCATGGTGGCGTCGGTCGGGCAGGAGCCGCGCCAGACGGTCGCGGCGGCGGTGTCGACGACACAAATCGCAGTCGTTTCGAGGGAGACGTCGAGGCCGACATAGGTTTCAGGCTGAGACATGAACGTGGCTCCGCAGGGTTGAACCCGGCGCGGAGTTTATCGGCTTCGGCGATGCGACCCCGCGATTACGCCATTTCCCGACGCGAGTCGGGCTGCGTGCCACGTTGGATCAACTGTTTACGTAACGTAAGGATTTGTCTTTGACTGATCTTCAACAGAGCGAAATGCTAGGCTATTGGAGGGGCGCGCAAAATCGCGCCGCAAAGGCGGCGTGGCGCTACGTTACGTTGCGTTGGTGTGGATTATGCGTCGCTAACCTGGCGCGCCGTCGGCGGCAGGGCGACGCCGAGTGCGCAGAGCGCGAGGCTGGCGGTGCGGCGTGGGGCGCA
>Ga0181528_10000162_pt1 | contig 61139 bp, 56 predicted proteins | sample PEATcosm2014_Bin_47_FD_119742 | JGI IMG/M metagenome (GOLD analysis project Ga0181528, IMG submission 119742) | Peatland microbial communities from MTU Mesocosm Facility, Houghton, MI, USA - PEATcosm2014_Bin10_10_metaG | ecosystem: Environmental > Terrestrial > Soil > Wetlands > Peat | place...
AGATATCTCGTATGCGCTGTGCAAAGATGGCGTTGTACTGAGTTCCCGGGCGACCACGATGGCGGGAACCGGGGTAGAGATGGAAGCGCTTACGGCGGTATCTGTGGCTGCGTTGACCGTCTACGACATGTGCAAGGCTTTAGATAAGGGCATTGCGATCCGTTCTATACAACTGGAGCGCAAGAGCGGCGGCAAGAGTGGGGAGTATCAACGTCCTCCGGGCTAACGCTCACAGCGCTGAATTTATGGATGGAAGTTGGCGGGTATGGACAAGAATCTGAAAGTTCTGCTGGTGGACGACAATCCCGTGATTCGCGAGCTGTTGCTCGCGTCGCTCTCGTCGGAAGCAATGGTGACCTCCTTCTCTGACGCTACTGAAGCGCTGCGGCGGGCCGAAAAGCAGACGCCCGACCTGATCATCTCCGATTACCGCATGCCGGGATTGAGCGGCCTTGAATTGCTGAGCAAGCTTCGCATCGCGTTCCCGCAGGTTGCGGTTGTCATGATGGCATCGCGCGCTGACATTGGCGGGCCTTTGGCGGGCAGCAGTCCGCTGGTGGAAGAGTTCATCGAGAAGCCATTCTTCGTTGAAGAAGCAATGGTGCGGATCAAGCGGGTTCTGGAACGGGTAAGCGTGGCCAAGGCCACGCGTGAGGGAGCAAACTCGGCGAGCGTTCGTGGCACGCTGGCACAAATGTCCGTGGTAGATCTGCTGCAGACCCTCGACATCGGAAGGAAGAGCTGCCGACTGGTGCTGACTCATCGAAACGAACGCAGCGAAATGCAGTTCCACGACGGCCAGTTGATTCATGCGACGATGGGCAAGATGACCGGCGAGCCGGTGGTTTACAAGGTCGCGGGTTGGTCCGAGGGCTCATTCCAGATTGATTTCGAGCGTGCGGAATGTCCGCGCACCATCACCCACAGCACGCAATCGGTACTGATGGAGGCACTGCGACTATTTGACGAAGCGCAGCGCGATGGGGACACCGAAGACTCCCCTGAGGAGCCAAGTCGCGGCATGGGCTTTGGTCCGATTCCGGCCGCGGCCGTGGGATTCTAGGCGCATCACCCGCAACCGCTCACGCTAAGCTCCAGCAGTCCGTAACATTGCCGCAAACTGCTTGCGATATACTCGCCGTGCAAGTGACTGCCTAACCTGCCCAATGCCTGCTTTTCACAAAGCACTGCTGTTGTTTAATCCCGTTGCTGGCGCACACCTTGAGGTGCGCACGGCGACCATGCGCCGCATTGCGGAGATTTTTCGCCGCGCCGGGGTTGAGGTAACCGTGGAAGCCACCAAGGCGCGTGGCTCTGCGGGGCGGCAGGCAAGAGCGGCTATCAGCGCAGGATGTGACGCGGTGTTTGCCTGTGGCGGCGATGGCACGGTCTTTGACGTGTTGCAGGGAGTGGCGGAAAGTGCCGCGATGATGGGCGTGATTCCGCTTGGCACCGGCAATGTGCTGGCGCACGACCTGGGACTGGCTGGCAAGCCGGAACGCTCAGCGGCACAATTGCTGGAGTTCGTGCCGCAAACGATCTCGTTGGGCCGCATTGCGACTGGAGGCCGGTCATGCTTTTTCACCGTTGCTGCCGGAGTCGGCGTGCACGCTGAGTTGCTCTACCGGGCCAACGCGCGAGCTAAACAGCGGGGCGGATACCTGGCCTACTATTCGCAAGGCGTCAGGCTGCTTTTCCGCCATGCGTTTGTGCCGTTTCCTCTAGAGATCACGACGGGCGAAGGCCGGGTCATTGAGACCACCGCGCTGGAACTGGTGGCCATGCGGGTGCGCTCATTCGGCGGGCCTCTGCGCAACTGGCGTCCGGGAAGTTCCCTGCTCTCAGACGACCTGCGGCTGGTGTTGCTGCGGAATTCGAGCCGGGCGCACATGCTGCGCTACTCGCTGCAGGCACTTACAGGGATCGCACCATACGATGGGCTGGAGGCACCGGACGCGGATCTGTCATTCGTCTACGCAAAGTCGGTGGTCTGCCACGCCCCTAATGCCAGAGCTGCACAGCTCCGCGTCCAGGCCGATGGAGAACTGCTGGGACCCACGCCGACTACCATTTCGATCATTCCCAACGGGCTGACCCTGCTGATGTCTCCCGAGGCAGCGGCGGCCAGAGAGCCGCTTGCGGCTCAATCGGCGAAACGCCTTTGACATTCCCCGCAATCCTTGCCAACCTGAATTCCACGCCATGGAACCAGTAACCCACTTTCTCACCGGAGCCGCACTCGCCCGAGCGGGCTTCAATCGCAAGACCGCGCTGGCCACGGTGACCATGACGCTGGCTGCAGAAGCCGCCGACATAGACGTACTTGCCTCCGTCAAAGGCTCGGCCACCGGGTTCATTGTGCATCGTGGCATTACGCACACATTTCTTGGAGTTCCCTTTATCGCGGCGCTGGTTGTTGGTTTGGTCTGGGCCGTGGACGCCCTGTGGCAGCGACGCCGCCAGAGACGCGGACTTCCGCCTCCGGCAAGCCGCCGCTGGGGATTGCTGTACCTGTTCGCCTGCGTTGCCGGACTCTCTCATCTGCTGCTGGACTTCACCAATAACTATGGAGTCCGGCCTTTTTATCCATTCGCGCGGCAGTGGTACGCCTGGGACATTGTTTTCATCATCGAGCCACTGATCCTGGCGGCTCTATTTGCCGCGCTGACCTTGCCATCGCTCTTCGGCTTGGTCGGCCAGGAGATTGGCGTCCGTCAACGCGGGCCGCGTGGACGCGGGGCGGCGATTGCCGCGCTAGTGTTTATTGTGGCGCTGTGGGGGTTCCGCGACTTTGAGCACCGGCGGGCGCTGGCCGCTTTAAATGCCGTGGAGTTTCATGGCGAGGCCTCCCGACGAGTGGCGGCCTTCCCCTATATGGTGAATCCCTTTCACTGGGCTGGAGTTGCGGAAACCTCCACCGCGTTCGTTTCCATGCACGTGGATTCGCTGCGTCCGGAAGTGGACGCGGGAAACAGCGCGGAAACCTACTACAAGCCGGACGCGAACGAGGCGACCACGGCAGCCCGCAACACTCCGCTGGGCCGCGCATACATCGAGTGGGCAAGATTTCCCCTGGTGGAAGCCGAACACCAGGGGCCACCAGCTTCGGGCGACTTGGTGCACTTCTCGGATGTGCGGTTCCTCTACCCGGACGGACGGCGGCGTCCGTTGCAGGCTTATGTATTGCTGGACGCGAACCACCAGGCCACCTGGCAAGGTTTTGAGCCACCGAACGGATCGCGCTGACAGCAGAGTAGCGGGAATCGGCGGAGATCGTTTTCCTGACAGTTAATAATTCAATGTCGAGCTTGACGCAACCGCTACCGGCGCGACAGAATCGATAGAGGTCAAAGAGGTGAACATGCTGCCTTATTACTTCCTGATTTTCGCCATCGCCGCCCGCTTCCTGCCACATGCAGGCAGCTTCAATTTCACGCCCGTGGCGGCCGCGCTGCTGTTCTTCGGCGCGCGGATGCCGCGCAAGCAGGCCTGGATTCCGGTGGCGCTTTTTGCTACCTCCGATATCCTGATCTCGCATTTCGTGTACGGATACCCGCTCAGCGCATCCGACCTTGTGACGTGGGCATGGTATGCAGCCATCGTGCTGCTGGGCTCACTGCTCGCCTCGAACGCAAGCCCGCTGCGGGTTGTTTCCGCATCACTGCTGGCGTCTGTCTCGTTCTTCGCGGTCAGCAACTTCGCCGTGTGGGCCGTATGGAACATGTATCCGAAGACACTGGCCGGCCTCGCCGAGTGCTACACGATGGCCGTTCCGTTCTTCCGCAATACCGCAGCCAGCGACCTTCTCTTCTCCGGCGCGTTCTTCGGTGTGGCAGCATTGCTGCCGCAGCTTGCGCGCAAGGCGCAACGCCCGGTCGCCTGATTCTGGATTGAATGAGATTCAAAAAGCCGCCTCATGCCGAGGCGGCTTTTCTTGCGCTGAAAAACCCAACGGCTAGCCCTTCTTCGCCAGTTCGAGGAGAGCGTCGCCCTCGACCCGCATGGGCAGCCACTCCGTCATGCGCTTTGCGCCGAGGCCTTCATAAAACTCGATGGAAGGTGTATTCCAGTCGAGCACCTGCCAGTCATAGCGGCCGCAATTCTCGGCTACGGCGATCTTCGCCACATGCAGCAGCAGGGCCTTACCAATTCCCTTACCGCGATATTGGGGCCAGACGAAGAGGTCTTCGAGGAAAATCCCCGGGCGGCCCTTCCATGTGGAGTAGTTGTAAAAGTACAGGGCGAATCCGGCAGGCGTTCCCTCCCAATCGGCGATGACGCAGTGAAACTTGGGGTCCGGGCCAAAGCCGTCGCGCAGCAGGTCCGCCTCGGTAGCCTGAGCCATGTGCGGCGCGCGCTCATATTCGGCAAGGCCGCGAATCATTTGCAGAATGGTTCCCACGTCGCAGGGCTGGGCTTTGCGGATCTCGAACATTACAGTCTCCTGAGCAAATTCATCTCCGCAGTCTAATTCAAATGACCTTAACTGGTGCCCGAAGTAACGGGGGTACCGGGTCTTTCGTGCTGTTTTATATTGCTGATGCTTCCCCCTCATGTTGCAATGGAAGCATGACAGGGACAAATTCCGAGACACCGCAACACGTCTTGCAGGAGTACCTCAGCCTGCTCAACGATGCGGAACTCTCCGACGATCCAAATGCGCGCAACGTGAGATTACTTCGGGCCTGGGGCGTGCTGCACTATGTAATGTCTGGCCCCATGAATTGCGAGCACTGCCAGACTCCGGTGCGATTAGCGATTCCGGTTATCAGCGAGCGGTTCAGCGGCGAGACCCTGGAATATGCCTGCCTTTGCACGAACTGTACATTCAAGGAACTCGAACGGTCGCATCGCATCATCATGCAGGTTGGCAATGTGAGGGTTGAGTATCCCCACGAAAGAATCCCATCGCGAGCTGAGCTGCCTGACTCGATACCACCTCAGTAACCACGTCAGCCCCGATCGCTAGTTCTTGAATCGCTCTGCCTCAAGCACAATCTCATCGAGAACATCGGCTGCCTGATGGCTTTGCAGCGTGTGATTGTTGCAGATGACGGAGAAGACAAGGCGCTCGCCTCGTGAAGTGGTCAGGTATCCGGAGAGGGCGTTGACGTGGTCTAGCGATCCGGTTTTGCCTTTCACCGACGCACCCGCGGGAAGCTCTTTGAGACGAAATGTCATGGTTCCATCGACACCGGCAACAGGCAGGCTCGAGGTGAACTGGGAGGACCAACTCTGCTTGGACGCGTAGCGCAACAGCTTCACCATTGCGCGCGGAGAAACCAGGTTCTGGCGGGAGAGTCCTGAGCCGTCATAGAAGACATATTCCTCGGGACGCACGTCGGCACGCGCCAGGAACGTGCGCAACACCTCCAGCCCGGCGGCAACGGAGCCGCTGGTACCTTTCTCCCTACCCAACAGCCGCAGCATCATCTCCGCATGCAGGTTCTGACTGACTTTGTTGATCACCTGCACGTCGAATGCGAGCGGCAAAGACGTGTGTTCGGCCAGCACTACCTGGGAGGTCGAAGCAGACTGAGCCTCCCCGCCGCCTCCGAGCGGAACATTGGTGTTCACCGTGATGGTGCCAAGGCTGGCCATGGGAGTGTGGTGCACGCGGGGCTTGCCATAGACCACAACGCCGCGCCGGGTCAGCAATTCCGTAAGCAGGCGGGCACAGAAGTCCGCCGGATCGTCAATGGCCACAGCTTCGCCCGCTCCGGGGTCGTCGGAAGGAATGTTTCCCCAGATTTCCAAGTGGTTGGACCCGGGTTGCCGCTGTACGTAGACCTTGCGCGGCCACGCGCCAGATGGCGAAGTCATGACCTTGTTGTCGATCTGAAAGTAGCCGGGAAATGGGGAAACGGTAACAAAGGCGCGTTCGCCCACCTTCTCAGCAGGAAGAATGTTGAGGTAGACCACGTTGTCATTGACGGCCAGGGCGGAGACCGGCGCACCCCACTCCCAGATCAGGTCATCCTGCGACCAGCCCTCGCCATAGCGCTCGTAAACGAAAAAGCTGTCGTCGGCCACAATGTCGCCGTCCACCACCTTGATGCCGCGCGCCACAATCTGATCAGCCAGGTCAGCCAACGCCTGCTCGGGCGGCATGGGGCGCTCGGTCTTCAGCATGTAGGGAAGAGAACGGCCACTCAGATTCGGGTCGCCGCGACCTACCAGGACAAGGTCTCCACTGATGCGGCCATATTTATCGGGTGCGGTGGCGGACTCGATCGTGGTGCGGAAATGGTAATCGGGGCCAATCAGCGCGAGCGTGGCGGCGGTGGTGAAGAGCTTGGTATTCGAAGCCGGAGTAAATAGCCGGTCGGCATCATGCGAATACACGATGTTGCCGGTGTCCAACTCCTCAATCTCAACGCCCCAGAAGCCGCGGGCGACTTCGGGGCGCGCCAGGATGGCGTCAATCCGTTTGGCCAGTTCCTTGTGACGGTCGGCGGCGTGTGACGCAGCCGCAAGACAGAGCAGGACTCCCAGCAACGCAACCGCTCGCAACGAGCCATAAACACGCAAGTGCCGCATAGGAAGCGAATTTTAGCATTGTTGCGGCCTGCGGCGTTGCACCAGGAGTCCGCCCGGACTACTGGGCCGGAAGTAGCACGTTGTCGATCAGCCGGGTGCTGCCGAAGGTGGCAGCCACGGCGACGAGCGCGCCACGGTCTGTTTTCTCCAAAGGCTCCAGCGTGTCAGCACCGACAATCTCGAAGTAATCGAGTTGGGCGGCGGGTTCGGAGGCGAGGATGGAGAGGGCCAGTGCGCGCAACTTTGCTGCGCTGGTTTCGCCGGAAGCGGCAAGGGCTGAAACCTGCTCCAGGGTGCGGTGCAGTACGAGCGCATGTTGGCGCTGCTGCACCGTGAGATAAGCGTTGCGCGAGGAGAGCGCGAGTCCATCGGCTTCACGCACGATGGGCGCGATGATGAGTTCGATGCCCATGTTGAGATCGCGCACCATGCGGCGCAACACCGCAACTTGCGCGGCGTCTTTCTGGCCGAACACCGCGCAGGCAGGCTGCACGATGTGGAACAGCTTGGCTACTACCGTGCTAACTCCGCGGAAATGTCCGGGACGTGAGCGGCCATCGAGCTTTTCACTGAGACCCTCTACGTGCACCACGGTGGTCGCCCCGGCAGGGTACATTTGCGCGGCGGAGGGAGCGAAGACAATGTCCGCACCTTCGCCTTCCAGCCGGGCACAATCCGCCTCTAGGGTGCGGGGATACTGCTCGAAATCCTCCGAGGGGCCGAACTGCAATGGATTTACAAATATCGATACAACGACCAGGCTGGCCCGGCTCCGCGCAAGGCGCACCAGAGACAGGTGGCCCGCGTGCAACGCGCCCATCGTCGGCACAAATCCTACGGTCAGGCCCTGAACGGCAGCAGCGCGGCTGACCGCCTGCATTTCCTCAACATCGTGAATGACTTTCATTTCTTGTCTGAATCCTGTGTGGGTTTGGCTGGAATTGCGGGTGGCTTGACGCGCCAGCTGCGCGCCGTCTTCTGAAAAATCGGTTCGAGGCGGGTTAATTCACTGGGAGCGCAGCGCAGGGCGATGGAGTAGACAAGCCCATCATCTCCTTCGATTAGCGCAACCTCTTCGATAGTGTCCGCCTGGGTTGCGTCCGTGGCTGCATCGTTGTGAAGCTTAACGCGAAGAATCTCCGCACTCGCTCCATTCAGGAGCAACCGCGTGCGCTGTTGAGTCTCCGATGAGGTGAAACTGCCGTCCGGCGTCAGAACAATGTCAACCAACGCATCGAGCGATAGCGCACTGCCGCCCTTTTGCGGAGGCACGTCAATGGCTGCAACGCTGATCTGCGGCCAACTCGCGGAATCCGTTCCGGCGTGCTGTTCGGCAACCACGAATCCGAGGTCGTCGAAGATGTTGCCGAGCCGCTGCCACGAGGCCGGGACGGTGACGCACAAGCCCACGGCTGTAACGCACTCGGACCGCACGGCAGCAGAGGGAGCTCTCTTCGCTGTTGTTGGCTTGGAAGCTCCCGTAGTTCTTGGCGCGCTCTGCGCCATGGCAGGCACAATGCTGGCGCAGAGAAGAGCAATGAGGACGACTTTCATCTTTCCGCTATTTCCCCTGGATGGCCGGCTCTGCCGGGTCAAGGGCGTGTTGCAACTCGCGCGGCAGATGGTAGCTTTCCTCGTCGGCGGGGAAGGCGCGGCTGCGCACGTCAGCGCCATAGGACTGGATGGCTGATGTGATGAGCTCGCCAGCGTTGCAGTAGCGCCGCACAAATTTGGGCGGAGCGTTGAAGGTGAGTCCGGCAAGGTCGTGAAAGACGAGTATCTGCCCATCGCAATCGGGCCCGGCTCCAATGCCAATGGTGGGCGTGGCGACCTCGGCCGTAATGCGAACCGCAACTTCGCGGGGAATGCCCTCGAGCACCAGTGCGGCAACACCGGCTTCATCGAGCGCCGCAGCATCGCGCAGCAACTCATCAATGGCCGTAATGGTTTTTCCCTGCACCTTGTAGCCGCCCATGCGATGCACGGATTGCGGAGTGAGTCCGATGTGGCCGACCACCGGAATTTCGGCCTCGATGATACGGCGGATCAGCTTGACCCGTGAGGTGCCACCCTCAATCTTGACGGCTTCGGCGCCGCTCTCTTTAACGAATCGGGCAGCGTTCTCCAGTGCCTTGCGGGTTCCCGTGTGGTAGGAGCCAAAGGGCATGTCTGCCACAAGGAAGGAGCGGTGCACGGCGCGGCGTACGGCGCGGGTGTGGTGCAGCATCTCTTCCATGGTCACCGGCAGAGTGCTGTCATAACCAAGCACAACCTGGGCCAGTGAATCCCCCACCAGGATCATGTCCACGCCAGCTTCATCTGCAAGGTGGGCGGTGGCGTAATCGTATGCTGTGAGGGAGACGATGGGTTCGTGTTTACGTTTCTTCTCTGCGAGGGTTTGTACGGTGATACGCTGGCGAAAATCGCCGGTGGTGATGCTCATAATTCCTCCAGTGTGGCTCCGCATGGCGGATGCCGCCTGTGCGCCGGGGCGCGAGTGTTCAATGGGATGAACCGGGCTGATTGTAGCCCTCTGCGCGGACAGAGGCAACAAGAGGATGGCGCAGCCGAACTTCTCAGTTGCAGGGGGAAAGCGCGGGGTTCATACTTCCGGCGGTGCGAGACAGGGAAGTGGAGGATGGGAGTACACGCGCAGAGCAAAGCAACAGAATGCGTTCCGTGGCTGACAGCCATAGCGTCGCTGGCGGTGGGGGCGGCATTTTTCGCCCTGTGGTTCTGCCTCCTGCCTGCCTGGCTGAATTTCCGGACGGAAGCCACCGGCACGCAGCCTTGGCGCTGGCTGGCCGCCATCCCATCCGTACTGGGTTTTGCTATGGCCCTGCGTTGCGTATGGGACTTTGGCTGGACGGGCCATGGAACGCCTGCACCTGTCGCTCCACCGAAGAAACTTGTTGTGGTGGGCTTCTACCGTTACGTGCGGAATCCGATGTACGTGGGATTTGCCGTGGGCTGGATCGGGCTCTGGGCGGTCTTTGGCCGGGCGAACATGGCAGCAATCGCCGCGGTGTGCGCGGTTGCCCTGGGAGTGCATGGCTTCGTCCTGCTCTACGAAGAGCCGACTTTGCGGAAGAAGTTTGGCGTGGACTACGACCAGTACTGCCGCAACGTCAACCGCTGGATGCCCCGGCTGACTCCGTGGAAGCCCGCCTAGCGAAGCCGCATCATTTCCGAAGCTGACGCGTCGCTTCCATCATGACGGTGTGTGCCTCTTCGGTCAGATTGTCGAGGGCGATAGCCGTTTCGCTCACCATGTACACACAAGCAGAGACCAAGCTGCCCACTGACAGGAATCCGATCGCGAGAGCGGCTAGGGCCGCGACGCGGGCTGCGATTGGGAAGTCATAGTGCACCAGCGCACCCCCGAGCACGGCGATCAGCGCTTCGGCGGCAAAGCCACCCACTGCGGCGTATCCCAGGCGAATCGCCTTGCCAAGATGTTGCGTGCGGCGCTTCAGCAGGCTGGCCTGTTGCTGCAATCGCTGGTACAGCTCCGAATCTTCACCTGCGCTGGCCATCACGCTGGCGACCGTGCGGGTGCGGTCCACCACGCGGGCGATCCGGTTCCCGAGTCCTAGCACAAGTACGGTCGAGGAGTTGGTCAGCAAGGCGGGGGCTACCACCGCAGTGAGAACCGCAAACGGGCTTTCGACAACTTGCATGGCGCAATTCTATAGCAATCAGCATGCAAGGCGGCGCAGAGGGGCATGCTGCTCTGGTTAGTGAATTCCCGCGTGGTTCAGACACTCGGCGTACTGGCGGTCGGTGTGCAAGATGTGATTGAGCAACCAGTCGCGCAGGAAGTAAAGCACATCAATCGTCACCCCGGTCTGGCTTCCGTCATATCCGGAATAAAACCCCTCAATCTTGGTCAGGAACTCGCGGTGTTCGGCCTTGTGGCCTTCCAGTCCTGCATAGCCGGTGCGTTCCATTGCAGATTCCTCGCCGCGAAAGTGCCAGTGCGCATATTCGTTCAACTCCTGCAGCACGCGGGCCGCAACATAGCGCCCCCGGCCTTCCGCCATGGCGTCGTTGAGTTCGCTGATCAAGGCAAACAACTTCTTGTGTTCCGTGTCAAAGCGCTGCACTGAGACTGAGTATTCCTGTGTCCACTCAAATAGCGCCATCGAAAATTTCCTCGCCCATGGGTTCGTGGTTGCAGCGGCAATACGGTAAAAGGAGTATATCGTGAGCAGATCTATCCGTGAAAAGCTCAGCTGCGGCTCACTCGCGGTTGGTGTTTTGCTGGCCAAGAGGCAGGAAGTATTGCGTGCCCTTGATTGGCTCGCTGACCCGGCGAAGCAGGATCTGTAAATCTTCGCTGCGCTCCACAAAATCGATCTCGGCGGTGTTGACCACCAGCAGATCGCTCGCCGAATAGTGGAAGAAGAAATGCTCGTAAGCCTTCAGAACCTCTTCCATGTATTCATCGCTGATGGCGCGCTCGTTGGTGGCGTTCCGCCGCCGCAGGCGCTTGCGAAGAACATCAACCGGAGCCTGCAAGTAGATGACAAGGTCGGGCGTGGGAAGCTCGGCGCGAAGCAGTTTGTAGTAGCGGTCGTAAACAGCAAGCTCCTCATCGGTCAGGTTGAGGTTCGCGAACAGCTTGTCTTTTTCGAAGATGTAATCAGTAATGACGATCTTCTGCGAGTTACGAGCTGCGGCCAGTGGGCGGAGTTGCTCGAAGCGGCGGATGAGGAATGCGAACTGGGCCTGGAAAGCCGCTCCCGGCTCACCACTGTAAAACGCCGAGAGGAAAGGATTTTCCTCGGGTTCCTGCACGAGTTGGCCGTGAAGCTGCTCGGCCAGAAAGCGCGCCAGTGTGCTTTTTCCAACGCGAATGGGACCTTCTACGGCGATATAGCGGGACGGTTCGAAGAGATTGGCCATAGTAGGGTTCGCTGGTGGTTCCGTGTTTCAGAGGCTCTCAAGAAAGCATAGCGCGGGTGCCGTGTGGGAGCAACAGTGTTCCACCTGCGCATCGCGCGGAAGACGTGGAAGAGGATAGAATCATTGCGATGATTGGCTACGTAGCAGGAGCACTGGCGGCGGGTGCCGCCACATTTGCCGGAGTGCACACCATGGTTCCATGGTCGCAGCTCTATGGCGAAAACTTTAATGGAGTCAAAGAAGGACTCAAGATCCTGGCGTTGACCTATGACGACGGTCCCAACGATCCGTGGACGATGAAGCTACTGGATGTGCTGGCGAAGCATCAGGTTTCAGCCACGTTCTTCATGGTGGGCCGGTACGTGCGTGAGCGCCCGGAGATCGTACGCGCTGTGTACGAGGCTGGGCACGCCATCGGCAACCACAGCTACACCCATCCGAACCTAATTTTTGCCAGTCAGGCGAAGCTGCGTCAGCAGTTGGACGACACGTCTGCGGCGATTGAAGAAGTCACCGGCGAGCGGCCTTATTTGTTTCGTCCGCCCTTCGGCGCGCGCCGTCCGGGAACGTTCAAGATGGTGGAGGAGCTGAAGATGTATCCGGTGATGTGGCGCGTGACCTGCTTTGACTGGGCCGCAAAGTCGCACGAGGAGATCCTGAAGCACGCCCGGCGGCAGATTTCCGGAGGCGAGGTTGTCCTGCTTCACGATGGTGGGCACCTCTTCATGGGCGAAGACCGCAGTCATACCGTGCGGGCCACCGACGAACTGATCGCCGAGTACAAGGACAAGGGATACCTGTTCACCACCGTGACGGAGATGATGCAGATGCGTCCCGGCGTGGAAATGCCTTTTGGCGCGCGGGCGCTGAAGTAAGCAGATGATTCGGCTGGAAAGCGGCGGCCCGCGTGGCCGCCGTTTTGCGTTTGAAACAATTTCGTTGGCCAGGCGAATCCTTTTCCATGCCGGGGCCTCTTCATAGATAGAGGAACAAAATGAGCACGACAGTAAGCGTTGCGGCACTGAAGGACGAGATTCGAGACGGTCGGCGTCCGCAGATGATCGATGTGAGGACGGCGTCCGAGTATTCGGTGGGCCACATTCCCTGCACGGTGAACATTCCCATGGACCAGTTCGAGGCCCGCCGCAAGGATCTTCGTCTGGAAGATGAAGTCGTTCTGGTCTGCAAGGCCGGCAGTAGGGCACGGATTGTGGCAGGATGGTTGGGCGAAAAGGCCAGTGTGCGGGTTCTGGAGGGCGGTACCGATGCCTGGGTGCGCGAAGGGCTGGAGACCGTGGCCTCGGTGAAGACTCGCTGGTCGCTGGAGCGGCAGGTGCGTCTGGGAGCAGGCTTGCTGGTGCTGGCCGCGACAATCCTCGAGGTATCTGGAGTGCATGGCGCCATCTGGTTGGCGATGTTTGTCGGTGCCGGGCTGACGTTTGCCGGAGCAACGGACATCTGCATGATGGGGATTTTGCTGGCGAAAATGCCGTGGAACCAAAGCCGCGCTGTACCAAGTGCGCCGCCGCAGAACCCTTGTTGCGGATAAGCTCATAGGATAAAAGCGGCGAACCAAGGATATTTGCGCCACAATCGCAGGCAATGAATTTCGAAGAGCTGGCGAACGAACACAAAGACGCGGTGTATCGGCAGATGTTGCGGGCGTGCGGAAATCACACCGATGCCGAGGATGTTCTGATGGAAGCTCTGCTCAAGGCCTACCAGAGCGTGGGGCAGTTGCGCGAGGCAGCGGCATTCCGGGCATGGCTGGGGCAGATTGCGCGCCGCTTGTGCTGGCAGCTCAGGGAGCGCGAGTCCATGGCCCCGCTCTTGCAGCTTTCGGTGATGGAAGAAGCGGGCACGGAGCTGGCGTCCAACAGTGAGGCGCTGGATGTGGAGCTGGCTCGCCGCCAGATGAAGACCCTGCTGTGGCAGGCCATCGGGGAGTTGCCGCCCGACGCACGCGAAATTTATTTGCTGCGCGATGTGGAGGACCTCAGCGGCGAGGAAGTGTCGCAGATGCTGGGAATCACTATTCCGGCGATGAAGAGCAGGCTTCATCGGGCGCGTCAGGCGCTCAGAGAACGGCTCGATCAGGTGTTAGCGAGACATTAGAGCTCAAGAGGAGGAACCATGCTGGAAGCAACAGTCGATTATTTGGGATCGGTGCAGTTTGAAGTGAAGGCGCGCAAGCACTCCGTGGTGAGCGACCAGCCAGAGGACAACGGCGGATTCGATGAAGGAATGACTCCGCCTGAGTTGATGCTTGCCTCGCTGGGCTCCTGCGCAGGCTTCTATGCTGTGGATTACCTGAAGCGGCAGAAAATCGCGGCCGAGGGAACCAAGGTACGAGTCACGGCCGACAAGGCCAAGAATCCGGCGCGGCTGGATAACTTCCGCATCGAGGTGGACGTGCCCGCAGGTTTGAGCGATGAGCATCGCAAAGGTGTGGAGGAGGCGGTGCATCGCTGCCTGATCCACAACACGCTGCTGCATCCGCCGACGATCTCGCTGGAAGTGAAGTCCGCAGCGCCGGTAGCGGGATGAGTTGAGTTCGCAAAATGAAAAAGGCCAGCCTTGGCTGGCCTCTCTGCGTGCACCCAATTACTTGGTGCGGCTCTCCTGCAGCTTGCGGGATTTCTCTTCCACTCCGCGAGCCAGCTTCTCTTTATACGAAAGCAGCTTCTTTGCCAGCTCGGGATCACTCGTGCCGAGTATCTGCGCCGCAAGAATGCCTGCGTTCGTAGCTCCGGGCTTGCCGATGGCGACGGTTGCCACGGGGATTCCCGCGGGCATCTGTACCATGGCCAGCAGAGAATCCAAGCCTCCCAGCGAAGTCGCTGCGATCGGGACGGCGATTACGGGCAGGATTGTCTCGGCGGCAATCACTCCGGCAAGGTGCGCCGCGCCGCCAGCTCCGGCGATAATTACGCGAACGCCGCGCCCTGCGGCGTTGCGGCTGAATTCGCTGGTGCGGGCTGGCGAGCGGTGCGCCGAGCTAATGTCGATTTCATAGGGAACGTCAAACAGGTCCAGTGCCTTGGCGGCTTCGTTCATGATCTCAAGGTCACTGTCACTGCCCATGATGATGGAGACTATTGGATTGCTATGCATCGTTGACTCTCCGTAACTAATTGCGCTTTCACCTTCCCAGTCAAGCAACTTGTGGCTTGACTGGGCTACCGCCAACACCTCTTAATCTCGAGCAAAGTAACCGTAGGTCCCGCACAGGTCGTGGCTCACTGCCACGGACTGGTAGTCGAGGTTCGGCTCAGTCTCGCCAGAAAAGAATGCCAACGATATGGCCTTTTTTTCGTAAACCGCGAGCATCCACTTGGCGTCGTTCGGGCCGCACATGGTGGTTTCGTTCAGGAGGATTGTGGTTCTGGGGATTTGTATCCTATACAGCCGTGCGGATGGCGGCGAATCCCCTGCGTCAGCTATTCTGCCTGCGTCATCGAGATGAGCTTTGTCGATTTCCCGTACCAAGCGAATTTTGAAGGTCTTGTGCGCGAAGCTGATGCTCGTCGGGGTGATCGTGATGTCTCCAGTGATGGACATTGCGGTAGTACTCGCTGCAGTCCATTTTCCTGTGTCGTTTTCGCGCGGCTTCGTAGCCGCAGCGGCGGCGAAGCGAGCGGTCGAAGTCATCGCCGCCAGCAAGAACAGGGTCAGCGGACCAATCACCAGCAACAAAGCCAATCGAAAACCTCGTTTACTGAAAATCATTCGATTGGCCTTTCAAGGGCGAGGACCGCTCGCTTCATTTTACCGTTTCAACCTGCGATGCGCGATATCGGTTCGATACTGCATGCCATCGAAGCGAATTGCCCGTACCCCCTCGTAGGCGCGGGCGACAGCCGACTCCAGTGACGTAGCGCGCGCGGTTACACCCAGCACGCGGCCTCCCGAGGTTACGATCTGACCATCGACCAGACTGGTTCCAGCATGGAAAACCCTCACGCCATCGAGGGCGTTGGCGTGTTCCAGTCCGGAGATCACTTTTCCTGATTCGGCTTTGCCAGGATAGCCACCCGCGGCCATCACCACACAGACGCTCGGATCGGGGCTCCATTTGAACACGCCATCACTGACCCGGCCTTCGATGCTGGCTTCAAAAGCTTCCAGCAGATCGCTGTCCAGCCGCATGAGGATGGGCTGAGTTTCGGGATCTCCGAAACGACAGTTGAACTCCAGCACCTGCGGCCCGCGCGCGGTCATCATCAGTCCGCAATAAAGAATTCCCGTGTAGGGCGCGCCCTCTTCCGCCATTCCGGCAATCACCGGGCGGGCGATGTGGCGCAGCAGCCATTCACGCATATTGTCGTCAATCAGACCTGCGGTGGAGTAAGCGCCCATGCCGCCCGTATTGGGGCCGGTGTCACCGTCGCCGATGCGCTTATGATCCTGCGCGGCCACCAGCGGAGCCACGCGCTCACCATCGCTGAGCACCAGGAAGCTGATCTCTTCGCCGACGAGGAACTCCTCAAACAGCACGTGGTGTCCGGCATCGCCCAGCGAGCCCTGCAGCATGGCGGTGGCGGCCTGCGCGGCTTCTTCCTTGCTGCTGGCAATCACCACGCCCTTGCCTGCGGCCAGTCCGTCTGCCTTCACAACAATCGGTGTGCTGAAGTTGGCGAGTGCCTGCTTGATCTCTGAAACCGCGTGCACCTGCACATAGAGCGGAGTAGGAATGCGGTGGCGCGTCATGAACGCCTTTGAGAAGCTCTTGCTCGATTCCAGCTGTGCAGCTGCCTGAGTAGGTCCGAAGACAGGAATCCCGCGACGGCGAAGCTCGTCTACAGTTCCCAGCATGAGCGGGACTTCCGGGCCGACCACAACCAGGTCAGGAGAGACCTTGACGGCCGCTTCGATGATGGAATCCAACCGGGCCAGATCGCAGGGAACGCAAGTCGCCTCCTGCGCGATTCCGGCATTGCCGGGGGCGCAGAACACCTCGGTGACCCGGGGAGACTGCTTGAGCTTCCAAACCAGCGCGTGTTCGCGGCCACCGCCGCCCAGCACAAGAACTTTCATGTCTTCTCCAACGCAAAAGGGTATGAGGTTGCGCACGGGTAAGTCAATCTGTTTGGACGGAAGGGAATTCGAGCGAACTGCCCCCCGGAGTAGAGTATCGGTCTGCGGCCGTTACGAGCCGCATTACTTGGCGACCAACCTCCTCACAACTGCAAGCCCGGGGCGTCGGATTCTGATAGCCTTGGATTCATACAGATGCGCCATTAAAGCGCGTCTGCGGAGTGTTGTCCGGGGCAGATCAGGATGAGCGTCGAGGGACATCAGTGGCAACCACAGGCAGTATCGCCCCCCTTGCCGGAGGTGCGGTCACGCATTCCTCTGCCGCTCAAGGGTGGAGTGCTGCGCAAGCTGATGGCGTTTGCCGGTCCCGGCTTCCTGATCGCCGTGGGATACATGGACCCCGGCAACTGGGCCACCGACCTCGCCGCCGGTTCACGCTATAACTACACCCTGCTCTACGTCATCATGCTTTCAAACCTGATGGCGATTCTGCTGCAGAGTCTCTCCATCAAGCTGGGCGTGGTGAGCGGACGCGACTTGGCGCAGGCCTGCCGTGAGCGGTTCGGCGCGCGCATGGCCTTCGTGCTCTGGCTGCTGGCTGAGGTGGCAATTGCCGCCTGTGATCTGGCAGAGGTGATCGGCTCGGCCATCGCTCTGGAACTGCTATTCCACATCCCCCTGGTCATCGGCGTGGTGATCACAGGTTTTGACGTGCTGCTGCTGTTGCTGCTGGAAAATCGCGGCTTTCGCTATATCGAAGCCATTGTTGTCACGCTCACCGCTACCATCGGGATCTGCTTCGGATTGGAGATTTTGTTTTCCAAGCCGGAGCTCGGATTGGCGCTGAGGGGGATGTTCATTCCCAGCCCTGTCATCCTGCATGATCCCCTGATGCTCTACATCGCCATCGGAATCTTGGGTGCTACGGTGATGCCGCACAACCTCTATCTCCACTCGGCGATTGTGCAGACGCGTGACTACGCGCGTACTCCCGAGGGCCGCCGCGAGGCCCTCCGTTATTGCAACATCGACTCGGCCGTAGCGCTGACCATCGCGTTGTTCGTGAATGCGGCCATTCTGATGGTTGCAGCCGCTACGTTCTACCGCGCCGGGCAACACCAGATTGCCGAAATTCAGGACGCTTACAAATTGATGTCAGGCCTGCTGGGCGTGACCGCCGCCAGCGGAATCTTCGCCCTGGCACTCCTGGCCAGCGGCCAGAACTCGACCCTGACCGGAACCCTTGCTGGACAGATCGTGATGGAAGGCTTCATCCATCTGAGAGCCAAGCCGTGGATTCGACGCCTGATCACCCGCCTGCTGGCCATTGTGCCTGCCGTTGCCGTCACGGCCATTGCCGGGGAGAGTGGCACGGCACGGCTCTTGATTCTGAGCCAGGTGGTATTGAGCATGCAGCTGAGCTTCGCCGTAGTGCCGCTGGTCATGTTCACCAGCGACCGCGGGCTGATGGGTGAGTTCGTGAACCCGCCCTGGCTGAAAGCGCTTTCCTGGTTCACTGCAGCCTTGATTGCCGTACTGAACCTCTGGCTGCTGGTGCAGATCCTGCACTAACCTTGAGTTGCTCGGGAACCTGCGCCAGCAAACTTGCGTATCATTCATCATCCGGTGGGGTGCTTTGCTTTGCCCCGTGGAACCTCCGAGTGGGCGCCGAACGGAATTGAGGATGCGATGACAACGAGAATGCTCCAGATGCTATGCATGGCCACCATGGGTGCGGTCCTGATGATTACGGGTTGCACCATCAGCAAGCAGGGGACTGGCGGTGACAAGAAGGTCAGCATTGACGTGCCGGGCGCAAGCATAAAGGTGGATAAGGGCGCCAAGGACAATGATTCAGGCATCCCTGTCTATCCGGGCGCGCAACAGGTCGCGGCTACCGGAGACGAAAGTGGACGGGCTCACGTCAACGTGGATGTGCCGTTTTTCAAAATGGAGGTGATCAAAATGAAGTACACCTCAGACGACACTCCAGACAAGATTCTGGCCTTCTATCGCAACAAGTTGAACGTCTACGGCACGGTGGTGGAGTGCAAAGGCGACGACGACATCGAAGTTGGCTACGACTTCTCAGACAAAAAGTCTCGCAATTTGAATTCCGCCGTTGATTGCGGACATGTTGCAGCGGCGTCCAAGGTGAAGGCTGGCGAGATTACCCTGAAGGTTGGCACGCAGGGCAGCGCTCACGTAGTCAAGGTGACGCCAAACGGCAAGAGCACGGACTTCTCGCTTGTGTACGTCCACGTTGGCGATAGCAAAAGGAACGATGATTTTGGCGGTAAGCAGCCCTCATAACTCCAAAACACCGCTTCAGTGAAGCTGTTTCATTTGCGTCTGGGCAACCGGACTGTTAACTTTTGAGCAGTGGAGCACGATTGCGAACAATGCGGAGCAGTGGTAGAGGACGGCCGTCCCTTCTGCGAAAAATGTCACGCACCGCAGATTCGGGTTCCAGTGCGGCCACCGACCGCTCCTGCCACGGAGCCGCTTCTGCCCGGCACCCCAGAGGACTTGCAACCTCCCGCTGAGCCGATGATGAACGAGCACCACTCGTTCGCCCCAAAGCTTCCTGAAGGAACATCTTCTCCCAACCAGTTAGTTTGGCGTCCGGCAATCGGTTCTGCCCTGGTGGCAGGCTTGCTTGCAGCGGTCGGAACATCTGTTCCCATCGTTCCCTTGGCCATGTTGTGCATGTTTGCCGCGGGAGGCCTCGCCGTCACCCTGTACCGGCGACGTGCGGGATATCGCACGGTGACTCCATGGATGGGCGCGAAACTCGGCCTGCTCTCGGGAGCCTTGGGCTTCGGCCTCCGCGCCATCATGGTTCCGCTGATCCTTCTCAGCTCCAGCCAGCGCATGGTGATGCGCAAGGAGATCGTCGACAAGATGCAGGAGGCGATCTCCGCCGCTGCCGACCCCGAAGTGCGTCAGGCGATGGAGCAATTCCGTGGCTACATTGCCACCGACCACGGTCTGGTCATTCTGGTGTTCTTCTTTCTGGCAGTCGCGGCTGTTTTTTTCCTCATCTTCAGTGCGCTCGGCGGAGCCCTTGGCGCGGCCATCTTCGGACGCGATAGCGCCAGCAAAGAATAGTCTTCCACGGCCTTGTCCTTGCCGCGCCCTTGCCGGGTCGCGTATTATCGGGCTGCTATGAACGTCATTCCCCGGCCTCCTCATCTTCGCGAAAAAGGGCAGATCATGTCTGCCTCCGAGATCGAGCGCACCCTGGTTCGCCTGGCGCACGAGATCGTTGAAAAGAACAATGGGATTGGAACCCTCGGCCTGATCGGTATCCGTCGGCGAGGCATTCCGATTGCCGAGCGCCTGGCCCGTCACATCGAGCGCATCGAGAAAGCTCCTGTGCCCGTCGGCACCCTGGACATCACGCTCTACCGCGACGATCTTTCCACGGTAGGACCAAAGCCCGTGGTCGAGCCTCGCCCCATCGGTTTCAACATCACCGATAAGGACGTGGTGCTCTGTGACGACGTGCTCTATACGGGACGCACTGTGCGCGCCGCGCTGGATGCACTCTTTGACCAGGGCCGCCCGCGCAGCGTAAAGCTGCTCACCTTGATCGACCGCGGACATCGCGAGTTGCCGATTGAGGCGAGTTTCGTGGGTCGCCGCGTCCAGACCTCGGACCTGGAAATCATTGAAGTCAAACTCACCGAGACGGACCAGATGGAAAAGGTTCTCCTGGTTGAGCGTGTGCCGGAACTGGAAGGCTAAGCAAAGGTCACCATGAAAGCCAAGCCCCGGTCGCTGCTCGGAATCGAGCCGCTGGATTCGCGGCAGATTCTCGAAATCCTCGCTCTGGCGAAGCGCATGAATCCTGCCCGGCCCCGCACCACGCTAAGGGGCCGACGCATCGCCCTTCTGTTTTACGAGAACTCTACCCGAACCCGCACCAGCTTTGAGATTGCCGCCAAGTCACTCGGCGCTTCCACCGTGGTCATTCACGCCACCACCGCCAGCATTGAAAAAGGCGAGTCGCTGAAAGACACGGGAAGGACCTTGCAATCCATAGTGGATGCCATCGTCATCCGGCATCCCAGTTCGGGCGCTCCGCTGCTGCTCTCGCGGTTGATCGAAATCCCCATCATCAACGCTGGCGACGGAATGCACGCGCATCCATCGCAGGCGCTGCTCGATGCGTTTACCATCCTGAACCACAAGAAGAGCATGAAGGGCCTGAAGATCGTCACGATTGGCGACATCTTCCACAGCCGCGTGGCGCGCAGTGATGCGCATCTCTTCAGCAAACTCGGAGCGCGCGTGGTTTTCTGCGGACCGGATGTGCTGCTTCCTGAGTCGGCTCGCGAGCTGACGCCCGGAGTGGAGATCGTGCGTGACATGGATGAAGCCATCCGCGGCGCTGACGTCGTCATGATGTTGCGCGTGCAGCAGGAGCGGCTCTCCGGAATGCAGATCAACGTGGATGAATACATTCGCCGCTATCAACTGACGCCCGCCAAGCTGAAGTTGGCAAAGAAGGATGCCATTGTCATGCATCCCGGCCCCATGATTCGCGGCATGGAAATGACCGACGAGGTTGCCGATTGCGAACAGTCGGTGGTGCTGGAACAGGTATTGAACGGCGTGAAGGTGCGCATGGCAATCCTGGCAACATTGTTGGGAGGCAAGCGATGAGCACAATCCTGCTGAAGGGCGGGCATCTGATCGATCCCGCAAAAGGCTTTGATGCCCTCGCCGACCTCGTGCTCCGCGATGGCCGGGTAGAAGAGATTGCCGAGCCCGGCAACGCCAAAACCGCTGCCGATGAGACGCTGAACGTAAAGGGCCTCATCGTTTCACCCGGCTTCATTGACCTCCACGTGCACTTGCGCGAGCCCGGTCAGACCCACAAGGAAAGCATTGCCAGCGGCACTGCTGCGGCTGCTGCAGGCGGATTCACCTCGGTCTGCGCCATGCCGAATACGCGCCCCATCAATGACTCGCCGGCCGTCACGCGCTGGATGCAGGACGAAGAACGCGGCGCCATAGTGAACGTCTTTCCCATCGCCGCGGCCACTCTAGGCAGCCTGGGAGAAAAGCTCAGCGATTATCGCGAACTGAAGGAGGCCGGAGCCGTCGCGCTCAGCGATGACGGCAGGCCCATCCTCGACGATCACATCATGCGTGAGGCCCTGGCGCTTGCCGCAAAGGTGGGCCTTCCGGTCATTCAGCACGCGGAAGACACCAAGCTCTCGCACGGCAATCCGATGAACGAAGGAGCCACCTCCTTCAAGCTCGGATTGCGTGGCCAGCCCGCGGCATCCGAGTGGCAGATGGTAGAGCGCGACATCCGTCTCGCCAGCCAGGAGGGCGGACGCCTGCACGTGGCGCACGTTTCCACCGCCAAGTCGCTGGACATGGTGCGCTTCGGACGCGCCTCGCACGTCAACGTCACTGCCGAGGTCACGCCGCATCACTTTCTCTTTACCGAAGAGAGCTGTTCCAACTACGACACGCGCTACAAGATGAATCCGCCACTGCGTTCGGCCATGGATCGCGAAGCCATGTTGGCCGGACTGATGGATGGCACCATCGACGCCATTGCCACGGACCACGCGCCGCACGCGCTCTTTGAAAAAGAAGTTGAATTCGACAAAGCCGCATTCGGCATCACCGGCCTTGAGATCGCACTGGCCGCTGCTGTTACGGCCTTGCAGCACACCGGAAAGATTTCACTGGCACGCCTCGTAGAACTTCTCTCCACCAACCCTGCGAAGATCGTAGGACTGACGGGAAGAGGCACGCTGGCCGCAGGCTCCATTGCTGACGTCACTATCTTCGATCCGAAAAAGCGTTGGACCTACGACCTGGAACAAACGCGCTCGCGTTCGCGCAATTGCCCTTACGGCGGAATGCAGTTCTACGGAAAAGTGCGCGCCACCATCGTCGCTGGCAAGGTTGTGTTCAACGAACTGTAACTGTACGAATAGTGATTGCGAAAGCATTTCCCAAAGGCCTGCCCGCAGCGGGCCTTTGCTGTTAGAGTGAAGTTTCCGGCCATGCGCGACGTTGATTCCATCCTTACCTCGATCTTCGGTCTCCAGCAGTTCCGCCTTCAGCAGCGCGAAATTGTGAATGACGTGCTGGCCCACCGGGACACCTTGGTCGTCATGCCCACCGGAGCAGGAAAAAGTCTCTGCTACCAGCTTCCCGCCGTCGCCCTTCGTGGACTTACCCTCATTGTCTCGCCGCTGATTTCGCTGATGACCGACCAGGTGCGCCAGATGCGTGCGCTGCGCATTCCCGCTCTCATGCTGTGCAGCGGGCAGAGCTGGGACGAGCAGCGCGAGGTCATGGCCCGCATGCGCGACGGCTTCCGAGGCCTGCTCTACGTGGCTCCGGAACGTTTCAGTGCCCCGGGCTTTTTCTCCATCATCACGCAGCGCGAACTTTCGCTGCTCGCCATTGATGAGGCGCATTGCATCAGCCAGTGGGGCCACGACTTTCGTCCCGAGTATCTGCGCCTGGGCGAGATTCGCCGCCAGCTCGGCAACCCTCTCACCATCGCGCTCACGGCCACCGCAACGCCCGAGGTGCGCAAGGATATTGTTCGCAACCTTGAACTGACGGACCCGGCCATCCATGTAACCGGCTTCGATCGTCCGAACCTCAGCTATCAGTCCATCGTCTTTGACAAGGCAAAGAACAAGCAGGCGGAGCTCATCGACTATCTCTCGCACCGCAAAGATGGCGGCATCGTCTACTGCTCCACCCGCAAGAATGTGGATGAAGTCACCTCGCTCATCGCCAATCGCCTGCGCGGACGCACCGTGGTTTCGTATCACGCCGGCATGGACGGAGAGGCGCGCGACAGCAATCAGCGGCGCTTCATCGATCTCGACAACGCCATCATTGTGGCCACCAATGCTTTCGGCATGGGCATCAACAAGCCAAACCTGCGTTACGTAATCCACTACAACCTGCCCGGCAGCCTCGAAGCCTACTACCAGGAGGCAGGCCGCGCCGGGCGTGACGGACTACCCGCCGAGTGCATTCTCTACTACGCCACCGCAGACGTGATGACGCAGAAATTTTTCGTCGAGAAGATTGGCGAGACCAACCAGAACATCAGCCCCAAGCAAATCGCGATCCTGCAAAAGCGCGCCAGCAAACAACTGGACTCCATGCAGAATTACGCGCGTTGGGAGCGCTGCCGTCGTCGCCAGATCCTCGAATACTTCGGCGAAGCCAAGCTTCCGGAAAATTGCGAGTGCGATGTGTGCCGCGCCAAACACCCCGCACTGAAGACCTCGGGGCGTGCCGCCGCCATCGCCGCCGAGAGCGCTCTACCGCGCGGTGTCCTGCTCAAGCCTCGCCAACAGGCCATGCAACGCGCACTCGGCGCGGTGACCGCGCCCTCCAGCGATGTGCGTCTCGCGAAGATCAAGGAACTGCGCCGCGATGTGGTGCGCGCCCTTGGCACAATGTTCTTCCAGTACCTTCCCGATGACCTGCTCCACCGCTTGATCGAGAATCCTCCTCGCAGTGTTGAAGAGCTCCGCGACGATTTCGAACTGCACAACAAAATCGTTGAAAACTTTGGAACCCGCATCGTGCACCTGCTCCATGTAGAAGCCGCACAGCAACAGACGTCAGCACCGCGTGCGATACGCATGGCAGCCGCTTCGCCCTCTGCCCGTCAGCCTGCCGCACGCCGCGAGCGTGCACCCCGCGCCCAGGTTGAAGCCGCCAGGGAAATTGCCGGAGGCAAGGTCGCGGTGCTACATGGTCGTGCCGTTGAGGCACGATTCGAGCGCCTGCGCACTCTGCGTCTCGATCTAGCGCGTCGCAACCATTTCCCAGCGTACTGTGTCCTGCAGGATGCAACACTCCTGGAGATCGCGCGCACGCAGCCGCGCACGATGCGCCAGCTGCTGGAAATCAAAGGCATGGGGCCGAAGCGCGCCGAACGATACGGCAAAGACCTGCTGGCAGAGCTCGCGAAGGAATAGGTCACCGCACGACAAGAACGGGCAGCCTGCAAGGCTGCCCGTTATGCTGCGTCTAAATCTCCTATGCGTAAATCGCTAGCCGATCAGTCCCATGCGCTTGCCCACCTTGCCGAGCACCTCGAGCGCCTGGCTCAACTCGGCGTTCGTGTGCGTGGCCGTCACAATCGTGCGCACGCGAGCCTTGCCCTCGGGCACCGTGGGGAATGCAATGCCCGTGCCCATCACGCCTTCTTCAAACAGCGCCTTGCTGAAGTCCATCGTGGCGCGTCCATCGCCAATGATGATGGGAGTAATCGGCGTCTCGCTCGCCGGAGTTGTAACGCCGCCGATGTTAAAGCCCAGCAGTCCCAGCTCTTTCTTGAAAAAGCGAGTGTTTGTCCAGAGCTGCTCAATCAGTTCCGGCTCGTTCTCCAACACGTCAAATGCAGCGATGCAAGCGCCCGCAACCGCCGGAGGATGCGAGGTGGAGAACAGGAACGGCCGCGCACGATGGTAGAGATACTCAATGAAGTCGCGGGTCCCGCACACATATCCGCCCAGCGCGCCAATTGCTTTGGAGAGCGTACCCACCTGAATGTCCACGCGCCCATGCACGCCAAAGTGGTCAATCGTGCCGCGCCCGTTGCGTCCCAGTACGCCGGAAGAGTGCGCGTCGTCCACCATCATGATGGCCCCATACTTCTCCGCCACGTCGCACAGCCCGGGCAGCGGACCAATGTCGCCGTCCATGGAGAAAACGCCATCGGTGATCAGCAGCTTCTTCCCTGGCAGCTTGGCCACCGAGGCGAGTTGCTCTTCGGCGTGCGCCACGTCCTTGTGGCGGAACACCAGAATCTTCGCTCGCGAGAGTCGGCAGCCGTCAATGATCGATGCGTGATTCAACTCATCGCTGATGATGTAGTCGTCTTTGCCGAGGAACGACGACACTGTTCCGGCATTGGCCGTGAAGCCCGACTGGAAGACAACGCAAGCTTCCACCTTCTTGAAGCGCGCAATCTTCTCTTCCAACTCCATGTGAATCTTCATGGTGCCGGCAATTGTGCGCACTGCACCGGAGCCCACGCCGTACTTGCGCGTCGCCTCCAAGGCCGCCTCGCGCAGCTTGGGATGCGTGGTGAGCCCCAGATAATTATTCGACGCAAGGTTGATGACTTTGCGTCCGTCAAAATGGCAGACCGGAGCCTGCTCATCGTCCAGCACGCGCAGCTTGAAGTACGTGCCCTTCTGCTTCAGCGTGTTCAGTTCATCGGAAAGAAATGCGAGCGGATTCGTGCGAGTGCCAGTCATGAATATCATTGTAGAACTCTTGTCCATCCTGTGAAATGCAAACTCAAGGCAGCTCGCGATGAAGGGAAAGTTGGACCACCCACTGGCATCGGACTGTACATCAGCATCTAATTTCAACTGTCACTGGGAGGGGGACGGTTCATGAATAACATTTCAATTGGCACCTCTGGCTGGGCCTACTCTTCGTGGAAGCCGGAGTTCTACCCGCCCAAAACGCCGTCAGCCAAGTTCCTGAACTTCTACGCCACCCAGCTCAACTGCGTGGAGGTGAACTATACGTTCCGCGCTCGTCCCGCGCCCAAGACTCTGGAGAACTGGTGCCAGTCCACTCCTGAAGGTTTCAGCTTTGCGGTCAAGGCGCACCAGCGAATCACGCACATCAAACGTCTGAAGGATATAGCCGCCGATGTCTCTGGCTTCTGCGACTCCGTACGCCCCCTGGCTGACGCTGGAAAACTCGGACCAATCCTCTTTCAGCTTCCGCCGTTTCTAAAGCTTGACGAAGAGCGGCTTACGGGCTTCCTGGAGTGCATTCCTGAACACACCCGCGCGGCCATCGAGTTCCGCCATGAGAGTTGGTTTACCGATCGCGTCTTCGACATCATGCGTCAGCATGATGTCGCGCTCTGCATCGCCGAAAGTGACGATCTCGAAGTGCCCGAGGTCCTCACCGCCAGCTTTGCCTATTACCGGTTCAGGAAATCCGAATACTCGGAAGCGGCGCTCCAACAGATTGAGAGTCGCCTCGCTAAGGCCGCCAACGCCGTCGAAGTCTTTGCCTTCCTCAAGCACGAGGAAACGCCAGAAGGCGCGCTGAATGCGCGCCTTCTGCTTCACAACCTCAACTCAACCTTCTCGCGCAAACGCGCCTGAGCTACAACGCGCCTTCGTTGCCGTCGGTGTACAGCAGAATCTTTGAAGCCTTGCCTGAGTTCAGCAGCTCCATGCCCTTGCTGAAATCAGAGATCGGCAATCGGTTAGTGATCACCGGATGCAACTCCAGCTTTCCAGCCTTGAGCAGGGCCGTCATCTGGAACCAGGTCTCGAACATTTTCCGCCCGTTAATGCCGAGCACGGTCGCGCCCTTGAAGATAATGTCATGCGCAAGGTCCAGTTCCATCGGACGCGATGGAATGCCAAGCAGGCTCACGCGGCCGCCCGTGCGCAGAATGTCAAAGCCCAGTTTCACGGCGTCCTTGTGTCCGGCCATCTCCAGTAGAACGTCCACGCCATAGCCGCCCGTGTGCTCGCGCACAATGCTGCGGACGTCTTCGGTCGCCGGATCGAGAACAAAGTCGGCCTTCATCTGACGCGCAATGTTGCGGCGATACTCGTTCACTTCAATGGCGAAGATCTGTGCTGCTCCGCAAGCTCGTGCCACCGCAATGGCGAACAGACCAATCGGTCCGCAGCCCGTGATGGCCACGGTCTTCGCCGCCAGGTCTCCGGAGAGCGCAGTGTGAACCGCATTGCCAAGCGGGTCAAGAATCGAAGCATATTCGTGCGGAATCGCGGGATCGAGTTTCCAGATGTTCGACTCGGGAATCACAACGTAGTCGGCAAACGCGCCGTTCTGGTCAATGCCGATGATCTTCACATTCTGGCAGATGTGTCCCTGGCCTATGCGGCATTGCAGGCACTTGCCGCACGCGACGTGCATCTCGGCGGAGACAAAGTCGCCTTCCTTCACACTGGTCACTTCGTTACCGACGGCAGCAACGTTCCCGCAGAATTCGTGTCCGGGAATGAGCGGCGGCACAATGCGTCCCTGTGCCCAGGGATCCCAGTTGTAGATATGTAAATCGGTACCGCAGATGGACGCGACCTTCACCTTCACCAGAACATCGGTTGGTCCAACGGTTGGTACTGGAACTTCGCGGATCTCAACGCCCGCTTTCGGCGCACTCTTCACAACTGCCGACATGAACTTCGACATGGCAACTTGCCTCTCAAGGGCTGGTAGAAGCGTCCAAGCCCGAAAAAACTGGAATACGGAACCCCTGATTTTATCACTGCGTGCACAATGCAATCTGTGCGGTTTCGGTGCGTGAACGAACGAAATCAAAGACCACGCGAATAAGTGGACTTCAGGCGCGCAAGACTTCGTCAAGTGAATAATTGAGAAAATCTATTGACAATCAGAGTAACCAGCCACAAAATATTGGACTAGCACTTGATTGCATTCAAGATGTAGGCCTTGACTTACAGATCTTTAAGTTCCTTCAAGGGAGAAGGTTCTTGTCGGGTGCTACGGTCCTGTTCCATAGTACCGAACCTGCGAGGTGGCTAGACCTCGATTTCCGTTGTTGAGTCTCCGCGCTGCAGGCGGAGACTTTTTCATTTGTCATCGCGATTGATGCAGCTCTGTATGCGTGTTACAAGAACAACAAGGGTAGGTGTGGTGGAAACAATGTCGCTGGCAAAACGCAAACGCGCCAAGGCTCCAATGGAAGTCATCATTCCGGAGAAGATCTACTTTCGCATTGGCGAAGTCAGCGAATTGGCGGAGTTGCCTACCTACGTTTTGCGCTTCTGGGAGACGGAGTTCGCGCAGCTCAAGCCCACCAAGAGCAGCACCGGCCAGCGCATGTATCGCCGCAAAGACGTCGAGTACGTCATGCGCATTCGCAAGCTGCTCTACGAAGACGGCTTCACCATCGCCGGAGCGCGCGAGAAACTTCGCGAAGAGCTACGCTCCCATCGCGCTCCTGCCCAGCCGCTTGCCGCAGTTCCGCACGAAGTGCTGCGCACGGAATCAGGCCGTGAGTCGTTGAAAGATCAGGCGACGCTGCCGTTTCTTGCGCCAGCCTCGAGTGCTCCTAAGGATGAACTGCGGCGAGTGCGGCAACAGCTCCGCGCTGTTCTTGATCTGCTCTCCTGATTCGCTCTAACGCATCCAGCGCGCTGCTTACCGTGGAGTTCCCGTGATGTATGACTCCAGATGGCGAATCGTCTCGCGCTGCGCGGAAAGCGTCCAGTTCACCAGGTCGCCGATTGAGATGATGCCAACCAGTTGTTGGCCATCCATCACGGGCAAATGGCGAATCCGGTGATCGGTAATAATCTGCATGCACTCGCCTACCGAGTGCTCCGGCGATACGTAGATTACCGGCGAACTCATGATTTCCGAAACCCGCGTAGTTTTCGACGAGCGGCCCTGCAGAATCACTTTGCGCGCATAGTCGCGCTCAGAAAGAATGCCAACCACCGTGCCATCCACGATCACAAGCAACGCGCCCACCTTTTTTTCAGCCATCATCGCAATGGCATCGTAGACGGTATCCGACGGAGAGACGGAGCAGATGAATCCGCTCTTCTGTTTCAAAAGGGAAGCAATTGAGTCCGTCAGCTGCATAGGAGCCTCCATGCGAGCAACGATCATACCCCCAATCCAGAGTCTCGATGGACCCAGAGCAGGCAGTATTACCGTCCTAATCCTTCAGCCAGGCATCGGATCAGAGTGGAGCGATCTAACCAGCTTAGGGGATGTTCTAGCGCGGCCGTCCTAGGAAATCGAGAGTATCTGCTCATGATTTCATTGACATACCTTTCCTTTCAGCATAACTTCGCTGGGCGGTCGACAGACGGTAGCTCGCCAGGCGCGCGGAGTTCCATGGCTAGCTCACCGGAGTCCAGGTTCCCCGGGCCAGAAGTCCCTTCATTCGCTCCCATAAATCTGAGGAGAAGGAGAAAGCGAAAGTATGAGAAAGCTGGGAATGCTGTGGACAGCGTGCTTCTTGCTGGGTGGTTCCATTTGTTGGGCGCAGCCCGGTCCCGATAAGGTTTGTGAAGTGAACATAAGCCTCCCAAAACCAGGAGCCTCCAGGCAGTTTGAGGAAGCCCGCAAAAAGCACAACGAGTTTCATCGGGCAGAGAAGGACAAGAACGGAATTGCGGTATGGGAAATCACCACCGGACATTTCACTGGCAGCTACCTGACCAGCTCCTGCGGATTGGGCTGGAAGGACATGGATGGAAACGAAGCGTTTGATAAGCGTGATGGCGCAGACATCGACCGCACGTTGCGCCCCACGCTCGCCGAAAATAAGCGGTCGTATTACATCCTGCGCCCGGACCTGAGCATGACTCCTGAGTCGGCAACTCCGCCCAAGATGATTACCATCGTCCACTATTTCTTAAAACCCAGCGGAATCTCAACGTTCACCGACTCAGTGAAGCGGATCAACGCGGCCATGGTGCAGTCCAAGTACCCAGCCAAGCCATCGCGGTGGTATCAGTTGGTGAGCGGTGGTGACGGACCCCACTACGTTGTTGTCACAGACCGCATGTCGTGGGCTGACATGCAGGGACCGGACCAGACTATGGCTGACATGCTGAAGCAGGTCTACGGTAACGACGACAAGACCATGCAGAATCTTCGTGACGCTGTTGACCACACCATGTCTGAAATGGCCGAGTTCCGCAGAGACCTCAGCTACATGCCTGGCAAGTAAGCAGCACCATGTTTTTCCCCGAGCCCGCGGCCCGTCGCGGGCTCTGTTCTATTTAGAATGTCCAGCTCTGCCCATACCACCCCAGACACAAAGCCGTGCTCTAACCGACAGCCAGCCCGTCTGGAGATCTACGGAGGATCAGTTATGAAGAGGTTTATCTATTTGGCATCCGTTGCGCTTATGTGCAGCGGAATGGCATTGGCGCAGTCCACAAATGACAGTTCGCAGAGTGCCCCGCCGATGCAAGACAGTTCGGCATCGCAGAGCCAGCAGGGAAACACCGCCACCCCGCCTCCGGGAGACCGTCGCGATCGTTACGGTGATACCGTTGCTCCCGATGGCACCGTGACGCCGCCCCATGACCAATCGTCAGACGCCACTTCAGGCGACACGCAGCAACCGCCCAGCATGAGCAATCCAGACGACAGAAAGAGCGAGACGACGCCTCCCGGAGACAGAAGGGATCGCGAAGGTGACACGGTGGCTCCAGATGGCACGGTTACGCCCAAGGGAACCAGCACGCCTGACAATTCACAGCAGAATCCGAAGTAGTGATTCAAGCTGCCGCGCAAAGAAGAGGAGCCTCCGCGGAGGCTCCTCTTCTTTATGACTCAGGCTTCGTGCCTACTTGTGCGCGGCGGTTGCCTGTGCTGCGACCTGTGCCATGATCGCCTTCATACGCTCACGCTGCGCAGCCGTAAGCTGGCGGCCATCTGGCGTCGCGTCAATCAACTTCTCAAGCTTTTGAGCGAAGCGCGGCGAGTATGCTTTCCGAATCTCAGGCAGGATCAGTTCGATCTTTGCAAACACGCCAAGGTGTTCGCCGTTGCAGTCGTTGAACATCTGCAGATCAATGGCTCCGTTGTTGACGAGTCCGGCGGCCATATCCCAGTAAGAAACCACCATGCGCAGATGTCCGCTGTGCTCGCCAAACATCGCGGCTGTGAAGTCTGCCACCGACTGCGGATTGAAGTCGCGGAAATACCAGTCGCGCGCCTTGCGCATGACCTCTTCGCGGCGTAGCTCGTACAACTTGAGGATCAGACCAGCTTCTTCTTGTTTCGACATAGAACGGTGCTCCTTGGGTGAGGGAGAAACTGCACTCACACAGCGATAGAAGTGTAGCAGCTAATTCCTTGTTCCGGACCTGCGTGCCGCGGCGTTCAAAGCTCGACGGACAAACGGACAAGTAGAGGTGGTGGCCCACTTCACCAGGTCCGGTATCAGGACTTGCCGGGCTGCCTCGTTTGCCAGCGCAATGATCGCGGCCCACTGCGGTGAGGCTGCACTGGTTCCTCCCACAATGTAGAAGCCAGCTTCGGCGGGAATCGCGCTCCACGTCACCAGCACTCCGCCGTCTACAGCCGCATTGTAGGAAACGTCAGGTGTGCTTCTGGAAGTCAGCCCCAGTCCCGTTACTCAAGAACGATAAGAATCCAGTCTTCCGGTTCGATCACTGATTCAACACCATCCTCTGAGTTGCCCTATGTCCATTGATCTTCCCAAATTGCAAACGCTTGGCCATCTGTGCACGACTGTTCTGCTCTTACGTAATCAATCTGAGCCATTGCTCTTACTTTTGCAGGGCAAACGATAGTAAACTTCACCGCCAATACCTTGAGGGTGTTATGTCAGAGAGCGCTAAAGAGAGCCCCGCAAACCGGCGTCAGCATCCCCGCTGCCGCTGTGCCGGAGGGGCAGAGATATTCCAGAACGGAAGCCGTTGGGGTTGGGGAAGCGTGAACGAAATCAGCCGGGGTGGATGCTATATCGAGCTCATCCAGCTCTTACCGGTCGGAGACCCGGTTGTGCTGAAGCTTTCCATCACAGACCTCTCGCTGGAGATTGCGGCACGCATCGCATCCAACGACCCTTCCACGGGAATGGGAATGGAATTCCTCGACATTACCCCGGAGCAGCGGGGCATTCTGGTAGAGATGCTCACGAGGCTTAAAGAAGACCACAGCCAGGTCATGGTCGACCGCCGCCTGGAAGACAGGGCTCCCACGACCATTCGCATCAGTCAACAATCGGCTCCGAAGATTCTGGCAAGAGTGATTGAGCGGATCAATGAACATGGCGTCGTGACCCGCCAGGAGCTGGTCGCCATCGTCAAGGATGTATCCAGGAGCTAGTCCCGATTTCACCTGCATCAGGTCTCGCTGAGCGCGTCCTCAATTTTGTTCAGCAGTGTGGTCCGACTGAACGGCTTCTGCAGAAACAGTGTTCCAGGCTCCAGCACACCATGATGGACAATGGCGTTTGCCGTGTAGCCTGACATGTACACCACTTTGAAAGTGCTGCACTGCGCATGGAGCTTTCGCACAAGTTCCCTGCCATTGCCGCCTCGTAGCACCACGTCGGTCAGCACCACGTCAAATCCGTTGCCGGCTCCAGATGCGATCTCGCAGGCCTGCTCCGCGCCTTCTGCCACCAACACTTTGTGTCCCGCCGCTTGCAGGAACTCACAGATCACTTCGCGTAAATTGTCGTCATCCTCCACCAGCAGGATCGTCGCATTCCGATGGCTCCGAAGCGGTGTTGCGATTGGCTTCTCCACTTCGGTGCTGGCTCCAGTTTCAGATTTCGGCAGATAGATTTTGAAGGTTGTGCCCTCTCCCAGCTCGCTGTAAACCCATATAAAGCCATTGCTCTGCTTCACAACGCCGTAAACCATGGAGAGGCCGAGTCCAGTTCCCTTACCTTGTGCCTTGGTGGTGTAGAAGGGCTCGAACAATCGCAGTTTCACTTCTGCAGTCATGCCGCTCCCAGTGTCAGACACGGCCAACAACACATATTCCCCAGGCGGCACTGCCGGGTGCGTGTCCTGATACTCATCAGAAATCTTGCAGTTCTTCGTCTCCAGCGTCAACCTTCCACCTTCCGGCATGGCGTCTCGCGCATTCACCGCAAGGTTCATCAGTACTTGTTCAAACTGAGAGCGGTCCATCATCACCGGCCAGGGATGTTCTTCCAGCGCAAGCCTCACATCGATGTCTTCTCCCACCATGCGCCGCAACATCTCAGAGATGCCGATCACGATCTGGTTCAGCGTAGTCACCGTCGGCTGCAGCGTTTGTTTGCGGCTGAAGGCCAGCAGTTGTCCGGTCAACTGCGCGCCGCGCCGCGTCGGACTCATGATGCTCTCCACTCGCTCCCGCACGGACTCACCCAGTTCCATGCTCAGCAGCTCAGTTTGCGCCATGATCACCATCAGCAGATTGTTGAAGTCGTGTGCAATCCCTCCCGCCAGTCGTCCCACCGCTTCCATCTTCTGTGCCTGGCGGAATTGTTCTTCCAGCATGTGCAAATTTTCTTCAGATGTCTTGCGCTCGGTAACGTCATACATAAATCCGAGCGAAGATCCGTTGTCCAGCATGACGGCGTGCAGAGCTACCCAGACCAGTTTCCCGTCTTTCCGCTGCACTCGAAGTTCCCCTTCTGCATGCTTGTCTTTGTGCAGAGCCGCCAGGCACGCAAGCACTGTCGGTTGGTCCTGTGCAGGGTGCAATTCATGAACCTTCAAGGAATGCAGCTGGGCAGAGTCATATCCCGTCAGATCGACCGCCTCGCGATTGAACTCGACAATCGTTCCGTATTGGTCGACTACGAGAATGGCGAATGGCGCATCGTTCACGTAGGAGCGGAACTTTGCCTCGCTCCCCCGAAGTTCCTCTTCTGTGTTTCTCCGTTCGGTGATGTCGTGGAAGTACCAGATGCGTCCCAGAAACCGCTCGCCCAATCCAAAAATCGGCGCCGAATAACGTTCGAACACTCTGCCATCCCGCAGCCTTATTTCGGCATGGCTGATTTCGTGGCTGTCGTACAGGTGCTGGACATACTGCACGAAGCCTTCCGTATCTTCCACTTGCGCGGCTACAAACGGAAGAATCTGAGTGTCATCCCTGCTGTCTATCAAATCCTGGGGAATGCCCCACATTTCAATAAAGCGGTGATTGCATGACACCACCGTGGCTTTCTCGTCCACAATTAGAATGCCGTCAATCGATACTTCCTGTTGCGTACTCAGCAGCAGGTTCCGATACTCCAATTCCTCCTCCGCGTGTTTGCGTTCCGTAATATCTTGAAACGATCCGCGTAGTTTCAGGACCTTGCCGTTCTTCGAAATAGGATGTCCAGTTGTCCGAACCCATTTCCGGACTCCTTTTGCGGAGATGATCTCCAGCTCCAGGTCGTACGGCAGGCCCTGTTCCAAGGCTTTGCGAAGCGCAGCATCAATCCGGGGACGCGACTCGGGAGCGTAAAACTTCAGGCCTTCTGCAGCGCTGATCGGCTGTGCGGGATCAAGGTCGTGAATTCGGGCAACCTCTTCGGTCCAAGTCCCAACCCCGGTAACAGGATCAATCTCCCACCCACCCACATGGGCCATCTTCCCGGTTTCCTGCAACAACTCCTCACGATGTCGCACGGTTTCCTCGGCGAGTTTGCGCTCAGTGACGTCCGAGAAGATGGTGACAAACTGTCCCTTTCCCACGCTGTACGCCGAGATCGAAATCCATTTCCCAAGTTCGGTAAACTCGCGCCCAAAATCCTCCGCTCCCCCTTTCGAGGCAATGCGATCGTATTCATCAAGAATCTCGGGATTCGACCGGAGAAGCCCAGGAACAACTTCAGCGGCTCTCTTGCCCACCACACTGCGCAAGCCAGTCATGCGCAAGAATGCAGGATTCGCGTCCAGGTAGACAAAATCAATGGGACGCCTGTCGTCGTCGTAAATCATCTCGCAGTGCGCAAGTCCGAGGCTCAGGTTGTCAAAGAGTGATCGGTAGTACTCTTCGTTGGTACGCAGGGCCTCGGCAGTCCGACGCTGGACAGTCACATCGCGGAATGCGATGACAACTCCGGTGACCACACCTGAGGCGTCCATAATTGGAGCCGCACAGTCTTCAATCGGCACAATGCGCCGGTCGCGAGTCACCAGGCATCTGGGCGGTTCCAGCTTTACAACCTCCTTCTCGCGAAGCACCTTTGCCACGACGTTCTCGACTGTCTTGCCGCTTTTCTCATGGGTGATTCGCAGGATTTTATCGAGTGGTTGCCCAATCGCTTCCCGCGATGACCATCCGGTCAGCTTCTCGGCGGCCGCATTCAGAAAAGTGACCTCAACTGCGCTGTCGCATGTCAGCACCGCATCACCAATACTCATCAAGGTAGTTGCCCAGCGCTGTTCATTGGCGCGCAGAGCTTGTTCCGCACGCTTCCGGTCGGTGATATCTTCCATGAAGATGAGGATCCCGCCGGTCTTCACGCCGGAGTCTCCCCACGGCTGAATTTCCCAGTGGATATTGTGGGTCGTGCCGTCGGCTGCCTGCCAGGACTCCTCTGAGCGGAGCGTTTCGCCCGCAAGACCGCGACGGTGTGCTTCCTTCCAATGTTCAGGTAGGGTGGGGATCAGTTGGTAGTGACTCCTGCCTGTTACTACTTCTTGCTGGAGGCCGCATTCCTTCAGCCAGCGGTCACTCGCCGTGAGGTAGCGCATGTTGCGATCGAACATCGCCACTGCGACGGGTGCGTCTCTGACGAATTTCTCCAGAACAGATTGCGCGGCGGTGCCAGCGTCTGCCTGATTCGCGGTATTGCGCTCTTCGTTCGGATCGCTCTCCAACATACTTGCGCCCCAGAGACAACAAGTGACCCCATGCTGCAAGCGTTGCAGCTCCTCTGAACCCGAGCTATGTCTTTCAGAGAGTGAGATGCCACTCGCCAAGCCACCGTCCAGCCCAAGATCTCACGTTTAATCAAATTCCCCTTTTGGCACTGCCCATGCCCCCAGGAACATACGTAGTTCGCGTCCACATTGTGCGACTGAATCCTGCCAAAGTCATGTTGCTGCTCAGCTTACCTCCGGGAGAGTCGGTCTCTCCTGTAGGTCGCGTGAGTGCCCGCCGAGCTCGCATTTCGCTCCATCCTTCCACGCTCCATACTGTGCAGTCTTGCTCAGATTTGGACGCACCCGGCATGAGAGGCTGACGACGTGGAGTCCTTCTCCCGCAATCCCTTCGGAGGAATATGTCGAAAAAATCGTATCTCACCATCCTGGCCGCCGCGGTCCTCTTCCTTGCCCTCGGACTTACCGGCTGCAAGAAGAGTGATGCTCCGGACGCCAGCGCCCAGGCACCAGCGCAAACCGAAGCGGCACAGACTGACAATTTGGCTCCGACTGACGGGGCCCAGCAACCCAGCGCCAATGATCAACCGCAGCCTGCGCCCGCGCGGCAGCTCTCCCGCAATCGTCGCTCCAACAATGACTACAATGACGACTCTTACTACGACAATCAGGACAGCAGCTACGGCCAGCCTGTGCTTCAGGCCCAAGAGCCTCCACCAGAGCTGCCGGAATACTCGCAGCCGGAATGTCCCGGTGATGGTTATCTATGGACGCCCGGATATTGGAGCTATTCCCCGCAGGGCTACTACTGGGTTCCCGGCGCGTGGGCCCAGCCGCCTGAAGCAGGCTACCTGTGGACCCCCGGTTATTGGGGCAATTACGGTGGCAGGTATCGCTACCACTACGGCTCTTGGGGACAGTATGTCGGCTACTACGGCGGCATTAACTATGGATTCGGCTACGGCGGCACCGGGTATCAGGGCGGGTACTGGAGCGGAAATCGTTTCAACTACAACCGCACCGTCAACAATGTGAACATCACCAACATTCACGTCAACGTCTACAACCGCACCATCAATAACAACACCAATAGCAGGGTCAGTTACAACGGCGCGGGAGGCATCACTCGACAACCTCTGCCTTCGGAAACAGCCGCCATGCACGGGCAGAGAATTCCCCCGATGAACACCCAGATACAGCACCAGCACGAAGCAGCACAGAACCGCCAGCAGTTCGCTTCGGTGAATCATGGTCGCCCGACCATACTGGCGGCGACCAGGCCGATTGCTTCAGGCAGACCGATTGCTCCAGTCATTCCTGCGCGACCTTCACAGCAGCCACAGCAGCAACAACAGCAACAGCAGCAGCATGCTCAGCCGCAACAACAGCAACACGTGCAGCAGCAATCGCACGCTCAGCCGCAACCACAGCAACCGCAGCACGCTCAGCCGCAGCAGCATGCCCAGCCACAGCAGCCAGCGCAACAGCATGCTCAACCGCAGTCTCAGCAACACCCGCAGCCGCAGCAGCAACAGCACGCGCAGCCGCAGCAGCCACAGCATGCGCAGCAACCACAGCAACACGCGCAGCCACAACAACAGCATGCCCAACAACAGCATGCCCAACCGCAGCAGCCCGCGCAACAGCACGCGCAGCCACAGGGACATGCTCAGCCGCAGCCGCATGCTCAGTCAGAAAAGCGGCCTGAACCCGAGAAGAAAAAGGAGTAGTTGTTCTAGAGCACTGCTGGGAGATGGCCTATGAGAGATTCATCTTCCAGCAGCACGTTAGAGATCAGCGCCTCTCGCAAAGATTTGGCTGTTACTGCACCGTGATCGTAACCGTGCATGTCGCTGTGTTAGCGCCGGAGGTTCCGGTCACGGTCGCTACATAGCTTCCGGGCGTAGTTCCCGGAATACCCGTAGTGCCTCCGCTCCCGCTTCCCCCGCCGCAAGAGGCCAATGCGCCAGCAAGGGTTACGAGAAGTAGCAATAGTCCAAGCTTGGTCCGCCGCTTACGCTGTCGCGCAGGAATCCCAAAAATCAGGATGCAGGCAATGGCTCCGCCTCCAGTTGAGTACCACAGTCCCCTCAGACCAACCGGATGGAGCAAGGCGTTGGTTGTGGCTGCCGTGGTTGAAACCGTAAGCGTTGCCGCCACCGAGCCGCTGGTAATGTTCACCGGACTGGTCGACCCGAAACTCAAAGTCGGCGGGTACTGGGCACCGGCCGGACCCGAAGTGATCGTCGCTGTCAACGCAACGCTACCGGTGAAGCCCCCAGTCGGCACGACTGTGATGGTAGAGCTATTCCCCGTGGTGGCGCCCGGAGCGATTGTGACTGGTGTCCCGCTGAGGGTGAAGCTGGGTTTGGGTGCTATCGTCTCGGTCAACAGGTTCGATGTGCTGGTCAGGAACTCCGCTGTTCCCTGGTATGTCGCTGACAGCGTCAAGGTGCCAGTGGCCGCAGGAGCCGCGCCCGTGTAGGTGGCAACACCGGATGAGTTCAACGCAGCGGTCTGTGTCGCGGAGCCAATGTTGAAAACAACATTACCCGCAGGCACAGTGGACCCGCTTCCCGGCGTGACCGTGGCCGTCAGCGTGTAAGACGAACCGGCGGTCAGCGTACCGCTACTCGGGTTGATGGTCAGTACCGTGGTGGTAGACATCGCAACCCCGGGCGTCACACTCAGGGTAACGGGTGCAGTTGCGGTTTGAACGCCGGACGTGCCAGCGATCGTCCCAAGATAGCTTCCCGCGTTGATGGGATAGTTCGCGCTCAGTGTGAGCACACTGCTCCCAGTTGTGGGGTTCGGAGCGAATGACGCGCTCAGACCGCTGGGCAAGTTGGGAGCGCTGAGGCTCACGCTGCCGGTAAATCCGCTCTGCGGTGTCACCGTAATTGTGGATGTGCTGGACGAGCCTTGCGCCACGGTCAGAGAAGTCGGTGAGGCACTGATGGTGAACGCTGGCAGGGGATTGACCGTCAGCGCCATCTCTACGGGAACGACCGACCCTTTTGAAGATATGCCGGCGACCTGTAATCCCCACGGTCCAACCGCTGCGGAGTTGCTTGCCGTCAGCGTCATTACGCTGCTCCCACCGGTTGTTGAATTCGGACTAAAGCTGGCGGTCACTCCAACAGGCAGTTGCGGCGCGGCGAGGATTACGCTGCCGACGAATCCGTTCAGGGGAGTCACGGTGATGGTGGCCGTGGTGGAGGATCCTCGAGTCAAGTAGAGAGCGGCCGTCGAGGAGCCAACCGTAAATGTTGGCACTGGCGTCGCCGTGATGGTCGGAGTGAACAAGAACTGGGTTTCTCCACACCCAGCCGCGCTGCCCGCCACATCTCCCCAGAAGGTTCCGAGAGGTGCGGTACTGCTCGTGGTCAGCGTCATCAGACTGCTTCCGACCGCTGGGTTCGGGCTGAACGACGCAGTCACACCTGTGGGCAGTTGGGGTGCGGACAAAGTTACGGAGCCCGTGAAGCTTCCTTCAGAGCCAGGAGCAATCGTGATCGGGGCCGTCGTGGAGGTGCCTTGCACCAGCGCGAACGGAATCGGCGAAATGTAGAGTTGGAAGCAGTAATTCGGCAGCATGTTCAGCGCAACGTCAGTGGTTGCGCTCAGGGTGCCAGATGTTCCGGTGACGGTCACCATGGTAGGGCTGGAGTTGGCCGATTGGTCGGCGGTGAGCGTGAGCACACTGCTGTTTGTAGTCGGATTCGGGATCCACGATGCAGTGACGCCGGCGGGCAGGGCGGACGTAACGGCAAGGCTTACGCTGTCCGAGAATCCTGCGTAGTCAGTGATCACGATGGTCGTTGAGGTGGATGAGCCCGGGCGAATATATAGCCTGCTTGATGGCGAGGGCAGAATGCTGAAGCCGGGCGCGTTCACCAACAGTGCCAGTGAGCTGTTCGCGGTCTTTGTGCCGGCCGTTCCGGTGATCGTCACCAGGTACGATCCTCGAACAGCGGAATTGCTCACCGTCAGCGTTAGCACACTGGACCCGCTGTTCGGGTTGGGCGCAAAGGATGCGGTTACACCGTTGGGCAGGCCGGAAATAGAGAAGTTTACGCTGCCGCTGAATCCAGCAACGTCACTCACTGAAACGGTGGTCGTGCCGGATGCGCCTGGAGCAATGGTCAGGCTGCTCGGTGAAGCGGAAAGTTGGAAGCCCAGTGATGCCGCAGGCGCCAGCGCGTCAATCAGCCCTTGTCCCGTTGGACTTCCCCACCCGGTCACTAGGTCGTAGCCTTGAACCGCGGAGAAGTCTCCGTTCTGGCCGCTGGTGATGTCATGAAAATCGCTGAGGTAATTGGAGCCTTCCGCAATTGCGTAAACCGCCGGATTGATGAAGCCCACGGTTACATTGGTGGCAGAAACGGCCTGCTGATTGGTCAGCGCCATAAACGCTGCCCAGCGCGGAGCCGCAAAGCTGGTGCCACCCCACCCTCCTTCGCACTCACCCATATGGCAAACGTAATTGTCGAAATCCGCTTCAGCAGCAACGTCGGGCACATTGCGAAGCGTGCTGGAAGCACCATTGGAAGAATCGGCGACCCCCGCTTGCCAACTCGGAATGGAGATACCATATGCACTGATCCCGCCGCCACTGTATGACCATCCGGACTCCGAACTCCAGGCCCCACCCGCGCCATTCGTGAGCAAGCTGGTTCCACCAACCGCCGTCACCCAGGCGTCTTCTGCCGGGTACGAATCGTACGAAATGTACGGATCGAATGATCCGTAATCCCCAGACGCGACGAAAACACTTTGGCCTTGCGCGGCAAACTCCTGGAAGAAGATGTCGTCGGTAACGGGGTCGTCCGGATTCCATGTCCACGAGACACTGAGTTGTTTCGCCAGGTTCTCTGAGGCCATCGCGTTGAAGACATCGGCATCATTGCTTCCGATGTACACGCGAACCTGTTTTAGACCAGGCGCCATGCTGATGGCCTGCACAATGTCCAGCACCTCTTCAACATCTTCGCCAGAGGCTGGCGTGCCGGTGGCGCCGTCCAACAACACATTCTCAATCGGTACGTTGTAGGATTGCCCCACATTGCTGAAATTCAAATTCACGTCATTCAGGTAATAGCCGTCAAATTCGGCCAGTCCTACTGTCTGGCCGCTGCCGGTAAGTGCGGTGCCGCCGTAGTAGGCGGCGCGCATGTCGCTGCCCAGGTACGAACCGCTCGGTCCTGACCCTGTCGAAGTGGCAGGAACCTGTACCGCCGAGGCTCTCTTCGCCGCTGGGCGCGGTATTGAAAAATTATTCAGACCGGCAATGTGCGCCACCGGCACTCTCAACGTGAGCACAGGTTCCCGATTTGGCGAGAAGAAATCGCGCTCCTCGGTCGGGTGCCGATAAACATTCATCGTCACATTGAAGGCCTTTTCAACCTGCGCGGCCGTGCCGGTGATCGGCACCAGCATGCGATTCGCCGGTGCGCCGGTCACCCTAAAACCGCTCCCTTTCGCAAAGTCGACAACTGCCTGGTAATCCTCTGCGGAGGGACCGAACTGCTCGGCGAACTGATCTACGCTGAGAAAATGATGATAGTCGGGGCTGGATGGGTCGTAGATTCGGCTCAAGAGGCTGGCAAGCTCAGACGTGTTGCGCAGCGGAAGCACAATGGATAAGTTCAGGTGTTGGGCAGCGGGTAATGGACCCACCAGTGCTGCGCGCCCCTCAGAAACCGCAGGGCGGACATGACGATGCAATGTCTGGCGAACTTGCTGTGCTTGAGCTTGAAGTGAGAATACGAGTGCAGTACCAACGAGCAACAGCCAGAAGATTCGAACCTTCATGGATCGGCCCCGTTCGTGTCTATGAATTGACGGCACGAAGAATGATGTTTTCGTGCGTCTATGAACTTGTAAATATGTTCAACACGAGATTACAGACACTCTCATTCGAAGCGCCAGAAGTTTCTTCGGCGCAGTCTCATGGTCGCCACGAATAAAGACGGACCTGTGTGTTAACAGAGCGCAGTGAACTTCCGGGGAGATTCGAGCGTTTAAATGAAGTGAGGCCACCCCAACTCTTGAGCGAACGCATCTGGTCCGCAGAAAAAGGAAAATTCAAAATGCGCGTGCATGTTGGATGGATGTTTGTCGGCATTGTTCTAATCGGGTCAACCAAAGGTCTGCCATCATTCTTGATCTGATTCAGCGATGCAGTATTGGTCCCGCCCCTTGCTTTTCGCCGCATAAAGAGCAGCATCGGCCATAGCGATGGCAGCCTCTTCTGAGTGCGAGACGTCCACAGTGGCGATTCCGAAACTTAGCGAGATGGGAATGTTGGACAGCTCAGTTCTGCCTCGGAGGGCTTCTTGAATCCGCTTCACAAGAACCACCGCGCCACTCGATTTCACTTCGGTCAATACGAGTAAGAACTCATCGCCGCCCATTCTCGCCACAACGTCCGACCCACGACATGCCTGTTTCATTTCTCTTGCCACCAGCTTGAGGGCATCGTCGCCGGCCCTGTGCCCAAAGCCGTCATTGACTTGCTTGAACTTGTCGATATCGCACATTACAAGTGTGATTGACGACTTCTTCCGCAGCGCCCTCTTCCGCTCACGATGAAATTCGAGCATGAGCGCGCGTCGGTTGAGTAACCCGGTCAACGGGTCCTGATAAGCAAGGCATGCCAGTTGTTCGTTTGCTGCAACCAGGGCCTCATGCAGGGTCAGCGTCCGCTGCGCAACCTGGATGCGTGCCTGGAGTTCTTCGGTATGGAATGGCTTCACCAGGTAGTCGTCAGCTCCTGCATTGAGTGCCTTCACCAGGTCGCCTTTATCCTCCCGCGCCGTCAGAATGATCGCGTAGACGTAATGCTTCAGGCTCATCGCCCGCACGGCAGACAGTAGTTCTACTCCGCTCATTCCCGGCAACTCCCAGTCAACCAGAAGGAGCAGCGATTCTTCTGATCCAGAAATGAATGGCAAGGCACTTTCAGCGTCTGATACAGCCGTCACGTCCAGCCCCCACTCACCCAATTGAGTGACGAGCAGGTGTCGGTACACGGGCGAATCTTCCGTTATCAAAATTTTCATCAGCATCCTCAGCGCTTCGCCGGGGTGGGCGCGCTATGGGGCATATCTCAAATACCGGCAATCGGTAAAGCGAGCAGGAGAAACTTCAAGCAACCTGTTCGCTCCGCACTTTAGCCGAAGCGCGTGCCATTTACAAATGGCGGCGGCAGACAGTTCAGGTATCCGGCTATCCAGGAGGAGTTCAAATACGAGAAGTGGGTTCACGCGTGAGGCAATGGAAAGTAAGACTGGTCGGCTTTAGAGAACGGTTTTAGAACTCTGACAGCAATCTGTTACGCCGTTTCGGTTAGCTTGCACTCAGTATCGGCGCCAAGTATCTCGCGTAATCTGAGCAGCAGGATGTCCGGGCTAAAAGGTTTTTCGAGAAGGGATGCGCCAGCGAGCAGAGTGTTGTCATTGAGAAGGTCGGTGTCTGAATATCCCGAGATATACAGGACCTTCATATCCGGGCGCAGCGCCGTCAAGAGGCGAGCCAGTTGCCACCCTCGCATACCGGGCATGACGATATCGGTGATCAGCAGGTCAATCTTACCTTTACATCTATTTGCTGTTTCGAGTGCTTCTTTAGCGTCAATTGCATCGAGAACGGTGTACCCGCTTTCCTGCAGCACGTGAGAGAGCAGCGTTCGCAAGTCTCCTCGATCTTCCACCAGCAGAATTGTCTCGGCTCCTTGAAGCGTCCTCTTCTCCACTTGGGAATGAGCTATTTGGATAGCCTCTGCAACTCGGGGTAGATAGATTTTCAGAGCAGTTCCTTGGCCGAGACGGCTATCCACCCGGACATGTCCACCGCTCTGCTTGACGATTCCGTACACAGTTGAGAGGCCGAGTCCTGTGCCCTTGCCAGGATCCTTCGTTGTGAAGAAGGGTTCGAAGATGTGCGCCTGCGTGGCATCATCCATACCCGCACCGGTATCACTGACCGCTAGGAGAACGTACTGCCCTGGCACAATTCCTTTCTCTTGGATTCGCTCGCCCGATATCTCCACGTTTGATGTTTCAATTCTCAACCGTCCGCCCAGCGGCATTGCGTCCCGTGCATTTACGACAAGGTTCATAATCACCTGTTCGATCTGTCCACGGTCAGCTTTCACGCACCCCAGATCACTTCCCGGAATGATCTGCAGTTCGATGTCTTCGCCGATCAAGGCTGGCAGCATTTTGCCCATGCTTGCTAAAACGTCACTCAGCGCAAGTACATCCGGCTGCAGCACCTGCTTACGGCTGAACGCAAGCAACTGGCGAGTGAGTGAGGCCGCGTTTTCAGCAGCTGTTCTGATCTGGGTGGCATTCTCGCGGAGATTGGCATGAGAGCCCGCATCATTCTGCATGACGGCGGCATAACCGATGATGACATTCAGCAAGTTATTGAAATCGTGTGCGATGCCGCCCGCCAGAAGGCCAATGGCTTCCATCTTGTTCGATTGTCGAAGCTGGTCTGACGTACGCTCGTTTTCTGCGATCTGCTCAATTAATGCCTTGTTGGCTGCCGCGAGTTCAGCAGTACGCTCATGCACTAGCTGTTCAAGGCGATCGTGTGCCCGCTGCAGTTCCTGCTGGCTGCATTTAAGCTCAGTCAGATCCCTGATGCAGCCGACTATGAATTGTTCGCCAGTGGCGCTCACGTACAGGGACTTCTTGGTCGTGATCGAGTGTGTTATTCCCGCGCTGTTCGTGAATTCCTCGTCGTTAACATTCTCCACGCCAGATTCGAAAACGAACTCGTCCTTTTCCCAGAAGATTTCAGCTTCGCTCTTCGGGAAGAAGTCATAGTCAGACTTTCCGATCACCTTCTCGCGCTCCACTCCCATGAACTTGCAGTAGGCGTCATTCAACAGAATCCAGCGATGCTGGCGATCTTTGACGAACACAGGATCAGCGATGGTATTGATGATGAGGTCGAAATCGTTGAGAGAAAACATGGGTACAACCCACCGCAAAAAACGTCCCAATGCTACCCCAATCCCACCAGAGTTGCAAAAGTACCGATACCTTATGTCTAGTCACAGGCGAACAAAGACATCGAGCATTGAGACCGATTATGCTCGCGCGCATATGTCATTGAAAGGGAAATACTGGTCGGGATGGGCAGATTTGAACTGCCGACCCCTCGCACCCCAAGCGAGTGCTCTACCAGGCTGAGCCACATCCCGACGGTTTACGGCGCAGGCGCGCCGAAGGGGTGATTTGATTTTAACACTGCGAGGCGAGGAGCGCAGTGGAAAACGCGGGCCGATGCCCGCGTCTCCCGTTTCCTGCGTCACGCAGAGGCACAGACGAGTGCTATTCCGGTGGCTTGTAGCCTTCCGGAGCCGTGCCACCCTGACCGAAGAAGTACTGCTCCATCTGCTGCACGATGAAGTCCTGATGCTCTTTCTTCCAAGGCTGAAGACGATACTCGTTGAGCAGCATCTTCATGTGGTTCTGCCAGTCAGCCCAGGCCTGCTTGCTGATGTTTTCATAGATTCGTTGCCCGAGTGGGCTGTCAAAGGGAGCTTCGTCGAGACCTTCGGCTTCGCGTCCCAGCTTTGCGCATTGCACCATGTGTGCCATTGGAAAAAATCCTCGAGGTGATGTCTTAAAGAAATTGTACTAGGACTGTGCCTCTATCCGCCAAACGAACGATTGGCAAAACAGGTAATCGTTGGAGGCGGGAATGCAACCAAGTGGGCAATCGTTGATGGCGGTCCTCCAACGATTGCTCAACTGAGTACCGCGAGCGCTCCAACGATTAGCACGAAGGTTAATAGTGGCGGCGCTTGCGTCCCCGTTGGGCTGGGGTGGGGCGTTCCTCCACGAGAGCGAATTGCAGCTTGCGCTCGACCCGATCGATGCGGTCCAGCACGACGCGCACGCGATCTCCCAGGGAATAGGTTTTGCGGGTGCGCTGGCCGATGATCTGGCGGGTGGTGTCGTGGAAGGCGTAGCGGTCATCGTACATCGTGTTGAGCGGGACGAGTCCTTCGACGAAGAGGTCCGTGAGTTCGACGAAGATTCCGTACTTGGTGATGCTGACGATGAGTCCGTCGAAATCTTCTCCGACGCGGTCAGCCATGAACTTCATCTTCTTCCACTCGACGAGTTCGCGCTCTGCGGCGTCGGCGCGGCGCTCGGCAAAACTGGCGTCCTCGGCCTGGTGGCGCAGCGTGTCTTCGGAAATAGGACTGGCGATCTTCTCCGCGGATTTCGCGGACTTGCCCGCAGGCTTCTTGGGCTTGTTCTGCTCCGCAGGCGCTCGGGTCGACCATTGCGTATCCGCATGCTGTTCGACGTGGCCTCCAGCGCCGATGGCGAGCGGGCCTTCGACGTGGTCGGGAGCTTCAGCGAGCACGCCTTTGAGGATGCGATGGATCAGAAGATCGGGGAAGCGGCGGATGGGCGAGGTGAAGTGGGTGTAGCAGGTGGCGGCAAGGGCGAAGTGTCCGTCGTTGATCTCTGAGTAGCGAGCCTGGCGCAGCGAGCGCAGCATGAGGTAGCTGACGATCTGCTCCTCGGGCTTACCGGCGATTTTGGCGGCGAGCTTCTGGTACATCGCGGGAGTGATGGCGACCTCCTGCGGAATCTCCACGTCCTTCGGCTTGTTGCGGTGCGCGGTAGAGCGCGAGTTGGCCGCGCGGTGATCGGGCTTGATGGCGAAGCGCTTGATAGGCAGCGCGCCAATGCCGAGCGAGTAGCCGAAAGCGGCGGCGAGATTCTCGAAATCGTAAACGCGCTTGGGATCGGGCGGCTCATGCACGCGATAGATGGAAGCGACGCCTTTCTGTTCGAGGAAGGTGGCGACGGTTTCATTTGCGGCGAGCATGAATTCCTCAATGAGGCGATGCGCGAAGAGGCGCTCGGAGCGGGTGACGGCCTTCATCAGTCCGTTCTCGTCGAACTCGATGAGCGGCTCGGGAAGATCGAAGTCGATAGAGCCGCGACGCTGGCGCTTCTCATTGAGAATCACCGCCAGCTCCTGCATGAGGAGAAAGTTTTCGACCAGCGGAGCGTAACGCTCGCGCGTGGCAGCGTCGCCGTCCAGTACCTGTTGCACTCCGGTGTAAGTCATGCGTTCGGCAGAGCGGATGACGCCGGGCATGACTTCATAAGAGCGAATCTCGCCGCGAGGGTCGATCTGCATCACGCAGGACATCACGAGGCGGTCGAGCTGCGGGCGCAGCGAACAAATGTCGGTGGAGAGCTCGATGGGCAGCATGGGAATGGCGCGGTCCGGGAAGTACACGCTGGTGCCGCGAATTTCAGCTTCGCGATCAATGTCCATGCCGGGGAGGATGTAGTGCGCCACGTCAGCGATGTGGACTTGCAGTTCGTAATTGCCGTCGGCAAGCTTGCGCACCAGCACGGCGTCATCAAAGTCGCGAGCGGTTTCACCGTCGATGGTGACGATGGGCAGTTGGCGGAAGTCACGGCGGCGGGCAAGTTCGGCGGGCGGAATTTCGGTGGAGATGGCGCGGGCCTCCGCGATGACCGAAGGTGGAAAGTGATGCGGCAGGTGATGCTTGCGAATGATGATCTCAACGTCCACGCCGAAATCATCTTCGTAGCCGATCACCTCGACCACGCGGCCGCGAGGATTTTTGGTGGCGGTGGGCCAGTCGGTGATTTCGCAATCTACAATAATGCCTTCGAGGTCTTCCCACGGGCGGTGGCTGGCTTCGTTGCCAATCACGCGGTCTTGCGCGAGGCGTGAGTCGGAGCCGGACTCGGTGGACTTGGGGACGATCTCGTCGCCTTCAGGGATGATGATGTCCATCTTGATGCGGTCATCAATGGGGCGGACGTAGTTCTGGCGCTGGCCGTAATGGAAGGTGCCGACCACGGTTGCGTGGGCGCGTTCCATGACGCGGACAATGCGGCCTTCGTGGCGGCCCTCGCGCGAGTGCGGCGAGAGTTCGACGAGCACCTGATCGCCATGCATGGATTCGCCGGTATCAAAGGGTGGAATGAAAACGTCGCCCTGCAGACGTTCGCGCACGGCACGGTCAAGCGGGCGAACAAAGCCGAAGCCGTCACGATGCATGGAGAGCGAGCCGACGACGAGGTTGCGATTGACGGCCGCAGAGGCCAGTGCGTAGCGGTCTCGCGCGACGAGCACGAGCTTGCCGCGCACGACGAGGTCAGCCAGCAAGGACTCCAACTCCTGGCGCTCACGGCCACGCAACGAAAGCTCGCGGACAAGTTGCTTGTATCCGGCGGCCTTCTGGGGCTGGTCTTCGATATGTTGGAGCAGATCGTTTTCAGAGATCATTCGTGCTGGTGTGATGGTAACGCGATGGCGGCGGAAGTGCGAAATCGAGAGGAACGGAGTGGCGCAAAAATCAGCACGCGCGTCACTGCACGCTGAAGGCTACCACCCGCCATCGACCGGCGCGCCTCTCCACATCGAAGCGATACGCTGGATCAGAGCCCACCTCGACGCGCTCCCGCCCGCTTCCGGTGTGCGTTACCTTAACTTCTTCGGAAAAGACGTGGGGCGGAAAGTCCCTGACCAATCGGCGCGCAACCTGACCGGAAGCGCAGTAGCCAAGAACCGCGAGGTAGTCTCTCTTCTGCGCGTACTCGATGGCCTTGGCGATGGGCAAGAGATCTGGCCGATTGTAAGAACGAGCGCGAAACCGTACGTTGTCGCCGGAAAGGTCATAGGTGTCCACCGCACAGAGACTTGGGTTGTCCCAAGTGTCTATGGGGGAAAACCAGCAATATGGAAGGGTGATGAGCGAGTCTTCGGTTCGGAGTTTGCCAATCTGCTCAAATCCGGGAACTTTATCGTCCAGTCCCCATGCCCCCGTCTGTTCGATGATCCGTTCTAGACTTCCCTCGCCCTCCGGATTCCACTCGCGGGCATCGTACGCGCCGCCGATGCTTCCCGCGCACCCGGACCTGATGGACACGGCAAGGAATCTCGCGTTCTTTGAAGGCCCGCGGTGCAGCACATAGATATCCAGCGGGGAGGGGAACGGATCGTCCAGAAGGGACCCCTCATCGGAACCGACCCTCTTCCAAAGGCGATTGGGCTTCCCATAATCCTCTTTGGGGATGCCGAAGACAAAGAACTTTGCGTGCGTGCGGAGTGTCATTTTCACGACTAAAGCGGGAGAAACATCGATTACTTGAAAGTGAAAGCGATTTTCCTCTGGCCAGGCAGCATTGATCGCGCTACTTATGCGCTCCATTTTCTTCAGTGCTTCTGCCGCGCGATCCCGCGAGCGCTCCGACGCAGGGTTTGCGTTCAGCCCCTGCGTGACGGCATCTGCCGCTTGCCCGAAAAGGCGAGACTCGAGATCGGCGGAGATCTCGTCTTTGCCGTATGGCGGGTCGCATGGGTCCGGTGAAAAGCTCGCGAGCTTCTGGAGAAGCTGCTGGAAATCAGGAGGTGAATCTGGCTGCTGCATCGGCGCGCAAAAGCATTGCTCCGTCCCTGGAAGAGAGAACAGGACAGAAGCGAGGATTGTAACCGCCATTGAGCGGAGAGTCATTGGATGATCCGCCAGCAAAGCTGCTTCAGTGTTTACGATACCCCAATTTGGATGGAAATGCGGTTGGAATTCTGTGGGCGAGTCACCGCGCGCGAGGGCGAGAGAACGCGCGGATTTTGACAACTTTCACTTCCCCAATGTCGGCTTGTACTCTACACTGATGTCTCTCTATTGATGCCAGACATGATGGGATGAGCCAGACGACGCGACCTGGTTTCTCATCCCGCACAATCCCCGGGGCCCCTTATGGCAGAAATTGATGGTAGCGGAAGCGGCCAGTCAAACGATACGGTTCCCTCGCTCGAAAACAAAAAGAAGAGTGCCGAATACTTAGGGCAAAGCGAAGTACAGTTTCGCATGCTGGCGAATTCCATTCCGCAGCTATGCTGGATGGCGAACGCCGATGGCTGGATCGTCTGGTACAACCAGCGCTGGTACGAATACACAGGGACAACTCCCGAGCAGATGGAAGGCTGGGGCTGGCAGTCGGTCCATAATCCTGAAACCTTGCAGCAGGTTCTAAAGCAGTGGAAGGCTTCACTGGCGAGCGGAGAGCCGTTCGACATGGTTTTTCCGCTGAAGGGCGCGGACGGCGTATTTCGTTCGTTCCTGACGCGAGTGATGCCGGTCAAAGATCATGAAGGCAACATCGTCCAGTGGGTTGGTACGAATACTGACATCAGCCGGCAAAAGGAAATTGAAGCCGACCTGAGGACGAGCAAGGAAAGGCTCGACCTTGCGTTGGATGTCGCCGCACTGGGCGAGTGGGAAGTGAACCTGAGTAATGGACGGGCGACGCACTCCGCCCGCCATGCCCGCATCTTTGGCTACGATGTGCCGGTCGGCTGGAGCCTGAGCAGGTTCATGGAGCATGTGCTTCCGGAGAGCCGTGCCAGGGTGGAAGCGACGATCAAGGCAGCCGGGCCATGCAAGACCTGGGACTTTGAAACACAGATCCGGCGAGTGGACGGAGAGGTGCGCTGGATCTGGGTGAAGGGCCATCGCGGGGAGAATGAGCCGGGCAAACCGGACGTCATGTTCGGGACGGTCATGGACATCACTGAGCGCAAGCAGGCCGAGGAATTGCTCGTCTCCAGCCAGGCGAAACTGCAAAGTATTGTCGGATCGGCGATGGACGCGGTGATCTCGGTGGACGAGCAGCAGCGCATTGTTGTCTTCAACCAGGCGGCGGAGAGGGTGTTCCGGTGCGCTGCGTCAGAAGTGATTGGATTCTCCCTGGAGCGCTTCATTCCGATGAAGGCGCGCGCTGTACATCGCGAGCACATGCGGCAGTTTGGAAGAGAGGGCGTCACCGGACGATCCATGAGTTCGCCCGCTATTCTGACCGGCGTTCGCTCGAACGGAGACGAGTTCCCAATCGAGGCCACCATCTCAACGGTGCAGTCGGGCGGGGAAAAACTCTTCACGGTTATTCTGCGCGACATCACGGAGCGCCAGCGCGCAGAGGAGGCTTTGCGAACGAGCCAGGAGCAGAACGAAGTGCTCGCAAACTTGATCCGCACCTCGTCGCAAGCGACGGAAATCGCGTACCCGGACGGACGGCTGGTGCTGATCAATGGCGCGTTCGAGCAACTGACGGGGTACAGTGCCGAGGAATTAGAGTCGGTGGACTGGACGCAGACGCTGACCCCGCCCGAGTGGCACGAGATGGATCGCGAAAAGCTGGCGGAACTGCAGCGCACCCGTGTGCCGGTTCGCTACGAAAAAGAATACATAAGGAAGAACGGCACGCGCGTCCCCGTGGAGTTGCTGGTTCACCTGGCAACGGACTCGTCTGGAAATCCGCTGTATTACTTTTCATTCATCACCGACCTGACCGAGCGCAAACGCGCGGAGCAAGCGCTTTTGCGCAGCGAGAAGCTGGCGACCGTGGGACGCATGGCAGCAACCATCGCACATGAGATCAACAATCCGTTGGCGGCGGTGACGAACGCGCTGTTCCTGGCGAAAAGCAGCGCGGGGCTGCCGGAACCCGTGGGCCGGTATCTCGATATGGCCGACACGGAGTTGAAGCGGATTGCGTACATCACACGGCAGTCGCTTGGGTTCTATCGCGAATCGAACGCGCCGGCGCTGACCACCGTTCACGAGGTGCTGGAGTCAGCGGTGGAACTGCTGAAGAGCAGGGTGATGGCGAAAAGCGCAACCATCGAAAAGGATTGGGACGGCGACGTCCAGATCACCGCAGTGGCCGGAGAACTGCGGCAGGTCTTCTCGAACCTGCTGGCCAACAGCCTGGACGCCATTCCTGAGCAAGGGGTGATCAAGATAAGAGTGTCCACTGGCACGGCCCTGCGTGGTGAACCTTACGTCCGCATCACGATGGCGGACAATGGCGCGGGAATCGGCGAGCATATGCGCTCAAATCTCTTTCAGCCGTTCTTCACAACGAAAGGCACGGTAGGAACCGGGCTTGGACTGTGGGTGAGCAAGCAGATTGTGGATAAGCACGGTGGAACCATTCACGTTCGGTCATGCGCTGTGGGAGCGCACACGGGTACGGTGTTCTCGGTGGTCTTGCCCAGAGGATCTGGCGGCAAGCAACATCACACTGCCCGGGCTTGAGCGGCGCGGAACACGCGCCACCGCTAGGGCTATTCTCCGTTTGAAATGGATTGTTGATCGGCAGAGTTGATTGCGATTCTGCGGGCTGGTGTGTGTCTATCGGGAAGAGCTCAAGGTTGCTCGGTGGTGACGATCCGGAGAGGCAGAGTTGCTGGCTGATGATGCAGATGAAGAAGCAGAGTTGCGGGTTACGCGAGGGAAAAAGAATTACGGGTGATTATCTTAACCGCTGAGGTTCAAGCAGTGCAGAAAGTTCCATGCAAGTGGAATATAGTGCATACAGGGAACGAGAAGCACGCCTGAATTACAGATCAGTAGAAACCAAAAGCCCTTGTGCTGTTCATAGTTACGATTAGCACAGGGAATGGCGATGCAGGTGCAGATCTGCATTTGGAAAGGACCTCACAACTATGTGGAAGCCCTCAACACCGTCCGGTAACACTCCCACGCCTGCGGAACCGCAGCGTCAACCCTCCACCCCATCTCCGACGCCGGAGTACAGCAACAGCACGCCGAAGCCCATGAGCTCGGCGACAAGCGTCAACGATCAGGCGACGATTGGAAAATCGTTGGTGATCAAAGGCGAGGTTACAGGTTCGGAGTCACTTTACATTGACGGTCGAGTCGAAGGCTCGATTCACCTGCCGGGCAATCGCGTCACGGTAGGTCGCAATGGCGTGATTGCAGCCAACATCACGGCCCGTGAAGCAGTCATCCTGGGAAAGGTTCGCGGCAACGTATCGGCCACGGACCGGGTTGACATTCGCAATGAAGGGTCGCTGACCGGCGACGTAGTAGCGCAGCGCATCAGCATTGAGGATGGCGCATTCTTCAAGGGCGGAATCGATATCCGCAAGCCGAACACAAATGAAAAGCCGCAGCCGATCGAAGCAACTCCGGCAGCGACTCCGGCAGACAAGTCAGCGGTACGCGCTGGTTAATAGAGGGCGAACCAGAGACCTTGATGGAACGGGAAAGCCCGGCGGCGACGCTGCCGGGCGCTCGTCTATCCAGAGCTGAATTCAAGAAGCAAACGGGGAGTGCCGGTTCGCGGGGCACCTCATCCAAATACTGAGGAAGCGCGGGGTTCCGCGAGGTGCATTCTGACTATGCTGGAAAAAGTGCTGAACCTGTTTACGTTCGGTTGCAGGCACTCTCATCTGTCTGTGCCGTTTTCGCTGGACGTGGCACGGCAACACGAGGTGCATCTGGACTGGGCGGAAGAGCTTCCGCCAGGATGCTCGCATTACGTGGTGTGCCTGGATTGCGGACGCCGCTTTGTGTATGACTGGAACGCGATGAAAGTAGTGAAGACCCGATTGAAGCCCGCAGGCTAGCTGCTCCTACGGCCCATGCCGATGCGCGCGAATACCGATGAGAGCGCGCCACTTACTCCCAGGAAATACGTAAACAGAAGATAAGCAGAGCCGTACACGGTGAGGATCGCGAGTCCGCGAAACACCGGGTGCACAGCCATGTGCAGAACGTGCTCCAGCAAGCATGCTATGGCGGCAGCCACGAGTGCTGCACCCCAGAGCTTCAGGACCCGCACGGCGGAGAAATCCACGTGACCGATACGCGCCTGCAGTCCACGCCGCAATAAAGTGAACTCCACCCATCCGGCCATGCCCGCAGAAGCCGTGAGCCCGGCGACGCCCCATGTAGGATCAATGCCGAGAGCGCGCGGTAACGGCAGAGAGAAAAGATATCCCAGGCCAAAGGTGAGAGCGACGCGGATGAGGGCGTAGTTCAGCGGAGTGCGTGTGTCGCGCAGGGCGTAGAAGGTGGACGAATAGAGACGCCCCATGGTCTGGGCCAGCAGTCCTATGCCGGAACCGGCCAGGGCGGCCCAGACAAAAAGCACATCCTGCTCTCTGAATTTTCCAGTGAGGTAGAGGGTGGACGTGACGACGTTGCCGAGGGCGAGAAAAGCCACGGCCGATGGAACCACGAAGAAGGAAATTTTCTGCAGGCCCAGGCTGAGGCGTGAGCGCAAGGTGGCCGCGATCTCCGAGTCAGTGCCGAGGGCGGAGGACATGGCGGGCAGTTCCGAAGCTGAAACCGACATTCCAAACAACGATACGGGCAGCATGTAGAGCGTCTGGCCGTAGCTGAGCAGCGCGTTTCCCTTGGGAAGATAGCTGGCAAGCTGAAGATCAATGAATCCCGAGATCTGGAAAACTCCGCGGCTGATGAAGACGGGAATGAATGCAGCGACCACCGCGGCAACCTGAACGGAGCGGATGCTGACACGCCCGCTCAACGGACGCAGATATTTATAGACAGTCGGCGCCTGCACACCAAATTGCAGCACCGCTCCGGCGACCGACGCCCATGAAATTACGTAGGCCAGAGACACCGTGCCTTGCGCGCGGAATCCTCCTTGCCACACCAGGGCCGCAATCATGGCGAGATTCATCACTACTCCGGAGGCGTAGGAGAGGAAGAATCGGCTATGGCTGTTGAGCACGCCAAGACACCAGGCGGAGAATACGAGGAGTCCGGTGCCGGGAAACACAATGCGAACCAGCGCGATGGTGAGGGTGCGCTCCTCACCACGAATTCCCGAGGCAAGCACGGTGACGAGCAGCGGTGCGCAGAGAACACCAAGGGCAACGATGACGCTGGCAATCAGGGCGAGCAGCGCGAAGATGGCTTCGGCCAATTCGCTGGCTTCGCGCTGGCGGCCTTCGGCGCGGAGGCGCGCGTAAACGGGAATAAATGACGCGGAGAGTACGCCCTCTCCCAATAAGTTCTGCAGCATGTTGGGCACGCGGAATGCGACGCGGTAAGCGTCCATTGCCAGCGAGGCACCCAGGTAGTGGGCGAAGAAGCGCTCGCGGATGAGTCCGCTGATTCGGCTGAGCAGGATTCCAGCGGCCACCATGGCGGCGGCAGCTTTGGCGCGGCGCGGCTTTGGAGTGGGATTGGGAGCGGGAACTGCGCCGGCGTCGGAGGTCGTTTCAGTCATAGCTCTGAACGTGGAGACTGGGATGATTCTACACGGCAGGCAGGGTGTGGAGCGGGTGAGAATCCCATGTGACACTGCGCGGAGAGGCCGGATTGATTACAATGAACACAGACTGATTCACCAGGGGTATTTTTTCAATGATCCATGCATGGCACGACATTACACCGGGTGAAAACATCCCGAACGAGTTCAATGCAGTCATCGAGATTCCGTTTGGCTCCAGCGTGAAGTACGAACTGGACAAGGGCAGTGGCCTGATCAAGCTGGATCGCATTCTGTATTCGGCGGTGTACTATCCCGCGAACTACGGATTCATTCCGCAGACGCTGGCCGAAGACGACGACCCGCTGGACGTGCTGGTGTTCTGCCAGGAGCCGGTGGTGCCGCTGACCATCATTCATGCGCGGACCGTGGGGTTGATGACCATGATCGACGGCGGCAAGATGGATCACAAAGTGGTCGCCGTTGCGACGAAGGATCCGGAGTTCAACAGCTATACCGACGCTCGGGAGATGCCGCCGCACCGTTTGATGATGCTGCGCCGCTTCTTCCAGGATTACAAAATGCTGGAAGGCAAAGGCGCGGTGGAAGTGGACGAAGTGCAGCCTCCGCAGGATGCGTTCCCGGTGATTGAGGCCGCGCTGGCCGCTTACAGCAAGCAGCGTCGTAAGGGATTCACAAGCAAGTAAGAACAATTCTGATAGAAGAGAGAGCGGCCCGCCATTGGGCCGCTTTTTTGCGTGTGGGAATCCTGTGGCAGGCACTTGCACTGAGCAGAGATGGTGCGGGCTCGAATTTTCAACGAGCTTCAAACTGGCAACCCTAGAGTTATCTCTCCCATCATTCACGGGCAAGATTCGGCCCTATGCAGACGTGCGGCTCAGGAACTCCCTGCGAGCGGTGTGTCTGGGCCGAGACTGCCGCCGATTGTGAGCGCCTTTGGGCACCTCGATTCGAGTATCAAGTTCCAGACCAGCGGAATAGGTGAACGAAAGGCCTCTTTACACCAACCATCAATTTCCGGTCCGGTCAGTGCTGCCAAACCCATTGGAGTGTGTCGATGCGGACCGAATGGAGGAACCCTTATGAAGCGCTTCACATTCTTCATGGTTGCAGTTGCAGCAATGGCCGGCCTTGTTGTCCTCATCGGTGCTGCACGAGGACATGCAGATGGAGAGCCCGCCCCGAGCTTCGTTACCGAAATCCCTCAGGGGTATCGCGACTGGAAGTGGATTTCATCGGCGCACGAAGCGGGGAAGCTCAACAGCCTGGGTGCCGTACTGGGCAATGATGTAGCGGTCAATGCCTACCGTGAAGGGAAGCTCCCGTTCCCGGACGGCACGATCATTGCTGCTTTGCATTATCACTACGTCCCATCAGAGGAGAACAATAAAGTCTTCGGCCAAGCCCAATCTTTCGTTGTGGGCGCACCCACGAACATTCAATTTATGGTGAAGGACTCAAAAAAGTACGCTGCAACCGGCGGCTGGGGGTTCGCTCACTTCGCGAACGGCAAACCTGGCGACGCGGCGTTTATGAAAACCTGCTTCCCCTGCCACGAGAAGGCCAAGGCGAGCGATCTTGTCTTTACTCGTTATGCACCTTAATGATGAGAGCGATCAAAAGAAAAGCGCGGGCTGAGAGCCCGCGCTGGATTGCGTGAAGAGTTGACTGGTTAAAACCAGGAGATCTTCTTTTTCTTCGGAGGCGCGCTGCTGTCGGCCGTGGTGGCGTCAGCGGTTGGCTGGGTGCCGTTCTTGGCGTCCTGAGCCGGTTTCTTGGCGGCGTCAGCTTTGGCTTTGGCCAGCTTCTTCTCTTCCTTCTTTTCCTGCTTGGCAGCCTTGCGGTCAGCCTTGGTTTCCTTCTTGGCGTCGTGCTTTTTCTGGGCGAGATAGCGAGCCTGTTCCTTCTTGGACATGTGGCTCATCTTCTCTTTTTCAGCGGCGTCGGCTGCGGCCTTGGCTGCTGCAGCGGCGTCGGCCGCCTTCTTGTCATTAAGAGCCTTTTCCTTGGCATCCACCTCAGACTTCGCGAGCCCGAGTCCGGAGGTGCTGCCGGTCGGCTTCTTGGTAGGACGGTTGGTGACTACGACCGTCTTCTTTTTGCCAACGCCGAGTTTGCCGCGAACCTGCTTGGTCTTGGGGCCGGTATCAGAGGTGTAGACGAGCTTGGTCTGATTGGGGCTGGCACCGCTGTCGGTGTAGCCGGGCTTGACGTCAATGTAAGCATCTTCGCGCAGCTTGGTGAGGAACTCGCGCAGGGCGGGCTGCACCTTCTGGCTGTAAAGCTGTTCCTGAATCTGTTCGCGGATGCTGTCGAGTGGCGGAGTTCCGGCCTGGATGTGATCGGCTACGCGAAGAATGATGAAGCCCTGGCGAGTGTGAATGGGCTCGGTAAACTCGCCAGCCTTGAGGGCGAAGGACTTGTCTTCCAGTTCCTTGGCAAGATCTTTGCGCTTGAAGTAGCCGAGGTCGCCACCCTGCTCTGCCGTGGAGCCGTTGGATTCCTTGCGGGCCAACTCGTCAAACTTGGCGCCCTTCTTGAGTTGCTCGTAGATTTCGCTGGCCTTGGCCTCGGCGGCAGCGACCTGCTCGGGCGTGGGATCGGCCAGGCGGCTTTCTTTGCCAGCCTCGGACTTGGGAGCGTTGGGATTGTTGGCAATCAGGATTTCGCTGAGGCGGACGCGCTCGGGCTGTGAGATTTCAGCCTTGTGCTCCTCGTAAAACTTCTGCGCCTCATCCTTGGTGACCTGGATGTGGCTGCCAACTTCAGAGCCGATCACCTTCTGGGTAAGGATGCCATTCTTGGTGTTCTGCTTGAACTCCTCCCAGCTGACGCCCTGGCTCTCTGCCATCTTCTGAAGGTCTTCCATGGAGCCGACCTTCATTTCTTTGCGGATGTCATCAAGGCGTTTCACGAGGTCGGCGTCGGCGGAGATTCCGAGGTCAGCGGCCTTCTGGATAAGCAACTGCTGGTCGATGAGATCGCGAAGAGAGTTGGCGTCGCGAGCTTCCACTTGGGCCTGCGTGAGGTTCATCTCCCGGGAATCTTGCACGGCCTGCTCGCGGTTGCGGCGCAGATCAGCACGGGTGATGATGGCGTTGTTGACACGCGCAACGATCTCCTCAACGACGGTGTCTTGCTGCGCAAAGGCGGGAGAGACGAAGAGAGAGATGGCGATCAGCGACAACAGAAGCTTCTTCATTGAGATCCGGGGCGCGAGTGCAATTCCGGCCGGGAAAGGGCCGGCGGAATGCCGCGAAAAATTTGATGGTGCAAGACAAGCTATTGTAACTCCCGGCACCCACATGAGCCAGCGGCGAAAGGCTTTGCCAAGCTGAGATAGAGAGACGGGCAGGTTTTAAGGCGACGGCAGAGGCAAGAGCAGAAGTAAAGGACAAAGGCAACTACCCCACTCAAGCCAACTGCGGGCTTGAATGGGCCACCCGGTTGACTGAGGGTTTGCCATGACCGCGCTGCAAGTTGGCTGGGCTGTCGCGATTGGCGGGGTTTGCGGTAATGTGTCGTACGGTGGATTTGCAGTGCAGGAGTCTGGGGATGAAGACCGTTGCTCTCACAATACTGGCGCTGGCGATGACTCCATGGGCATGGGCCCAGCAGTCAGAGGCGTTGTCTCCCTGGCAGGAGCCGGTACTGCAGCTTCCCGGGTATCCGGCGGTGCCGCCTCCGCCGAGGCGCCGGCAGGATGCTGCGGAACGTAAGGGGCCAATGGCGCTGCGCTATCGCGCGCTGCGCTCTGCCGCACTCGATCCGGCGAGAGTTTTTCACGTGCGAGAGGCCGTGCTGGAGCGCGGCGAACTGCACATCTATTTGACCGACGGAACGATTGGATTCACCCAGGATGTGGCCGGACGAGTGACCGGCGCGCTCTTTGAGGGCGAGGGCGAGGTACTGATGCGTCCGCCGGACCTGACCGAGCACGCATCGCTGGGGCTGTTCTCAGGACTTGGCGTGTTGAATGAGCATTTCTCCGCCGCGTACTTCCGCTTCAACACAGACCTTATGAAGGAGCTGCAACCGTTTCTGCGAGAGACCGAGGAGCAGCAGGAGTTCTTGAAGGCTCACGGCGAGTTGGCGCGCGACCTGGCGGGAATGGACGGGCTGCGCTTGCTGGAGAGCTTCACCGAAGACGCAGAACTGGCGAAAGATGACCGTTATCTGCATGCTCGTCTGGCTACGCGATTGGGCAGCCTGGACGTATATGCCGACTCGCAGGCGGAAGACGAGTTCCAGGTGGCGCAGTTGAGCAGCTCTGGTGAGTATTTCGATGTGTGGATGGCCTTCCCGGGGCGCGCGGCTCGCGAGCTCGGCGACCGCCGCGTGGTGGAACCTGCAAGCTCGCCGTGGGCGGTGCCTGTGGAAGACTTCCGAATTGATACGGTGCTCACCCCACCGGAGATGCTGGAGGCCACCGCAGAGCTGGACGTGGTGGTGCGCGATGGAGGTCAGAAGCTGCTGAGCTTTGAACTTTCACGCTGGCTGCAGGTGAGCAAGGTAGAAGTGGACGGCGCGGAGACCGAGTTCCTGCAGAACGATGCGCTCAACGGCAGCGAGCTGGCGAGGATCGGCAATGACCTGGTGACCGTGGTGATGCCGGCGACGCTGCATGCGGGCGAACATCACCGGCTGCGCTTCCACTACGAGGGGGCAGTCATGCAGCAGGCTGCGCCGGGACTGCTCTATGTGGGCGCGCGAGGTACGTGGTATCCGAACCGTGGCGTGCAGATGAGCCGCTTCCACCTGAAGTTCCGCTGGCCCAGGCAGTGGACGCTGGTTGCGACCGGGCAGCGAACATCGCTCGACGACCATGGCGAGGTGCACACGGGCGAGTGGAACTCCGAGGGGAAGATTCCGCTGGCAGGCTTCAACCTGGGTAAGTTCTCCAAGGCCGTGGCCAGGACGGATGGGATTGAGGTGGCGAGCTATTCGTCGGGCGTCGTGGAGGAATCACTGGCGAAGGCCACCGGAGACCGGGCAAATGAGGCGGCAGCTACCAATGAGGCCATCGCGCGACGCTCGGCTGCGGCAATTGAGAAGTACTCGCAGTGGTTCGGTCCTTATCCTTATAAAAGCCTGGCGATCACCCAGCTGCCCGGGCCCATGTCACAAGGCTGGCCCACGCTGCTGTACCTGACCAGCTTCGCCTATCTCAGCGATGAAGATCGGCGGGCGCTGCATTTGAGCCCCTTCGGGCAGCTGATCTATCGCGGGTTCATGCAGGATCACGAGACGGCTCATCAGTGGTGGGGAGACCGCGTGGGCTGGAAGAGCTATCGCGACCAGTGGCTGATGGAAGCTCTGGCAAACTTGAGCGCACTGATGGTGATGGAGGAGAAGAATCCTGAGCAGGCGAGGGAACTGCTGGAGGGCTATCGCAGCCAATTGCTGGCCACCAATGCCAACGGAAAACGCTACGCGGACGCGGGCCCGGTGACGCTAGGGTATCGACTGTCTTCTTCGGTGTTTCCGAATGCATACATTCCGGTGACATACGGGCGAGGGCTATGGCTGCTGGTCATGTTGCGCGACTACTTCGACGACTTGGAGAAGCTGGACGGCCATGCGCAAGGCGGCTCCGGAGGCCGCTTTCACGCTGCGCTGCGCGAATTTGGCAAGCGTTACGAACGCAACACAACCACGACGGAAGACTTCCGCAAAGTGTTGGAGGAATTTCTACCGCTAAACGCACGCTACGAAGGTTCGAAGAGCTTGCAGTGGTTTTTCGAAGAGTGGGTGAGAGGCAGCTCGGTGCCAAGCATTAAATTGTCGCAAGTGGTGTTGAGGAAGCGGAGTAATGGCACGATCGCGAGCTTTGATCTGGAACAGCAGGAGTGCCCGGAGTCGCTTGTGACCTCGGTTCCAGTCTTTGCAGAACTGGCAGGAGGAAAACGCGTGCTGCTGCAGAGGGTCTTCGCGGACGGCCATAAAACTCACTTCGAGGTGAAGGCTCCGGCAGAAACGCGACGCTTGCTGGTGGATCCGCAGAAACGACTACTTCGACTGTACTGAAAAAGATTTTGCGAAGAAGTGGTGAGAAGATATGCGAAAAGGAAGCGCGTCCGTTATAATCGCAAGTGCAAGTCGCGGAGAGATGGCCGAGTGGCTGAAGGCGGCGGTTTGCTAAACCGTTGTACGGTCAAAAGCTGTACCGGGGGTTCGAATCCCCCTCTCTCCGCCA
>Ga0181528_10000169_pt1 | contig 59956 bp, 51 predicted proteins | sample PEATcosm2014_Bin_47_FD_119742 | JGI IMG/M metagenome (GOLD analysis project Ga0181528, IMG submission 119742) | Peatland microbial communities from MTU Mesocosm Facility, Houghton, MI, USA - PEATcosm2014_Bin10_10_metaG | ecosystem: Environmental > Terrestrial > Soil > Wetlands > Peat | place...
CGGCGGCCAACCGTTCTCAACCTCCCCGCGACTTCGTGCCTTGGCCCTTTTTGGACGCCGGCCGGCGGAGCCAGTCCTACCCTTCGTGACGCCGCCGTCCAAAAACCTGCACATGTGCGGTCGGAGAAAATCCGCGCTTTTCGCCGACGACGGCGCTGTCAATCGACACGAAGCGGGTCATTGGCGTGCGCGCCAACCAAAGAGGCGAAACCGGGAATGACGGCGACGGGATTGGACCCGAGCTTAGAGCGGCGTCCGAGCTGAAGGAATCGGCGGGGGTTCCCAAATTGGGCGCGGTCTGATTCAAGCTGGCTGCCGGATCGGAGGCCGGCAGACATGACAAAGCCGCTCTCTTTCGATCTTCGGACCCGGGTCTTGGCGGCGGTTCATGCGGGCGCAAGCCATAGAGAGGCCGCCGAACGCTACAACGTGAGCGCGGCCAGCGTGAGCCGCTGGCGAGCACTAGCGTACGCAGCCAAATATAGAGGGGCGGCCGGCGTGAACTTATCGCAAGACAACAGCTCGTAGGCGCACCTGGGCTCGCTGCGACGGCGCAAAAGAAGCTCACCGATGGGTCTCCCCAAGAAGTTCTCAACGCCACGCGCTACCGTTTCGCTGACGCAGACGCGCGTGCCCGGCGCTTTATTGACGGCCTCCAGTCTGGAGGCGTGTCAATCGTGTCGCCGTAGGCGGTGTAATCGATGTAACTGCCGCCGCCGAAATCGCCGACCCCCGCCGCCTTTCGCCAAGCGCCTCTGCCCATTTGTCGAGCGCCTGAGCGCAGGCGACGACACGGGTGGCGCAATCGGTTGGTCGTCATGAGCATTGAACGGCGCCTGCACTCCCTAGATCATCTTTGCGACCGTTCACCCGTGTGCGAATATGACAGCCGTCAAGCCTCAGACCTAGTTCTTGAGCAATTCTGACAAAGCCTCGGCGTCTGTCGTCTCGACCAGCGACGTGAAGCCCGCAGACACCTACCGCCGCTAACTCAAGTGGTTGTCTGAGCCAACCAATTATTCACGATTTGCTTTATAAGCAAATTCCAGCTGGCCAGCGCGTAATAGGGTTGTGCTTTGCGCGCGCGCGGCAGCCATAATAACGTCGGCGTATGCTAGACGGTAGTCCCCCGACATTCGCTTTCGGCGCCTTCCGCCTGTTTCGCGCGGAACGCCGGTTACTGAGAAATGACGAGACCGTGCGTCTCGGTGGCCGCGCCTTCGACCTACTGGTTCACCTAATCGAGCGGGCCGGAGACGTCGTCTCCAGCCGCGAATTGCTTGAAAACGTTTGGCCTGATGTGACGGTCGACGAGAGCAGTCTTCGCTTTCACATAAAGAATCTCCGCCGGGCGCTCGGTGATGGGCGAGCCGCCGCGCGATACATCACAACGGTTACGGGCCGTGGTTACTCATTCTGCGCACCTGTCCAACGGCTCGGGCGGCCACTTCCGCTGACGCCTAAACGCGCTGCGTCGAGGCTGCCGATGCAGGCGAAGGCGATATTCGGCCGCTCCAGTGGTATCGACACAGTTTTGCGCGACTTGTCGCGTGCTCGTCTTGTGACGATCTCCGGACCTGGCGGCATTGGCAAGACCACCTTGGCAATCGGCGTTGTCGACGGGCTACGCTCAAAGTCCGCCGAAGACGTGTCCTTCGTCGACTTGGCGCCGATCGAAAAAAAACACGCACGCCTTAAGCGCCGTCCATTCCGCACTCGACATTGTGCAATCGGCAGTTGAACCGGTGGCGGCGGTCATCGAGCACTTGCAAGACCAAAACGTGTTGATGGTGCTTGACAATTGCGAACACGTCATCGAAGCCGCCGCAACCCTCGCCGATCGAATCCTGCGTGAGACCCACGCAGTGCGTATACTCGTCACGAGCAGGGAGCCGTTGCGCGTAGAAGGTGAGCGCGTTCATAGGCTCATGCCGCTAGAATATCCTCCGTTTACGCAGGGCATTACCGCAGATGAGGCGATGAGTTACGCGGCGGTGCAGCTTCTTGTGGACCGAACCGCATCCCATTTCGGCAGTTTTGCTCTCGACGACTTCTCGGCGCAGACCGCGACGGAGATCTGCCGGCGACTTGACGGAATTCCACTTGCGATCGAATTGGCTGCCGTGCGCGTGGAGTTCTTCGGGCTGTCTGGTCTCTCGCGCAGTCTCAACGACATGTTCGCCATCCTGACGCGCGGGCGTCGTTTCGCTTTGCCCCGCCATCAAACCCTTCGGGCGGCGCTCGATTGGAGCTACAACCTGCTGTCCCCTATTGAACAAACCGTACTGCAGCGGATTTCAACTTTTCGCGCTGCATTCACGTTGGACTTTGCAATCACGGTCGTATCGACGTCGTTGGCGCCTATCGAGGACATCGTAGAGGCCATGGAGAGCTTGGTTGCACGGTCGATGTTGACGGCGAGCGTCTCAGACGACGTCGTGCAATACCGCCTACTGGAGCCGACGCGCGTCTACGCCGGCGAAAAACTCGCGGCCAGCGGAAGCGGGCGGGCGGTGGCGAGGCGGCACGCTGAAAGCCATTTGCAACTTATTCGAACTGCTCCCGGAAATTGGGAATCGCAAGCGGGGAAGGCCTGGTTGAGGGCTCATGCTGGACGGATCGACGACGTTCGAGCGGCCTTGGACTGGTGCATTTCGGATGTCGGGGATTTGCCGCTCGGGCTGAGCCTCACCATCGCTTCGGCGCGGTTGTGGTTCCAGTTGTCATTGACCTTGGAGTGTCGTGACCGGGTCGCGACGGCTCTCGTGGCGCTAAGGCGGTTGCCGCGGCCGAAGCCGGACATCGAAATGCGTTTGCAAGCGGCGCTGGGGCACGCGATTTGGTACTCGGCCGGCGACGTCGATCACCTGGAAGCAGCATTCGGGCGAGCGCTGGACCTCGCCGTGCAGCTTGGCGATGTGCCCCTGCAACTTCAGGCGCTCTGGGGATCATGGGCGGCGCAGCGCGCACGCGGCGAATTTCGAAATGCGCTGATTATCGCGGAGCGATACAGAACTTTGGCCCGTATTTCGGGCGACGCAGCCGCCGAGCTGCTTGGCGACCGGATCCTTGGATTAACACATCATTATCGTGGCAATCAGGTCGCCGCGCGCGACCACGCCGAGCGCGTTCTGCGTGTCGTTCGCGGCCCGGGGAACGCATTGCACAACGAGTTTCAACTTAGCCCGGAAATCGCGGCGACAACGATCCTCACTCGCGTCCTGTGGTTGGAGGGGTATCCAGACCAAGCTCAAGACCTACTGCAGCAGGCAATAGCGGCGGCGCGGCGCACCGATCACTGGTACTCGATGTATTACGTTGTCTGCTTCGCTGGCCTGCCGCTTTCCCTGTGGATCGGCGATCTTGCGCAGGCGCAGCAATTTTTGAATGCAACGGTGAATCGCGCCGCCGGCGAGCGATGGCGACAACGCTGGGCTTTCATCATGCGGTTACGTCAGAGCGATGCGCATAGCGCGCTGATCGCTTCGGCGCTTGAACCGCGAGTGGACTCAAAGTTGGCGCGAGTGATGGAAGAGGAGTCGGCGCACGAGCTTGCGGACCGGCTGCTTGACGAGGTCGTTGGCGACGCCCACTGGAGCCTTCCCGAGATTCTGCGCGTCAACGCCGAACTGCAACTTTGGCGGGGCGGGCCGGGGTGCCGGGAAGCGGCCGAAGCAAAGCTTATGCGTTCGCTGGAGTTGGCCAGACAGCAGTCGGTGTTGTCGTGGGAACTAAGGTCGGCGACGAGCCTCGGGCGTCTATGGGCACGTAGCGACCGCATCGCGGACGCGCGCGCTTTCCTCGCTTCCGTCTACGAACGTTTCTCCGAAGGATTCGAGACCGCGGATTTGGTCGAAGCGCGGCGATTGCTAGACGAATGGTCCTGACCCGCGCGGTGCGGGCGCTCACACGAAATCCCGAACGCTCACATGACTATTACGGATCGCCTTGCGAATGTTCCCGCGAGAGCCGGAGGTAGCCGCGCTCGGACGTCGGGAGAGTTGAAGTGCAGACAACAGCGGGCGAGATATGCTTTTCGAGCGCAATCGGGCCGGCGACGGTCTCGCAGTATGTGACGCAGCAAGGCCTGCCTGGGTCGAATTCGTTCAGCACGTCACATGCCGCTGGCAACGCCGGCGGCCGGATTAAGGCGACGTCGTCGCACGCGGCGCTCGTGATGCTATTGGCCCTTGCGCCGGCTGCTGAACGGGAGATTAGGATAGACGAGCGGCGCGACGGCTATCTCGTTCCGGTCCTGCCGACACAATCCTGTTCGACCTCGCAACCCACTTCTCCCCGGCGTTCGACTTCCCTCGGGCTTGTGTTTTGTTCCGAACTCCCCCAGAGCCGGCGAGCACGCCACAGCGACCAGCTTGCGCCTCCTCTCCGCACGGAGAAACCGCGGCCACGCAGAGTTGGGGTTCTACTTGCGCTTCGCCTCGAACCCTTCCCCCATCAGTTGTTGAACCGCGCGAGCGGCATTGCATACGGGACTTCGCGCAATCAACCCTGGGCCTCATCGACTCTGCCGCGGACCCGCAGGGCCCGCCGCGATCAGTTGGTCGACACCGGACAGGAACATCTTCAGCACGGGGGACGGGTTATCGGCGCGATACCCAACAGCCAAATCGATGGTTGGCGTTTCGCCGGCAAGCCTTCGGCTCACAACGGACCAGGGCAGAAGCGGCTCGACATAGGCCGGCAGGAGCGCCACGCCGCGCGTCGAGGCCACCAGCGACAAGCGCCATGGCAAAGTTGTCTACGCGGTGGCTCGGCTCCAGCTTGACTCTTCTCTCGCTCAAGTAGCCTTCCACTACGCGACGCAGTACATGCGGCGCGTCCGAGAAGCCCACCAGCGTAGCGCCTTCCAGCGCCTTCGGGTCGATCTCGCCGGCTCCCGCCAAAGGGTGATCGCTCGGCGGATGATGAAGGGCATGCCGCTCGGCCGCTCGGATCTCGCTGACTTCGCCTACTTCCTCGCCATCGCGAGGCATCGCAGCTTTCGCCGCGCCGGGTTGGAGCTGGGCGTCAGCGCGTCGGCGCTCAGTCACGCGCTGAGGGGCCTGGAGGAACGGCTCGGCGTTCGCCTGCTCAACCGGACCAACCGCAGCGTGACGCTGACCGACGCAGGCGAACAATTGCGCGCCGCCATCAGCGCCCCGTTCGGGGCCATCGGCGGCGCCGTCGAGGCGCTCAACCGATACCGCACCGCGCCGACGGGCCGAATTCGCCTCAACGTGCCTTACGACGCCGGGCATCTGCTGCTGGGGCCTGTGCTGCCGACCTTCATCGAACGCTACCCCGAAGTCGAACTCGACATTACCTCCAGCAATCGACTGGTGGACGTGACCGAGGGCGGCTACGATGCGGGAATCCGCTATGGCGGCGCCGTTCCCGAGGATATGATCGCGCAACGCCTGTCCGCCGGAATCCGCTGGGCCGTCGCGGGATCGCCTCAATATCTGGAGCGTTTCGGAGCGCCCGTTCATCCCAACGACCTGCAGAACCATCGCTGCCTGCGCATCAAGCTCGGCGACGATAGGGTCTATAGATGGGAGTTCGATCGCGACGGCGAGGAGACCGAGGTCTCGACTCCGGGCACGCTGACGCTGGATGACAGCCGCGCCATCCTCACTCTGATGCTAGGAGGCGCCGGCCTGATGTACGGTCCCGAGCCTCTGATCGCGCCGTTCGTCGCGGCGGGTTCGGCGAAGTTGGTCCTGGAGGAGTGGTCCTCTGTGGAACCGGGCTTCTTCATCTACTACTCGAGCCGGCGGCACGTGCCCGCCGGATTGAGAGTGGTAATCGAGCTGATCCGAGAGATGCGCCCACTCGGCCTTTGACCCGTGCGACCTAAGACTCAAACGGGACGTTTCGTTGCCACGCTCGCCTTCCGCCAACAGAACGTTTTCAGCCGCTCCATGACTGCGTTGAAGACGTCAGATATTTTCTCTCCGCAGCCGATCCTCACAAAGCGGGCGCGACGCAGACATCGGCGCTTCCGCGATGACCGTTGCGCGGCCCGAAGGATTGCAACGTCCTTTGCAATGCCACCCCCTGGGCATGTCCCGCACATCAACTCAGGCCAAGAAAGGCTCCGACCAATTGCTGGGTGGCCTGCGATCGTTCTCAGCTGGTCGGCGCGCTCATTCCGCCTCGGAGAACAGCGCCTCTGCTCCGAGGACGTAGCTCCGGATGCCCGTCAGCGCGGTCAAGTGAAACACGGCCAGGATCTCCTGGACCGTTGCCCCCAGTTTCAGGGCATTCCTGAGATGGATCACTAGCCCAGGCTCGTACATGTGGGTGATCGTGCAGTCGATCGCGATGCAGATGAGCTCGCGCTCCTTGTTGGACAAGGAGCCGTTCTTCCAGGACTCCGTGGACAACTCATTAAGCGCTGCGAAGTAGTCCGGCATCGTGCGTGCGATGACGTCTCGTTGCTCGTTCCAGAACCCTCGCTCGCGAATGAAGTCGTCCTTGATCTTTTGCGCTGCCGGCGTGAGCGGGAAATCGACCGGGCGCCCTGCCGCCTGCAACTCTCGCATAAGGATCGGGAGGGACCAGTAGAGGGCGTGATTGCTGACCCCCGCGATCGTGATGAGGACGTCGATGACGTCCCGGTCGGACGCGCCGGCAGCCTTGGCGCGATCGACGTGGCGCTTGACGCCCTCGCCGTGCAGGATCGTCGGAGTCGCGTTGAGGGCGAGGAGAACCAACTCCCGCATGCGTGGGGACAGGGCGGAGCTCTCGCTCCCCGAACTCCAGAAGCGTTCGGCGGCGGCATAGGCCGTGGGCGAGGCGGCCCGCAGCGGTTCGAGGGCACGACCGTTCGCAATCAGGTCGGAGAGTGGCTCCGACCCGGATTGCGACGGGGACGCCGTGGAGCGGTCAGCCGACATGAACAATGCCTTTCTCGCGAGCTTCAGGGTTGGAGGCGTTGCGCCACCGCTTGGCGACTCCGTCAAAGTCCGCGAACGAGCCGCGCATCAATCGACCTGTGACGCCGCAAGGGAATCCGCAAAGGGCTTCGGGACGCCTATCGCCTTCATCTCGACGTAGGCGTCAAGTCCTTCAAACCCGGCCTCGCGTCCGATGCCCGACTGCTTCACTCCCCCGATTGGCGAGTGGAAGCCCACGCCGCAGCCGTTGATCTCCACCACGCCCGTCTTGATGCGCCGGCCGAGTTCCAGCGCACGCGGGACATCGGCGGAGAAGATCGCTCCGTTGAGCCCGTAGTTCGACGTGTTGGCGATGGCAATGGCCTCGTCCTCGCTGTCGAACGTCATCACAGACACCACCGGTCCGAAGATCTCCTCTTGCGCGATGGCGGCGCCGGGATCGACGCCGGCGAACACCGTCGGCCGCACAAACCAGCCGTGATCCAGGCCGTCGGGGATTCCGGGGCCGCCGCAGACCAGACGGGCGCCCTCGGCGAGGCCGCGTTCGATGTACCCCTGCACGCGGTCGCGCTGCCGGGCGGTCGCCATCGGGCCGATTTGAGTCGCGAGATCGAAGGGATCTCCCACAGGCATCGAAACCACGAGCGCCTTCATGCGGTCTAGGAATTCGCCCTCGATCTTTCGGGACACCACGACCCGAGTCTTGAGGCTGCAGATCTGCCCGGAGTTCCGGAACGAGCCCATGCGCAGCGCCTCGACGGCGGCAGGCAGGTCGGCGTCGTCCAAGATGAGCGCCGCCGACTTGCCTCCGAGCTCGAGCGTGATGGGCCTGACCAACTCTCCGCATAGCGCGCCGAGCCGCCGACCGGCCAAGGTCGAGCCCGTAAACGAGACCTTGTCGACGCCGGGATGTAGCGCGAGGTATTCGCTGACCTCTCTGTCGGCCGCGAGAATACTGACCACGCCGTCCGGGACGCCTGCCTCCGCAAGGATTTCGCCGAGGATGTAGCCGCTGAGCGGCGTCTCCTGGGCGGCCTTCAGAATCACGCAGCAGCCCATCAGGAGGGCGGGAGCGAGCTTCATCATGGTCGTCATCATCGGGACGTTCCAGGGCACGATGGCGGCGACGACACCCTTGGGTTCGCGGAAGACGACGCCGTTGCCGGAACTCGACTGTCGCAGCATCCAAGGTTCGCGGCTGGTCGCGAGCTCGATGAACGAGCTGATCATCACCCGTGGCACGACCGCCTGGATGTTGATCGACTGAGCGATGGGGCTCCCCATCTCCTCCGTGATAGTGTGGGCGAGGCGTTCCCTATGCTTCTCAAAACCTTCGCCGACGCGCCGCAGCACGGCCGCGCGCTCCTCCAGCGATAGCCGCGGCCAAGGCCCTTGATCGAACGCTTTGCGAGCGGCCGCGACGGCCTGGTCGACGTCGCCCTTCGTGGGATCGGGAAGCGAGGCGACGACCTCCTCGCTCCAAGGCGAGATGACGTCGAACGTCCCGGCGCCGAGCGGCTTAGCCCAGGCTCCGCCGATGAAGAGCTCGCTGAAGACCTTGGGTTTATACATGATGGTGTCTCCTCTGACGCCTCGATGACGGCGACGGATCATCTCGCAGCGAGCACGGACCGCAGGAGGCCGGCCATTGGCCGTCCTCATGCATATCGCGTCGAACCGGAAGCGAGAGTCGCCTCCGTCGCACCGGACCGGCCCCGTCGCTCCCGCGGCCGTCGATCGTCGGAACAGCAAAGTAATTTTGTTCGGAGCGATCGTCGCGATGAGGGGCGCGATGACGCGCCAAGGTGACCAGGAGCGCCAAGCCGAAGCAACCAAGCAACAATAGGGCGCACGACAAATAGACCTGATCGTGACGGCTTGTTCACGATTCGGCTCGCTGGATCAAGGCGGCGCGATGGGCGCGCAAACCCTCGGCGACATAGGTCAAGTCAGACCCGAGCGTGACGACCTGGGCGGTCCATCCTGGGCCCGAAAGGCCGCGCCCTGCCGCACCGGGCAAGAGATGCAGGGAAACCCACTTCCCGCTGCGATGCGCCGCCGAGAAGATCCGGTCCTCGGCTTCAAGCACTTTGGGGTGGGTTCCCTGGCCCGGAAGCCCGAATGACCTCGCGAGGTCCGTGCGCCCGCATTGGAGCATGTGGACGCCGTCGATCCCTGCGATTTCCTCTACGTCGGCGAGAGCTTCAACGCTTTCGATGTTGAGAGATACGAGGGCTCCGCGCACGGGCGCGTCCGAGCCGCCGATCGGCCAGACGAGCGCATCGCCGGCCGAGCGAACGGCCTCGACGACCGTCCGCGCCTCGTTAGCGTCCTGGATGTCTGGAACCGAGATGCTCTGCGCTCCAAGCCGCACGGCCTGTGCGATTTCGTCCGGCCGACTGGAGACTCTCACAGTGGACGACAGACCGACGGCCTCGGCGGCCGTCATCGTCCTGCTGAGCAGCGCTGCGTCGAAGGTGAGCTGTGCGCTGATCCTAACGAAGTCTATGCCCGTCCTGGCGAGTACGGGCATCATGTCCCAAGAGGCCTGCGAGACGTAGGTCCCAAACGCGACCTTTCCGGCGCGCGCCAACTGGCAGATCCGATTGTCGGGCTTTCTCTGGCCTGGGTTCACGGTTCGCGGTCCTCCCGATGGTCTTTTCAGATTTGCTGACCACGTTGATGCAACTGAGCTTAACCAGCAGCCCGTTTAACGTTCACTGTAAAACAGCAATCCGTCATATCAACCAGATGCACTCGCCGGTCGGAGCAAAGGATTTTGCCGCTGAGCGCAAAGTCAGTGGTCGTGTTCCCTGATGTGGTGAAGCCGATCGAGGCGCCACGATCGCCGGCATGCGCGGGGTCTACGTGAGGGACAGTTTATGAGGGGATCACCACTCAGGGCGGTGATAATCTCCAGAAGCAATGTGGGCAAGCGCTAGCGCGCCGTGTAGCCGCAAAACTAGGCAATCTGGACGCATGACAGGCGTTCAGCTATGCATCTTATCGGGCGCTGAACGACCAGTCGCTCCGTAGTCGCACCCGTTTCATTTAACGTGCAATAAATGGACGAACTCACGCTCATTCGAACGTTTGTCAAGGTCGTGCAGGCCGGCAGCTTCTCGGCTGCAGCGCGTCATACCTCCTCAGTCAGTTCCGTCGCCCGACAGGTCAAGTCTCTGGAGGACGGGCTTGGGGGGCGACTGTTTCAAAGAAATACGCGCAAGCTTGCGCTCACCGAAGTGGGTCGACGGCTCTACGAGAAGGGCTCTACGCTAATAAACGATTTTGAATCTTTGAAATCAGAACTAAAATCAGTCCATGAAGATGTTAAGGGGATTCTTAGAGTTTCGCTTCGCGTGTCCGCCGGCGTCAACGTAATCGTCCCCGCGCTTCCGCGTTTTCTAGCAGGGAATCCGGGACTTGTGTTAGACGTCGTTCTGACTGACGAGCGACTCGATCTTATTACCGACAATATAGATGTCGCGATCTGGCACGGTCCGATGGCTGATTCTGAATTGGTTGCGCGCCGCCTTAGCCCCTCCCAGCGCGTACTCTGCGCATCCCCGGGATACATCCAGCAATTTGGCGCCCCCATGACGCCGCACGATCTTGTTAACCATCATTGCTTGTTGTTCTCTGCAAAAGCATATAGCGACGTTTGGGGATTCACGAAAGAATCCGAATATGTCGATATTCAAGTCAGCGGGCCCATTCGGGCAGACAATGCAATGGTCTTGCTTTCATGTGCTCTCGACGATGTTGGGTTGATAGTCATGCAGCGAGGGCATATAAAAAGCTACCTGAATAGCGGTCGTTTGATTGAAGTGCTTAGCGATTACACCGTCAACCCTATTCCAGGTCACCACGCGGAGTTATATGCAGTTTACGCAAGCAGCCGTGGTCTGTCGAAAAAGATCCGGGCGTTCGTAGATTTTCTGGTGGAAACGTTCGACGACGTGAACGTCAACGGATAACACTGCCAATTTTTGCGAGTTGATACTCGACAGGGCAGCTCTGCAATCGAAGCTCAGTCGCGCCGCTCCGTCGGCCGTCAGCTTTGGGCGGCGTAGTCCTCGTCCGTGACGTGTTCCATCCAGGTGACCGCGCTTCCGTCGACGGACTCCGTCACGGAGATGTGCATCATCGCTGTCGTGGAGGTGGCGCCGTGCCAATGCCGCACATCCGGCGGGAACCAGACGGCGTCGCCCATCCTGACCTCCTGCCGCGGGCCGCCCTCGCACTGAACCCAGCCGCGCCCGCCCGTGATGATCAAAATCTGTCCGGCGGGATGCGTATGCCAGGCGGTGCGTGCGCCGGGTTCGAACGTGTTCTGCCCGGTCGACACCCGTCCGGGCGCCTCGGCCGTGATCAACTTGTCCTGGCGCACCGTCCCTCGGAACGTCTTGTCTGACCCTCTGACGGAGGGAACGTCGCCGACACGCTGAATGATCATCATTCGCTCTTCTCCCTGAACCTACCTTCGCGGGCTCGCTGATCCCGGCCGCAGGCGAACATGATGCTTTATCATTGTTCCGCCCAAAATATGTTGGGCTCGACCTGTGCGTCGATCAGGCCGTCGGATCGAGCGCGACCTTGAGCACGCCGTCTTTCCGAGAATCGAAGAATGCGTAGGCCGCCGCGCCCTCGGACAGATTCATGCGATGAGTGGTGAGCCTCGTGATGGCGTCGCCGTCCAGCCGCCCGCTCTCCAACTCGCGCAGGAGCGCGGGCACTTCGAGCTGGGCCGAGCAGATGCCGGTGTGGAATTCCATGTTCTTGTAAAGCCCGGCCTTGATCGGGAAGGCGATGTTTTGATGCTCGCTGATGCCGACCACCGACACGCGGCCGCCGCGCGCAATCATCTCGACTGCCATCGCCGTTGTGACCGGGCCGCCGTTCGCGTCGATCACGACATCGACGCCGTGGCCGCCCGTCGCCTCCCGAACAGCCGCGAGCGCGTCGGGATCCTCGACCGCCTCGGCGCCGAGTTCCTCGGCGTGTCGCCGGCGATCCGGCAGGAGGTCGATACCCAGCACGCGGGCGGCGCCCATCGCGAGCGAGCACATGACGGCCTGCAGGCCGACCGCTCCAAGCCCAATCACCGCCACCACGTCGCCAGGCCCGACGTGGGCCCGGCGCGCCGCCATCCAGGCTGTCCCTAGCGTGTCCGTCAGCATCAAGCCGACCTCCTCCGAGATCGCGTCCGGCAGATGGAAAAGGTTGTGATCGGCGACCGGGACCGCAACCGCCCGGGCTTGGCAGCCGCCTATCCCGTAGGCTCCCTGGCCCATGGCGCGGAAGGTGGGAAAGCTTCGGCAGAGCGCCACATGGCCCTGCAGGCAAGGCTGGCATTCGCCGCAACTCAGGGACGCGGTAACGAGGACGCGGTCACCGACCTTGAACTTCGACACCTCTCGGCCTACGTCGACGACCTCGCCCACCGCTTCATGGCCAATGCTGTAGGCCGCACGGCCGAGATCGACGTGGTAAGGGTGCAGGTCGCTGCCGCAGATCGCACACAGATGGGTTCTGATCACCGCTCCCCGCTGGTCCTGCGGCGTCGGGTCCGGCAGTTCCTCGCAGGTGATCCGGCCAGGGCCATGGCATATCAAGGCCTTCATCGGACGACTCCGCCTCGCGTCGCCTGCGCGTGGCCGACGCCGCTGATGGCGAGGAGAGCACTCCTTAAGGGCTCGCGCGACATCGAAAGTTTCGCTCGACTCTCGCGCGCGCTGGCGGTCAGAACCATCGGGTCCTTGCCGCCATGGCGGTCTCCAACAACTAAACTCAGTCGCATCGATTCGCCTCCCGGAAGACTTAAACCAGCTGTTGTTTTGCGCACGCCTATTCTGATCGTCACACTTCGTGTCTGCTTACAATTGAAATTCGGTTGGGACGTACGCGGCCGCATAACGGCCTCCACTGTTTGAGAACTCCCCATCGCACTCGGTCATCATAGAACGCAATCTATCACATCGAACTCTTGCCTCCATTGCGCCGAGCGGCAAGGAGCTTCGCGACCCAGAGCTTGGAATTGACGCTCTCGACGTACCCGTTCTCCGAAGGTCAAGGCCGGCCAGGGTGAAGCGGTTCTGCTCGGCTTACGAAGCCGTCCTAGTTACGCGGAGCTGCCTTCTTAGTTTCCGAACGGCGCTGTGGGGCGTGGTGAGAACAGGCAAACCCGTCGTGTCCGCTACGCGTCGAGCGGCTCGCGCAAGGCTGAACTGGGCAAGGGCGATGACGTCGCAATCCGCCAAGTCGCGCGCGGTCTCCGCCGCCAGGCGATCGTGCTCGTCGAGGTCGCCTCGATCCAAGGCCGCCATAGCGCCCTCGATCAGCTTGGTCTCCAGCCGGACGAAGCTCGGGAACTCCGCCGGCATCGATTGAAGCGTCGGCGCGAAGGTCGCCAAAAGGCCGACCTTCGCGCCGGATGCGGCAGCCTCTTCGATCATGGCCTCGTTAGGCTTCAGGACGGGTATGCCCGGATAACGCTCCTTCACGCGCCTGATACAAGGACCGAAGGCCGAGCAGGTGAACAGGATGGCGTCACAACCCGTCTCCACCGCATAGTCCGCGAGCTGCAGGAATCGCTGTGTCATAGATGATGTGATCGCGCCGTCCCTTACAAGGTCGGCCGAGAGGCTGTCGTCGAGCAGGTTCATCAGGACCGCCTCCGGCCACAGCTCGGCGAAAGCCGCCATGACGGGCGCAGGCGAGTGCGACAGGGCGTGTATCAAGCCGATGCGCACTATTCGAAGCTCCTTGCGAACTGTCCTGGGAAGCAGGACGTGGTTAGGTTCTGACCCGCGCGTCGTCTTCGCACGCGAGTCCCCGGTCGAGCCGCTCTTGAGCGGCCGAGGTATGCCCGAGGCCGCAGGTTATGGTCGATCGACCGCGCCCCTGGGCCGTTGCGAATGTTTCGCCGGAGAGATGTCGAGGTCGGCGATCCGGTAGAACGCTTTGGCGGAACGGTAGAACAAATCATCCTTCTCGTCCTGCCCGAACGAGGCTGCGATGCGCTTAAATGCGTTCAAGCCGACCGAGTACGAGTAGCTACACTTGTCTACTGGAAAATTGAGCTCAAACATGCAGCGAGCGGGTCCGAAGATGTCGATGCAGCGCAGGATCCAGGGCTCCCACGCAAGCGCTATCTCGTGCGACGAGGACGGACGCTCGCGGTCGTGCAGACCGAAGCCGCACATGCGCATCCCCAGGCCGCCGAGCTTGATCGCGACGTTCTCGCATTTGGCGAGCGCACGCAGCCCGTCTCTCCAGACCTGGAACACCTCGTCCTTACGAGTGGCGTAGGCGGCGATCCCCAAAATGCCGCCGGTGTGGTTCAGCACGATCGGCGTGTCCGGAAACGCCCTCGCCAGAGCGGTCAGCCGGGGCAGCTGGTGGAAGAACAGCAGGGCGTCGAAGCTCAGTCCGAAACGCGCCAGCAACCGGAAACCCTCGCGGAACTGAGTGGACTCCAGCATGTCCTCCGTGACGGAGTAAGCCGGATTCAGCAGCGACCCGTCACCGTCCCAGGACGCCGATTGCCGAATGCCCCTGAACCTATTCGGCGCCGCTGCAAGCTGTGCCTCCAACACCTCGTGCACCCCGGGATCGCGAAGCTCCGCCGCTCCGACGATCGCCGCACAAACACGGGTCGGACCATAGGCGCCGCTCGCCGACATGGCCGCGGCGCCGTTGGCGAACTCCGTCTCGCCGACGACCCTCATGCGCTGGGGACCGTCCGCCCTATACATCGCTCGGGCCTGGACATAGACGGTCGCGCGCACGTCATGGCCCCCCGTGATGTCGGCTAGCATCTCGCTCAGCAAATACCGATGGCCCGGCCGGTCGTAAAGATGACAATGCGCGTCGACGATGATCTGGTCGGGATCCAGAACGGGCTCTTGATGCAACGCCAGCCATTCCGGGCGAATGGCCGCATGCTGTGGATGGGTCGCAGCAGACATCTTCGAACCTAAGTAGCGAGCGATTGCCGGACAGGTCGGCCGCGGGCCGCCCGCCTTCGCCGGGTTCAAACCCTGCGGGCCTTGGACACGCCCCCATCGACGACGATCTTCTGGGCGGTGATGTACTTGGCCTCGTCGCTGACGAGGAAGAGAACCGCATGGGCGATGTCCCAGGCGTCGCCCATGCGCCCCATCGGCACTTGGTCGTTGCGGGCAGCGAGAAACGTCGCCGGGTCCGCGCCGAGCTGCTTGACGACCCGCGCCTCAACAAGCGGCGTGTTGACGATGCCGACCACGACCGAGTTGACCCGTATGCCTTTCCTGACGAACGCGATGGCGACGGATTCCCCGAACGCTTCGAGTCCCGCCTTGGACGTCGCGTAGGCGACCCGGGTCCGACCGCCGAACTGGTGGGTGATGTGCGCAATTGACGAGATGTTGACGATGGCCCCGCCCGCCCCGCGTTCCTCGAACTGCCTTTCCATGATAGGCAGGACGTGCTTGCAGCCGAGAAAAGCCGTCTTCAGATTGAGGTCCATCTGGCTGTCCCAGACCTCCTCTGACATCGAGATCGGGTCGCCGGGAGCGCTGCCGCCGATATTGTTGATCAGAATGTCGATTCGGCCGTATTTCGTGAGGCACTGGTCGACCGCGGCCTTCACTTCGTCCGTCGCCAGCATGTTGCAGGCGCAGGCGGTCCACTCGCGCAGCCCTTCCGCCTCCATCGCCCGCGTCGTGCCCGCGAGCGCCTCCGCGCTGATGTCGACGCCGAACACCTTTGCGCCTTGCCTGGCGAGAAGGACCGCGGTGGCGCGGCCGTTGCCCCACCCCTCCGCCACCGACCCCGCGCCGGCCACGAAAGCGACTTTCCCGTCCAAGCGCAGCATCCGTCAAACTCCCTGTCGCGCGCCACGCGCATCCTCGGCTTGTTCGTCACTTCGAAGCGGCCGCCGCGGCGAGGGTCGATAGGACACCGCAGCCAGTGATGTCCAGCGACAAGCGTGGCTTTGTCTTTGCGTTGAGTGAGAGGGTCTTTCACGCGCATGCGAGCTTCCAAGCTCGTGAGCGGCGTCCTAAAAACCTAGCAGGAAACGCCGCTATCTAGGCCGCCATCCCAGCGCGCGCCGCAAATCGGGGCATCTGCAATGAATGCGGTTACAATCACGAAACATGCCGATCACGGTCTGATCCAGCGCTGGTTGCTAAATTTCGAATTCGCTCTCAGATCCGGGGATGCGTCGAGGATCGGCGAACTCTTCTGCGACGAATGCTACTGGCGCGACATGCTCGCCTTTACGTGGACAATCGCTCCCTACGAAGGGAATTGCGAAATCGCGGAAGGCCTGCTGTCGTCGCAGGACGACGTGCACGCAAGGAACTTCTCTTTGGCGTCGGGGCGTACGCCGCCGCGAGTCATCAGACGTCTCGGCTCGGAAGTGATCGAGGCCATCTTCGCGTTCGAGACCGATTTCGGGTTGTGCAACGGCGTGCTTCGCCTCCCGGTCGACGATCCGACGCGCGCCCGCGTATTCTCCACTTCGCTCACGGAGATCAAGGGGCATCCCGAGCCGGTCGGCGAACTTCGCAAAAGTGGCAACGAATATTCGCGCAACTTCGGCGGGGACAATTGGGAGGATCTGCGCCGCAACGAGCAGGCGTTCGAGGGGCGCGAGCCGGAGGTTCTCATCGTCGGCGCCAGCCAGTTCGGCGTCACGATGGCGGCCCGGCTCAAGCTTCTCGATGTCGACACGCTGGTTGTCGATCGGCTGCCGCGAGTGGGCGACAGCTGGCGCAATCGCTATCATGCGTTGGCTCTGCACAACCACATCGCCAAGAATCACTTCCCCTACATCCCCTTCCCCGCCAGCTGGCCGAAGTATCTGTCGAAAAACATGCTCGCTGGCTGGATCGAAATGTACGCCTGGGCGATGGAGTGCAACGTTTGGACGGGCACGACTTTTCTGAATGGCGAGTTCGACGCGGCGGAGTCGCGATGGAACGCGCGCGTCGCCCGGGCGGACGGCTCCGAACGCGTCCTCAGGCCCAAGCACATCATCTTCGCCAACGGAGTTCTGGGCGGCCGCAAGAAAATGGAAATTCCGGGTCTCGACGCGTTCAAGGGAGAGGCTCTGCATACGGAGGATTACAAGACGGGCGGAAAGTACAAGGGCAAGAGGGTGCTCGTGCTCGGCGCGGGGACGAGCGCTCACGATTGCGCTCAGGACCTTCACTGCTCCGGCGCCTCGGTCAAGCTGGTCCAACGAGGGCCCGCGACCATCGTGAACATCGACAGCGCAACGACGAGCGACGCTCTCTATGTCAAGGACCAGAACACGCCGATCGCAGACCTTGATCTCATATCGATGGCCGCGACGCCGACCATGATCGACCAGTTCTATCGCATGAACACGGAAGCGATCCGTGAGATGGACAAAGACCTGCTTCAGGGCCTTGCGGAGAAGGGTTTCAAGCTGGATTTCGGCCCCGACGGGACAGGTTATCAGGGCCGGGTGAGGGAAAGCCACAGCGGCTACTACATCAATTGTGGCGCATCCGATCTGATCGCCAGCGGCGACATCGGATTGCTCCACTGGGAGGACGTGGACCGCATCGTCGCGGACGGCCTCCAAATGAAGAGCGGCGAGGTCGAGAAGGCCGACGTCATCATGGCGGCGACGGGGTTCTATCCGCAGCACGAGATCGTGGCCGACCTCCTGGGGCCCGAGGCCGCCAGGAAGATCGGGAAACTCTGGGGGCTGGATGTGAGGCGCGAGCTGTCGAACATGTGGGTGGAGACCGCGGTCCCGGGCATATGGTTCACGGGGGGCGGACTGTCCCACAACCGGGTATTCAGCCGGTATCTCGCGTTGCAGATCAAGGCTCGCCTGCTTGGCATCACGTCGCACCGCTCCTCAGTCGAGAAGGGCTCGATGAGGATGGCTTCGACGATCGGCGCCGTTATCTGACGACCGCGACCTTCGTGAACGAAGGGGCGGAGTGCGCCCGGGCTCTAGAACGACACGGCGCGAACTCTCCGGCCTCGTCCCGCAGCTCCCGCTTTCACATCAAACATTAGGGTGGAGACATGGCAAAGATTCTCAAGCGCGGCCGCGACACCGACGCGAAGGCTGACGACGATGCGAAGGTGCGCACGACCGTCGAGGGCCTCCTTAAGGACATTGAAACGCGCGGCGACGCCGCGGTGCGCGAGATGTCCCGAAAATTCGACAACTGGAACCGCGACGACTATCGGCTCACGGACGCTGAGATCAGATCCTGCCTTGGCGAGCTGACGCGGCGCGACATCGAGGACATCAAGTTCGCACAGGCCCAGGTGAAGAACTTTGCCCAGGCTCAGCGCGACGCGATGCGGGACGTCGAGGTCGAGACCTTGCCGGGCGTCGTGCTCGGTCACAAGAATATCCCGATCCAATCGGTCGGCTGCTATGTCCCCGGCGGGAAGTATCCCCTTCTCGCCTCGGCGCACATGTCGGTCGTCACCGCGAAGGTCGCGGGTGTTCCGCAGATCGTGACGTGCGCGCCTCCCTTCCAGGGCCGGCCCGCGCCGGCGATCGTGGCGGCGCAGCATCTCGCCGGCGCCGACGTGATCTATTGCCTGGGCGGCGTGCAGGCGGTCGGCGCCATGGGGATTGGAACCGAGTCGATCTCGCCGGTCGACATGCTGGTCGGCCCCGGCAACGCCTTCGTAGCGGAGGCGAAGCGGCAACTCTACGGCCGCGTCGGCATCGATCTCTTCGCCGGACCAACTGAGACGCTCGTCATCGCAGACGAAACTGTCGACGCGGAGATCTGCGCCACCGACCTGCTCGGTCAGGCCGAGCACGGGCCCAACTCGCCGGCCATTCTTCTCACCACGACCGAGAAGCTGGCCAGGGAGACGATCGCCGAGGTCGAGCGACTCCTCGGCATCCTGCCGACCGGCGCGGTGGCGCGCAAAGCGTGGGAAGACTATGGCGAGGTGATCGTCTGCGCGGACGACGCAGAGATGGTGCGCGAGGCGGATCGCCTCGCCTCCGAGCACGTCCAGGTCATGACGCACGACCCCGAGTACTTTCTGTCCCACATGACCAACTACGGCGCCTTGTTCCTCGGCCCGCGCACCAACGTCGCCTACGGCGACAAGGTGATCGGCACCAATCATACCTTGCCGACGAAGAAGGCAGCGCGCTACACGGGCGGCCTTTGGGTCGGCAAGTTCCTGAAGACCGTCACGTACCAGCGCGTCACCACCGATGAGGCCTCGGCCATGATTGGCGAGTATTGCTCGCGGCTGTGCATGCTCGAGGGTTTCGTCGGCCACGCCGAACAGGCCAACGTGCGGGTGCGGCGGTACGGCGGACGCAACATCCCCTACGCGACGGCCGCCGAGTGACGGTCGCCAGCCCGGGGGGAGCGCTCCCCTCATTCCGCTTGGATGGGCGGCGTGTTCTCGTTACCGGGGCGGGGCGCGGCATCGGACTCGCCACGGCCCAGGCCCTAGCGGAGGCGGGCGCGGAAGTCACTCTCGCCGCCCGCTCCAGCGATGAAGTCGAACGGGCGGCGGCCGCCATCCAAGCCGCTGGCGGGCGGGCCAAGGCCCTGGTGGTCGACGTCACCGACCATGCCGCCTTCGCTCGCGCCGTCGCGCGTGTCGAGCCGTTCGACGCCTTCGTCAACAATGCTGGGACCAATCGTCCGAAGCCGTTCGTTGACGTCACGGTGGAAGACTTTGACGCGGTGTTCAACTTGAACGTCCGCGCGGCGTATTTCGCGGCTCAGGCGGTTGCGCGTCGCATGATCGAGACCGGGACCCGCGGATCGATCGTCAACATGTCCTCGCAGATGGGGCATGTCGGCGGGGCGAAGCGGACAATCTACTGCGCCTCAAAGCATGCGCTCGAAGGTCTGACCAAGGCGATGGCGATCGAGCTTGGATCGTTCGGGATACGCGTCAACACCGTTTGCCCCACGTTCATCGAGACGCCCATGACTCGCCCGTTCTTCGAGGATGAGAGCTTCCGCGAGGGCGTCCTGTCGAAGATCAAGCTTGGTCGTCTCGGGACGCCGTCGGAGGTTGCGGGGGCCGTAACATTCCTGGTCTGCGACGCATCCAGCTTGATGACGGGCTCAGCGTTGATGGTCGACGGAGGCTGGACCGCGGACTAGGTTTTCTGCGCCGACGCCCTGGCGAGGCGTGAGCCATCTTGGCGTCGCGCCATGTCGTTCATCCGGACCTGGATGGCTGATCGGTTCATCGCAGTTTTCTGGTCCTTCGAGTTGGTTCTTTGTTCAGGTGGAAAACCGGGCGGATTGAGCGTCGAGATCGCCTGCCGCCAAATCATATGAGGAAGACGGGACATGCACACAGAACAGCAGCAAATCGGCGTCGTGGTCGGCGGCGGCAATGGGATCGGCGAAGCCTGTTCTCAGCTCATGGTGACGCGCGGCTGGAAGGTGGTGGTTGCGGATTTCGACGGCGAGGCGGCGAAGCGCGTCGCTTCTGAGATCGGCGCTCATGGTTATCAAGTCGACGTGAGGGATCGCGCAGCCGTGGAGGACTTGGCCAAGGTCGTCGAACGCGACATAGGGCCGGTCCATTCGCTGATTGTTCCGGCGGCTGTCGTCCAGAATAGGTATAAGCCGGACGAGTTTCCGATGGAGGAATACCGCAATATCCTGGTTGTGAACATCGAGGGCACATTCAATTGCTGCACGGCGTTCGCTGCGGGAATGTGCGAGCGAAAAAAGGGCAGCATCGTAAACGTGGGATCCTCCACCAACTACTGCGGTCAACCGCTGCACGCCTACGGCCCGAGCAAGGCTGCCGTGGTGAACTTGACACGCAGCTTGGCCGGGCAGTGGGGACGGTCAGGCGTTCGGGTGAACTCGGTTTCTCCGGGTTTGACGTTGGTCAAGCGAGTCCTAGCCCGCCCTCCGGGCCGCTATGCGGGCAACGTAAACGATCATTTTGCTCTTGGGCGCCGGGTCGAGCCCTCCGAGGTCGCGGAGGCCATCGAATTCCTCGCTTCCGATCGCGCGGCAGCGATCACAGGCATAGATCTCCTCGTCGACGCCGGTCTACTCGCGGCCAACGGCTGGGGCCTATACGGCGGTGTGCCTGGAACGCCTGGCAGCCTCGCGTAGGTCGGTCGTGACGCGAGCATCCATCTCTGCCGCTAGGCCGGCATGCTTGTGCCGTCCTACGGCGCGCCCGGCGTCGGCGCTTACTTCAAGACAGACCCTCGGATATCGACTTCGGCCGGTTTCCTTCATGCAATCTCCCAGTTTGAGCGAAGGAGCTTTGCTTCTGGCCGCGAGCCTCCAGAGTTGGCGTCGATCCGCGCCTGAGGTACGCCACGACGGAAGGGCCCGATAATCCGAGCCGCTTCAACAAATAAGATCGGGAGGACACAATGGATCAGGTAACTGGAGGCTCTGCGTCTCAGAAGGTATCCCGAGAACGGGCCCGCGTGGCCACCTGGGCTAGCATGGTCGGCGCGGTCGCTGACTGGTACGACTACTTTCTCTACGGAACGGCTGCCGCAATCGTGTTTGGTCCGCTCTACTTCCCTGGCAGCGTCGCGCACGGGACTCTGGCGGCGTTTGCCAGCTTCGCGGTGGGGTTCTTTTTTCGCCCAGTGGGCAGCGCTGTCTTCGGTCATTTCGGGGACAAGCTCGGCCGAAAGCGCATGCTCGTGCTAACCTTAATGCTGATGGCGGGCGCAAGCACTCTGATGGGTCTGCTTCCAACATACTCCCAGATCGGCATCGCGGCGCCCGTCTTGCTCGTTCTCCTTCGCGCGGTGCAAGGAATTGCGGTCGGCGGCGAATATGGCGGAGCGGCCCTCATGGCGGTTGAATCGGCGCCGCCGGGCGAAAAGGCTTTGCGCGGTAGTGTCGTTCAAAGCGGCGCGTTCCTGGGTCTTCTGCTCGCGAACGGCGTGTTCTTCCTTCTCGCCTACGTGCTACCGCAAGATGCTTTCAAGTCCTGGGGATGGCGGATCGCATTCCTTCTCAGCGCCGTTATCCTCCTCGTGGGCTACTGGGTGCGGCGCACGGCTCAAGACACCCCGGAGTTCGAACAGGCCAAACAGCAAGGCAAGGTGGTGAAGGTTCCGTTGCTTGCGGCCATGCAGAGGCAGCCGACATCGTTCCTGATCGTCGTCGGCCTCTACCTGGGGGCGAATGTCGCGACCTATACGGTCCTCACCTTTGCGATCGCATACGGTACGGTGTATGCTCACGTCGGCAAGAGCGTGCTCCTCGTTGCAACTACAGTCGCCGCCGCGGCCGCCCTCTTCACCGTCCCGCTAGCCGCAAAGTACGCTGACAAGAACGGTTATCTCCCGGTTTTTTTGTTCGGCGCCGTCTTGGCCGCAGCCATGGCGTTCCCGTTCTTTTGGAGCCTGGACAGCGGGAACTCCCTGCTCATTGTCGTCACCACAGTGGTTGTCCTAGCTGGCGCCGCCGTTTGCATGGTTTCGGTTCAGCAGCCGATCTTCACTGAACTTTTCGACACCGAGTTCCGCTACAGCGGCGCGGGGTTCGCGTATGGCCTGGGTGGCATGCTCGGAGGGCTTAGCCCCTTCATAGCGACTTACCTGGTGACCCTTGGGGGCGGTAAAGGTACATACCCGGCTCTCTTTATGGCCGCGATTTCAATCGTCTCACTCTTGACGGCCCTTATTGTCCGGCGGCGGATCAACGGCATCTATCAGGGGGATACGGAATTCTCGGTGACCTATGGAAGCGCGATGAGCGGTGTCACAGGCAATGGGTCAATCGGGGCTTCGAACCTGTGATACGGCTCTCGTGCCGAGCTGTCGACATCACCGCGTGACGGCGCGTCCTGGGAGTAGCGCAGGCGTAAATCGGCGCCTGATCGCGATGGAAACCGTCCGCGCCTAGAGCCATGTGATCGTATAAGAGTGCTCGCCGGCAGGGAGGATGTCGGGCGGATTGCCTCGTCGGGCAGGATGCCTACAGCTTGGTGGGACCTAATCCGCTAAGTCCTCACAATGCCCGGTCGTAATCGAGCGGCTTTCAGAACAAGGGATCGGAGAACACGTTATGCAAACCTACCCCGGTTCGATCCGCACCATTCTGGAGCCTGATCTCCCGATTATCGACTCGCATCATCATCTTCGTGACAGGCGCGACAGCTACTACATGTTCGATGATTACGTGCAGGACGTTCAGCGCGGTCACAACATCGTAGCGTCCGTGTACGTCGAGTGCATGACGATGCATCGGTTAGACGGCCCTGAGGTGCTTCGACCGATCGGCGAGATCGAATTCGCAAATGGAGTTGCGGCGGTCAGCGCCGCGGGCAAGTACGGCCCGTGCCGTATCGCAGCTGCTATCGTCGGCTATGCTGATCTGAGACACGGCGATGCGGTCGGCGAGTTGCTGGACCGTGGGCTGGCGGCCGCCCCTGATAGACTGCGTGGTATACGTCAATGCACTATGGAGGAGAGCGACCCGGAGGTCTGGCGGTACGTCCCCCATCCGTCACCGGCAGGTATCCTGAGCCACCCCCAATTCCGCTCGGGCCTGAAGCAGCTGGCCTCGCGCAATCTCGTCTTCGACACCGCGGTCTTCTATCGCCAATTGCCTGATATCGCGCGCATCGCGGACGAGTTTCCGAGCCTGACGATAGTGCTGAACCACGTTGGACAAGCTACGGGGTTGACCGATCCGAACCGTGCAGCGGAGGTGTTTGCAATTTGGCGGCAGAACATGTCCGACCTGGCGCAGCGCCCGAACGTCATATGCAAGGTAGGTGGAATGGGGCAGCCCTATTTCGGATTCGGTTTCGAGCTGCGCGATAAGCTTCCCACCTATCTTGAGCTTGCATCCGTTTGGCGACCTTGGGCCGAGACGGCGATCGAGATCTTCGGCATGGAGCGCTGTATGATGGAAAGCAACTTCCCCGCTGATCGGCGTTCCTGCGACTTTGTAACCCTATGGAATGCGCTGAAACACATCGTCACAAGCGCGTCACGGAGCGACAAGAACGCGTTGTTTCACGATAATGCGGCGCGGGTTTACCGCATCTCCATCTGACGGCCGCTTCCGCCCCTGTAAGGCACTCATCGCGGCGTCATCAGAAGATTGTGTCGATTTCCGTTGAGAATTGGCGCTGACGCATGTTTGGCGAAGGTCTAGGCCAGTCCGAAGCCGCGCGACTGAAGCAGATCGATTTTTCTTCGTCCATACATCGGTCGTTTGCAGTTCTGAGCCTCGGTCTGGCCGGTTGACCATGCCGTGGTTATCGCAGCCTGGGCTGCGTCTCTTTCCTCGAGGGTGCCATTTGAAAACGCGGCGGCGAGGCTGCGTACAGCGCGGTTGAGCCACGCATCAAGTTCGGGAAGCGGCTGCGTCAAACGCCGTCGTCGTTCTTGGACGTCTGAACCAAGCTAGCGCGAACCTCGCGTTGCAGTCAGCAGCCCACCACCCAGTCGTACGCCATCCACGGCGTGCTTCGGGCGGAATGGGTGCATTGACTGAAGCAGGCTTGGACGCCGAGCGTCGTGCTTCGCTGGCTGAAGCCCGCAATTCCAAGCCTCTCCGAGGAATTGCTATCTTCGACTCGTTTCGGCCAAGTCCGTACGCGCACGGCGGCGAGCGGCGCGGTCGCTGCCGAGTGCGCCGTCGCGAATGTCAGCTTTTCTGCCGCCCAGCGTGATCCGTTAGCCCCGTAGCTCTTCGCTATATCAGCGATTCCTCACCTGAGTCAGCCAAGGCTCCCGGCGTGAATGCGCGGTGCCGAGCGACGCGGACATTGCCCTGAACCGGGCACTGCGCCAAGAGCGGTCATCCGTGTGCTAACCGAATCCAAAAGATGAGCAACTCTGGCCCAAGCAGCAATTTTCCGACGGCATGAGACTTTTGGATCAGAGCAACGCCGGCGCGTTCGAGACTCTCGATCTCCTCCGGGCCGATTCCCCAATCGGCGAGAACCTCCCGGCTATGCTGTCCGAGGCCGGAGCCGAGCGGACCAACGCCGAGGGCGCCTGGTCGAAGCGCAGGCTGGGCTGGGATGGCGCAGGCCGTCAAACTCGGTGAAGGTTTAGCGCGACCCGAGCTGCGGGTGAGCCGGCGCCTCGTCCATGGTCAGTACCGGTGACAAACACGCGTCGCGACCTGCTGCAGCCGCCGCCCACTCGCCGCGGGACCTTATGCGAAAGCGCTCCGCGAAAGTCTCACGAAGCTCAGCCCATGCTCGGCGGTCGTTCTGATCGGGCAGGCTCGAAGATTCCAATCCCATGACCCGCAGCAGGTTGGCATAGAACTGCGGTTCGATGGCGCCAACGGCGACGTGCTTGTCGTCGTTTATCGCGTAGCAACGATAGAACGACGCGCCGCCATCGATAAGATTCTCGGCGCGCCCTTCGGTCCAAGCGCCCTGTTGTCGAAGTCCCTGAAACAGCGACATCAGGTGAACAATGCCGTCAACCATAGCCGCGTCGACGGTCTGCCCCTTCCCCGTTTCGCGTGCCGCGAAGGCCGCCGCGAGCACTCCTACAATCAGATAGAGCGCCCCCCCCGCCGAGATCGCCGACCAGATTGAGCGGAGGCGAGGGCGGCCGATCGGGCTCTCCGATCGAATGCAACCCGCCGGTGAGGGCGAGATTGTTGATGTCGTGGCCCGCTTCCTGCTCGAGCGGGCCCTCCTGTCCCCAGCCGTCATGCGTCCATAGACAAGCTTCGGATTTATCGCTCGGCAGGTCTCGGGCGCGAGCCCCAGACGCTCCATGACGCCGGGTCGGAAGCCTTCGATGATGATGTCGACGTCCACGATGAGCTTCTTGACCGCGCCGACCGCGGCGGCTTGCTTCAAATCGAGTATGACGGAGCGCTTGCTGCGGTTGGGAAAATCATATCGGCGTTGCGGTCCGAGGGCGACGGCCGGAGCGGACATACGCTCAATACGCAACACGTCGGCGTCCATATCGCCCGAAAGCGACCCGGCGAAAGGGGTAGGTCCTATCCCGCCGAATTCGATGACCCGCAAGTTGCTAAGCGGCCCTGCCATTGGCGAATCCCTTTCCTTGCCCTGGCGCGCAAGTCCGAGCGACGCGCGTATTCGGATTGCGCGACGGGCCACGGCGACACATTGGCGTTGTTGTTTGCTCTGATCGCGATGGATCCTCTCGCCCGCGGCCCGTGGCCACGGCTAGCCGCAGTCGAACTGCTTGATCATGCGTGTGGCGGTGTAAGTCAGCGCGACTTCGCCGCGCTGGTTGACGACTTCGTTCATCGCCGTGACGATGCCGCGGCCCGGCTTCGACGTAGGCCGGGCCGAGAGCACCGTGCAGCGGACATGGATGGTGTCGCGGGCGAGCACGGGCTTAAGAACCTTGATCTGGGCCTCGAGAAGCGCCAGGCCGGTGCGCTGCATCACCGACTGCATCAGAAGGCCCTCGGCGAAACCATAGACCAGCGCCCCGGGATCCAGCCGCCCTTTGGTCAGCGAGTCCTTCTCAAGATAGTGGACGTTGGTAAACAGCACCTCGAGCATGCCTGTCACGCAGACGAAGTTGGCAATGTCGGCGTCGGTGACCGTGCGGCCGACCGTCTTGAAGCGGCGGCCGACCGTCCATCCCTCGTAAGGGATGCCCGAGCCGACCGTCGGCAGATCCTCATCAGGTCTCGTCATCTCTTCTGCTCACGAAGGAACGGGCAACTCTGGGCGTCAACCGGCTGAAAGGCCTGATCGGCTTTGATCGTCTGTTTCAATGCGTAGAAGTCCCACGGGTATTTCGATTCGGAGCTTGCCGCGCAACCGCAAATTGGAATCGTCGCGCGGGATCGCGGCGGCGGTTACGGGCTGTCATTTTGCGCCGAACTGGGACCCTCAGTTCGAAATGCATAACCTATTAATAAGGATCCATAAAGTGTTCATTGGTTGGGTCTCATGTGCGCCGAAGCGAGACCCCTAATTTCGCAAAGATCCATATTTTGTCAATTTGTTAGCGGTTCGATTGAGAGGGTCCTCCTTCAATGCAAATTCACTCTTGGTCGGGGCAAAGCGTCAGGTCCCACCACGTTCTGGCAATTTCATTTGGGTCGAGATTACCCTTGCAGTCATCTGCAAGCCCACTTCACCACGGAAAAAGACTGGATTCAGTCCTGGCGCGCGGAGGTTTGGGCGTAGGTCTCGCCGCCGGTGAGGTCTGCGCACAGGACGTCGCCGCCATTCCAATGCGCTTCGCCGCTGTTTGTGGCATGGGCGACATAGCCGGCGTGCTCGCGCAGCTCAAATGATGTCGGCCAGCCGGTTCAACTCCCGGCTCGCGCCGGGCGCGGGCGCGCCGAGTTCGCACGCGCGGATGCTGGCTTTTGGCCGGCTCCTCGCGGCCACGGGAGACGTCCGACTATCCGCACACGCTCGCAACGCGGGAACGGCCTCCCCCGCTTCCGCAGTTGATTGCTAGCAGGTCGCCTCGGCAGACCTCGCCGTCACGGCACAAACTCGGTCGTACTCGCTGGCAAGAGCATGGGCAGTCGGGTCGGCAGCCACGTCGCGCTTAAGGAGTCCGTCGCGGCCCTGATCTCCCTCGGCTACCCGAAATGCAGCTCCGGCGAACGCGCCAAGTTCCGCGACAATGTCCCTCTCGATCTGCCGCTGCAATAACCAGCCGTCCGCGGCCCCCCGCACCCCGCTCTTCGTTCCCCCGCCTAGGGGATAAGAATCTGTCCTCGAGTTCGTTAGTTTGGCCGCCGATGACGTTGATCCGACCCCGACGCCGTCGTTCTTTAGCCGAGCGAGGAGAACCGCCGTGCCTGCACCCATCAACGCCGTGCCAGGCATCGGTTCAAAGGAATTGGCGTCGCGCTCAAGATAATCAGTGACCGTAAAGCTCCGACTGGTTTGGCGGCCTCAGCACATCTAGCCGATCTCGATGGCGAGAGTGAGCGCGACTTCCTAAGTGGCCAGGACAATCTCATCCGCATCGCCTCCGCAGAGATCTGACAATCGCATTGGAGACTCATATGACCGACACGAAGCCCATTCGTCGCATCGCTATCATAGGCACGGGTGTGATCGGCGCAAGCTGGACTGCGCTGTTTCTCGCTAAGGGACTGCAAGTTGTCGCAACGGACGTCGCGCCGAATGCGGAGACGGCGCTGAGAGCGTTTGTGGACAACGCTTGGCCGGCGCTTAAGCGATTGGGTCTGTCGGCCGGAGCCTCGTCGTCAAACCTGAAATTCACGGCCGACCTCGCGCAGGCGCTCGCCGGCGCCGACCTCGTTCAGGAGAACGGACCCGAAAGGATCGATTTCAAGCAGAAGCTTTATGGACAGCTCGACGAATTGCTGCCCGCGGATGCGATCATCGCATCGAGTTCGTCGGGGCTCACGATGAGCGTAATTCAGAAGGGCGCCGCGTCGCATCCGGAGCGCTGCGTGATCGCGCATCCCTTCAATCCGCCGCATCTGATCCCCTTGGTCGAGATCGTCGGCGGAGCGAAGACGTCGGAGGCGACAATCCGGCGCGCTGAGGCGTTTTATACGTCGATCGGGCAGCGGACCGTGCGCCTCAACAAGGAATTGCCGGGGCATGTGGCCAACCGGCTCCAGGCCGCGCTGGGCCGCGAGGTTTATCATCTCGTCGCTGAGGGTGTCGTGAGCGCTGCTGACGTCGACACCGCCCTGTGCTGGGGACCGGGCCTGCGCTGGGGCGTCATGGGAAACATGATGCTCAATCATCTCGCCGGCGGATCCGGCGGCATCGAGCACTTTTTCCAGCAATTCACCGGCCCGATGACAGCTTGGTGGAAGACGCTCGGCTCGCCGGAGCTCACCCCGGAGGTGCAAAAGAAACTCGTCGACAGCGTTCATTCCGAGGTCGGAGCCCGCACCGTCGCGGAGCTGGAGGCGGAGCGGGACGAGATCCTGATTGGTCTCATAGAATTGCGCAACAAGCGCACGGATGCGGCCGCTCAAACCGGAGCCGGGGCGGAATAGCGGCCAACCCGTCTGTTCTGTCGAGGACGCTTGACTCCTTCGGCGCCGTGCTTGCGCCGATCCCAATGGTTGGAGCGTTGAGGCAGCGCGAGGGAATTCGCCAAGCCTGAATGACCAAAGACATGTATGAGGCGACCCATGAGCGTAGTGTTGGCTGAAACTCGGCCTGATGAGGAGACCGCCGTCGTCAAAGCCGGCGGCCGAGATCGCAAGCGTATCGTGATCGTCGGCGGCGGGTTCGCCGGGATTGCGGCCGCGCGGGCGCTGAAACGCGCCGATGCCGACATCCTGCTCATAGACCGGCGCAACCACCACATATTTCAGCCGCTGCTCTATCAGGTCGCGACCTCGGTCCTCTCTCCTGACGAGATTGCCGCGCCGATCCGTCAGTTCGAAGCCAAACAGCGAAACCTGAGCGTGCTTCTTGGCGAAGTCAGCGCCATAGACGCTGCCGCCCGCACAATTGGGGCTTGTTCCACTGGTTTTGGCGTAAGACAAATCGAATATGACTATCTGGTAATCGCGACAGGCGCCCGCACAAGCTACTTTGGGCATGACGAATTCGCGACTTGGGCGCCCGGGCTCAAGAACCTCGGCGACGCCGAGACGATCCGGGGAAAAATCCTTGGCGCGTTCGAAGTGGCGGCGGCGACCGAGGACGAGGGCGAACGCACAAAACAGATGACGTTTGTTCTCGTAGGGGCGGGTCCTAGCGGGGTGGAGCTCGCCGCTTCCCTGGCCCACTTGGTGAAGGTCACGTTGCGCGGCAACTTCCGTCGGATCGATCCGGCGAACGCCAGCGTCATCTTGCTCGACGGAGGCAAACGCATTCTACCGACCTTTGCCGAGTCGATCTCGCACAAGGCGGCCAGACGCCTTGAAAGACTTGGCGTGAAGGTTGTCACGAACGCCAAGGTCGAGACTGTCGACGGCGACGGCGTTGTCGCGGGCGGAACGAGGATCGCGAGCGCCACCGTGATATGGACGGCTGGGGTTGCCGCGTCTCCGATACCGAGCCTGCTTGGCGCCAAGACCGACCGCGCCGGGCGCGCGCTCGTTGATCCGTTTCTGAAGGTCATGGACTTGCCTGGAGTCTTCGTGGTCGGCGACGCGGCCTCGGTCGCGCAAGACCAGCGCCCGGTGCCCGGCGTGGCGCAGGCGGCGATTCAGCAGGGTCGCTATGTCGGCGCGCTGATCGCGGATGAGCTGAAAGGCCGCAAGATCACGCGTCCTTTTCGCTATTTCGACAAGGGGAACATGGCTGTCGTCGGCAAGAACTACGCAGTTCTGGAGTGGCGTTGGCTTCGCACGAGCGGCTTTCTGACGTGGCTGGTATGGGCGTTCGTCCACATCCTCTCCCTGCCGCAGCTACAAAATCGTCTGCGTGTGCAGCGGCAGTGGCTCTGGTCGTATTTTACCGGTCAGCGTAGCTCCCGCCTGATCCCCGAACCGATCCGCCGAGCCTGACGATCTCCGCGGACGCTGCGGTGCGCGCTGTCAAAAAGCTCGGAACCTTGTCACGCTTTCGTCGCCGCCAGACATATGCCGGCCCCTCTCCAGCGGCCGGCGTTGTTCGACCCATGCAATGAATCGAGAATGGCCGTCAAACTCCGCCCTTATCTGTTCCCGCGAATTGACGATCCCCGGGGCTGCAAGGAAGCGATCGATGTCGCGTCGCCAGACCGCCCATATGCTCGCCTTGACCAGACCTTGCTCCTTCAGCTCAAAGAGCTCGAAAATGAGGTGCAATGTCTCCAGCGCGCCAGGGGGAAGTTCGGCGTTTTCGGAACGCTCCAAGGCGCGTGTCGCGAGCAGATCGCCGCGCATGGCGCGCCGGATGCTTTGAAGTCGGTCGGAGTAGGCCAGGAAGATCTGCGTGCCGATCTGACGGTTGTGCGTATGGATCGCCGCGTAGACCGCGACCGCGCCGACGATGACGCTTCCTGTCGTCATCAACCGTAAAATGATCTCAAGCAGGACGGCCTCGCTTGCATTGTCGAGTTCCCTGGAAAATACGCCGCCATTCTGGCCGCGCGCCATCCCCCGTTCGGGGGCCGCCGGGGTCAGGCGCGGGCGCCCCTCTTCGGCGCCAGAGGCTGGGCTTTGCGCAAAGTCTCGCGACCAGGGTGATCGGCTGGCAGACTGGCCGCCAGCGCCTCCAGCTCCTCCGCCTGCGAGCGCCGATGTCGAACGGCGGCCTCGCTTTCGCCAAGACGCTCGCGCAATTCTGCCTCGACAGCGTGCAGGCGCCATCGCACCAACGGCGTGTCAAAGCCTTCGACGTGCCCCCAGGCCTCGGCTAGACGCGCCGCGGTTCGCTGGTGTTCGCCCCGCGCGAGGGCGACGCGGGCGCAGGCTTCCGCGGCAAGCCCCCGCCAGGTGCGCTCCTCGATGGCGCAGGCCCGCTCCAGCAGGGCTGCCGCGCAAAGCTCGGCGGCGGCGAAGTCGCCGGCGGCGAGATGCGCGTCGGTCAGGCCCCATTCCCCAACCAAACGCCAATACCAACTCGTGAGCGTGTTGCGCCGCTCCATCTCCGCTCTGGCGGCGTTCAGCCGCCGGAACGCGGAGTCGAGGTCGCCTAAGCCGAGATAAGCGAGCCCGCGCAGCACCAACTCGACCTTGATCTCGTTGGGCGGAAACTCGAGCCCGTTGCTCTTCAACATGGCGGCGGCCGCATCGACGAGCGCCAACGCCGCCGCGTAGTCGTGCATGAGGATATGGGTGAACGCGAAATAGAGATGCAGCGTACCGCTGCGCATGATGTGGCCGTTCGCCTCGCACGCGCGGCAGTTGGCCATCGACAGCTCGATGGATTCGCCGAATTGCCCTAGCGACGTCAACGCCCACGGAATGCCCAGCCGCGAGGTCCACAACGGAAAACTGACGTCCACGCGCGCCGCAAGACTATGGTCCACCAGGGCCGACAGGCTGCGGCTGACAATGTCCATCGCCTCGAAATAGCGGCCTGCGGGAAGTAGGATCAAACCCAAGTCGAATTCGCTGGCGTTCAGAGCCGAGGAATCGCCTGCGTCGCGGAGCGTCGCCAGCGCCGCCTCGAAACCCGCGACGTCGGGGGCGCTCCATCCCAGGATCCAATTGCGCCAGCCATGCGCGCTGCATCTCAGTTGTGCGCGCTGCACGGGATCGGCGATGTCGGCGCTGCGCGCGAGCGCTTGGCTCATGATCGCGAGGCAGCGGTCGCTGTCGATAGCGCTGGTCACATAGGCTAGGCCGACCAGCGCACGCACCTCTGCTTCGACGCCGTCGAGTTCTCGGGCGAGTTCGTGCAGGCGATCGTAGGCGGCGCGGGCTCGCCGGTCGAACGCGCTGAGGTAGATGCGGGCGAGTTCGTCCAGCAAGTCAAGTTCAAGCTGTCGACGGTCGATTTCCGGCAAGTTGCGGCTGAGTTCCAACGCCTGCTCCAGCAGGACGGCCGCCTCGCGTATCGCAAAGCGCCGCACGGCGGTCTTGGAAGCCATCGCAAGGGCGCCGATCGCCTGCCGCCAGAGCCGCGCCTGGGTGAAATGCCTGGCGAGGCTTGATGCGATGGGCGCGGGATCGGACGCGTGCAAGCTTGCGAGACGTTCGGCGACGGCGGCGTGTCCCGCCGCGCGCTGGGCGGCGCTTTGCCGGTCGTAAGCCGCCTCTCGGAACAGGGCGTGCCGGAAACTGTAGCTTTGCGACACGCCCGAGGGCGCCTCGGCGCCCTCGCCTCGCCGCAGAAACTGACCCTGGCGCGCCAGGGTCTGGCAGGCCTCTTCGAAGGGTTGTTCGCCCAGCTCCGATGCCACGCCATAGACGGCGGCCGAGAAGGCGCCGTCCGACAGGCTTGCGGTCTCCAGCGCCCTCTGCATCTCGTGCGGCAGCGCGCGCATGTCCGCCTCGATGAGTTGCACGAGGTCGGGCGGTGGGCGCGATCCCAACTCGTCGAACTTCTCGTGCAGCCGCCAGCCGTTCCGATCCCAGGAGACGAGCTCCTGCTGGACGAGGTGATCCAGGGTCGCGCGCATGAAAAGCGGATTGCCCTCGCTGCGGGCGTGCAGAACAGCCGCCAGACCCGCCGGCGGCTCGGCAAGCGCGTAACGTGTCAGGAAGTCTCCGACGTCAGCAATTTGCAACGGCGTGAGCTTGATCTCGCGGGCGAGGCGGTAAAGCGAACATCTGTGCGCGAGGTCGGCGGCCGCATAGGTCGCGCCAGTGGGTCCGGGAGAACGCAGGGTCGCGACGAGGAGCAGCTGCGCGCGCGAACGGCGGTTCGCCAACGCCTGGACCACGTCGAGCGTCGCCGCGTCGGCCCAGTGCAGATCCTCGACAACGAGGATCAAAGGCTCCGAACGGGCGAACGCTTCGAGCGCCTCGCAAAACTCCCTCGCCATGCGATGCGAGGTTGCGCCGGCGACGTCCTTGCTCAATCTCGAGGTGGCGACGTGGATCAGCGACGGCAATTGCACGAGCCACGTCGGCGCGTGCTCCCTGAGCGCCGTCAAGAGCGCCACGCGCGCCGGGCTCCGGCTCAGCCCGATCAGTATTTCGAGAAGCGGCGAGTAGACGTCCATCTCTCCGCTGCCGGGCAGGCAGTGAGCGACCACGAACCGGACGCCGGACTTCGCGGCCTGTAAGGCGAAGTCCAGGGCCAGGGTGCTCTTGCCGATCCCCGCTTCGCCGCTGAGAAACGCCAGCTGCTTCTCGCCGGTTTGGGCCCGCTTGAGCGCCACCTCCAGCTCGCTGCGAGCCGTCGTACGTCCGACGAGAATTTCCGGCAAGCCGTCTGGATTTTCTCCGGGGTCGCTGGAGAAGCCGATCTCGGCGATGAAGCGATAACCGCGTCCCCGAACCGTCTCGACGTAGCGCGCTGGCGTCCCGCGATCTCCGAGCGCGTTTCTCACCGCGAGAACGTGTCCTTTGAGCACTTCGGGCTGAACATGGACGTTCGGCCAAAGCGCTTCGAGGAACTCGTCCAAGGAGACGATCTCGCCGGCGCGCTCGATCAGATAGCAGAGAACGTCAAACGATTTTGGCTGCAGGGTTATCCGCTCGGTTTTCCCCGCGGGCTCGCGTCGGACGAGACTGTAGCTCGCCCGGTCCAGGCTGAAGGGTCCGAAGTTGATTGCGCCTATCGTCGTCACAGGCTCTCGCCGCCTGAATTTCCGTTCTCCCGCAGTGCGCTAGCTCTATATCGCCCGGGGTCGCCCGTCAAAATCGGACGACGCGCGATCCACACTTCGAATAAGATTAGCATCGATTAATTCGCGCACCTCGCGGCCCCGGGCCATTCTATCTCCACCCCACGCACCCGCTGAGGAGAGTGCAAATGACCATTCCGGCCATTTCGTCGCGACGACAGCCAGGCTTCGCTCCCTTCGGCCAGGCGCTCGTCGTCGCCGCGATCTCGCGCGTTCCCGAAGAGCCGCCTTTGCTCATCCGCCGGATATGGCGCGACGTGCTTTCCCTGAATCTCGAAACCGCGCGCGAGCGGGTCGAGGTGGCGGAACAGCTCATTATCGCCAGGACCGAGGCCGGCGAACGCGGCTGCGCCGACCTTTGGGCCCTGCGCGCGGTCACCCTGGCGCTCGAGGATGACACCTTGAGCGCCGCTGCGGCGGCCGAACAAGCCTTGCGTCAGGGCGCCGCTGAAAAGCTTGCGCAACTCGCTCGGCTGGTGCTGCGCTTCTGCGCGTGGAAGGACGGGTCCACGCCGCCGTCGAGTGCCGACTCCACGCGGCGCGCCTTGAACGCCTGCGGCTTCGCCCCCTGCGCGGCGCGAGAAGAGGCGATGATCGACGTTCTCGACCTCACGCTCGCCGCCGCCATCGAATTCAGCCGTTGCGAGCTTTCCGCCGCCGAAGGTTTGGCGCGTTGCGCGTTGAGGCGGGCGGGCCGTGCGTCGACGGCCGCCGCGCTTCCGGCCGCCTTGCTCGGCCGCATCCTCTACGAGCGCGGGGAGGTCGGCGCCGCGGTGGAGTTCCTTCGGCCGCGCCTCTCCTCGATTCGGAAGGCCGGAAGCCTGGACGTCGTCAAGGACGCCTACACGGTCCTCGTCGGCGCCGCGGCTCATGTCGGCGACCTCGCGCGAGCGACGGCGGTGTTGGACGAGGCCAGCGAGTTGGCGATCGCCCGAAATTGGCCGCGCCTTCTCGCGGCCATGCTCGCGGAGCGCGTCCGACTATGCGAGCCGGGCACGGAAAAGCGCACCGGGTTATGGTTTGAGCAGTTGCACACCCTCGCCGCGCGATATCGCCCTTCCACCCGCTGCGCCGCCTCGGAGATCGCCGGCTCGCTGTTCCGGGCGCATATCCATCGCTTTCTCAAATTCGGGATCGGAGACGCGCCGCGCGCTGCGCTCGCGCAACTGCGACACGACGCGTGGCTGACGCGAGACGACCGGGCGGCGGCCTGGGTGAAGCTGGCCGAGGCGCAACTCCTGTGGACGGAAGGGGACGAAGACACGGCGCTCCTCGGCCTCGCCGAAGTCCTGCAGGCGGCGGCGACGACCGGGTTGCGCCAGATCCTGATGGACAGCGGGCCGCAGCTCGCTCCGATGCTGGAATCGCTGCTGAAGGCGGGTTCGTTGGAGCCGTCGCAGCTCCCGTTCGCGATTTGCGTCCTCGACGACCTCAACCGCCGCGCGGCGCAGAAGCCGCAGCGCAGCCGGCGCGCGACCCATGGCGGCGACCGCCTATCCGCCCGCGAACGCGACGTCCTGAAGCTCATCGGCGAGGGATGCACGAACAAGACGGTCGCGCAGCGGCGCGGCGTCGCTCCCGAGACCGTCAAGACCCACGTCAAGAACATCTTCATCAAGCTCGGCGTCGAGCGCCGAGCCCAGGCCGTCGCCAAGGCAGAACGGCTGGGGATGCTTTGACGCCCGCGCGCCCCCGACTGCGCGGATCGGCTACCCGCTCCGTTAACTTTGCCCAGGCGCATTCCTGACGTAGTTGCCCCGCGCACGCGAAGACGCCCCGAAAACGGCGACGACAACCAAAAAAAAACCTTCCGCTCACCTTTGGTGGGGCGCCCAAGGGTAAATTACCGCGCACTCGCAAGAGGGCCGGCCGTGCGCAACTGTGTAGAGAGCATGTCTGCGGCCCCCGGGTCCGCTTCCGAGCCGGTCGCCGCTGCGCCCGCGTCGCCGCACGCCATCAGGTTCGGAGACTTCGAGCTGCATTCCGAGCGCGGCTTGCTGCTGAACGCCGGCGTTCCTGTCGGCCTGGGATCGCGGGCTTTCGCCATCCTCGCGTTGCTGGCGCAACGCGCGGGGTCGCTGGTGGGGACGAAAGAGATAACCCAAAGTGTGTGGCCGGACACGTTCGTGGAGGAGAACAACCTTCGCGTCCATCTCGCCGCCATCCGGCGCGTTCTCAGGTCGGGCCCCAGTGGGGGCGTATCCATCCTGAACGAACCCGGTCGCGGCTATCGGCTCGTCGGCGCCGTGACGCCCGCCACGGTCGAAGCTGCCGATGCGACGCTCTCCCCGCGTCCGCGCCCCCTCGATCCTCCCCTGCTGCTGACCGAGGTGATCGGCCGCGATGAGGCGATCCAGGAGGCGGTGAAGCTTTTGCGTCGCCACCGGCTCGTCACGCTGGTAGGCCCGGGAGGCATGGGCAAGACCACGGTCGCGCTGTCGGCGCTCGCCCGGATCAAGCGCGATCACGGCGCTTTGGTCGGCTTTGTCGATTTGACCCATTGTTTGCAACCGAGCCACGTTTACAACGCCTTGGCGAGATCGTTGCGCATTTCGTTGGACACGGACGACCCCGTCGAGTCGGTGCTGGCGGCCTTGAGGCCGGCGCCAATTGTCATCCTGATCGACAATTGCGAGCACATCGTTCGCATCGTCGCCGAGGCCGCGGAAACCCTCTTGCGCACGTGCCCGGAGGTTGTGCTTTTCGCGACCAGCCGCGAGCCGCTGCGCGCGCCGGGCGAGGTCCAACTCCACCTGGGGCCCCTGCCGGTTCCCAAGCCCGCGCATTCGACGACAGCGGCCGATGTCCTCGCCTATCCCTCAGCGAGACTGCTCGTCGAGCGGGCGACCTCGGCGTCCAGGGCGTTCCATCTGACCGACGGGAACGCGGGGGTGATCGCGGGCGTTTGCAGAAACCTCGACGGGCTGCCCCTGGCGCTGGAGCTGGCGGCGGCCGCGATCGGCGCTCTCGGGGTCGAAGCTCTGTCGAGCGGGCTGCACGACCGCCTCATCGTGCTCTCGCACGGTCCCCGGACCCTGGCGCGTCACGCCACCCTGCGCGCCATGCTGGACTGGAGTTTTGAACTGCTTTCGCCGCCGGAACGCGAGGTCTTGGCGCGTCTTTCGCTGTTCCGGTCGCCCTTTGACCTCGAAGCCGCAATTTTCGTCGGACAGAGCGGCGCCTTGAGCCGCGCGGAGACGACTTACGTCGTCATGGAGCTGGCGGCCAAGTCGCTGCTGACGGTAGACCCGCACGGCCGCTCGGCAAGCTATCGTTTGCTGGAAACCACGCGCGCCTATGCACAGGGCAAGCTAACCGCCTCGGGCTTCGAAGCGTCGGCGAAGCGGCGTCATGCGGAATGGTGCGCGTCTCGCCTGAGCGCGGCCCGCGCCGAGTGGGCGCCGCTCAGTCGCGCCGCCTGGTGGGAGCGCCACGGGCGCGATATCGACGACGTTCGCGCCGCGCTCGATTGGGCGCTCGGCGACGACGGCGACAGCCGCATCGGCGTCGAGCTTGCGACGGCCTCGGCGCCGCTCTGGATGGGCTTATCGCAGTTCACCGAGTACCGCAGCCGGCTCGAACAGGCGCTTGAGCGCCTGACGAAGGAGGGCGGGAGGGGGGGCGCCGAGGAAATTCGGCTGCAGACCGCCCTGTTCGTGCTCTTCTTCAACACCGAAGGCCCGGGGCCGTCATTAGTCGCCGCCGCGACGCGGACCTTGAGCCTCGCCGAAGCGGCCGGCGACGGCGCCATGCGCGCAAGCGCGCTCTGGGCTTTGTCGGGCGAAAGAAGCGTTGCCGGAGATTTCGACGCCGCGTTGGAGCTGGCGCTGCGCATTCGCGAGCCCGCCGCCGGCGCGCTGGATGTCGAGACGACCTTACTGGCCGATCGCATGGTCGCGCTCTCCCGATATCGGTTGGGGCAACTGAAGACGGCGAGGACGCTCGGCGAGGAAGTCGTGGCGGCCGGCAAATCGGCGAACGTCTCGTTCGGCGCCGCGCTGCGCTATGACCACACGACAGTCGCCCGCGCCCACCTGAGCATGACGCTGGCGCTCGAAGGCCGCCTGGAGCGCGCGAAAGCCATGCTGATGGAGGCGGTTCTCGATGCAAGCCGCGCGCGAAACCCAAGTTCGTTTTGCTATCTCCTTACGAACACGGCTTGTCCCTTTGCGCTTTGGCTCGGCGACGACGATCTCGCACGGCGATATCTCGATCTTCTGAGCCGAGAGGCGGAAGAGAACCGCTTCGGCTACATGCGCGAGCTCGCGTCCTGGCTGTCTCTCGTGCTGGCGATACGCGCAGGGACCGCCGCGGCCGACGACCCGGAGATCGCCGCCCGATTCCGCGGCCTTCGGACTTTGGACCGGGAGTCGCTCATTACGACCTGCGCCGCACTGGTAGACGGCGAGGCTTTCGCGAGAGCCGAAGCGGGCAAGAGCGGATGGGCTGCGGCGGAGGTATTAAGGGGCTACGGCGAGAAGCAGTTGGCGACGGGCGCCGAAGCGGCCCGTACGACGGCCGAAATCATGTTTTCGCAGGCGCTCGCGGTCGCGCACCAACAGGGCGCACTGCTGTGGGAACTGCGGGCGGCCCTCTCTCTCGCGAAGATGCGCCCGGCTCGCGAGGCGCGGTTGCTGCTCGAACCGATCGTCGCGCGCGTCGAGGGCGGGGAGCTTTCGCAAGACTGCCGCGCAGCCTGGCGAATCCTACGCAAGGCGGCGTGACCTAATGCGGCAGCGCCGCGCGTAACATTACCGCCACGAGGCCGACGGCGACCACGCCCGCCGACCACAAGCCGACAAACCAGAGGCATTTGCGGATCATCAACCGTGCCCGATGTCGATTCTCACCTTGCCTCGAAAAAGCCAGTACGAGAAGGCGAGATAACCGAGGATGATCGGCAGAAGCCCCACGGCTCCGGCCAGCAGAAAGGCTTGCGAGGCGGGCGGCGCCGCGGCGTCCCAGATGGTAAGGCTCGGCGGCGCCATCGTAGGCCACATGCTGATCCCCAATCCGACATAAGAGAGAAGAAAGAAGCCCAAGGCGCACAGGAACGGCCGGACCTCGCGCCCCTCGCGCAACGCCAGGAAGAACGTCCGCGCGAGAACGAGCAGCAGCAGCGGAACCAACGCCGCGCCGAAGGCGGCAGGAGCCGTCAACCAACGGTCACGAAACGCAGCGCTGAATGTCAGCATAAGCAGCGAAATGACGCCAATGAGCCCGAGCAGCGCGCCGGCGAGCGGCCCGGCGACGGCGCGACATCGGCTCTGCAGCGCCCCCTCTGTTTTGAGGATGAGCCAACACGCGCCTAGCAAGGCGTAGCCGATCACCAGCGCGAAGCCGGTCAGCACGCTGAAGGGCGACAGCCAATCCCATAGGCCGCCCGCATAGGCGCGGCCCGAAACCTTGACGCCTTGCACGAATGCGCCGAGCGCGACGCCTTGAGCCAAGGCGGCGACACAGGAGCCGCCCTGAAAGGCGCCGTCCCAGAAGCGCTGCGCGCGCGCGCTGACCGCGCGAAAGCGCATTTCGAACGCGACGCCCCGGAACACCAGCGCCAGCAACATGCAAATGAGCGGCATGTAGAGCGCTGGCAGCAGCACCGCATAGGCGAGCGGAAACACCGCCAGAAGGCCGCCACCGCCGAACACCAACCAAGTCTCGTTTCCGTCCCAGACCGGCGCGATGGAATTGACCATGACGTTCCGATCGGCCCTCCCCCTGACCCATGGGAAAAGAATGCCGACGCCGAGATCGAAACCGTCGACGACGACATAGACGAAGATGACGAGCGCAATCAACAGCGCCCAAACGACAGGCAGATCAAAGCTCATGATTCACTCCGCGGTTGCGACGGGCGCCACGGCGGCGCGCCCGAGGGCCGAGTCGGAAAGGGTGGGAGCGGGGGCGATCCCCGCCGCGCGGGACGGCTGACTGGCGGGCGGTCCAGGGTCGGCGGTATTCGGCGCCTGTCGCAACAGCCGCAACAGGGAGAACACGCCGGCGCCGAAGATCACGCTGTAGACGACGACGAACGCGACGAGCGAGAACGCGACGGCCGGCGCCGGGACCGGCGACACGCTGTCGGCGGTGCGCAAAAAGCCGTAGACGGTGAAAGGCTGGCGTCCCGCTTCGGTGACGATCCAGCCGGCCGTTACGGCGATGAAACCGGCCGGCCCCATCGCGACCGCCCAGGCGTGCAGCCAGCGCGAATCATAGAGACGCTTGCGCCGCCGTTGCAGCAAGGACGCCAGGCCGAGGCCGACGATCAGCACGCCGAGGCCGGCCATGACGCGGAAGGCGAAGAAGACGAGTGGAATGTTGGTCGGCCATTCGCTACGCGGCCATTCCTTCAATCCCCGCACCTCGCCGTTGAGACTGTGGGTCAGGTACACACTCGCGAGCTTGGGAATGGCGATCGCATAGCGAGTCTCTGCGGCGCCGGTGTCTGGCCAGCCGAAAAGCACCGCGCGTGCGCCACGCTCAGTATCGAACGCCCCCTCCATCGCCGCGAGCTTGGCGGGCTGATATTGCAAGGTGTTCAAGCCGTGCAGATCGCCGAGCCCGATTTGCAGGGGGCCGATGATCGTCGCCATCCACATCGCCATGGAGAACATGAGGCGCGCGCGGGGATTGCCGCTGTCGCGCAAAAGGTGAAAGCCGCCCGTTCCACCGACGGCAAGCGCCGTCGTCAGATAGGCCGCCACGATGACGTGCATGTATCGGTAGGGGAAGGAGGGATTGAAGATCGCCGCCGTCCAGCTCATGGGCATGAAGCGACCGTCGGCCGCTTGCGCGAAGCCCGCGGGCGTTTGCATCCAGCTGTTGGCCGCCAGAATCCAGAAGGTCGACACAAGCGTGCCCAGGGCGACGAGACAGGTGGCGGCAAAGTGAAGCCTCGGTCCCACCCGTTGCAGGCCAAACAGCATGACGCCGAGAAAGCCAGCTTCGAGAAAGAACGCCGTCATCACCTCGTAGCCGAGCAGCGGACCGATCACAGGCGCCGCCCTGTCGGAGAAGACCGACCAGTTCGTCCCGAACTGGTAGGACATGACGACGCCTGATACGACGCCCATGCCGAATGCGATGGCGAAGATTCTCAACCAGTAATGGAAGACGTCGAGATAGATCGCCCGCTTCGTGATCAGCCAGAGCCCCTCCAGCACGGCCAGAAAGCTCGCGAGCCCGATCGTGAAAGCGGGAAACAGGAAATGCCAGACCACGACGAAAGCGAATTGCGCTCGGGCGAGGTCGAGCGCGCTCGGTAGATGAAGCATGGGAATCCCCTGCAGCCGTGCGAAAGCGTCATGGCGCGCTGGACAGGATGCCGCCAACCAAGGGTTTAGCCAATCCCCTGGAAGGGGGAGCCTTATAGTTTGACATGAGCCGGAATCGCCGCCACTCAAACGACGCTCTCAATCCGAGCCAGCCCGTTGATCACCGCAATCTCACGCTCTTCCTTCAATTCCGCGAGCGCGAGGAAGGAGGAGGCGGCGTAGCTTGTTTCGAGTTGATCGCTCATGAGGCGCTTGGTCGCCTGGTCGATCGGAAGAATGCCGAGCCGCCCCCAGGCGCTCTCCGTCGCCGGGCCCGGCCGGCCGAGAAACTTCATCAGCCCGCCTGGCCCTTCGGCGATATGAAGCGAGAGAAAGGGCCCACAACTTGCGCAGACGATCCCGAGCGAACCCGTCACTACCTGGTCAAGCTCGTCGAGCGTCACGACGCCCTCGCTGATCAGATGAACAGCCTCCTGAAAAATCGCGATCCGGAGGCGATTGGCGACATAGCCTCCAATCTCTCTGCGCACGGCTACGGCCGTCTTGCCGATTCCTCTGTAGAAAGCGATAGCGCGGTCCGTGACGGCGGGGTGGGTGTGCGGCGCAGGAACGACCTCCACCAAGGGCATTATGTGCGGCGCCTCGAACGGATGGCCGATGACAAGCCGCCCGGGATGGTTCATCCGGGCGCCTTGAACCGAAGCCGGAATGAGAGAGCTGGAGGAGCAGAGCAATGCGACACCTGGCGCTGCGGCCTCTATCGCCTTCCACAAGGCCTGCTTTGACTCGACTTCGTCGGGACCGCATTCCTGGATGATGTCCGCCGTCGCCACCGCCGCGGCGACATCCCCTTCGAACGACAGATTGTCGTCCACCCGCGCTTCCGAATACCCAAGCGCCCACAACGCCGGCAAAGCGCCGTTGATGATGGCGCGCGCGTTGATCGCGAGGTCCGGATCGCGATCGCAGATGATGACCTTCAGCCCATTGACGAGGAACAGCGCGGCCCAGGATCCTCCGAGCAAGCCGCCTCCGATCACGACCGCAGTGCTGCCGGCGTAGAGGCAATCCGACTTGGCGCTCGGCATGATGTCTCCTGAGGACGTCGGAACGGGAGCCGACTGGGCGTTTGGCGTCAAGCCTAGCGCCGTCGCACCGGCCGCCAATCCCCCGAGAGGGGGAGTTCCAGACCACCCGCGGGGGACAACCGGATTGCCCTCGGCCCGGCGTTGCGCGCACGGCGGATTGGCGCTGCGAAAGAGATGGGCTCACCCCCCATGTGGGTGATGGGGCGACATCTGCATTTGCACGATTATCGAGTCCACCGCTCGTTCGCCTTCCGCCGAGGCCCGACAGGCAAGTCTCAAGGCGGCGCTCAATCGCTTTCCACGGAGGTCGTTCGTGCCGGTGCTCAAGCTGAAAGACGGGACGGAGATCTTTTATAAGGATTTCGGCTCAGGGCGCCCCATCGTCCTGCACCATGGCTGGCCGCTCAGTTTCGACGACTGGGACGCCCAGATAGTCTTTTTCCTGGCGCGCGGCTATCGCGTCATTGCGCACGACCGCCGAGGCCACGGCCGCTCCACGCACACCATCGCCGGCAACGAGATGGACACTTACGCCGCAGATGTCGCCGAACTGGCGAGCGCCCTCGATCTCAGGGACGCCGTGCATATCGGCCACTCAACCGGCGGCGGCGAGGTGGCGCGCTATGTCGCGCGACATGGCAAGCGCCGCGTCGCCAAGGCGGTGCTGGTGGGCGCCGTTCCCCTGCTGATGCTGAAGACCGACGCCAATCCCCTGGGTCTTCACCTTCGGGTGTTCGACGACTTCCGCAGTCAGCTCGCCGTCAACCGGGCTCAGTTCTACCGTGAGGTTCCCATCCCGTTCTACGGCTTCAACCGGCCAGGCGTCGCGACGCTGGACGGCGTTGTCGACAATTGGTGGCGTCAGGGAATGATGGGAGGCGTCAAAGCCCAGTTCGATTGCATCAAGGCTTTCTCGCAGACCGACTTCTCCGAAGATCTCGCGGGCCTCGACGTTCCCACGCTCGTCCTGCACGGCGACGACGATCAGATCGTACCGATCGCGGCCTCCGCCCATCTCTCGATTCAGAGGCTCAAGCGCGGGACGCTGAGGGTCTACCCGGGTTACCCGCATGGCATGCTGACGACGCACTCGGAGCGCCTCAACGCCGACCTGCTGGCGTTCATCCGATCTTGAGCCCGTCCGATCGTTTCAGAGAAGGAGTCGCGCATGACCGATCTTCAAACCCGCGTGGCTCTCGTCGTCATGGACGACAGCCCGTCGCTCCGCGAGGCGCCCGCCGGCCATCCCAGCGCGCCGACGGCGGCCGATAGCCCGAGGCGGTCGGGCGCGTCGCGCGCGCCAGCGATTCTGGCTGTGGCGCTGTTGAGCGTCATGGTGAGCCTCTCGGTTTGGTTTCTCACCCAGCCGCAACCGCTCATCATTCAGGGCGAAGCTGACGCCACGCGGATTGACATCGCCTCGCGCGTCGACGGAAGGGTCGCCGAACGTCCGGTGGAGCGCGGGGTCGACGTGACCGCCGGCCAGCTCTTGTTCAGGATCGACAATCCCGAGCTTCTGACCAAACTCGCGGAGGCGCAGGCGGGCGTGCGCGTCGCACAAGCGCAGCTCGCCAACATCGAGATCGGCACGCGAGCGGAGATCGTCGCGCAGAAAAAGGCCGCGGTCGAAAGCGCCGCCGCCAATATGACGCTGGCGCAGCGCACTTATGATCGCATCAAGACGCTCACCGCCTCGGGCTTTGCACCCATGCAGAAACTCGATGAGCTCACCAACTCCCTACAGGTCGCGCAAAGAGCGCACGATCAGGCCAAGCTTGCCTATGAGGAAGCCGTGAACGGAGCAACCAAGGAGGAGCGAGGCATCGCCAAGGCCGCCCTGTTGAAAGCGAGCGCAAGCGTGGAGGCGATCCAATCGCAGGTTGACGAGTTGGTCGTCAAGGCGCCTGTCGCGTCCCAGGTCTACCGCATCGGGGCGGAAAACGGGGAATATGTCTCCCCGGGCGTTCCCCTGCTGTCGTTAGTTGATGTGCACGACGTTTGGCTGCGCTTCGACCTGCGAGAGGATCTGATCAAGACTCTAAAGATCGGCGACCCGATCCGGCTGCGCGCGCCCGCTCTGGGCGACAAGCCTATCACGGCGACCGTGAAAGTCATCGCGGGTCGCGGCGAATATTCGGGCTGGCGCGCGACCCGCGCCACTGGCGATTTCGACCTGCGCACCTTTGAGGTCCGCGCCTATCCGATAGAACCCGTCCCCGAGCTCAGACCCGGTATGAGCGTCTACGCCGAATGGGCGAGGGCGAAGTCATGAGGCCGCCGCCCCACACCGGAGTCTGGCTTGTCGCCCTTCGTGAATTGCGTTGGATGCGTCGCGACAAAATTGCGTTCGCGCTGGCCGTAATCGTCCCTCTGGCCGCTTTCGGCCTGTTGGCCTTAACCTTCAGCGACGCCGTGATCCGAAACCTGCGGGTGAATGTGGTCGACGCAGACTGTTCGGCGACCTCGCGGGAATACATTCAGGCGATCGCTTCCGCGCCCGGCGTCAGCCTTGCCGGGCGATCCAACGATCTGAGCGCCGCGATGCACGCCATCCGATCCGGAGAGGCGATCGCGACCGTGTACATTCCCAGTCATTTCGAGCGCGATCTGCTGGCGCAAGATCGGCCGCAGATCGTCGCCTTGTACAACCGCCAGTTCTTCACGCCCGGCAACAACGCCTCGTCGGGCTTGACGAGCGCGATCCAGGCCGCGACGGCTGCGAACCGGCCGTCCATCAGGTCGCAACGCTATGCTCCGGGCCGGCTGGTCGCAGAGAAATATGTGCTGACCAACCCGGGCCTAAACTACGTCCAATTCCTGTTGCGCGCCATCTTCCCGACGGTCCTGCATGTCATAGCCGCGCTGTCGGCGGGCTATGCGGTCGGTTCGGAGTTCTCCCGGCGAGGACTGCGGACGTGGATGCGCGCGGCGGGCGGCGGCGTCACCGCCGCCATGATCGGCAAACTCCTGCCGCTGTTTGCGATCTTTGTCCCTCTGCTGATGGTTGACGCGGCCATCGTGCATGGCGTGTTTGGCGTTCCTTTCCGCGGCGACGCGATGCTGACGGCCGCGGCGGCGTGCCTATTTCTGATCGGGTATCTGTCGCTCGGCGCGCTCCTGACATTGCTCGCGCGCAATCTGTCGACGGGGCTGAGCCTTGTCGCCGTCTTCTGCAATCCGGCTTTCGGCTTCGCCGGCGTCGGCTTCCCGGTCTTCGCGATGAACCGCTTTGCGCAGACCTGGGGCGCCGCGATGCCCCTGCGTTGGTATCTCCAGATCCTGTTCGACCAGGCCGCGCGCGGTTTGCCGAGGGCTGACAGCATGCTGGCGTTCCTGACGCTCGTCGGTCTGGCCGCCCTTTTCTTCACCCTCAGTTGTCTGAAGTTGAGGGCGAGCCGCGCCGGCGTGCAGACGTCCGCCGCGAAGGCGTCTCCGGAGCTTGCCGTCCCGCGCGGCTTGGCGCCCGCGATGGCGGCCGAGGCGCGACGCATCTTGGGCGACCGAGGCGTCTTCAGCGCGATCCTGGTTGCACCCGTCATCTACGGGTTGCTGTATCCGCAGCCCTATCTCGGCCAGCTCCTGCGCGGCATACCCATCGCTGTCGTCGACCAGGACCATACCGAGCTGAGTCGCGCCCTGGTGCAGGCGCTCAACGCCGACGAGGCGATTGCCGTCGCCGCCGAGGCCGACACGCTGGAGGAAGCGCAGCGCGCGCTGGAGCGGCATCAGGTTCTCGGCATCGTCGGCATTCCGAAAGACACGGAGCGCAATGTCCTGAAGGGCCAGGACGCGTCCATCGCGGCTTATGTCGAATCCGCCTATTTTCTCCTCTATAGCCGGACGCTGCAGGGGATATCGGAAGCGTCCGCCGTGGCCTCCGCCGAGATCGCCACACGCGGCGCGCGCATGGACGGCAGCCTTGCTCACGCGGGGTTGGCCCAGAGTTCCCCTGTCGATCTCCTCTCGCAGCCTCTGTACAACCCGACGGGAGGCTACGCGAGCTACGTTGTCCCGGCCGCGTTCGTTCTCATCGCCCAGCAGAGCCTGTTCCTGGGCTGCGCCGCACTAGGCGGCGTCGCCTACGAAGCGGGCGGGGAAGTGGGCCGGCGCGCACGCGGCGGCGCCCGAGCGGTCGTAGGCCAAGCGCTGGTCCATGTCGGTTTCGCTTTGTCCGGACTGCTGCTGTTCCTGGTCATCCTGCCGAGAGTCTACGGCTTCTCGACGCTGGGCCTCTCCTTTGATCTCGCGCTGATGGCCTTCCCCTTCGTTCTCTCCGTCAGCTTTCTGGCGCAAGCGATCGGCGCCTGCTTCAGGCGACATGACACTCCCGTGCTGCTCTTCGTCGCCGTAAGCCTGCCGCTCTTCTTCATGGTGGGCGTGGCTTGGCCCGTCGAGGCCATGCCGGACATCGTGCGCAAGTTCAGCGCCGTATTCCCGAGCACGTTCGCCATCGACGGTCTCGTGCGAATCGACCAGATGGGGGCGACTCTTGCCGACGTCTCCAAAGATTGGAAGGCCCTGTGGGTCCAGACGCTCGTCTACGGCGCGCTGGCCATTCTCGCCACCCAGATCGCCGGCAACAGACAAAGGGAGCAAGGACATGCCGCCTGATAGTCGAGCGGTTCTATCCGGTCTTGCGCTCATCGCGGGGCTGCTCATCCCCTCTGGCTATTTTGCGCTGCATCGACAGGTTAGCGAAGCGCCCGTCATCGGCATGATCCACGAAACGGAGATCCGCATTTCAGCCGAAGTCACCGGCAGGCTTTCGCGCGTCGTCGTCAGGGAGGGGCAGGAGGTTCGCAAGGGCGACCTGCTCGCTGTGTTAAGCAATCCTGAGCTGGCCGCATCGGCGGCCGTGGCCGGAACGGAGCTTGAGGCCGCAAGGGCGGATCTCGCTCACGTCGTCGCGGGCGTTCGCGAAGAGCAAATCAGCTCCGCCGCCGAGGTTCTGGCCATCGCGAGATCGAATCTGACGCTCGCGGAGCAGCAGCATTCGCGCGTGTCGACGCTCGCTATCAAGGACTTTGCGAGCCGACAACAATTGGACGACAGCTCTGCCGAGGTCGCCAGAGCGCGCGCCGCGTTGGACTCGGCGCAGGCGATCCTTGATCAAAGCCACGCGGGACCGACGAAGGAAACTCGCGAAATCGCTGAGGAGCAGGTTGCCCTCGCCCGAGCGGCAAGAGCGGACCTGCAAGCGCGCCTCGACAAAACCACCATAACGGCGCCCGCTGACGGGATTGTCCGACTGCTTATCGCCGAGCCCGGCGAGATCCTCGCGACCGGTCAACCCGTAATGACCCTGGCTCCGCTGCACGATGCATGGTTTGCCTTCACCCTACGTGAGACGCGTCTCTCCGGGCTTACCGTAGGTTCGCCAATCCGATTGGTCACCGCCGCAGGCGACAGGGTCGAGGCGCGCGTGACCGAGATGCGGCCGCTCGGAGAGTTCGCCGTTTGGCGCGCCGCGCGTGCGACGGGGGATCACGACATCAACAGTTTTCTCGTGCGCGCGGAGCCAATCGCGGCCGCGACGGATGTCGAGCCGGGCATGTCAGTTTGGCTCGACGCCGGCCCCGCTCCGACGACCGAAGCTTTGAACTAGCCGGCCGAGCGTTCGCTGCCGCGGCGCCCCTATTTGGCGCCGTTTGTCCCCTCATTAGGGGAGCGCTTGGCGGGTCTCCGCCAACTAGGCTCATCCCGCGATGGCAATAGCGAACCCAGCGTCGAACCTCGCCATTATCCTTCCATCGAGAGTGGAGAAGCAACCATGTTTTCTTACCCAACTGTGAACAATCATGACGATCTGACGCGCGTGGTCGATGGCCTGCTGCAAGAGGCGGGGCTCGATCGCAAAGACAACGGCGGATCGCTGTCTTTCGCCGGGCTCGATCCCATCCGGCCGACTCATATCAAGGTCGGCGCCGCGTCGGCGGCGATGGTCGCCGCCAACGCGATTGCGTCCGCCCTCGTCTGGCGACACCGCTCCGGCGAGGCGCAGGACATCCATGTCGACCTGCGAAAAGCCTATGTCACGCAAAGCCCGTGGCAGGACATCCTCGCCGACTGCACGCGCGTAAACGGCGCGCCGCAGATGTTCGGAGGCAATGTCGGCGAGCTGGGCACACATATCCTCCCGACGCGGGACGGGCGCTTCGTCGTGCTCACTTCGCTCTACAGCGCCAATACCGAGGCCATCATGCGCCTGCTGGATTGCGGTGTCCTGCCGCAACAACTGGAACGCGCGACGCGGTCCTGGGACTCCAGCAACCTGGAACGCGCGGCGCAGGACGCCGGCGTGGCGCTGGTCATCTGTCGCAGCCGCAAGGAGTACGAGGCGTCGGAACAATACGCGCATAATTTCGCGCGGCCGCTGATCCATATCGAGCAGATCGGAGACAGCGCGCCGGAGCCTTTGCCGCCCGCGGTGCGGCCGCTGTCGGGAATTCGCGCGCTGGGAATGACTCACGTCGTGGCCGGACCCGCGGTTCTACGTCAATTGGCTGCGCAAGGCGCCGAGTGCCTCAATCTCAACACGCTGAATTGGATCGAAGAGCCGACGATGTACTGGCAGACCCAAGCCGGCGTCCGGCAGGCTTATATGGACGCCAGGATCGACAAGAACCGGGCGCCGATCTACAAGCTAATACAGGCCGCGGACATCTTCGTCGAGAATCTGCGACCTCATCTGGCCGCCAAACAAGGGTTCTCGCCGCAGACCCTGGCCGAGGCGCGCCCCGGCATCATCTACGTAACGCTCAAGCTCAACGCCTCGACCGGCCCCTGGGCGGATTGGATGGGCTATGATTTCACCGCCGGCGGGCTGACGGGCATGTTCTGCGACATCGGCTCCGAAGACCGACCGCAGCTCCCCCACGGCGTCAACGTTTTGTGCGATTTCCTCACCGGCTACCTCGGCGCGATCGGCGCGCAGGCCGCGTTGCTGCGCAGGGCGCAGCATGGGGGGAGCTACAAGGTCACGGTGACGCTGTCTCAGACGGTGATGTTCGAGCAGGCGCTCGGCCTCGTGGACAACGCAAGCCTGCTCGACTTGGACAAGCTCGGACCCGAGCACCGCCCCCTGACGCCGAATCTGCAATCGGGCCCCTGCGCGTTCGGAGACTTCACACGGCTCGGATCTCAAGTCGAGATGTCGAAGACCCCGGAATATTGGGCGAACCCGATCATCCATCCGATCGGCTCGTGCAAGCCGGAATGGCTTCCTCGCTGACGCTGGATTCGTCGCGCCCGCCGACCACGCGGGCGCGTATTTGACAGAAACGGATTTAGAGCGCCAGCGCTGGGGCAACCGGTCCCGCGCGTTCACGCCGGGGCCAGCCCGGTGGCGCCGCCGGCTTGCTCCGAACAATCCCGATTGCGACGCAAGCGGGCGTCCGAATAACTCGGGCGCCCGCAAGTTCGCGCTCAAATTGTTTCGCACGGCCGGCTGAGGCCGTGCCGGTCTGGTCACGCGGCGCAGTAGGCGACGCCCGTGAGAGGCCCATGCCCGGAGAAAATAACGCTGCCCTCATCGGGCCTGTCGAGGCGCAACGTGCGAACGTATCCGCCGAGGTCGCCGACGAAGGCGCGTCTGTTCGCATGATCGATCGCCAGCCCGATCCCCTCGTGCAATCCGCGAAGGATGATCTCTGGAGTGCCGGTACGTCCGGCTCGGATCAAGCAGCGATTGAGTGTGTTGCCCATCGGCGCCGCGCCGCGATCAGTCCAGTAAAGATAGCTGGATTCCGCGTCCCACTCGAGATCAATCGGCTCGGGCAGGTTGTCGAACAGGGTCTCGATATCGGGGCGGGCGGCGGGATTTACGCCCGATTGCGTCCGCAAGGGAGCCCTCAGGAGTCGCCCCTCGCCGCCGTCGGGTTTGCCCTTCTGAGTCCAGTATAGGAAGCCGCCGCGGGGATCAACCGCGACGCCCACACAATGACGGCGGCGGTCGCGTCGCTCCTCTTCGGTCGATCCCGTTTGCACCAACACCGTGAGCTCAGCGCCGGAGGGACGCGCGCGCATGACCCGCATGCCCTCGCGATCGCACCAGTAGATGAAATCCCCTTCGGGATCGTATTGGATCTGTTTGGGCGTAAAGGTCGCCCCCTCCGGGACGATGGTCATCCGATTGGTCCCGTCGAGGTCGACGCGGAAGATAGCGCCATCGTTGACGAAAAAGTCCTCGCCGTCGTGGCTCGATCCCATGTAGGTCGAGAATATATGTCCGCGCACGGGATCGACGGCGAGGCCGTCCGGCGCTACCCCGAGGTCGGGACACAGCACCTGCATGTCGCCGCCGTCGGGCGATATCGACAGAAGGCGCGAAGGGGTGCCGATGTTCAACAAAAGGAGGCGACCTCGCTGCGTTTTCATAGTTTCTCCTGCGTTGCAGTTCTCTTTGCAAGCGGCCCGCGCACGGGAGACCGCAGCGCGAAGCGTTGACGTGTGGACTTTGTCAAAGATAGGCGCCTACAATGCGGTGCGTTCTTCGGCCTCGCCGCCTACGAGTCTCGGGCGACGCTTCTCGCATGGGCCAGCGCGGTCAGCGAAACAACTGTTGGTTGAAGATCGCACGTCTGGACCTCGCAATTACTACTCTGAAATTAGTGGGTCTGCGCGCATTCACAAATCCCCCGGGCGGGGGGACGCCCAGGTTATGGCGGGGGATTGAAACGGCCATCTCTGCTCCAGGGTAAGAGTGCAGCGCAGCCTGCGCGGGTCGCCTTCTGGCTCAGCAAGGTCGGAGAGCGGTTTCCTATGCCCCCTTTGGGCGGAGACGGTGCGTTCCGCGACCGAGGCATAGGTCCGGTTAGCCCCAAGCGGCGGACAACGAGTGTCGTGATTCGCCAGCGGCTAGATACTTTTCTCACGGTCTGAAATCTACAAAGATGGGGAGACAAAAAGTATTCGGCGTGCATATCCGCGCATGGCGTCTTCGCCTGCGCAAGTATTTTTTCGCTCCCCTACGCTGCGCTTCGCGGTTGGCAAATCCCATGTTGAATCGCCGCATTTTCTGCCTCTTCTAATCGTCCCCGTCGCCGGTCGCTTGCTGCGACTGGCCATTGACGGGGGCAAACGTGGCGGTCGCACGCGCTTTCTCCGAGGCCAGCTCTCGCGGTGCGCGCATGCTGCGCACAGCGCTGGGCCCGGCCATCGCGGGATTTCTCGAAGATCCATCGATTGTCGAGGTGATGCTCAACCCGGATGGGCGACTCTGGATTGATCGCCTGTCGGGCGGGTTGGAGGATAGCGGGCGGACATTGTCGGCTGCCGATGGCGAGCGGATCGTGCGATTTGTCGCCCACCACGTTGGCGCCGAAGTCTACGCGGACGGGCCGCGCGTTTCGGCGGAGTTGCCCGAGACGGGAGAACGGTTCGAGGAACTGCTGCCGCCAGTCGTCGCCGCGCCGGCCTTTGCCATCCGCAAGCCGGCCGTCGCTGTGTTCACGCTCGCCGATTATGTCGCCGCAGGCACAATCGCGGCTACGCAAGCGAACACGCTGCGCGCGGCCGTGAAGGGACGCAAGAACATCCTTGTCGCCGGAGGAACGTCGACCGGCAAGACGACGCTCACCAATGCGCTCCTGGCCGAGATCGCGAAGACCACGGATCGCGTGGCGCTGATCGAGGACACCCGCGAGCTCCAGTGCCGAGCGCCAAACCTCGTGGCGCTACGGACCAAGGATGGCGTCGCTTCGCTTTCGGACCTCGTCAGATCGTCGCTGCGGCTACGGCCCGATCGCATCCCCATCGGCGAGGTGCGCGGCGCGGAGGCCCTGGATCTCTTGAAGGCCTGGGGCGCCGGCCATCCTGGCGGCATCGGGACCATTCATGCGGGCACGGCGCTTGGCGCGCTCAGGCGGCTGGAGCAGCTCATTCAGGAAGCCGTCGTCACCGTCCCCAGGGCGCTGATCGCCGAGACGATTGACCTTGTCGCCGTGTTGCGCGGCCGCGGCTCCGAGCGCCGCCTCGCCGAACTCGCTCTCGTCGCCGGCCTCGATCCCGCCACTGGCGACTACAGCGTTCAATCCGCCGAGGCGGTCGGCGATCCTGGAGACAACCCGTGACCAATACTCCCGCCGCCGCCCGGAATGGGCGCCGCCATCTGGCGTTGCTTATCTCCTTGACTGCGCTTTTCCTGGCCTTCGCGCCGGCGGCCTATGCCTCCGGTTCCTCGATGCCCTGGGAAACGCCGCTTAACCAGATCCTGCAATCGGTGCAGGGACCGGTTGCCAAGATCATTTCTGTCATCATCATCACCGCCACGGGTCTGACGCTCGCCTTCGGCGACACCTCGGGCGGTTTCCGCCGCCTGATCCAGATCGTGTTCGGCCTGTCGATCGCCTTCGCGGCGTCGAGCTTTTTCCTGTCGTTCGTCAGCTTCTCGGGTGGAGCGCTTATCTGATGGCCGGGATCTCCGATCCGGACGTGCCCGGCTTCTTCGCGCCGGTCCATCGCGCGCTGACCGACCCGATCCTGATGGGCGGCGCGCCGAGAACGGTCGCCATCGCCAATGGCACGCTGGCGGCCGCCATGGCGCTCGGCCTGCGGCTCTGGATACCTGGCGCGCTATTCTGGGCGGCTGGACACGCCGCAGCCGTATGGGGGGCCAAACGCGACGCCCAGTTCGTCGACGTTGTGCGTCGGCATCTCCGCTATCCCGCCTATTTCGGGGTGTGAGGCGAGCATGCTGAACCTCGTCGAATATCGCCGCCGCCTCGCCGGCCTCGCCGACTTCCTGCCCTGGGCGGGGCTGGTCGGAAAAGGGGTCGTGCACAACAAGGACAGCTCGTTCCAGCGCACGGCTGGCTTCCGAGGACCGGATCTCGACAGCGCGACGCCGACTGAACTTGTCGCCGTCACCGCACGCCTCAACAATGCGCTGTGTCGTCTCGGCTCTGGTTGGGCGGTCTTCGTCGAAGCCGCGCGGCTTGCGGCGCAGCATTACCCGCGCAGCGCCTTTCCCGATCCAGCCTCGGCGCTGGTCGATCTCGAGCGGCGGGACGCCTTCGAAGAGGCCGGCGGACATTTCGAAAGCCGCTATTTCCTGACCCTGATCTGGCTGCCGCCGGTCGAGGACGCCTCGCGTATCGAGGGTTGGCTTTACGAGGGGAGATCGCAAACCGGCGTCGATCCCTGGGAGTTGCTGCACGGCTTCGTCGACCGCACCGACCGGATCCTGCAACTGGTCGAGGGTTTCATGCCCGAGGCGGCGTGGCTCGATGACGGCGACACGTTGACTTATCTGCATTCGACAATTTCGACTCGTACGCAGCGCGTGCGCGTGCCCGAGACGCCGATGCACCTCGACGCGCTGCTGGCCGACGAGCCGCTGACCGGCGGTCTGGAGCCTCGACTCGGCGCGCATCACTTGCGCACGTTGACCATCGTCGGTTTTCCGACTGCAACCCATCCCGGCATTCTCGACGATCTGAACCGGCTTGCCTTCCCCTACCGCTGGTCGACCCGCGCCATCCTGCTCGACAAGACCGAGGCTGTTCGGCTCATCACCAAAATCCGACGGCAATGGTTCGCCAAGCGGAAGTCCATCGCGGCCATCGTCAAGGAGGTGATGACCAACGAGGCCTCGACGCTGGTCGATTCCGACGCCGCCAACAAGGCCGCCGACGCGGACCTCGCGTTGCAGGAACTCGGCTCTGACGATATCGGCCAGGCCTATATCACCGCGACTGTCACCGTCTGGGACGAGGACGCCGGCCTTGCCGCCGAGAAGCTCCGCCTCATCGAGAAGGTCATCCAGGGCCGCGACTTCACTTGCCTGCCCGAAACCGTCAATGCGTTGGAGGCCTGGCTCGGGTCCCTTCCGGGTAACGCCTACGCCAATGTCCGGCAGCCGCCGATTTCGACGCTGAATCTGGCGCATATGATTCCGCTCTCCGCCGTCTGGGCGGGGCCGGCAAGAGATGAGCACTTTCAGGCGCCGCCGCTGCTGTTCGGCAAGACCGAGGGATCGACGCCGTTCCGGCTCAGTCTGCATGTTGGCGATGTCGGCCACACGCTGATCGTCGGCCCGACCGGCGCCGGCAAATCCGTGCTGCTGGCGCTGATGGCGATGCAGTTCCGGCGCTATCGCAACAACCAGATTTTTGCGTTCGATTTCGGAGGCTCGATCCGCACCGCCGCGCTCGCGATGGGTGGCGACTGGCATGATCTCGGCGGGAGCCTGTCGGCCGGGTCCGAGCATGCAACCTCTGGCGCAGATCGACGACCTCGCCGAGCGCGCCTGGGCGGCGGAATGGGTCGCGGCCATCCTCGCCAAGGAGGACGTGGCGATCGACCCCACCGCCGAGGAGCATGTCTGGTCGGCGTTGACGTCGCTCGCCTCGTCGCCAGTTCATGAGCGCACGCTGACCGGACTCGTAGTGCTGTTGCAATCGACGGCGTTGAAACAGGCCGTGCAGCCCTATTGCGTCGGCGGCCCTTCCGGCCGGTTGCTCGACGCCGAAAGCGAGCACCTGGGCTCGGCCTCGGTCCAGGCCTTCGAGACCGAAGGGCTCATCGGGTCTGGAGCAGACCCGGCCGTGCTGACCTATCTCTTCCACCGCATCGAAGGCCGCCTCGACGGCCGCCCGACGCTGCTCATCATCGACGAAGGCTGGCTGGTCCTCGACGATCCCGCCTTCGCGCAGCAGCTCCGCGAGTGGCTGAAGACGCTGCGCAAGAAGAACGCGTCCGTCGTCTTCGCGACCCAGTCACTGTCGGACATCGACGCCAACAATATCGCGCCGGCCATCGTCGAGAGCTGTCCGACGCGTATTTTCCTGCCCAACGAACGCGCCATCGAGCCGCAGATATTGGGCGTCTACCGGCGTTTCGGCCTGAACGACCGCCAAATCGAGATCCTGGCGCGCGCGACGCCGAAGCGGGACTACTACTGCCAGTCCCGGCGCGGCAACCGCCTGTTCGAGCTGGGCCTCGGCCCGGTCGCGCTCGCCTTCTGCGCCGCCTCGTCCAAGGCGGACCACGCCGCGATCGAACGTATCGCGAAAGAGCGCCGCGACGAGCCTTTCGTTTCGGCTTGGCTTGCCGACCGCGAGCTAACCTGGGCCGCCTTTCTCATCCCCGACCTCGACAATCTGGAGCCCGCATCATGACCAATCTGCGCCTTCTGACGGCGACCAGCGCCGTCGCGCTCTCGCTTACCGTGGCGGTTCCGCGCGCTTGCGCGCAATGGATCGTCTTCGATCCCCAAAACTTCAGCCAGAACATCCTCACCGCCGCCCGCGAGCTGCAACAGGTCAACAACCAAATCCAGATGTTGACGAACCAGGCGACGATGCTGACGAACCAAGCACGAAATCTCGCCAACCTACCGATGTCGACGCTGACGCAACTGCAAGCCTCGGTCGCGCAGACCCAGACGCTTCTGAATCAGGCGCAGAACATTGCTTTCAATGTCCAGCGCATCGAACAAGCTTATTCCACGAGCTACGGCGCGGCGGCGGGCTCTGGCTCGAACGCCGCCATGGTCGCCAATGCGCAAACCCGCTGGCAGAACTCGGTTGCGGCCTTCGAGGATAGCCTGAAGTGCAGGCGGGCGTAGTCGGCAATATTCCGACCAGCTCCGGCGCGATGACGTCGCTCGTCTCCGCAAGCCAGAGCGCCACGGGCGCGCTCCAGGCGGCGCAGGCCGGCAACCAGCTTCTGGCGCTGCAATCGCAGCAGCTGTCCGACGTCGTCGCGGTGCTGTCGGCCAAAGCGCGCGCCGACGCGCTGGAACAGGCGCGCGTCAGCGCCGCCGAGGCGCAGGGTCAACAGAACTACAAGAACCATCCCAGTCACGCCGACCCCTGCCCATTCCATGCCAGGAGTCGCGCGATGAACAATGTCGGCGTCATCGACGCGTTTCTAAACACCTTCACCACGTACATCGATTCCGGCTTCGGTCTCGTTCGCGGCGAAGTCGCCTATCTGTCCTCAACGCTGATCGTCATCGACATCGCCCTGGCGGGCCTGTTCTGGGCCTGGGGCGCGGAGGAGGACGTTCTGCAGCGTCTGGTGAAGAAGACGCTCTATGTCGGTTTCTTCGCCTTCATCATCTCCAACTTCAACAATCTCTCCGGCGTCGTCTTCAACAGCTTTGTCGGCCTCGGATTGAAGGCGGGCGGATCGACGATCTCGACCGCCGCCTTCCTGCAGCCGGGACATCTGGCGCAAGTCGGTCTCGACGCCGGCCAGCCGCTGCTCGACGCGACCAGTCCAATGATGGGCTACACAAGCTTCTTCGCCGATTTCGTGCAGATCGCCATCCTGATGGTTTCGTGGCTGCTCGTGCTGATGGCCTTCTTCATCCTGGCCGTGCAGCTTTTCGTCACACTGATCGAGTTCAAGCTGACAACGCTCGCGGGCTTCATCCTCATTCCCTTCGCGCTGTTCAACAAGACCGCCTTTCTGGCCGAAAAAGTGCTCGGCGACATCGTCGCCTCCGGCGTGAAAGTGATGGTGCTGGCGGTCATCGTCGGCATCGGCACGAGCCTGTTCTCGCAATTCACGCAAAGCTTCGGCGGACGGTCGCCGACGATCGAGCAGGCGCTGTCCGTCGTGCTCGCAGCGCTCGCCATGTTGGGGCTCGGCATATTTGGCCCTGGCATCGCGACCGGTCTCGTGTCCGGCGCGCCGCAGCTTGGCGCGGGCGCGGCGGTCGGGACCGGGTTGGCCGTCGCCGGAGCCGCGATGGCGGGCGCGGGGGCCTTGGGCTTGGCTGGCAGGGGAGTCATGGCCGCCGCGTCCGGCTCAGCCGCTGCGGTCCGAGGCGGCGCGGCAATGGCCGGCGGGGCGGCGACGGCTTACCGCCTCGCCTCCACCAGCGGCTCCGGCGCTTCCGGGGTTGCTTCCGGCCTCGGTGGCGTCGGCCGCGCCGCGGCGTCCATGGCGGCAGCGCCGATGCGCCGCGCGGCGCAGAGCGCGGCCGGCGCTATTGGAGAAAGCTTTGCCGGCGGTGCGCGCTCGGCCTTTGCCGCAACGGGCGGATCGTCGACTGCCGGAACCATCGGCGGCGACGCGGAGGCCGCGGCCGACACCGGCGCGTCAGCTGAAGCCAGTGCCGCGCCTGCCTGGGCGCAGCGCCTGAAGCGCAACCGATCCATCGCTCACGGCGCGCAAGCCGCCGCACACGCGCTCAAATCGGGCGACAGCCATGGCGGCGGCCATTCCGTCGATCTCTCGGGGGGAGAATAGAAATGGCGCTGTTTCGCCGCGCGTCGGCTCTCTACAGCCGCACTCCGGAACCTGAAACCCCCTATCAGCGCGCCGCCCAGGTGTGGGACGAGCGGATTGGCTCTGCGAGGGTTCAGGCGAAAAACTGGCGCTTGATGGCCTTCGGTTCGCTGCTGCTGTCGTTCACGCTCGCCGGCGGTTTGGTTTGGCAATCGACCCACGGCAGCGTCGTTCCCTGGGTGGTGCAGATCGACAAGCTCGGGCAGGCTGAGGCCGTCGCGCCGGCGACGGCGGATTACGCGCCAAGCGACCCGCAGATCGCCTGGCATCTCGCGCATTTCATCGAAATGGTCCGCTCGCTGCCGGCCGATCCCATCATCGTGCGCCAGAACTGGCTGCAGGCCTACGATTACACCACGACTTCCGGCGCTCAGGCGCTCAACGAGTACGCCCGCGCCAATGATCCCTTCGCCAAGCTCGGCCACCAGCAGATCGCCGTCGACGTCTCGAGCGTGATCCGCGCGTCGCCTTCGAGTTTTCGGGTCGAGTGGATCGAGCACCACTACCAGGACGGCGCGCTCGCCGACAACACCCGCTGGACGGCGATCCTCACCGTCGCGATCCAGACGCCAACCTCCGCCGATGTGCTGCGGAAGAATCCGCTCGGCGTCTACGTCACCGCCATCAACTGGTCGAAGGAGCTGGGACAATGACTCCGCCGATGATTTCCGACGCCGCCGAGCCGGCTTTACGTGTCTCAGCCGTTCCGCAAGGCCTGAAAGGGACAGAGCCGCTTCTACGCGGCGTCGGTGTTGCGGCTCTGCTTTTATGCGTCGCTGCGCTCGGCGGCTGTGCGCAACAATTCTCGCCGCCCGAGATCAACTACGACGACGCCGCGCCGGCGAGGCTCACCGCCGATGCGCCGCGACCCATCAGGATCGTCGAACTGCCGAAACCTTTGCCGCTGCCGGGGCAGTTGAAGCCGGTGGCGGGCGGCAAGGAGCCGCCGCAATCGGCTAATCCCGAAGTGAGGGTCGATTGCGCCAACGCCGCCGCCCGCGTTCAACCGGTACGCGACGGCTTGATCAACGCCGTGCAGGTCTATCCCTATTCGCCAGGTGCGCTCTACCAAGCCTATACCGCGCCCGGCGAAATCACCGACATCGCCCTGCAGGACGGCGAGCAGCTCGTCGGCGCCGGTCCCGTCGCCGCCGGCGATACGGTGCGATGGATCATCGGCGACACCGAAAGCGGCGCGGGTCTGACCCGACGCATCCACATCCTGGTCAAGCCGACCCGGCCGGATCTGATGTCGAACCTCGTCATCAACACCGACCGCCGCACCTATCTCTTGAAGCTGCGCTCGACCGAGAAGACCTACATGGCCTCGGTCTCCTGGCAATACCCCGAGGACCAATTCATCGCGCTGCGCCGCCAGAACGCCGCCGCCGAGGCGGCGACGCCGATCGCCACCGGCCTCGATCTCGCTTCGCTCAACTTCCGCTATGCGATCGAAGGCGACAACCCGCCTTGGCGGCCGCTGCGCGCCTTCGACGACGGCCAGAAGGTCTATATCGAGTTCTCCACCGGCATCCGACAGGGCGAGATGCCGCCGCTGTTCGCCATTGGACCCGCCGGCGGATCGGAGCTCGTCAACTACCGAGTCCACGGCAATTACTACATCGTCGACCGCCTGTTCGCCGCCGCCGAGCTGCGCCTCGGCGACAAGCACGGCGAGCGCCGCGTCCGTATCGTGCGCACCGACGGAAGGCCGCGCGCATGACGGCCGACGATCCCGGCACGCCGCCGCCGCCCCAGTCGTCGCCGCCACCGCCCGGTGTGACGCCGGACTTGCGGCTCCGCGGCGAGCGGCCGCGCGTGACCCGCCTCTCGCGCAAAGTCGTGATCGGTCTCGGCGGCGTCGCGGCGCTCGCGATCGCTGGCGCGCTCGGTTACGGGCTGCAAAGTCGCGACAAAGGACAAGCCGGGCAGGAACTGCTCAGCTAACAGAGTCGCCCCTCCGCTGAAGGTCTTGCCGGGCTTCCAAAGGACTATACGGGCTTACCGCGACAAGGCGCCGCCGCTCGGCCGGCCGTTGCCTGGCGACCTCGGCAAGCCGATCCTCAACGCGGGCGCAGCGCCGAACGCCGCGCTCGAAGCCGAAACCCAGCGCGTCGCGCAGGAGACCGAAGCGGCCCGCATCAGCCGATTGTTCGCGCAGACTAACCAGCAACCCATACCGGTGGCGCTCGGCGCCGGGCGTAACTGGGCCGACGGCGAGCCCAACGCCGGCCCCTCAAGTCGACGCCGGCTCCGCGCAGAACATGCAGGATCGCAAGACGGCGTTTCTCAACGCCGCGACCGACCGGCGGACGGTCAGCGAAG
>Ga0181528_10000170_pt1 | contig 59685 bp, 46 predicted proteins | sample PEATcosm2014_Bin_47_FD_119742 | JGI IMG/M metagenome (GOLD analysis project Ga0181528, IMG submission 119742) | Peatland microbial communities from MTU Mesocosm Facility, Houghton, MI, USA - PEATcosm2014_Bin10_10_metaG | ecosystem: Environmental > Terrestrial > Soil > Wetlands > Peat | place...
TCCACGTCGGCCTTCTTCCTGGCGTTCCTGGCGTCCGAAAGAGCCGGACCTGGAGGTCCGGCGCGGACGTGGACGTCCGCCCCACCTGGATTTATGCGGCGAACTTACAACTCGGCACACTAGGCCGGTGCGCGTGCCCAAGGGAACCGCCATCAGAGAGGCCGGCAAGCAGGAACGGAGAACGAAGAGCGCGCATGAGGGAATTGCCCCTTCCTAAGTACCTGAAGTGCGGCGGGCGGTCCGCCCCCTCACGTCTCCCGGCGGGCTCCCTGCTCGTCTAGTAGCCCTGCTCCATCAGCCCGATGACGCCCAGCAGCGCGCCCCAATGGTAGTACGCATCGCTGCTGCGCACGTCGTTGCCCGCGCCCGTGATCGAGTTGTAATTCTCATAAATCGCGCGGTCGCTCTGCCACGACTTCAGCAGCAGTTTGCGCGAGCGCTCGGCGAGATCCGTGCGCGCCGGCCCGAGATCGTAGTTCCGCAGGCCCAGGTAAACCAGGAAGTTCATCGGGCCCCAGATGCGCCCGCGCCAATAGTCCTGGTCCTTGTAACCCGGCACGTTGCGCGCGATCGAGGGGATCACCCACTCGCCGTGGAATTCGGCCGGGTTGAAGTAGTGTTCGCGCGCCATTCGTGCGGCCTGTTCCGGAGTGGCCACTTTCGCGATCAGCGGATAGAAATTGGTCGGAGAGAGGCGCGGCGATTTCTCGCCGGTGTCGGTGCGTCTGTTGAGGTAGATGCCGGCGGTCTCATCCCACAGCGTGCCGAGCGATGCGGCGTACTTGCCGCCCCGCTCGATCAATTCGTGTTGGTCCGCGCTCTTGCCCAGCACGCCTGCGATCTCGGCCAGCGCGCGGCAGTCCGCCACGTACAGCGCGTTGAGGCCAACGTCGGCCATCTCCAGCCGGTTGGTCAGCGGATTGAACGGCACGCCGTCGTACATCGGGGAGTTGTCGAGCCCTGATTCGAACAACGCCGCCTGGAAATTGTGGAACGTGCCGTCCACGAGTTGCGGCTCATTGTCCGATCCCCAGGCAAGCAGTCCCTTGGTGTCGCGAGCGCCCGGCCACCAACGATTCCAACGCAGCAGTTCGTCGTAAACCTCGGCGAGGAACCACGCCGCTTTGTGGCGCTTGTAGATCTCCAGCACCATCAGACTGCCGACGGGCGGCTGCGAGCGGTCGTCGCTTTGGATGTTGTAAGCCGACGCGGAATTCGGGATGAAGCCGCGGCGCGTGATGCCTTTGGTTACTTCGACCGCGTTGGCGAACGCCAGATCCTGATTGTACAGGCCGTACATGAACGATGCGAAGTAAGTGTCCCAATCGAACAGCACGAAGCCGCCCCAGGTCGCGCTCCACATGCGGCTCACCGGCGCGATCGCACGATCATTCTCAGGATCGTAGGTAAGGTTCCAACCCAGAATCGTCTGCATCGCGGTGAATACTTCGCGCGCGTCGCCGTAGTCCGCCAGCCGCCTCAGGTGCGCCGCGCGGTGCGCCTCGACAATCGCGGCCACCTGTTCCAGTGTCTTCTCCGGACCCGTGTACACCGCGATGCGCCCCTCGAGTGGGACCGATAGATACGGCGCGTTGGACGTCACGAACGGGTCGTTCACTTCCCGCGCCGTCGTTCGCACTTCAAAAGCGCGGCCGCCTGCGCGTCCCGACTGCGCTTTTAGCACCGCGCCATCGCGCCGCACCGTTCCCGGCCGGTTCCAGTAGTAGCCCGATTCCACGATCAGGTGCTCGGGCCGCAACGCGGCGCGCTGCTCCACGCTGACCAGGATGAATTCCTCGCCGTTCTCCACGGCGCTCTGCACCAGCGCCACGTTGTTGGAAGCCGGGCCGCCCGTACTCAACTCCAGCGTCAGCTCCGTATACGAGCCGTCGTCGGCGTGCGGACCCAGGCGGATCTTCTCCGGCCGCCTGGCCGTCGCATTGGCCTGGAAGAACGCGTCCTGGTAGTGGTGGCCCATGCCGGCGCTCTTCAGGCCCAGCGTCAGGGCGAAGCCGTCGGGCAGATGGACGTGCGACAGAACGCTGTTCGCGCTCCACGTGTTCCAGCCCTGGCACAGCTTCTGTTGCAGCGCGCGGTACTCGGCGGTGCGCAGAACGCGGGAGCTGTGGTTCACGGAGTCCGCGGGCGGGGCGCCGTGGCGCAGTGCGGCCGCCGCGCAGAACGCGGCCAACAAGCTGCCGGCAGTTGGCATGTGCAATCTGGAGAAAGCCGCGGAGCCCGCGCCGAAGTTTCTAGCGCGTGACGACAAACAAACATTGGATGACCACATTCAATTTACTTTCCTCCGCAAATCCCTTCCGCGGCGAGCTTCCGCCACTCGTCCTGACGTTTCTGCCAGGGGCCCGAACCTGTCGCCACGAAAAACGTTGCGTGCAGACCGTGTTTGCGCAAAATGGGCGCCGCCACGTCGAGATGCGTTTGCATGCCATCATCCACAGTAAGCGGGATCGCCGCCTGCCTGCCGCCCGGCCAACGTGCTACGGAGACGTCCGGCGCAGTGACAACTTGAGCGGTCAAACCGGCCGCGGTTGCCGCTAGAATCGCGAGTCTGGCGGAGAATGGAAAGCTCACTTCACCAGTCTACGGCCGCAACTGCCAGTCAATTGGATCCCACCGGGAAACTGCCAGTGAGCCGGCAGCGTTTAGCGTGACGCGGCGGAGCGGTGCGTTGAGCCGTGTCCAGCGATCGCCGGCTATCCCGCCATGCGATACCCAGAAGCGCCGCACCCGGCGTTCACACGCTTAGTAAACTTCGTCTAATATCGGCGGTGTGCTCTATGACCGCTACCACAATTACCAGGCCGCGTTCTATACCGCAGCCGCGCTCGCCGCGGTGGCATTGCTATGCGAACTGGGCGCACGGCGGCTCATTACAGGCGGATAGTTGAAGGTGTAAGACCGCAACCGCGCCGGACGATCGCCAGGAATTGTGCGTTTGGGCCGAGGGAAACTGGGGTCTGAGGCGCTGGACCAACTCGCCGCTTTCTGAAATATAAGCTTCCAGGAGCTAACCCATGGACAAACCATTGCCACGCCGGGCGGCTGCGAATCCTACGCAGTACAACATTGAGGCAATCGCCAAGCTCGAGCATGACGCCTTGGACCGCCGGACTCCCACTGAGCGAGTTAGCGACGTAATCGCAAAACTTGTGGGCAATGTGGGATTCCTGCTGGCTCATCTGACTGTGATTGCGGGCTGGAGCGTGTTGAATCTCCACGTGATCCCGGGAGTCAGAGCATTTGACCCATTTCCTTTCGGCATCCTGGCCTTGATTGTCTCTTCCGAAAGTGTGTTTTTGACTATCTTCGTGTTGATCAGTCAAAGTCGGATGGCCCGCCAATCCGAACGGCGCTCGCACCTGGATCTTCAAGTCGGCATGCTTTCCGAACAGGAACTGACAATAATCCTTCAAATGTTGCAGAAACTCTGCCTCCACATGGGTGTGAACGTGGACTCCTCCAAGCAGGAGGTTCAGTCCTTCAGTAAAACGACGGACGTACACAAGCTGGCCAGCGAACTCGAAGACAAACTGCCTGAAGAATAGTCACAGTGAACAGAGCGTGAGTCGCCATGGGCCTGCGGGGCGCTCATGGAGATGAAAGCGGACGAACCGCGGTGGGACAGCTTTCAGGCTGCGTCCGGCTTTGGCCGGGCTCCGATGCGGGGCTGAAGCCTGCCCCGCCACACGAGACCGTGACTCTCGAAGGAGCGGATCTCCGGCGCAAAACCACGCTGCCTGGCAAAGACGGACTGAGTTGACAAATGGAGACACTCGCCGTCGCGCAACATCGTGTATACAGGCTGCGAGGCGCCGCATCGCGCCCGATGCGAAAGGGCCAACCGTGGTTGCGGCCGGCGCGGCATGAGCAAGATGAAGAGTTCACGGTCTTGATAGTCTGAGAGGTCGAAGAAAGAGCGGGCGCGACCGCAAGAGCAAGAAGAGGAGTTTCCCGTCCATGGCAGTTCTCGCTGGCGTTATAACAGGGTTCCTGGTCTGGTTCGTATTGCGCGTTATCGTTCTGGGGATCTATACGGTAGACCAGAACGAGCGCGCGGTGAAGACGAGCTTCGGGCGGGCGGAACGCCTCCCCGGCAACAAAACAACACTCGACGATCCGAACGCCGAGTTTCTGCAACCGGAAGAACGATCCCGCTATTGTTATCCGCAAGTGCGCGTGATCCCTCCGGGCGGCCCCTATTTGAAGATGCCGTGGCAGAGCATTCGCAAGATCTCCATCGCAACCATGACCGTGAACATGGCCAAGGACCTGGAGGATCCGTCCGCCAACAGCAACGGCACGAAGCTGGATGCCGTCACCAAGGACCAACTCAACACCGGCATGACCGGACAGATCCGCTACCGCGTGAGCGAGTCCAATCTATACGCGTTTCTTTTCGCCATCAAAAAACCATTCGTTCACGTGACCGCATATTTCGTCTCTGTGTTGCGCCAGAAGATCGCCAACTTTGAAGCCAAGAGCACGCGGCCGATCGTAGCGGGGGTGGGCAACGGAGTCGAGTTGGCTCCGGGCAGCGAAATGATTGGCGTTTCCATCAACGATCTGCGCAAGAATCTACGTGACTTGAATGAATACATGGACCAGGAATGCCGTTCCACGCTGGCCCGCTACGGCGTCCTGCTGGAGGCTTCGCTGATCACCGGCATCGATCCCCCGCCGGACGTCGAGTCGGCGCTGGCCGCGATCAACACGGCACACAACCAGGTATCGAGCGACATCAGCCTGGCGCAGGCCGCGGCCGACCAGAAGATCGAGCAGTCGAAGCGCGCCGTCGAAATCGAGTCGCTGAAAGCCCAGGCCGAAGTGGAGCCGATTAAGCTGCTGGCAGCCGAACTGTCGCAGCTTTACGCCGCAGGCGCCGGCGCGCTTCAGGCGTATCTGCGAAACGTGCGCTTGAAACTCTTTGAGAAGGTCCAGGACGTCTATCTGGCTGCGAGCCAGGAGGAGGCGCAGCGATGAACGAAATACTGATGCTGGGCGGCTTCATGCTCTCCGCGCTTGTCACTTTTCTGCTGCTCATGTTCGGCCTGCCGGCCCTGCTGATTGCCGCGCGGATCTTCGGTCTCTACACCACCGTTGAGGAACGCACCTGCCGCGTGTATGTCCTGTTCGGCAAGGTCCTGGGCACCCTCGACGAACCCGGTTTCCATTTTCTGCTCTCGGAATTAGGGCCGGCGGCGTTGATCGTCAACATCTTCGGCACGTGTTATGTGCTCGATCTGCGGCTCGATCAGGAATACCGCCGCAGTGAGCAGGTGAACTCCGAAGAGGGGGCGCCGATGGGCATCGGCATCTGGTACGAGATGTGGATCAGCGATCCGTATGCCTATCTCTTCAAGAACACCGACCCGCGCGGCTCTCTGCGCGCGAACGTGAGCAACGCCACCGTGCGCTGCCTCAGCAATATGCCGCTGGCGGACATGCTGGAGACGCGCCACCAAATGAGCCTGACCGTGCGCGCGGAAGTCTCCGGCCAGTCGCAGGCCTGGGGCTACCAGCTCGGCTCAGTCTATATCCGCAAGGTGCATTTCCGCGACGACGGGATGATCCGGCAGATCGAAGCGAAGGTGGTGAACCGGCTGCGCCAGGTGACTTCAGCAATCAAGCAGGCGGGCGCCAACCAGGTGAACGTCATCACGAGTTCGGCGGAGCGCACGGCGTCCATCGAATTCGGCAAAGCGGCAGCCATCCGGCCCAATCTGCTCGGTCAGGCTCTACGGGAGATCTCGAAGCAGCCCGCGGTATCGGACGCGTTGTTCAATATCCTCGAAACGCAAAGGCTGCTCAACACGAATGCGCGGGTGACGCTGCTCGCGACCGGGGCCGGGAACCAACTGCTGCCGGACCTGCTCGCGGCCCGCGGGCTAGGCGCGCGTCCGGCGCCGGCGAAGAGCGCATGAGATTGTCCCGGTGCCGGCACAGGCGCCCCGCGTCGGGCGGCCCGGCCCGCTAGGCATGGCGGGGCCGCTCAAGGTGCGCCGGGTATTTTCGGGAGTTCAGGGGTGAAACTCCCCTCACAACCGGACGGAAGTGAAATGATAGCGAGGGACAAGAGGATTGCGGCGTGCTTACCTTGCGTGTGAAAGCGATGTTTTTCGCGGGCCTGTTGGCGGCCTCCGCGCTCGCCTCCGGTCTGCCGCCGAAGCTGCTGATTGATTTGAACGACGACGAACTGTTGCGCCGTGCTCCCGAGCTTGCAGGCGTACGATTCGACCGCGACGGAGCGCTCGTAAAGACGGTACTGCTGCCCGCGATGGAGTCCATCAATCAGACCTTCGACAAGTTCGCGGACCTTTCGGCCGCGGAGCAGATCTCCGAATTGCGTCTGGAGAACGGAGGCGTCCGGGTGCGCTCGCAAACCGAACGTTTCCGGTATGTGGCGAGCATGGCGCAGAACTCGCTGGAGGTACACGAGGTGCGCCTTTCCGCGACAGGCGACAGAGCAGCGAAGGCGGGAGAGGGCGGCTTCGTCGCGGGCGACCGGTTCGTCGCTCTGATGGAGATCCTGTTGCCGGAATTCGAGAGCCAGTTGCGCATTCGCGCCGTCGGGCGTGCCGGCAACATGGTGGTCTTTGCCTTTGCGCAGAGCCCCGGCGCGGGCTCGCAACCCATGCAGGGCCCCATGCAGGGCTTAGTCTGGATCGATGCAAAACGCTCGCAGCCGGTGCGGTTGCTGTGCGAGACGACGCGCACTCAGGAGGGCGCCGCCGCCGAGGAACAGCGCGTCGATCTGACGCTCGCCGATGTGCGCTTCGCCGCGCTCGACGCCACCCTGCTGCTGCCCGCGCGGGCAGTGTTCGATGTCTCGCGGGAAGACGCGCGAACGCACGCCGTGCATAGGTTCAGCGAATTCCATTTATACGGCCGAAACGATGCCAACGACCCTGAACTGGCAAAAAAGAACGCCGGCGTATTCACGGCCGTTGCCGCGGAGCACGACGCGTTCGAACAGCTTGGCGCTGGCGCTGCCGCGATGGATGCGAACAACGCCGCCGGGGCGGTTGCGCCGCTGCGTGAGGCTGTACGGCTCGATGCGACGCTCGCCGCGGCGCACTATCACCTGGCGCGTGCGCTACGGGCGACAGGCGACGCTGGCGGCGCCGAAACGGAGGCGCGCGCGGCGCTGATTGGCATGGGGAGCGTTCCCGCAGCGCACAACCTGCTGGGCATCGTGCTGACGGAACGCGGTGCAACGGCAGACGCGATGGCTGAGTTGCGCGAAACGGTTCGACTGGCGCCCGGCGATGCAACCGCGCACGGGAATCTGTCGAGAGCGCTCGAAACCTCGGGAGATCGGGCCGGGGCGCTCGCTGAACTGCGCCGCGCCGTTGAACTTGCCCCCGTGAACGAGGCGTTGAAGGCCCGCCTGGACGCGATGACAGCCACACCACAGCAGCAGGCAGCGAAGGGGAGCGAGCCGGTAATTCACGTGGACGTGCGCCAGGTGCTGGTGCCCGTTGTCGTGCTCGACAAGTCCGGCCACAACGTCAGCGACCTGAAGCAGTCTGACTTCCGAGTGCTCGAAGATGGCGTCGAACAGGACATCACGAGTTTCCGTGTCGAGACGTCGGGGGAAGCTGGCGTCGAGGCGATGCCCAATCCGCCGGCGGCCGATGCGGGCAAACCGCAAGCAGCCCCATCGAAACCAGCGCCTGCCGCGCGGGCGCGCCATACGTATCTGATCGTGATCGACACGCTGCACGCCGATTTTTCGAATCTGCATGCGGTGCGCGAATCGCTGCAGAAGTTCTTTGCCTCCGAGCCGCCGGGCGATTCGCAGTATGGCGTCATCGCGCTGGGCCAGTCGATGACGATCATCCAAAACATGACGCGCGATCCGTCAACAGCGCTGGCCTCGCTCGACGATAAGGCGTTTTTCAAGATGTTCTCGGGCAGCCGCAATTCGTCCACTTCGAGCGAGCTGCACGACTTCATAAACCACCTGCAAGAGGTCCGGGCGTTGTGCGACGCTCACGAGCGGGACTGCCGCGCGCAGATGCTAGCGCTGCCCGGGGAGGCGGAACAAGTTGCCGGCATGGACCGCAACTACACAGTCGCGCTGCTCAGTGGACTGCGGAATCTGTTGCGCGAGCTGTCAAAGGGCACGGAGCACCGCACGCTGCTGCTGATCTCCGACGGGTTCCAGCTTATCCCAGGGCGCGACGCATGGGCAATGCTGGCGGCCTACCATTTCCCTGGAAATGCGCCCACGCCCTCCCGCCTGCAATCCGAATTCGAGGATGTGGTGAAGATCGCCTCGCGCTCGAACATCATCATCAATACGATCGATTCCCGCGGGCTGTATACGCCATCGTGGACGGATGCCTCGACGTCGGGGCCAACCATTTCGGTGGCATCAGATGTGATGTCTGCGATGAACGAACTGCAGGCGGAGGCGGGCATGACGCTGACCGAGTTTTCTGCCGCAACCGGAGGCACGTCGTACCAGAACAGCAACGACCTGCTTGCCGGCATCCGCAGAGCCGTGGCCGAAGGGCGCAACTACTACACGCTGGGCTATGTCTCGACCAATGCCGCGATGGACGGCAAGTTCCGCAACATCACGGTCGAGGTCAAAGGCCGCAAAGTCACTTTGAGAGCCAAGCACGGCTATTGGGCGACGGCAAACTGAGAAGTGGCTGCAGGGAGTAGAATGGGGCCGCAATGAAGGCTGCAATCGTATTCGTGGCCGCTATTTGCGCGGCGCAGGTAACGCCCACAACCGACGAAATTGCCCAGCGGCAGTTGACGGAAGTGCGCGTCAGGATGGGCCGCACGCTGAAGTCGCTGCCCAATTACATCTGCCTGCAGAAGACCGAGCGGCTGCGCGATTCCAAGGCCACGGGGAGACCGATTGCGCTTGATAGTGTGGAAATCGAGGTCGCGCACGTCGGAGACAAGGAGATGTATTCGTGGCCTGGGCGCAATATGTTCGCCGACAGCGAACTGCAGAAAGCGCTTCCGACCGGACTCGTCGGCACGGGCGCTTATGCGTCGCAGGTGATCGACATTCTGTTTGGGCCGGCGACGCAGTTTCGCTGGGTAGGTAAAGAGATGCTCGACACGCGCGCGACGCTGCGCTGGGATTTCACGGTGCCCAAGGCCGACAGCAGTTGGACGGTGTTCAAAGGCAAACGCACGTCGCAGGTCGGCTCGGAGGGCAGCATCTGGGCCGATGCCGGAACGCTCGAGTTAGTGCGGTTGGTAGCACGCGCCACACAGTTCCCGGCACGTTTTCCGCTGAAATCGGTCACGCGCACCATCGACTACGCAAACGTGCGCATCGGCGCGCGCGACGTGCTGCTGCCCAGTATGGTGGAGGATCTGGTGAAGGAATCGGCGGGCGCGCTGAACATCAATTACAGCCGCTTCGGACACTGCCGCGAATATACGACCAGTTCGACGCTGACGTTCGACGAGCCTGCCGCGCCGCAGGTCCCGGAACAGTCCAAGGTATCGGCTGCCGCGCTTCCGGCAAATGCGGAGATTCCGCCAGAGCCTGCGGCGACACCGAATGTGCAGCCTCCGCCGGCGCCCGCCGCACTCCCGCCAAACTTGCAGATTAAGCTGGGGCTCGACGCACACCTGCGTCCGGAGAATGCGGTCATCGGAGGGCCGGTGAATGCGCACCTTCTCTCAGACCTCCGCTACAACGGGAACTTGCTCGCGCCCAAGGGGACGCCGGTGCGTGGCGTGCTCCGGCAGTACATAAAAGAGAACGACGGGTTCGTGTACTTTTTCACATTGACAATCGAATTCAATGAGCTTGCACTGCCGGGAGGATCCGTGCCGTTTCGCGCCCAGTTGAAGACCATCGACACGCCGGTGAAGGGCCTATATTGGCTGGTTCCCGCCGAACCCGGCATGATGCAGTCGGCACACTACACCGGCCCCGGCGCCCCTGAGGACGACGGCATGGTCGAGAGGGTGAAGGGCGACCCGAAGCCCGGCGTTGCCGTGCTGATAGTCAGGCGGCAGGCGTCGTTCCATCTGTTCCCCGGCACGCGCATGACCTGGATCACGTCGGATGACGTGCCGAAATCAATGTCGGGCAGGTGAGAGCGCGGGCGGCCGGCTGAGAGCAGTCTCACAGTTGCTCATGAACCGCGGCGCGCGGCCGGTCCGCAGCCGCCAGGGAACCGCCCTGTGCCGGCTTCGGGCAAGCGCGAACGGGCCGCGTTCTAAAGCGAACGGCGAACCGCCCTAACTTTGCGCAACCCGCTGAGCCTCCCAGTGCGCCTTGCCATATTCACCCAGTTGCACAGTCCCGTTCATCGATTCGCCCTGGACGGTCCCGCTGAAGGCGTATTCCAGCACGGTCCCCTCGTACGGATGCGCGCTCCGGAACTCGATCTGATTGCCGTCCACGCGGCCGTGCAGGTCTCCTTCCAGCATCTCGGTGTGATGATGGCCGCTCAGCTTGCCGCCATCCTGCTGAAGAGTGAACTGATGCGCGGCCTGGCCGAGAGAGAAGGTGAGGAGGACCCGCCAGGCTCCCGTCACGCGCGCCGGCTCGCCCGCCGGAAGCGCCGGAATCTCGATCCTGGGCGGATGCGAGAGCACAGCGTACAAGACCTGCGCCACAATCTTGTACTCACCCGGATTCAGCATGTAGGGCATGATCTCCAGCGCGCTCTCCGTGTTGCCGCGCCGATCGCCGCTGCCCCCGGCCAGCATAATGCGGGGTGTACCGCTTTCGATCGCCGCTTTCGCCTCAGCCCCGGTAATCCCCAGCTTCGTGCTATCCCAGGCGAGTCTCAGTTGTGGAGCACGGTTGGAGAGATCTTCGGGCTGGATCACCGTTGCCGACACACCCGGCACGCGACAGACCTGTTCCTGGATGGCAGCCAGCCAGGAGTTCCACTCACGCCACTCAGCGGCGTGATCGCGGTGGAACCAAGCCTCCAGCGCTGCCAGCATGCCGATGATCTCTTCCTTGCCACCCTTCATCGAGCGGCCAAAGGCGTGGTGCGGCGCGCTGTTGAGCCAGGCCGCATGCAGCAGATCCTTTGGCCCCAGCAGGAGGCCCGCCGCCTGCGGCCCGCGCAGACACTTGCCGCCGCTGTAGGCCACCATGGTCGCCCCATGCGCCAGGTGGATGTTGGGCACCATCAGCTCTTCCGCCGCCGCGTCCACCAGGACAGGCACCTTCGCGGCGCGCGCGACGCGGCAGGTGTTTTCGATGCTCAACGGCCCATTCTCGGCCGCCGGACAACTCATGATGAGGACCATCGCCGCTTTCGGCCCCAGCGCCGCTTTGAGCTGTTCCTCCGTGTCGACGTTCACAATGCGGGCTCCCGTCATACGCGCCGCGTGGTCATAGACGTTGCGAGCATAACGCGGCATCACCACCTCGCTCTTGAGCCCGGTGAGGTTAGGGAGCCGCTGCATCTTTTCCGGATCGGTTCCGGCGATGCAGGCGGCCGTGGCGTGCGAAATCGCGGCCGCACAGCCGGCCGTGACAATGCCCCACTCCGCCCTGGTCAGTTCAGCGATCCGCGCGCCGACGGCATCCATCAGCTCATCGAGGTGGACGAAGTGACGTGAGGCCTCGACCATCGCCTGTTTCACCTCAGGCAGAGATTGCGAGCCGGTCAGAATAGTAAAGGTCCCTCGCGCATTGATAAACGACCGGACCCCGAGCGACTCATAAAGCTTCGAGGTCATCTCCAACGGAGCGGCCTGCGCCGGACGCCCTAGTTCAAGGCTTGCCGCGGCGGCGATTCCGCCGCTGGCCAACCACTCCCGCCGATTCCACTTGCCCATCTGATTTGACATTGTCGCGCACCCTTCGGAAAGTCTATCGCACGGATCCCCTGACCGGCAGGTCATCTGAAATAGTGTGGCTCGGAAAGCGGATGATACTCCATTCCGGCTGGCTACTTCGCCTCCGGATAGCCGTGGAGCTGGGGCCCCACGACGTTGGAGAAGTTATAGCCGCCGCGGCGGTCGTCGTCGATGGTCCAGAACATGGCGCCGATCATGCCGGGGTAGCCGGCGGGTTGACGCAGCTTGTAACTGGTCCCGGCGGGCGCCTTGCCGGTGATGATGTAATCCATCGCCTGACCGACGATGGCGGGTATGGTGTCTCCGGTCAGGAAGCCGACGGCAACCTTATCGGCCGGCAGCGGCGGGAAGAACTGCTTGGGATCGCCTCCCACGTTGAAGCCGTGCAACAGCAGCTCGGTCATGGCGGCGTGATAGTCCACCGAGCCCGGCTGATAGATCTCGCTGTCCAGGCCTGCGAGCGGCGGCGTGTTGTAATCCTGCACGTCGATGAACGAGAGGATGTCGCGGATGGCGTACGTGATGGGCAGATAGGAGCCGAACTGGCCGCCATAGCTGGGGTGGCCGGATGGGATCTGGGTCCCTTCGGGTACGAGGCTGATCATGAAGCCTGCGCCGAAATGATCGTGTAACTGGCGCAGCGCCGAGATGAGGTTCACGATGGACGGCGTGGTGGGATGCCTGAAATCTGTGTCGCCGGGATCGATGGACAGCGACGGGCTTTCGAAGTCGATGTCGATGCCGTCGAAGCCGTACTCGCTGACGATGTGTGTGACGGAGGAAACGAAGTTCGGAACGCGCTTCGGATCGGCGAGAGTGAAGTGCTGGCCTCCACCCCCGAGCGAGATCATGACCTTCCTGCCCTGGCTCTTCAAGTAAGCAATGTCGGCTTTGAACTGCGCGGTATCCAGGCCGGCGGGCGTGTGGAATTGCAGGGTCCCTTCCGGCGCATTCTTATCCGGCGTAGCGAAGGCGACGAGGATGACGTCCCACTGCGGCGAGACCTCGCGCAACGGAAAAGTGGATCCCGGGCCGCCGTATCCGGCCCAGTAACCGATAAGCTTGTGGCCATTCGGCGAGCCGCTCGCCGGGATCGCCGCGATTGCCGCCTGAGGCGGCGCGGACGCACGGCCGCCTGAGCCAGGACGTCCACGGCGCGCCGGGCACGGCTTGGAACGGTCGCTGAGCGCCTGCGCGTCCGGGAAGCTATACGTGCCGCCAAGACCGTCGGAGGCACCGGTATACCAGGGCAGCAGGGCGACATTCTGCAGGTGGTAGGGGACTCCGTCCACCTGGGCGACGAAGGCCTTCGACGCAGGGATGTTGTTCTTCGGGTTTGTATTGGTGGGTTCGAGCAGGAAGTAGGTGGATGCCGCGCCCGTGCCGCCGCATCGGCCCTGGTCGCCCGCGGGCTGCGAAGCGGGACGCATCCAGGCGGGGAAGATATTGCCCGGAGCCTTGACGTCGCGGCCGTGCTCCTCGGGATCGAATAGCGGATCGTGCAAGGGATCTTTGATGAACTCCGCGAGTTGCTGCGTGAGCGGCTGCACATCCTGGTCTTCGACAACCGCGGGCGCGGCGTGGAGATACGAGCCAAGCACGAAGGAGTTCCCGCTGGCGGGGTCGACGCCATGCGTCCCCCAGGAACAGCACACCGTCGCGTCGCCCGTGGCGTAGAACGTCGTGTTGTGCGTCACGGCGATGACGAGCTTGCCCTCCTGCGTGGGAATGTGCTTGAAGAGTTCCTTCTCCAGAAAGTCGACATCGACAACGGCGAAGGACCGGCCGGACTTTTTGGAGGTGAGAATGTAGCCGTAGCCCGCGGGAATGGTGACGCGGACAGGCTTCACTTCCGGCTGGCCGAGGAGCGTATGCCATGTGTCCGCCTGGGGGAACGTGCTGCGCAGCATCGCGTCGGCGTACTGCGTTGCGCCGCCCATGGGGAAGGCAAATTTGGAGAACACGGGCGAGCGGAGGACGCCCGCTACATCCGGGGCTGCGTCCATGAGGAAGGGCTTGCCGACGATCCGCTTCGAATCAAAAGCAAGCGTGATGGGAACCAGCACCGTGGGGATGGTGGTGGCGCCTCCCCGTGCCCGATCGCGGCCTACGAGAGTGTAGGCGCCCTGATCCACGGTGTGCTGGAACGTGGGCACGGTGCCTTGCGCGCGCGCATACTGCAGCGGCAGGACGAGGAGAAAAAGCAGGCTGATGGATCTGATTCGCATATCCGGTTTCATGTCAATTCCCCGCTGGACGGATTTGTCCGCAGATGGATCTCCCATCCTACTGCTATGCAAGGGCTGGAGGCTTCTCCGGGAAACCAGCCTCGGCATACAGGTTTAGAAGTTCTCGCAGCGCGCCCGTCCGATCCACGAAGTTCCAGATCACTGCCGTCTGGTCCGTCAGATGCCGAGGCTATCGTCATGTGACGACGCCAAGTGCCGAAGGCAGGATGTTTTTCGGCAACTGGATCGTCACGGCGCTTATAAGTATCTGATTTTAAACGCTTTAATTATAGATTGTGAAATGGCAATCCGATTGCCTTAATGCTGGTGACGGGGAATTCCCCCGAAAAATCAATGCATCGAAAACTATACAAGCGACTAGTGAGTATCGTCTGCCTTTCCGCCTGGGCATTGACCCAGCCGGTCCTTGCGCAGGAAGCGGCTCAAAACGCGGCTTCCAGCGTTTCTTTGACGCTGGCGCAAGCGACGGAATTGGCCGTAAAAAATAACCTGCAAACGGTCCTGGCCCGGGAGCGGATCATGCAGGCGCGCGGCGAGCGGGGAACCGTCTTTTCCCTCTTATTGCCGAATATCTCCGGTGGCGCGTCGCAATCGAACATGACGTTGAACCTGGCCGCGGAGGGGTTCACATCCAGTCTGATTCCCGGGATCCCCGCGTTTCTCGGACCATTCAGCGTCTTCGACGCAAGAATCCGGCTGACGCAGAGCATCGTCAACCTGGCGGCCATCCGGCAGTATCAGGCTGGCAAGTACGGGGTTGAACTGGCCGGCGAGCAGGCGCGTTTTGCCGCGCAGCAAGTAATGACGGCCGCCGCGCTGTCGTATGTTGAGGTGCTCGCGTCCGAAGAGGCCGTGGCCAATGCGAAGGCCAACCTGCAACTCGCTCAAACGCTGCTGGATCTGGCAACAAATCAACACAACGCGGGCCTCGCGACCGGCTTGGACGTGGCGCGGGCCGAGACCCGGCTGGCCAATCAACAGGTGCAACTGGCGCAGGCGCAGACGAGCTTGGACACGGCGCGTTTAGACCTGCTGCGAGTCGCCGGGCTGCCGCTATCCACGAATCTCAGCTTGGCCGATCCCCTGAGGTTCACGCCCGCCAAGCACGCCGACGCAGTGCCAACGGTGCAATCGGCGCTGGCGGAGAGAAGCGACTTGAAAGTCGCGGAGCAGCAGTTGAAAATCGCGGCGACGCAGCGCAGAGCGGCCGCGGCCGGTTGGGCGCCGACGCTCAGCTTCGCCGGCGACTATGGCACGAGCGCGATTAAGCCAAACGACACGAGCCTGCCCACGCGCAGCGTCGGCGTCCGCCTCGACGTGCCCATCTTCAATGGCGGCCGGACTCATTCGGAGGTGCAGACGGCGGCGAGCCGGGAGCGGCAGGCCGCCGCGCAGGCCTCCGATCTGAAACTGGCGATCGAAAAGGACGTGCGGCAGGCGCTCGACAACCTGGTTACCCGCGAGACTCAGGTGCGGGCCGCGCAGACGGCGTTGTCATTGGCCACGCGCGAACTGGAGCTTTCCCGCGACCGGTTTGCGAACGGCATCGCCGACAACATCGAAGTGGTCACCTCCCAAACCGCGCTGGAGAACGCCCGCCAGACGCTGGTGACGAGTCTGGCGCAATTCAATGTTGCCCGGCTGAATCTGGCCGCGGCCGTCGGGCGGGTAGAGGACTTCAGGCTTTAACGCAAATAGAGGATTCCATGCAAGACGTAACCACCAAATTGGCACAAGAACAAGAAAGAGACCGGCAACTTCTCTCCAAAGTGAGGAGTGGGCAAAAGACATTCGCCATGGTTGCCGTCGCGGCAATCGCAGTGGCTGTCGCCATCGGTTACTACCTCCACTCGCGCGGCTATGAGTCCACGGATAACGCTTTTCTGGAAGGCAACGTAATTCAGATCAGCCCGCGCGTCTCCGGGCAGGTGCTGCGCGTTCTGGTCGAGGACAATCAGCACGTCAACCAGGGCGATCTGCTGGTCGAAGTCGACCCGGCGGACTACACGGCCCGGCTCGCCGAAGCGCAAGCCCGTCTGGGCAGCGCCCAGGCCCAGTCGAACGGAGCCGAAACCAATGTCGCGCTCACCTCGACGGTCACTGGCGCCGTTCTGAAGGAAGCCAATGCCGGTCTGGGCGCTGCGCATAACCAGGTGGAAGTCCTGCGAGCGCGTCTGGCGCAGGAAGATGCGGGCGTGAAAGCCGCGACCGCGGTTTCCGCCCAAGCCGATGCGCATCTCGCCGCCGCCGTGGCCGAAGCAGAGCGCGCCACCAGCGATGCGGAGCGCTACCGGGCACTGTACAAGAAAGACGAAGTCTCCAAACAGATGCTCGATCGCGCCGGGACCGACGCCCGCGCCGCGACGGCGAATAAGGACGCGGCCAGCCAGGCCGTGACGGCTACGCACGCTCAACTCGCTCAGGCACAGGCCGGCCGGCAATCCACGGCCGCGGCGCTACGGCAGAGCGAGAATCAGGTGCTCCAGGCCGAGGGCCGTTTGCACGAAGCGCAATCCGCGCCGCAGCAGGTACTCCTGCGCCGGGCGGACTTCGACGCCGGACGCTCCCGGCTCGCCGAGATGCAAGCGGCCCTGCAGCAGGCGACCTTGAACGCGTCCTACACGAAGATCTATGCCAGTGAAGCCGGCTTCATCACTCGGAAATCGGTGGAGCCCGGCAATTTCGTCGGCACGGGCCAAGTCCTGATGGGGCTGGTCTCGGACCGCGTCTGGGTGGTGGCGAACTTCAAGGAGACGCAGCTTGAGAGAATGCGCGCCGGGCAGCCGGTCACCATCAAGGTGGACGCCTATCCGCAGTTGAAGCTGCGGGGCAAGGTCGACAGCGTCCAGAGCGGGACGGGAGCGCGCTTCAGCCTGCTGCCGGCCGAAAACGCGACCGGCAATTACGTGAAGGTTGTCCAGCGTGTACCGGTGAAGATTGTGCTTCTCGATGCGCCGCCGGCAGGTTACCGTCTCGGCCCCGGCATGTCCGTGGAACCCGAGGTGAAGGTTCAATGAGCGCCGAAGCTAGCAGCGCCGCTTCGGCTGTGTCAGACGAGTGGCGCCCGGCGGTAAACCCGTGGTACATCGCCGGCGCCGTCGTGCTGGCGTCCTTTATCGAGGTGCTGGATACGACGATTGTGTCGGTGGCGCTGCCCCACATGGCGGGAAGCCTTTCGGCCACCACCGACGAGGCTACCTGGGTTCTGACCAGCTATCTGGTTGCTAACGCCATCGTGTTGCCGGCGAGCGGCTGGCTCTCATTGAAGTTCGGCCGCAAACGCTTCCTTTTGGCCTGTACGGCAACTTTCATCGCCGCTTCGTTTCTCTGTGGCATAGCCCCTTCGATGGGCTTCCTGGTACTGGCCAGAGTTCTGCAGGGCCTGGGTGGAGGCGCATTGCAGCCGCTGGCGCAGGCAATTCTGCTCGAAAGCTTCCCCAAAGAGAAGCGGGGCATTGCGATGGCCGTCTTTGCGATCGCCGTGGTCGTGGCCCCCGTCATCGGGCCCATGCTCGGCGGGTGGCTCACCGATCACTACTCATGGCGCTGGGTGTTCAATATCAACATTCCCATCGGGCTCATAGCAATGTATCTGCTGGGCCGGTACGTGGAGGATCCACCTTACATAAAGAATGCTAAAGTCGGATCGATCGATGGCATCGGCTTCGGATTTCTGATCCTCTGGCTGAGCACGCTGCAGATCGTGCTCGACAAGGGCCAAAACGCCGATTGGTTTGCTGCCACGTGGGTCCGCTGGTTTGCAGTGATCTCAGTGGTCTCCCTGGTCGCTCTGCTGATACGGGAATTGCACACCCGGGAGCCGATCATGGATTTGAGGGTGTTCACCGACCGGAATTTCTGGGTTGGCACCAGTATCATCGCAATCGTCTCGGCGGGCATGTATAGCTCTCTAACGCTGCTTCCGCTATTCCTGCAGAACCTCATGGGTTACACGTCCCAATCGGCGGGTTGGGCCACAGCCCCGCGCGGTCTGGGATCCCTGGTCATGATGCCCATCGTCGGAATACTGCTGAGCAAGATCGACGGACGATGGATGATTTCCGCCGGCATTGCCGCCTTTACAGTGTCGACGCTGATGCTCAGCAGGCTGACTCTTGGCGTCGGGATGAGCAACATCGTCTGGCCCAATGTTTTGCAGGGGGCCTCGATTGGCCTGATCTTCGTTCCGATCATGTCGCTCGCCATGGCAACGCTGTCCAACGACAAGATCGGGAATGCCAGTGGCATCTTCAATCTGTCACGGAATCTGGGCGGTAGCATCGGAATATCCATCACGACGACCTACGTCACCCGACTGGCACAATCGTACCAATCGCAAATGGTCGGGCACCTGACCCCGATGGACCCGCTGTATCAACAACGAATGGCCGAGTTCGCGGGCGGTCTCACTTCATTAACTGGAGCGCCGCAAGCCGCGCAACAGGCTCACGGGATGATGTACCAGACACTCCTGCAGCAAGCTTCGTATCAGTCGTTCATGTCCGTATTTGGTTGGTCGGCCCTGTTTGTCGGCGCTCTGCTGTTGACACCGCTGCTGATGAAAAAGGTCATCGTCCGGGGAGAAGTGTCCATGCACTAGAGTCCAGGGGCGGCGGATGCTCACGTTATCGCCGCCCGCGGCCGCACACAGACTGCGGAGTCCGCTGGGAACGGAGGAGGATGTGCCCATTGCTATGATCGGGATGGTGGAAGCTGCCGATTCCGAACTTTACAAGGCGCTTTTCGACCTCTCCCAGTCGATCGCCGGGCACGGCGACCTGGAGAGCCTCTGCAACGCCTTGTCGCGCTCCCTGCACAGGGTGGTCCTGTTCGATTTTCTGGGGCTGGTTCTGCACGATCCGCTGACGGACCAGCTTCGCTTGCGCACCCTCTCGGAGCTCAGCCCGCACCCTCGCGACGTCGGCGAACTCCCCAACGAGTCCAGCGAACTCCGCAGAGCGGTTTGGGACAATCAGCAAACCGTGGTGATCTCGCCGGTCAAGGACGAGCAGGGATGGAGCGAAATCATGCCGATCCTTTTGGAAAATGGCATAAACTCCATTGCGCTCGTGCCTTTGACCAACGGCACCCACCGCTTGGGGCTCTTGGGGTTCGGGTCTTTAAAGACCTTCCAGCCCAGCGCCGACGAGATCGCGTTTCTGCAGCGCGTTACCTCGGAATTTGCCGTCACCGTGGACTCCTACCTCGCCCACCAGGCGCTGCAGCAGGAGCGTGATCGCCTGGAGGTGCTGTTCGACATCACCAACACGCTGGTATCGAAGCTCTCCTGGAACGATCTGCTTGCTTCGATCTCGGAGCAGTTGGACAGAGTTGTGAAACACGACCTCGCCGTGCTGACGGTACCCGACAACGCAACTGGAGAGCAGGTTCTGCTCGGTCTGCGTGTTACCGGCGAGTTTAATTTGGATCTGGGACTGAAATCAGCCTCGCCTGAAGGCTTGCCCACCGCGGAGGCGCTGCGCACAGGCAAGCCGGTGGTCATGAACGAGATCGACTTTGAGCGCTTTCCCTCGCCGTTTTATCGGGCGGGCGTCGAGAGCGGATTTCGGACGGGCTGCTCCATTCCGTTGATCACCGCAAGCGGAACTTGCGGAGTGTTGGACGTGGGGCGGCGCGGTGGCGTGCCCTTCCGGGACGATGAAGTGAGGCTGCTGGTTCAAGTGGGGCGCCAGATCGCCATCGCCCTGGAAAACTCGCTGGCGTACAACGAGCTGACGACCATCAAAGAGCGCCTGGCAACGGAGAAGTTGTACCTGGAAGGGGAGATCCTCTCCGATCACAACTTCGGCAACATGATCGGCGACAGCCCGGCGTTTCAATCGGTGCTCAAGAGCATCCAGATTGTGGCGCCGACCGATGCCACGGTGCTGATTCTGGGCGAAACCGGGACGGGCAAGGAACTGGTCGCGCGCGCGCTTCACGACCTGAGCGGGCGGCGCGAGCGGTCGTTCATCAAGGTGAACTGCGCGGCGATCCCTTCCGGGCTGCTCGAAAGCGAGCTTTTCGGCCACGAGAGAGGCTCCTTTACGAGCGCTGTGGCACAGAAGATCGGGCGATTCGAACTGGCCGATCACGGCACGCTTTTCCTGGATGAGGTTGGCGAAATCCCGCTCGAACTGCAGTCCAAGTTGTTGCGCGCTATCCAGGAGCAGGAGTTCGAGCGTTTGGGCGGGAACAAAACGATCCGCGCCGACATTCGCTTTGTCGCAGCCACGAACCGGGACCTGAAGCAGATGGTGGACGAGGGTAAGTTTCGCAGCGACCTCTACTATCGTCTGCACGTGTTTCCGCTGATGGTGCCTGCGCTGCGCGAGCGGCGCAACGACATCCCGCTGCTTGTGCGGCACTTCACGCAAAAGTATGCGCAACGCCTGAAGCGCAACATCACGGCCATTCCCTCCGCCGCGCTCGAAGCCTTGACCGCCTACGACTGGCCGGGCAACATCCGGGAGTTGCAGAACGTGATCGAACGCTCGGTCATCCTCACCGTGGGTGAGGAACTGAACGTCGCGATTCCTGAACTGGCCGGCACGCCGCCGGCGCAATCGCTCCCGAAGCCGAAGGCGAGCGCCACGGCTGAGCGGGATGCGATCCTGCGGGCGCTCAAGGAATCGGGCGGCGTGATCTCCGGACCCGGCGGCGCCGCCGCCCGTCTGGGCCTGAAGCGTACGACGCTGCAATCGCGCATGAAGAAGCTGCGAGTCGGCCGCGAGTATCGATGAGTGCTGAGCGACTCAGAAAATGACGTCGAAATCGGCCGTGAAGCGCCGATGCCGGTCTCCGAAAAACAGGCCGTAGGCGGGGTCGTCCACATTGCCGTGTACGGCCTCCGGGTTGAAGTGATTCGTCAGATTGAACGCGCTGACGGAGAGCCTCACGGCGTATTTCGGGTTGACCTGAAAGTCCTTCCAGACGCGCGTATCGAAGGAAAGGAAATGGGGAAACCGCGTCGAGTTGGGAATGCCCGCATAGCCCTGCGTCGCGTCGGTCACCAGGTACGGAAAGCCGCTGCGGTATTCGAATACGGGGGACAATCCGAATCCGCGGGGAAGCTGCAGTCTGCCCCAGGCCAGGAAGCGGTTGGGCAGATCGGTGGGCGAAGTCGCCACCTGGTTGGGCCGGAGAATCGGTAGCGGGAAACTGCCGATGTAGCTGGCGAAGTCGTTCAGATCGCCCGTGGTCCGGCTGCGCACGTAGGAGAAAACCAGTTGTCCCCGTTCCCGGACGCGCAAACGCGCGGTGAGTTCCAACTGGCGGTAGCGACCGGTCCCGGTTCCTGAAAGCAGCAGCCCGCCGGAGGTCGTTTCAAGGTCCCTGAGCGTGGTATCCAGCATCAACAACCCGCTGGAGACGCTCTGCAGGTAGCCCGCACGGAGCTTCAGGTAGGGCGTGACTGGTTGCTCAATCTGAATGCTGCCGTTCGTGCTGCCAGGCGAGAAATTGCCCGCGCCCAGACTCCGGATGACGAGCTTCTGCCCGGAGACGACCTCGCCCAGAACGGGCTGAAGCAGAATGGGGCCGCGCGTGATCTGGCCAGTTCCGTCGTAAAAGGTCACGGACGGAGTGGGGTAGTGGTCGAAGGAGTAAACGCCCAGCGGGACTCTGTCATAGAACGCGCCAACGCCGGCGCGAACCACCGTGCCGTGACCCGTGAAGGGGCTCCAGGCGATGCCGGCGCGAGGCGCAAAGCGCAGCGCACCGGAGAGCTCTTGCGATTCCATCCGCAACCCGAGGTCGACGGCCACGCGCGGCGACAGGTTCCAATGGTCCTGGACGAAGAAATCGTACTCCGTGTCGTCGTTTCTAAATGGCAAGCCCGGGGTGAACTCGATTCGTTCGAGCAGTTGGCCGGCATAGTTCAGGGTATCGATGGGATGTTGTTCCATGTGCCCTTTGTCAAAGCTGCCAGCGACATAGGTGCCCAGTTTGAAACTGTGAGAGCCCCAGCGGTTCCAGGGAGCGAACGAGAAAGTGGACGACCAGCCATAACGCTCCGCTTCGCGTGTCTGCTGGGCGAAGTAGTTGCCGCTGTTGCCCTGCGGCTGCAAGATCAGATCCTGGTCCCCCTTGGCCCAGACACGCGCATCGAACCTCGTCGCCGAGAGTGTGTTCTCCCACAACCCTCCGAAGATGGTCAGCTTGTCCGACAAGGTGCCCGTGTAGTTGTGTGTGCTCGCGTCGGGGGTGGTCGGCTGGGGATTGAAATAGTTCATGTTGACGTAGCCCAGACGCTGCGGGGCGACATGAATCGTGGCGGTTACCAGGTTCCGGTCCGAGGCGATCCAGTCGAGCTGGCTGAACGAATTGATCCCTTCCGTCTTCTTCTGGTTGTTCGGGAAGGGCAGGGTATAGATCGCGATCTTGCGGACCTCGTATTCGAAGCCCTCAGAGAAATACAACCTGCGGGCGACCAGCGGCCCCTCGAAATTCAACCGCGGCGTGGCCGTCCTTAGCCCTCGCAGATGCCAACTGCGGATGATGAACTCGGGGAACGGGTCGTTCAGCTCCCACTTCCATTTGTCGCCGCCGCGCCGGGTGTCCACGGAGACGAGACCAGCGGTGAAGCGCCCATACTCGGCAAGGTAGGAGGTCTGATAGAAATTAAGACTCTCGACGCTGTCGATGGGTACGGTGAGGCCGAATTCGCCGGTGGCGGGATCGGTAACGTCGGCTGAATTCACGATCAGCGCGCTACGGTTTTCGCCGCGGCCCGAGAGCTGCAAGCCTCCTCCGGGGGAACGGGCCACCCCCGGAATCAAGGGCAGCGCGTCGGACACGGTCGCGGGCCGGCTGGGCAGTTCTTTGGCTTGCTCTGCCGTCAAGCTGGCAGGACTCTGAGCGCCTTCCTCAACAGGCGAGACCGTGTCGTGAACTTCCATGCTCACCCCGGCCGCCGCACCCGTAACCAGCGTGAGTGCAATGGAAGACACGCCGGTGCCCTCCAGGCGGAAATCCGACCTGACGGCGGGATCGAAGCCCGCCATGGTTGCCGTAATGGAGTAGAGCCCAGGGTTCAGAGCCGGAAATACGGCGTGCCCCGTCTGCCCAGTTGTCGCGTTGGCGAGTACATCGGCTCCTCGCTTGAGCTGTACCTGCGCTCCCGGCACAGGCAGGTGCGACGAATCAAAGACGGTTACGTCGATGCTCGCTGGCCGGACTGGATCGTGGCTCCCGGCAGCCTGGAAGTCGACTGATGGCGTCACTCCGCAAACCGCAGGTGCAAGAAGCAACAGCAGGAAGAGCAAAGCCGGGGGGAGAATCAAGCGGAATCGCATGTGTGGGACTTCATCTGGCCGCACCGGTTGAACACCCGCTCCAGCAGTTCATCCGGGCACGGTTCCGGGAGCAACTCGCAACCCCCGTGGGCGAACACGTCCATCCAGAGTTGCAAGGTACTTTGGCTGCTGCAAACGGCGCGCGCCGCCTCCGGCCGGAGGGTAGCGGCAGACTGGAACACCTCGCGCCAAGTGCCGTCCGGCAAGGCATCCTGAGTCAGTACGATGCCAGGGACGTGGGCCTGCAATGAGGCCGCGGCTTCGGAGCATAACCCGGCGGCGATGCCGCTCCAGCCGCGCTCAGCGCATTGCCGGAGCAGGATGCCGGCGGCTGGCTGTGAGGCGACGATTAGAATCGAATTCTCTGCCAATCCATCCTTAAAGGACGTCATCGGTGCATGCCTTTGGCCGTCGCGCCCGGTGTTCCAGAAAGAACATCCAAGCGAGCGGCAAGCCATGTTAATGCAAATGGAGGGCCATACTCCTCGAGGCCGGTTCCGCAAGCGACCCGGGTCTGCCATACCGGGAAGCTCGAGGAGATCCCGGCTGCATCCGCTTGCCATATCCGGCGCGAGTTTCGTCTCATAAGGGCCTGGAGAGAGGCAGGTATAGTTGGGTTGCCGGAGACAAAACGGCAAGGACTTGCGCTTTCTCATTTTTCAAGTTATTGATTCTAAACGTTAAATAATCGGAAAATGGCAACACCATTGCCGTTTTACCCGAGTGGCGGATGAAAGCCGGATGACGCCCGTTCGAGCGCGCCCCTGGGAACGCCGATCTCCAGATTGGCTCCGACCGGCTCACACTTCGGCCGCGGGCAACTGCCGATGAGCTTCCGGGCGCGCAAATGTGCAGTTGCCTTACCGCTCACGAGCGCCTTTCCGAGCCGATCTGGAGATCGGCGCTCCCAGGGGCCACGACCGTCAGGAGCGGTTGTATCGACCGGGTCATTTCGTGACGGGCATTTAGCTTGAAACAGGCGCTTCCAACCTATCGGGCGAATGGGGCGCGCGCGGCTTTCGTGGTGCGCCTGGGCGGCGCCGCGGCCTGCTCTTCGCCCAGACTTTCCGCGAGAGCCCCTAGTCCCGCTCCCTCCGACTTGCGGGCCGCTTGCTGGAATTGGAGCCGGGCTCGATGGAGTCTCGTCTTGGCGGCTCCATAGGAGATCCTCAACTCCCGGGACATCTGCTCGATGCTCTGGGAATCGAGCGCCCACAGGCACAGCGCGCGGCGGTACTTATCCGCCAGCTTCCCCATCAAAGAGCCGAGGGTCGCTCGCTGTTCACTGAGGATGGCGGAGTCTTCGGGTGTCTGCTCCCGCGCGGCTAGCAGAAGAGTGCCGTCGTCGTCAAACCCGCCATCCGCGAGATCGAGAGCCGATCTGCCCTGACATCGGCGAATCTGAAGGCTGCGGTTGTAGGCAATCCGATGGATCCAGGTCCGGAAGGAGCTTTCCGCGCGGAATCGGCCAATGTGAGTGTAGATGGAGAGCCAGACATCCTGGACCACATCCTCCGCGTCTTCGGGACGGGATACGATTCGCAGCGCGAGGCGGTACGTCCCCTCGCGATGGCGCATCGCAAGCCGCTCGAATGCACTCGAATCGCCGCCTTGGGCGAGTGCGACGAGGTGTTCATCCGCGGGTTCGTCCACCTCTACTGTTTGGGTGGCTTTGAAAGTCGACAGCATGTGCCACTTTCACTGCAAGGCGAATGCCGAACTAAGCGGAGGTGGGACGGAGGGAGCGGCTGTGCAGTCCAAAAATAGCGAGAAAAAGGCCGAATTAGCTGTATTGGCGACCGATTTTCAGCTTTTTCATGCGGGATTGGAGCGTGGTCCGTCTCATACCAAGCCGGGCCGCCGCCCCGCCAGGTCCTCCAACTATCCCGTTGGAGTCCTGCAGCGCGTGCAGAATTCGCTCGCGTTCGTGGTCCTGGAAGCGGCTGTCCAACGCTGTTGCCGGAGCGGGCGCGAGGGTTTCTCCCATTTCCGGCATGGCGATGCGGAGCGCCGGGCCGGAGGAGAGGATCACGGAGCGCTCCAAGACGTTCTGAAGTTCCCGGATATTGCCCGGCCAGTTGTAGTGGACGAGAGCCTCCATCACCGGCGTCGGGATCGAGTTGATTGTGCGGTTCATGCGTTGCGCGTACTTGTGCACAAAGTAGCGGACCAGCAGCGGAATGTCCTCTCTGCGTTCGCGCAAAGGCGGCATGTGGACGGGAAAGACGTGCAGCCGGTAGTATAGGTCGCCGCGGAACTGGTTTTCCTCCATCATCCGCTTCAGGTCGCGGTTCGTCGCCGCCACGAACCGCACGTCGACCTTGATCGTGCGGTTCCCGCCGAGGCGTTCGAATTCCTGCTCCTGGATGGCGCGCAATAGCTTGGACTGCAGTTCGAGCGGAATTTCGCCGATCTCGTCCAGGAACAGAGTGCCGCGATCGGCGAGTTCGAAGCGCCCGATTTTCTGGCCCACCGCGCTGGTGAAGGCGCCCTTCTCGTGGCCAAACAGTTCACTCTCCAAGAGCCCTGACGGGATGGCCGCGCAGTTAACCTTCACGAAATTGTGTTTGCCCCGATCGCTGAGTTCGTGGATGGCGCGGGCAATCAACTCCTTGCCCGTGCCGGTCTCGCCCAGAATCAGCACCGTGGCGTCAGTCGGCGCGACGATCTGCACACTTTTCAACAGAGCCTGGAAGGCCGGGCTGTCGCCCACCATGTTGCCCAGATTCTGGTCGAAACGAATCTCATCTTCGAGATAGAGCTTCTCGTTGGACAGCTTGTCCTTCAACTCGTCCAGTTCCCGGAACACCACGGAGTTTTCCACGGCGACGGCGATCTGGCGGGCGACCTGGACGCCGAGTTCGATTTCCTCCTCCGTGAAAGTAGGGCCTCCGATCCGGCCCAGTTCCAGCGTGCCGGCGATGCCGTTCGGGGTCGGAAGAGGGATGGAACAATGGACCGTAAACCCTTGCTGCACCATGTTTTCATAGAATGCTGAAGGGAATCTCTCAAGGTCCGGGGCATTGACAACCACCGGCTTCCCAGTGGCCAGCGCTTCGCACAACGGCATGCCTTCCGGACGGCCCGACTTCCTTTCCACCGGTACCCCCATCCCAGTGGGAAAGTGGAGCGCGTAGAGTTCCACCTCACCGCTGGTCCGATTGAGCAATGTGATTCCGGCGCTATCGTGCGCGATCACCTTGCTTAACTCCCCGGATATTGCCGGGAAGAGTTCCGCGGGCGAGAGCTTCGATACCAGCGCGTTGGTGATCTCGAACAGGGCTCGCAGGCGGTCCCGCTCGTGGACCAACTGCTGCCGCGTCAGGTACGACTCTACCGATACCGCAAACTCCGAAGCGACCCGCTGCATGAACTCCAGCTCCGGCGCGCTGATCGAGTACTCCGTGTTGCTGCCAAAGCCGAGCACACCGAGATGGCGGTTGCCCGTGGTGAGCGGAACCAGCGTCAGAGAGACCACGCCCTTCGCACAAAGCACCTCAACGAATTTCGGCCAACGGGTCTCACGCTCCAGATTCGGGATCACGAGCGGCTGCTGGCTGGAAAGAACCCATCCGGCGGGCGTCCGCTCCAGCGGCATAGTCAGGTCAACCTCGCGACTCGCCGTCCGGCCTTCGCCGACGCCGTGCACATGCATGATGTTGGCTTCGGGGTCGTGCAGCATGAGGGCAAACCGCTCAAAATCGATAACTCGCCTCAACGCCTGAGCCAAGCCGTCGCACAGGCTCTCCAGGTCGCTATGGTTGGCAATCGACTGAGAAAGTTCAAAGAGCGCCTGATAGATCTCCGTTTGCGAGTGCTGCACGTCAATCAGCATAGCAATGCGACGCCTGGAAAGCCGAGATTCCGGCAATTGCCGTCGGCATGTGCCGAACTTCTCGGCACGATGTCCTCTTTAGCAGGGAGCACGGGGAGCCCATGGGCACCGCCCTCAGCTTCTTCGCGAGTCTGGGATGGGGAGCGAAGGCGCCGGCAATTGCCGTTCAGAGCGCTGGCCCCGGCGAAAGAGTCCATTCGATTGGGGCCCATGCACGAAACCGGCCATCCGCGGTGGCAACGGCTTCTCTCGCGCCTCCCGCCGCCGGCCTTCATCCGCGTCCGTTGTCTAACCGCTCGCAACGCGGCTGGTCATTCATCCGTCGTTCCAATTGTGTGCCCGCCCCGCGGCGGCGCTGCCGTGAGTGGAAGCCATCGTGCTTCAACACAGGACAGCCCGGGCTCGGGCGGAGGGCGCATTCCGGCGCGCAGCCGCGCCACAGAGGATCATGGACTACTATCAGCACGACGGAGCAACCACTTTCCGCTTTCAACTCGCGGGCGAACTGGCGGGCCCCTGGGTAACGGATCTGGAACACGCCTGGCAAACCGCGACGTCGATCATGCGCAACAAGCAACTGGTGCTCGACGTTTCAGACCTCACGGGCGCCGATGCGCCGGGGGTGCGATTGCTCCAGCGGATGCTCGGATCGGGCGCCCGGCTGGTCTCCGCCGAGCCGCCGGCCTCGCCGGACCTGCTCCATTCGCTAGGAGTTCCCGTAGCCTTTACGCCGCGACGCCAACCTTCGCGGGGCGGGTGGGACTGGATTCGCCGGATTTTGGGCCGCTGACAATTCCGCTGGCAGCCCTTGGTAGGAATCGAAAACCGCTCACGTGAGCGGTTTTCGAAAATAACCCATTACGATTCAAACATTTGCAAAACAAAACCGCTCAAATGAGCGGTTTGCATATCCGGCCACGGGCGGCCAGGGGCAGGGAATCGAGCAGTTACGGGTTGGAGGCTGCAACCGGTTCCAAGTCAGATTCCGCGTCGGAAAGGCTGTCTCTCGTTTCATCCCGGCCTGCGCCGTCACTAAACCAGATGGTCATCAGGACATCGCCGACGAAGGAAGCGTGCGCTGTGAGAATCAGCCTGCGGGGCCGCGACTGGTTCTCAGCCAGATTGTAATCGCGCACGAAACGGGGCTGGCTGAGAAACCGGGAAGGCGACTTCACGAAGTCCCCCCATTCCCGCAAGGGCAGCGCCGTAGCCTGGTCCAACCACAACTCCCCGCGGAACAGGCCGGCGCGCTTGCGCTTCGGAATCACGCGGAAGACCTGGGCAACGCGGCCGTTGTAGTCCGTTTGACCGGTTGGCTGAAAGCGATAATTGCCACTTGCGATGGCGAATTCCGCACGATCGGATCGCCTCTCGATGTCGGCGGCCAGGTAGCGGGCAATGACGTCCTTGCCGATGAGCTTGTCTCCGCTGAAGCGCAGACCGGTATAAAGTGTCTGGCCAGCCCGCGTGATCACCTTCAATCCGCGCATCGTGCCGTGCTTCTGGAGGCGTGGTAAGGAGGCTTCAATCTCGACTTCCACCGACCCCTCCCGCTCCACGGAGGGATGGACCGCGTTGGCTTGTAAGTAACGCTCCAGGACGCTCTGGGGGCACGGGGACTGGCCCAGCGCAAGGCTGGCCGCGAACGCCGTAAGGAGTGCGAGTCGCATAGCAAAAACGGAACAGGCACGGCGGCGCGGCCTTGGAAACCTCGCAGTGGACTGGGCGCAGCACCTTGGTGTAGACAACGTCTTCAATGCACGTCGGCTTCCAACCTGCTCCCGAGGCGCAGCGGCGATTCCGGCGCGGAAAAACCAGCAGATACCTGCTACGGTGACGATGAGGATAAACATGGGACGCATTCTCATCGCCGTTTTTCTCGCCGGCGGCCTGTTTGCCCAGCAGAATGGCAAACTCCAACTCCACTTCATGGATGTCGGCCAAGGCGACGGCGCGGTGTTGATCTCGCCGCAGGGGCAGGTGGTTCTGTTCGATGCGGGCGAAGATTTGAAGGTGAAGAGCTGCGATAAGCCCCTGGCGTATCTGCGCCAGTTAGGGATCAACAAGATCGATTACCTGATCATCAGCCATTATCACTTCGACCACATCGGCTGCGTACCCGACGTGCTCGCTCGATTCCCGCTGACCGGGGCGGCGTACGACCGCGGCGCCAGCTACCCGGGCGACACATATGAAAAGTACACCGAGGCCGTGCAGGGACACCGGCAGACCGCCGAGGCAGGACAGACGATCCGGCTCGATGCAGGCACCCGCGGCGAGGTCGATTTGAGTGTGATCGCGGTGAACGGCGCGGGTATCGCGACCACCAACGAGAACGACCTGAGTGTTTCGATCCTGCTGGCGTTCGGTTCGTTCCGGGCCGAAATCGGAGGCGATCTAAGCGGCGCCAATACTGGAACGTACAAAGACATCGAGACCACCGTGGCGCCTTTGGTGGGGCGTCTTGACGTCTACAAGGTTCACCACCATTGCAGTTCCTATAGCTCTAATGAAACGTGGCTTGAGACCACCCGGCCTGCGGTGGGTATCATCTCCACGGGAGACGGAAACGGATACGGCCATCCGGCGCCGGATTGCGTGGCCCGGTTGCACGCCGCCAATGTCGCGGCCTACTGGACCGAGACAGGAGCCGGAGCAACGCCGCAACCCGGTTTGGACACGGTCGGAGGCAGCGTTGTCATAGAGGTAGCGCCGGGCGCATCCACATTCACAATGCACACGGGCGCTAACAACCCGGTCACGTATCAGATCGCTGGAGCGAGCGGCGGCGGAGTGACGCCCGCGCCGGTCATCGTTGTGCCTCCTCCCGTCGTGACCGGCGGTCCCAGGTACGCCTGGAGCAAGCGGTCGACGGTTTACCATTACGCAGATTGCGCGATGGTCGCGCGCATCGGCGCCGACAATCTCGTGCAGGGCGACACCCCGCCAGACGCCAAGCGCCTGCACGAGAACTGCCCGCAGAAACCGGCGGAACAATGAGCCGCAGGATTCTCGGACAGAGCAATCGCGGAGACCTGCGATGCACAGGCGCACGTGGACAACGGATGTGCAGGAACGCCATAAAAGGGGCCGGCACGCCGGCAATCTCAACACTTGCTGCGCTGCTCCTGGCTCTGGTCTTCGTGGTCTCCTCGCGGGCCGTCGTTAACGCGCGAGCCGGTGGGAAGCCCGGCGTGATTCCGCCGCCTGAACTTGTCGGCCGGTGGGAGGGACAGGGGCGCATTGTGAACAACTGGACTTCTGTCCAAAGCCTGCCGGTGAACCTGGCCATCCTGCCCGATGGGACCGTCGCCGGTCAGATCGGCCTGGCCAGCATCGCGGGCGGCAGCTTCGAGGAATACTCGAAGAAGAAGCCCCCCTACGTCCTCACCGTGAATCTCGCCGGGGCTTTGCTGGAGGACGGCGTCATGCGGAGGAGCTTCCGCCTCAGCCTCCGGCCCGAAGGGGAACGGCTCACTGGGTTTGGCGCGAGCGATGGATGGAAGATGTTTCCAGGCGCGAGCCGCGAGTCCATGCGGCGCTCCATGCGGCTGCAAGTGATCTCCGTCAGCCTGACGAAGGGCGCCACACTGGCGCCATGATCGCGAAATCCGAAGCGGAGCCGCGACCGTAAGGAAGTGGTGGTATCACGCGTCAACCGCTCCTGAGGGACATGCGCCATGTTCCTCGTTCCCCCGGACCCACCATGCCGCGCGAACAAACGGTCTGCCCGGCGGAGCCGTTCAAGAGAAAAACATCCGTATTCCGGTTGTAGAATCAGTATGGTCTTCGCCCCGCCCAAAGAGCGTCGCGTCGGCCACACGGAGACCCATGCTGCAGACTTCCAACGAAGAACTCTACTCCGAGCGACTCATGCGTTACGTCACGGCCATGCAAAACGGCATGCCCGACCGGGTACCGCTGCGCCCCTTCGCTGCGGAGATCACCGCGCGCCACGCCGGCTTCACGTGCCAGGAAGTCACCCACGATTACCGCAAGGCCTTCGAGGCGATCATCCGCTGCTGCCACGACTACGATTGGGATGCCACCGTCCCGAATATGGTCTACGTCTGGACCGGGTTGACCCAGGCGGCGGGCCTGAAATACTACGGCGTCCCGGGCATCGACGTCCCGGCCGACGTCTGTTTTCAATACCGCGAACCGGCCGACCAGACGGCGTTCATGAAGCGCGAGGAGTACGACGATCTGATCGCCGATCCGGTGCGGTTCCTGTACGAAACGTGGCTGCCGCGCGTCTCTTCCGATTTCTGCGAACGCGGGCAAGCCGTGACGTTCCGCAATAACCTCGCTTTCGTAAAGAGCAGCATGGCGATGATGGAGTACTTCACCGCCTTCGGTCCCCAGGTGGAGCGGATGCGGCGCGAGTGCGGGACGGTCTCGGCGATCTGCGGCATGTTGAAAGCGCCGCTCGACATCCTGGGAGACAAGTTCCGCGGCTACGTCGGCCTGGCCTTCGACCTGATGGAGATTCCGGACAAGGTCCAGCAGGCTTGCGAGGCTTTGATGCCGCACCTGGCCTACCTGGCGCTCACCGGCGCCGACCCGCAACGCGAGGTGCCCATTCCGATCTGGATGCATCGCGGATGCACGCCCTTCATTTCGAAGCAGCACTTCAAAAGCATTTACTGGCCCACGCTGAAGCCCATCGTCGAGGCGCTCTGGGCGCAGGGCAACCAGACGCTGTTCTACGCCGAGGGCAAATGGGACGCGCATCTCGAAGACTTCGCCACGCTGCCCGAGCACAGCATCGTCTACCATCTCGACCGCACCACGCCCGAACGCGCGCACGAGATTCTCGGCAAGCGATTCTGCCTGAGCGGCGGTGTGCCGAACGTGAAGCTGGCCTTCGCGAAGCCGGAGGAGGTAAGGGCCATCTGCCGCAAGCTCATTGAGACCATCGGCGCAGAGGGCGGCTATGTGATGGACGCGAGCGCGATCATGCAGAACGATGCGACGCTCGAAAACCTGAAGGCGATGACCGACGCCACGCGCGAGTATGGCGTGTACCGCTCAGCGTCGTCTCCAACGCCCGCTATCCCGGCGGCGCCCACGGCGACCGCCGGCCTGCCCGACTGGATCACGCAAGCCGTTCCGCGCCCGGGCGTCTGTTGCCCCTGGGCCGAGAAGGTCCGCGAACTGCCGCCCATCCAGGGTGACGCGGGATTGGCTAAGAAGGTTTGGGACGACATCGAAGGCCTGGGGTACCTCTACATCTGGCACCTGTTGTTGAGCTTCTGAGCGTGCGGCTAACCTGATGGATGTGACGCGCACACAGTGGATCGCGGCGTTCCTGAAGAGCCAGAGCACGCTCGCCCTCGCGACAACTGCCGGGGATGGCGCTCCTCAAGTCGCGCCGCTTTTCTACCTCGCCGATGACGAGTTGCGCCTGTACTGGCTCTCTTCGGCCTCCTCACAACACAGCCGGAACCTCAAACGAAGCCCCGAGGCGGCGGTCTGCGTTTACTCTCCGACCGAGCGGTGGAAGGAGATTCGTGGCGTGCAGATGCGCGGCGCCGTCGCGGTCGTCACCGCCCGCTCCCAACGTCGCGAGATCGTGGAAGCCTACTGTGCCCGATTTCATCTGGAGCCGCTCTTCCAGACCGCCATCGCGCGCAGCCGTCTGTATTGCTTTCAGCCTGAGTGGGCACGCTACCTGGATAATTCGAAGCGTTTCGGTTACAAGTTCGAGCTGACTATCAAAGCTTCCTTGGCTTGAGGTCGTGATCGCAGGCTTAATCTGGGATAGGGACGGGCCTCTCGGCACAGAGCTGCGAACGAAAGAGAGCGCCCGTAAGCCGCGCAATTCTGAACTGCCTGTCAGGTGCGCTGGGCACGAATTCGCGAGTAATTTCCAAAGGAGGCCGCATGAAGGTCATCGCCGATGTCTGCGTGATCCCGATGGGGATCGGGCTCTCGGTTTCGAAAGAGGTCAGCGTGTGCGAGCGCATCTTCGCCGAGGCGGGTCTTAAGACCAAACTCCACGCTTACGGGACCAACCTCGAAGGCGAGTGGGACGACGTCTTCGCCGCCATCAAGCGCTGCCACGAGACTCTGCACTCGATGGGCGTTGCACGCATCTCTAGCAGCATGCGCTTCGGGACGCGGACCGATCGTGAGCAGACGATGGAGGACAAGATCCGAAGCGTAGAGGCCAAACTCGCCTGAGAGTGGCGGGTGCTCACCTCGCATTCCTACACCCTCTGTTGTGGTGGGGCGGTCCTCCAGGACCGCGCGGGCTCTCCAGAGCCCGCTCAAGTTAGTTGTGGGGCCTGGAGGCCCCACGCGGCTCTGGAGAGCCGCCCCACAAATGATGGCGGGCCATTCGTTGCCGAGTCATTCGGGGTGGCCGGGGCCGCTCTGGCGGAATGGCAACTGCCGCTCGTAAAGCTGGATGCGTGCCCTGATCTCGTCCGCTCGTGTGGATCGCGCTGCGACCAGCGCCCGGCTCGCTGTCAATACTGCGTCGGCGAAGCGCCCGCACTCGGCGTAAGCGGCGGCGAGTGTGTCCAGAGCGGTCGCCTCCTCTTCCGAGATTGGCGTCGCCGCAACTGCGCTTCTCACAGCGCCGTGGCCGCGCGCGAGTTCCAGCGCCCGGACCGCGAGCGAGACGGCCTCTGGGCCGTTTCTCAGTGCGGCGTCGGAGCTCGTTGCTAGCGCCCAGGCCGCCTCTCGCAACGCTTGAGAATCATTCGGATGCGACTCGAGACCAGCGCGCCAGTGCTCCAGCGCTTCCGCGCTATCCCCTTGGGCGGACAGGGCGTGAGCCAGACTGAGATGCGCGTCCGCATAGTTCGGCTGCAGCGCCAGCGCCTTGCGCCACGACGCGATGGCCGCGTCCGCCTGCCCCAGTTTCTCCAACGTCCTGCCCTGCTGGTAGAGCGCCGGAGGGTAGCGGTTATCGAGCGCGAGCGCCCGCTCGAATTCGGCCCTGGCGTCCTCCGGTCTCTGTTGTGCGTCGAGCGCCTCTCCCAAATGGCAGTGCGCCGCCGCGCTCGCGGGCTCGATCTGCACGGCCCTCCGGAACTGCTCCAGGGCTTCGCCGCTCCGCCCCGCCTGCAGCAGCAACACGCCAAGCTCGCTGTGCGGCCCGGCTTGTCCGGGCGCGGCCTCCACCGCACTCCTCAATCGCAATTCGCGCGCCTTCCCGATCTGTTCCGCCGCCTCCTCGCGACGCCCGGCGAGCAGCAGGGCCATGCCGAAGTTATCGCGCGCCAGCGGGTCTCCGGGATTCTCCTCGATCGTTCGCCGCCACTCCGCGGCCGACTCCTCCAGCCGCCCGTGCTTCTGCAGGTACAGCGCGCGATTGAAGCTCTTGTAGTAATCGAGGGCCGGTCCTCCGAGCTGACGCAACGCGTCCGGGGCGACATTCACGAACTCCGGCAGGTTCACCGCGCGGTTCGCCGCCGTGGCGTCATCGATCAGGATCGCCGGGCTGTCGTTGCCGTCTTCGTCGATGTGCGTCAGATACATCTGCGTGTACGGCGAGCGGCTCTTCGAGGAGAACACCAGCCACCGGCCGTTGGGCGAGAAGCTGTGCCAGGAATTCATCAGTGGCGTGTTGCAGCGCATGCGGCGGGCCGGGCCTCCCGCTGCCGGGACGATGTAGAGCTGGCTGTCGGGACGCATCAGTTGCCCGTTGCGGCATTGGACATAGACCACCCATTTGCCGTCGGGCGAGACCTTGGGGAAGGTGTTGCTCATCCCATTGCCGGAGGCACCGGCGAGCGGTTCCGGCGTCCCGCCGTTGCCGTGATTGAAGGGGATGAGGTAGAGGTCGTAACGAATCTGCCGCTCGTTGGGATCGTTCGCAACGAGCGCGGCCGGCGCTCCCTCCGGATTCGGCTCCTGCGCCGCGGCGCGCGCGAAGACCAGGTACTGCTCGTCGGGGCTCCATACGGCCGTCATCTGCACGAAGCGCGGATCGTCGGCGCCGGGGAGCGGCTGCAGCTTTCCACTCGCCCGGCTGTACCAGGCCAGGATTCCGCGCGTCGGGTAGAAGACTTGCAGGAAGAGGTAGTCGCGGTAGTTGGTCACATAATAGTTGCTGCGCGGAGCGCTGGCCTGCGGGCCGTCGAGTTCCGCCGGGTTGATCGTCGTCGCGACGAATTGCCCGTCGGGCGAGACCTGGGACATGAACCCGGCGCGGATGTTGCCCTGCAACCGGCCTGCCTCGGAGCGCCATTGGATCACGTCCTCCCGCGCCACGGAAATCTCAGGCTTTAGCGCGGTCAGGAAGTACTGCCCCTTGTTGTTTTTGAGCCCGTCCAGGTCCATGCCCATGGTCTTGCCATCGGCGGAAAACGAGTGGCAGTTGGCGCAGACCGGCATGTCGGTGAGCAGCAGCCGGCTCGTTCGCTCGCCGACGGAGCGCAGCCGCCAGCCCACCAGCGGAAGGGCTTGCGGCGCCAGCGGCTTGATCTGGCCCTTCTCCGTTTCTGTCGGCATCAGGGGCACGTCGCGGTAGAAGATGGGCGCGCCTACCGGGTCCGTGGACGTGCGGATGGTCACCTGCCCGCGCGAGACGGGGCCTGCGGTTCCGGCGTTGGCAGGGTAGCCGGTAATCATCACAATCGCTGCGCCTGCAACCGAGTGTTTCTTGATCGATCCCCAGAGGAGAGCGCTGGGTGTCCATGTATGAGAAGCCGCTTGGGCGGGTGTCAGACGCGGCAGTTCGTTCGACTTTGAGATGCAGTCTGGGTCGATCTGGCCGATCCGCATTCGCTCGCCACGCGACGTCAGGTGAATGGGCGCGAAACCGTCCGCGAAAACGACATCGATCTTCCAGAGGCCAGCCGCCGGGACCGCATCGCGCCATAAGAAAGTGGGCGCAGTGATCTCGGGCGGGAAGATCGATTGGTTCTCTGGGTAGTCGATCGAGATGACTGGGACAGGCGCCTCAGTCCTGGCGGCCGCTCCACCGGGATGCGCCACGAGCACGAACAGGATCGCGGCGCAGGCGATCCAGCGCCCGGCTTTCACCCTTCCCGTCCATCCAACTCGATCATGCATCCTTTTCTATTTTCGCGGGTTGAGCCGCCAAAAGTTCAGCTATAGGCCGCCGGAAGGCCCAAAGAAGGGTATCGCGGGATTTGGCGTTATACTGCAGACATGAAATTCCGTGCCGTATTGGAGTATGACCCGGAAGCCGAGAGCTACTCCGCCGTCTGTCCAGAGCTGCCAGGATGCACTTCGGCCGGCGAGACGGTGGAGGAAGCGAAGCGCGGTATTGAGGAAGCGATTCGACTCTACCTCTCTCCCGCCGAGATCGAATTGTCACCGACCGCAAGGCTGCTCGAGGTAATGGTTGGGTAGCCTGGGGACGCCTCGCTTGACGGCCGACCAGGTGATCTTGATTCTCCGCCATCATGGTTTCGCGCTCGCCGGTTCCGCTGGCAGCCATCAGAAGTGGCGCAACGTTCTCACCACAAAGCAAGTGATCGTGCCATATCACCGGGGCCGAGTCCTGCCCCTGGGAACAATGAGAGCAATCATCGAGGGTAGCGGAATAGACCCAGCGAAATGGACCGAGTAGCGAAGTCGCACTGCATTTAAGGCACAGGCGCTCCCCGCCGCCGAAGCCTTAAGAAGAAAACCGAACGTTTTTGAAAACCGTGCGTCTCATACGTCTATGCGCGCAACCTTGTTGTCTCTCGTCATCTGTGGCGCCGGGTTTGCTCAGGCCCCGAAGCTGACCCTTCCGCCCAGCGGTAACAACCAGAAAGCCTCCGTCACCCAACACATCGGACCCGTCGAGGTCACCATCAATTACTCCAGTCCGGCCGTCCATAGCCCATCCGGAGAGGACCGGCGCGGCAAGATCTGGGGCAAACTCGTGGCCTACGGTCTGGTCAATCCCGTCTTCGGCAACAACAAGCCCGATCCGTGGCGCGCCGGAGCCAATGAGAATACGGTCTTCACGGTTTCAAACGACGTGGAGATCGAAGGCAAGCCCTTAAGCGCCGGGCGCTATGGCCTGCACATGATCGCGGGGCCGGAGGAGTGGACCGTGATCTTCAATAAGAACTCTTCCGCCTGGGGCAGCTTCTTCTACGAAGATAGCGAGGACGCCTTGCGGGTTACCGTTAAGCCGAAGAAGCACGACTACCGCGAATGGCTCACGTACGAATTTACGACGCGCCGCCCGGACGAAGCGACCGCTGAGATGCAGTGGGAGGATCTGGCCGTTGCCTGGAACATCAAAGTCAAAGACATCAACCAGACCTACCTCTCCTCGCTGCGCCGCGAACTCACCGGGATGCCGGGATTCGACTACGAAGCCTACAACCAGGCCGCGCAGTTCTGCCTGACCACGGGAACCGATTTGGAGCAGGGGCTCAAGTGGGCGGAGGCGGCCGTCAGCATGCCTTTCATCGGGAAAGCCGAGTTTGGCACGCTGACCACCAAGGCTCAGATTCTTGCAAAGTTGGGCCGGGACGCCGAGGCCAAGGCGGCGATGGAAACCGCGCTCCACTTGCCAGGAACCACGCCGCTCGAGATTCACCAGTACGGCCGCCAATTGCTCGCCGCGAAGAAGAACGCGGAGGCGCTGGCCGTCTTCCAGATGAACGCCGAGCGCAACGGCGACGCCTGGCCGGTGCATGTCGGATTGGCGCGCGGCTACGCCGCCGCCGGCGATACGCAGAAGGCTTTGGAACACGCCAGGAAGGCGCTCGCCCAGGCTCCGGATCCCTTGAACAAGAAGAGTCTCGAGGAGATGGTCCAGACGCTCTCCGTGGGAAAATCGCTCAGCCAGTAAGCCGGTAGTAAGGTTCGGCGGAACCGGAGCAGTGGCAGAATGCTGGAGCGCAGGCTCTTCGGCGCCGTACAGCGCTATTGGCTGGCGCAGGAGCGCCCGCACGATCGCGGGCGCCGCTCCATTTTCGAGTCTATGTGCGGGTGAAACGGAATCTCCGCTCCCAGTTTTCAATCCTATGCCCGTTTAGAATCAGCCACTTGAAATGGAAAAATGGAAACTGAGTTGCTGCTTAGTTCTTCGCGTCGCCAATCAGCATGCTTCGCGCCAAGCCGGCTATCGAGTTCCGCTGCGCGCTGAGTGCAGGACTCCGGGTACGCGCGGCCCCGGCGGCTTAACTAGATTCCCGGTGTGAGTAACCGCCCAGACCAGCAGGCAAAGAGCGCCCGCAAAGGTGGAAAAGAACAACACGAGAATACGCTTGCCCACGCGGTCCCGCCACGAATCAAGCGAGTCGATTTCAGTGATCAGGCGCCGGATCGCGCCCTCCTCCCGGTCCGCAGCCGTTTTTGAACCCAGCACCATCCAATCCTCCTGGCGCCCCGTTGCTCCTGATGATGCTCCGAGGTTGGGCGTGGAGGCAAGAATGAAATAGAACATCATCAGAATTGGGCGTGTCGCAGTCGCTGGCGTGGTCCGCCCTCAGATCCGCGAGAGCGGCCAATCGTACGATGAGCTTGTCTAAAAAATAAAGCTCAACCCGCCGCGCAGGGAGCGCGGGAAGGGAACCAGCAGCATCGACTGCCCATCGCTCGACGGCACCGGCAGATAGCCTTGAGCTAACAGGTTGCGCACCTCGGCCGTCACTTCAAACCGGCCGCCCAGCCCGTTGATGATAGGCAGCGGCTGCCGGACCTGGAAGTTGAAGCCAAGGCCGGCCTGCATGTCTTGCGTCAGGAACGCGTGCGTCGGGATCAGCCGGCCGCCGGGCGTCCAGATGTACGCCATGGAAAAATACGTGCCTGCGCTGGGTAGCGTGCCGGCAACCCGCGCCGATGCCCACTTGGCTTGCCCGACGCGCATCCGGTCCCGCAGTGATGAGGCATCGCTGACTAATGCCCCGGTATTGTCCGGCCGCAACGCTCCCCCCGAGCCAAATAACGCCGAGGCGCTCCACTGCGCGCCGAGCGGACGCGAGGCCGAGACCAGATAACCCGACGACGTGAAGTTTCCAAAATTGAAGATAGAGGAACTCGATGCCATATCCGGCAGGAGATCCTTCGTGTTCAGCACCGACGTGTCGCCAGCCAGAACAAACGCCTGGTTATAAGTCCGCTCCTGGTAAACCGATCCGTGCAACGTCGTGTTGCCGAGGCTCAAGTGGTAGCCCGCCTCGTAACTTGTAGCGTGCTGCAAGCGCGCCTTCCCGCTCAGCAAAGATACTCTGGGGAAAAGGTTCAAGCCTGCCAGACTTTCGGCCTGCGATGGCGCTGGGGCGGGGGAGGAGAAATCGGCGCCCGGCGCGCCCGCACTGAACGCCATTTCCGCTCCACTCTTGTGGGGCAGGTCGTACTCCAGTTTCGCGAACGGGCTGAGGACGTTCAGGTGATCGACGAATGCGACGGCCTCCATCAGCATTCCGTAGTTGAGCCGCATTCTGTCGCCGATTTCCTGGTGGTCCTGCAGCTTGATCGAATAGCTTCTCAATGCAGGTAACTCTTGGACTGCGCCCGGGCCCGTGAGCAGCGCCTGTCCTGCGCGCTGGCCAAAGGCGAGTTGCCGGACCGTGAATTCCACGTCCGGAGTCAACGATGCGCCGCCCAGACCGGTGTATCGGGTGCGGAAAGCCGTCGCCGGGTTGCCTGAAGCCGCCGCGTATCCGACATTGCCGCTGAACTGCAACTCGCGCGTTCCGAAGACGCTGGTGGCGAGCGCGAAAGCTGTTCCCAGGTCGCTAGAGCTTCCCATCAAGTCAGAAGAAGCTTCGCCGCCGGAAACCTGAACCACTCCGCGGGTCTTGCGCCATCCGTCCGGCACCGGATCGCCATGAGCGCTCAAGGGATCCAATTCCGGTGAAAGGCGCAGGACGGGCCGCAAACCCGGGTTGCTCCGCAGCACCCACTTCCATTCGTCGGTGACGAGGCCGCCAGGCGCGGGCAGTGTGGACACAAGTTCGATCGTCGAGAAGAAGCTTGCCAGTTGGACGCTGAGCAGGCTCTCCATCCCGGCGCGAACTGGAACATTCTGGCGATTGGCTGGCAGGAAAGAAGAAGACGACACTCGGACCGTGTAGCTGTCGGGAGTCAGCGAGTCAAAACGGAATCGTCCATCGACAGCCGTCTGCGTGCGGGCCACCAGGTGTTCATTTTGGGTCTGAAGCAGGACGATCGCGCCGGGTTGAGGCATGCCAACGGAGTTGCGCACACGCCCCTCGATTGCGCCGAGCAGCCGAATCCCGCCGCCCTGCGCACTCGTGGCGCTGCCCAACAGGACGCCCATCAACGCAATGCCGGCAATGCGGAGCATGCATCTCCTGCGAGGCCGCATCCAAATGCGGCCCTCACCCGTTTCCTAAATGCCTTCAGCAGTTATAGAAAACTCCGCCGACTGGGTCAAGGTCTGGTTCTTCACCTTGTCATTGACCTTCAACCGGATTACATATCTGCCCGGGTCCAGGGTCTGGAGCGGGAGCAGTTTTTCGATCGTCATCTGCGACGCCGAACCTTCCAGATTCGACAGATCTTCCGTGAAATCAAGCACCTTCGAGTTGTCGCCCGCTTTGATGATCTCGTAGGTGACATCGCCCGCCACCTTGTGCGTCGTCTCGTCCGCGCCAAGGTTGTAGAGCTTCATGTAGATGCCCATCTTCTCGCCGCGCTTGAAGGCTTCGCCCACGCGCGGCCGGACTTTCGATGAACCGATAACGAACTGGCCTGTTCCAATCTGGCGGGTCGGTACTTTTTCGAGTACGTCGGACAGTACCAGCGAACTGGCCATCAACTTGTCCTCCTCGAGACGGGGCACGTTCAGCGCCATCTCGTAGTTGTTCATGTTGCCGCCCGTGATGTCTTTGGCCACGATGTTGATGCGGTACATGCCTGGCGCCAGCGGAATCGACTTCTGGTACATCCGCACGCCGCCAATCGCTTCCTGCAGCATCGCGGTCGGTACTTCCATAGTCACGACGTCCTCGAACGTGTTCGCCACGCGTCGCGACATGGTGGTGATGCGCGCGAATATGTTCACCGCCGCCGTGGAGACGTTGTCCTTTTGCTTGAACTGCAGATCCTTGTTCGCGAACTGCAAGGTGATGTTGGTCATCACGGAACTCGAAGTGGCCGGGAAGAAATCGGCGCGCGCCAGCATGGGGAGCACGTTGTAGGTAATCTTCGAAGTGATGGCCGCTTCCAGATCCTTGAACTTGATGGGCGGGGCTTTCTGAAGAGCCACATACCGCTCCAGCCGCTGGAACTCGCCCATGCTTTCCGGCAGAGGCGATGTGCCCGTCCCGAGGTGTGTGCCGTCGGTGCGTGTGAAGCGATCCGTCTTCGAGGACATTCCCATCTGCTCGTTCATCGTCAGACCCGCGCCGGGCACGTACAGCAGCGCGTCCTTCTCGGACGGATCCATCGTCATGTGGTATTCGCCCGACATGGTCGTGTCGACGAACTCGATTTCAACGTTCGTTCCGAGGCCTGAGCCTTCCAGATAGCGGTAGCGCCATGTTTCAAACGGGTAGGTCGACGTTTCGCCGCCACCTTCCTCCATCGGCCGCGAGTAGGATCCGCCCGAGGGGTGGGAGTCGATTTCGTCCGGTGGACCGAAGGTGATATAGATGCGGCCGCGGTCCGTTTTCCAGCCCGGAATACCCGACGCGAAACGCTCGTTCGCGTATGCAATCCGGCGGTAATGCTCTTCTTTGAATTCGTTCTCAACCGTGTCCGGAGTAGGATCGCGCCGCAGCCAGAACTGCTCGATGAACTGCTCGCGTTCCTCGTCCGTGTTCAGATTCTTGAACGTCTTGCGCTCTTCGTCGCTGATGATGTAAACGACGTCCTCGTCCATCCACTTCTTGTACGGCGTCATCAGCTCTTTGCGCAGCTTGTCGGCTTTGCGCTTGGCTTCCTTCGCAGTCATCGGCTTGGCCACCGTGTCGCGCGGCCCGGTGTCCTTTTCTTTCTTGTCCACTTGGCCGACTGCCAAGCCCGCCCCGGTTCCCAGAACCAGGGCGCCGACGGCGGCAATCATGCAAAACTCTTTCCACTGCATACGTTTGAACCCGGTTTCCCCCAGCACTGATGACAGTTCTAGTGTAACCCGAAGTGCAAGGCTACCGGACGTGAGATGTCCCGCGAGCCCCTTCCGTTTCACGCCCCGTCAGTCCAACGCGTGTTCAGACTCCAGATTCGTAAAATGTTCGCCGATCGGCACGAGTGCAACTCCCGCGTCGCCCGAAGCGAAGGGGCTGAAATCGGTCTCGACGTCGTACACGTCAACGCCTTCGGCGTGCTTCAGCCTGTTCACGATCCAGTACGTGAGCGGCGTCATCGCCGCCTCGTAGATCACTTTGAACAAATAGCCCGAGTAAATGAGCTCCCATATGACGCCGGCGCTCTGCAACCCGGCGAACGCCACCACCATGAAGATGATCGAGTCCACGAACTGTCCGCTCATCGTGGAACCGATGGTGCGGGTCCACAGATGTCTGCCCTTCGTGAAGATCTTCATTTTCGCCAGTACAAAGGAGTTCACGAACTCTCCGCACAGGTAGGCGATTAAACTCGCCGCCACCATGCGGGGCACAACTCCGAGCACGATTTCGTAGGAGTGCTGCTCGTGGAACTCCGGCGCGGGCGGCAGCGCAACAATCAGGGCGCACACGATGGCCATCAGGATCGACGCGAAGAAACCCAGCCAGATGGCGCGCCGCGAGCCGGCGTAGCCGTAAACTTCGGTGAATATGTCTCCGAAGATGTAAGTGAACGGGAAGAGCAGGTTCCCGCCGCCAAAGCGGATCGCGATGTCGAGGCCGGCGATTCGCAAACTCCCCAGCGAGATGATCTTGGCGCCCACCAGATTCGAGATCAGCAGGATCACCACGAAGATGACGATGAACATCTCCAGGAATCGGTAGTGGTGGTTGGCGCGCTCAAACCGGCGTAGCGCCCGGGCAGTTGTGCTCATGCTCTTAGTACAGATTCACCTGCCCGGCCGGGCGCTGCAAAAGGATCGGGAATATGGCCAGTGTCCCGCCTGCTCCCGGCTCTTTTGTCTGGCCCGGATGGAGCCGTAGCGCCGCAAGAGATGAAAAAGAACCGGAGGCTATCTCCTGTCATTGCGCGAAGGAGAATCAATCAAACCTAAGGACTCCGGAGCCCTCGCTTCTGGCAGCGCTCAGACCTTGTCCAGGACGGCCTTCTGTTTCAATTCGCCCTGCGGAGTAGAAATCGAGACCTCTTGCGTCATGCTCTTGCCATCATCCGCCAGGGTCCAGCGGGTCACCACCACAATCTCAGTGCCCTGCATCGTGGCTTTTTGCGTGACCACAAGCGTCGCTCCCTCCCACTTCGCGGTTCCCTTGATCTGCTGGCCGTGCAAGTCGTTGGTGAACTCAGTGCCATCGGTGAGGATCTTCACCTCATTACTCACCTCGCCAGCCTGCGTCATGGCCGTCGATTTGACAGTCAGCTCAGGGTCCTTGTGCGTCAGGACGTAATCGATTCTTTCTGGCTTCGGCATTGGACCGAAGTCGCTCTTTTCCACATCCAGTTTCCATGACCCGCTGAAATTCGGCTTGTCGGCCGCCAGGGAGGCCACGGAGCCGAGCAGAAGGCAGGAAAAGACTGCAATAAACAGACGTCTGGCCATGATTCGAACGGTTCCTTCCGGCCCTTTTTCGGGCCTGCCCACAATTTCAGTTCAGCGTAGCACGCGCCGCCGCGCGCCAGCCTTTTCACGGCAGGCCCACCTGCTTACCGCAGCGCGCGGCGTGGATGGAAAACGTGTATTCTCAAAGTCTTGCTGTTGCAAACGATCGCGGCGTGCCATCAGCGTACAACCGGACAAGAGGCATAGCCACGAGCACTCGCGGGCAAGCGACCCACACATGGGCGTTGTCGAATAAGGAGGGAGAATGAATAAGGCGAAGCTGGTCACGCTTCTGGCCGCGGTTTTTTGTTCGGTCTCGGGCGCATCTGCCTCGACCGTTTATACCTACACGGGTAACCCGTTCACGGACCGGACGGGAACGCTCGGCGACTTCTATCAGGAGGTCACGATTTCGTTGACTTTCGCGCAGCCGTTGGGGCCGCTGCACCTGTATTCCCAGACTCCCTCCGGGACTTCCGGCGGAACGCTCCTGGATTGGCAACTGAGCGATGGCCTGTTCGATTTCGGGCCCGCTTTTTTCGGCGGGAGTCTGGATAACTGCGTGCTCTTTACCGACGTATCCGGCAACATTGTTGTGTGGCTGGCTGACGCTCTTGCGATCAGTAGCGATGGGTCGCTGTTCCACGATGTATCAACGCCCTCCCTCGACCAGGCGGGGCTGTTTGGAACCACGGGTCAAGACTCGAACGCCTCGGTCCAAAATTCGCCGGGGACGTGGAGCAGCGTGACACTAGTCCCCGAGCCAGGCTCTTCGGGCTTGATGCTGATCGCGGTTGCCGCAGGTTTCGCCTGGCGTCGTAAACGGGCGCGTGGATAACTGACGACCGCAATCGTGCCGCGTCACCGGTCGTTTGCAGCGGACGCGCGACCGCCAGATGCGGAACCAACGCGGCCCCGGAAACCAGCCCTGCAGCGCCGGAGCTGAGGCCCGCTTCGGCCCCGGTTCCCACCTACTCGAAATACCCCGCGGCAAGAGCGTGGGAACGCCAAATCAATGTATATTGAGATCTCATTATCGCGATTTGCTTTCCGCCGGCAAAGACTTGGGAAGCGTTTTGGAGCGGGCCATTGCCACCAGGCGATCCACTCTCAAAACATCGCGTATATGTTGGGAGGGCAATGATGAAGAAGCCGAAGGTAGTAACGCTTTTGGCCACACTTTTCTTTTCGATTTCAGTCGCACACGCGTCGACTGTTTATGATTACACGGGCAATCCGTTCACTGTCCAGTCGGGGATGCTAGGGGGCCTTTTCCAGGAGATCAAAATCTCCTTGACCTTCGAGCAACCACTGCCGCCGTCCCAGCTTTTCGCCTGCGGGCTCTTCGGGAATTTCGGCGGGACCCTCTTGGACTGGATGGTGAGCGACGGGCTGTACACTTTCGGCCCATCCTATTTCGGGGGAAGCCTCGACAGCGTGATCGCCACGGACGCATCCGGGCGAATCGCCTCCTGGTACGTGGTCGCTCAAGAGACCTTAGACAACGGGTGGCTGTTTGCGGACGAATCTCTTCCCAACTACGATCAGGCGGCGCTGTTCAACTCCGGGGAATCGGACTCCAGCGCCTATGTTGTTGATTCGCCCGGGACATGGTCCGGCGTGGCACAGGTTCCGGAGCCCGGCTCTTCGGGCTTGATGCTGATCGCGGTTGCCGCAGGTTTCGCCTGGCGTCGTAAACGGGCGCGCGAATAAGCGACGATTGCAATCGTGCGGCGTCCTAAACTGCGCACACAACAACGGCGCGGGTCCGAGGGTTCGCCCTCGAACTCGCGCCGTTTAAGCTTGAAACCTGAGCCGTGGTGAGTCTCTACTCGCTCACTTGAACGCCCGGGTTCCTCACCTTGCTGTGCTTTCGCCCGTAGGTGAAGTAAATCACCAGTCCAATGATCAGCCAGATGATCAGCCGCGCCCAGTTCACCCACCCGAGCTTGTACATCATGTAGCCGTTAAACAGAATGCCGAGGACGGGCACCACGGGAACAAACGGAGTCCGGAACGGACGGTGCCGCTCGGGGTTCGTGTGGCGCAGGACCAGGATCGAGCAGCACACAATGACGAAGGCCAGCAGCGTTCCAATGTTCACCATCTTCCCGATGTCGTCGATCGGCGTCACGCTGCCCACCACCGCGGCCAGCAGACCCACCAGAATGGTGTTCTTGTAAGGCGTGCGGAACTTCGGGTGGATGGCCGCGAAGAACTTGCCCGGCAGGAGCCCGTCCTTGGCCATGGCGTACAGCACGCGCGTCTGGCCTAGCAGCATGACGAGCATCACGCTGGTTAAGCCCGCCAGCGCGCCGGCCGTGATGATGTGCGAAGCCCATATCAGGTTGCGGTCCAGGAAGGCGCGCGCGATGGGAGCTTCGATGTTGACCTCGCGCCACGGCACCATGCCAGTCAGCACGGCGGCGATCCCGATGTAGAGCACCGTACACACCAGCAGGGAAGTAATGATGGCGATGGGCAGATCGCGTTGCGGGTTCTTCGCTTCCTGCGCCGTGGTCGACACCGCGTCGAATCCGATATAGGCGAAGAATATGTAGGCCGCCGCGGCCCCAATTCCAGAGAAGCCGTAGGGAGCGAACGTAGACCAGCTATTGCCCCAGTTTTCCGTATGCACGAACTGTGAACCGAGAGCGAGGACGAACAGCACGACGCTGACCTTCATCACCACGATGCCGGCGTTAAAGCGGGCGCTTTCCTTGATTCCGATCACGAGAATCGCGGTGATCAGCAGGGCGATCAGGAATGCCGGCAGATTGAATCCGATCTCGACGCCGAAGATCTGCGGAGCCGCCAGCAGTTCGTGCGCGCGGGCCAGGATATCGGCCGATGGCGCGCTCTTGATGTGGTCGATCTGATGCAGGAATGCCTGCGAGCCCGGCAGCATGGAAGGGTGCGTGGCCAGGGTCTGCTGGCGGGCGATCAAGTCCACGGCGGCGCGCAACCCCGTCCAATGATCGTAAGCCAGCCACAGCGGGATTTTCAGGTTGAAGATGCGCAGGAATTCGATGAAATGGTTCGACCAGCCGGAAGAGACCGTGCTGGCGCCCATCGCGTATTCCAGCGTCAGATCCCAGCCGATAATCCAGGCGATCAACTCGCCGAGTGTTGCGTAGGCATAGGTGTAAGCGCTGCCGGCCAGCGGAATCATGGCCGCGAACTCCGCGTAGCACAGCCCGGCAAAGGCGCAGCCGAGGCCGGAAAGCACGAAGGAGAGCATCAAGCCCGGCCCGGCGTATTGAGCGCCAAGGCCCGACATGACGAAGATGCCCGCGCCGATAATGGCGCCGATGCCCAGCGCGGTCAGGGAAAACGGACCCAACGTCCGCCGCAAGCTGTTAGCGTTCTGCTGGTTCGCTTCGGCTATCAGACCGTCGATTGGTTTCGTCGAAAACAAATGTTGCATGAGCGAGGGATACTTTCGATGTTACTTCGAGTCGCCGGCGCCTGGCCGGGCGATAGAGGGATTATTGGTCTGCCGCACGGTGGCGAACCGCGCAGAGCGGGCAGGGAAGGCCGAACTGGAACGGCGCCCGGGAATCATGCTGGTTCGCACGCCTTGTTCATTTTCGCGTCGATCGTCATCGGCCGGTTCGTTGCATGCAAGCCCATCCGTCAGACCTCGCTCCGTCTCTTCCGGTTCCAGGCCCAATACACCGGTACGCCTAGCACCACGAGGATCAGGCCCGGCCACGTGTAATTCGGTTTATACACCAACAGCAGGCCTTCGATCAGTACGCCCGCCGCAATGTACAACGCGGGCAGCACAGGGTATCCGATCGCTCGATAAGGCCGTTCCATCGTTGGACGAGTGCGACGCAGCACGAACAATCCGATGATGGTCAGAACATAGAAGAGTAAAACAGCAAAGATAACATAGTCGAGCAAATCGCCGTAGCGCCCGGTGAGCGTCAGACCGCACGCCCACAGGCACTGCACCCACAGCGAGCGCACCGGCGCGTGCGTCTTGGGGTCCAGTTTTTGGACCGACTTGAAAAACAGGCCGTCCGCGGCCATGGCGTAATACACGCGCGCGCCGGAGAGGATCAGTCCGTTGTTGCAGCCGAACGTGGAGACCATCACCGCGATGGCCATCAGTTGCGTCGCCACCGGGCCCAGGATCTGCGCCATCACCGTTGTAGCGACACGATCCTCGGCGGCGTGCTGAATGTCCTTCAGCGGCAAGGCCATCAGGTAAACCAGGTTGCAGCCAATGTAGAGCAGGCTCACCGCGAGCACGCCGAGCGCGAGCGACAATGGCAGGTTCCGCTTCGGGTTCTTCACCTCGCCCGCCGTGAACGTGACGCTGTTCCAGGCGTCCGAGCTGAACAACGCGCCGACCATCGCCACGCCCACCAGTCGCACCGACGTCCAGCCGAACGAAGCTCCTTGCCAGAAATCGCCGAAGTTGTTCTGAATCGCGTGCGGGTTCCTGCCCGCCACGACGCCGAGGATGATCAGGGCAGCCAGCGCTCCGACTTTCGCGATCGTGAAAACGTTTTGGATGATGGACCCGGTTCGCACGCCGTTCGTGTTTACCCAGGTCAGAAAGACGATCAGCGCGATCGCCACGGCCTGCTGCGTGTTGACGCCCACCGCTCCTAATCGGAATAACCAGCTCTGGGCCGAAACCGCGGGCACGAAAACGCCCAGAAACTTGGCGAACGCGACTGCCACTGCGGCGATGGTGCCCGTCTGAATCACCGTGAAGAACGTCCATCCATAGAGGAAGCCGCTCAGCGGGCCGAACGCTTCGCGCAGGTAGACATACTGCCCGCCGGCATGCGGCATCGCGGCGGCCAGTTCGCCATAGCTGAGCGCGGCCACCAGCGTCATCAGCGCCGTGACCACCCACGTCATCAGGAACAGCCCGGGCGATTGCACCTGCCGCCCGATGTCCGCCGCGACGATGAACACGCCCGAGCCGATCATCGAGCCCATCACGAGCGTCGTCGAGTCGAGCAGGCCGAGGCTCTGCACCAGACCGCCGCTCTTGCCCGCAGTCGCCACGCCTACTGGACTTGTCTGATCCATGTCTCCATTCGCGCTTTCACCTGTCCCAATTCATTTCGCTCGGGCAGCAATGCTCCGATCACCGCCACGCAATCGGCGCCCGCCGCGAGCACAGCTTGGGCATTTTCAAGAGTGATGCCGCCGATGGCCACCAGCGGTTTCGCTACCAGCAGCCGCCAGGCCTTGAGGTTTTGGATGCCGACTTCGGGTTCGGCGTTCCGTTTGGAATCGGTGCGGAAAAGCGGGCCGAGCGCCACGTAATCCACGCTTTCGCCGGCCGCCGCGCGGAGCTGCGCTTCGGTGTGCGTCGAAAGACCGAGCATCCGTCCGCCCATCACACGGCGCGCCAGCGCCGGCGGCAAATCGTCCTGCCCCACGTGCAACCCGGCATCGAAGATAGCCGCGAAATCCGCGCGGTCATTCACAATCAACTGCGCATCCGCGGCGCGGCAGAGGCCTGCAATTTTTTCGAGTTGTTCGTAACTCTGTCGGGTGTAGGAAGGCTTGTGCCGGAACTGCACGAGCCGCGCGCCTCCGTCGAGCAAAGCCTCAACGAACGCCGCCGGCTCGAAGCCGCGGCGGGCCAGAATCTCTGTGTCTGCGATGGGGTAAACGCGAGATTGCAATGCGACCATGATAGTGGCCGCAACGGTGCAGCGCAAATTGCGGTCTCCTCCTCCACTTGGCGAAGTTGCAGCCCGTTCCGCGGCGCGGGTGTTACGCTCAATAAATCACCCGAAATGACCAACAAACCTGTAGTCTCCTTGCTACTCGCCGCCACGTTTGTCTCCGCGCAATCGCCCGCGCCGCCGCTCGCCGGCTTCAACGCCGCCACGGCCGCGAAGGAGGTCGAACTTGAAAAGCAGTTCGACGCTACGCTGAGCCGCCAGAACATGGATCGCTGGCTGAAGGACTTCAGCTCGCGCCCGCACCATCTCGGCTCTCCGGGAGGCAAGATCGTCGCGGATAAGATCGCCGCACTGCTGAAGAGCTGGGGTTACGAGACCGAAATCGAGACATTTTACCCGCTCTTCCCGACTCCCAAGACGCGCCTGCTCGAAATGGTTTCGCCCGAGCGCTACACCGCGCGCCTTGCGGAACCGCCCATTGAAGGGGACACAACCTCGACCCAGACCGATGGCCTGCCTCTCTACAATGCCTATTCCACCGATGGCGACGTGACCGGCCAACTCGTCTATGTCAACTACGGCGTCCCCGCCGACTACGAGCGTCTGGAAAAGATGGGTATCGACGTCAAGGGTAAGATCGTCATCGCTCGCTACTACGGCTCCTGGCGCGGCATTAAACCGAAGGTGGCCGCCGAGCACGGCGCGATCGGCTGTCTCATCTACTCCGATCCCAAGGAAGACGGCTATTACAACGGCGACACCTATCCCAAGGGCGGCTACCGGCCTGCGTTCAGCGGTCAGCGCGGCAGCGTTCTCGACATGCCGGTCTACCCCGGCGACCCGCTGACGCCCGGCGTGGGAGCCACGAAAGATGCGAAGCGTCTCGATCAAAAAGACGCCCAGACAATTACGAAGATTCCTGTTCTCCCCATCTCTTATGGCGACGCCGAGCCGCTATTGCGCGCCCTCGGCGGGCCGGTCGCACCCGCGGAGTGGCGCGGCGCGCTGCCCATCACCTATCACGTCGGCCCCGGCACGGCGACCGTGCATTTGAAACTCGAGTTCGACTGGAAACTCACGCCGGCCTACGACGTCATCGCGCGCCTGAAAGGCGCCGAGCGTCCCGGCGAGTGGATCGTCCGCGGCAACCATCATGACGGTTGGGTTTTCGGCGCTACCGACCCGCTCAGCGGCACGGTCGAGATGCTCGAAGAGGCGCGCGGCATCGCGGAGCTGACGAAGCAGGGCTGGCGCCCGAAGCGCTCCATCGTCTTCTGCGTCTGGGACGGCGAAGAGCCCGCTTTGCTCGGCTCCACGGAGTGGGTGGAACAACATGCAACTGAGTTGCAACAACATGCGGCGGTCTATATCAATACCGATGTCACTACCCGCGGCTTCGTCGACATCGGAGGTTCCCATACCCTCGAGTTCTTCGCCACCCAGGCCGCTCGCGACGTGCAGGATCCGGCCTACAAAGTCTCCGCTCTGGAACGCAAGCAGGCCGCGCAATACGCCAGGACCGGCACGAAGCCGGCGGAGTTCACCATCGATCCCCTCGGCTCCGGCTCCGACTTCACTCCCTTTCTGCAACACCTCGGCATCGCTACGCTCAATTTCGGTTTTGGCGGCGAGGACGATTACGGCGTCTACCATTCCGCCTACGATTCCTACGACCACCACGTGAGGTTCGAAGACCCAGATTTCCAATACGGTCTCACGACCGCCCAACTCGGGGGCCGCATGGTCCTGCGACTGGCGAACGCGGATGTCCTGCCGCTGCGCTTCGAGAATCTGAGCAAGACCGTGGCGGGCTATGTGAAAGAGCTGACGAAACTCGTCGACGATGAGCGCGAACAGACCGTAAGCTACAACGCGCTGGCCGCCAGTGGCGCGTTGCGGCTCGCGGCAGATCCGCGCAAGACCAGCGTGGCCGCTCCAGCTAAGCAACCCGTCCCGTTCATCAACTTCGCTCCCCTGCAGAACGCGATGGCGAAGCTGCAATCGAGTGTCGACGCCTGGTCGAAGACCGATACTAGCAACCTCGATCCGGCCCGGGCCGCGGCGTTGGACGAGATTCTCATGAAGGCGGAGCAGTCGCTGCTCGACGAGAAGGGCCTTCCCTTGCGTCCATGGTACCGCCACATGCTGTATGCGCCCGGCCTCTACACCGGCTATGGAGTCAAGACGCTGCCCGGCATCCGGGAAGCCATCGAACAACGCAACTGGCCGGAGGTGGAAACACAAATCGGCCGCGTTTCCGCAGCTTTGAGGGCTCTGGCCGCGCAGATCGACCGCGCTACATCTGCCGTCAAGTAGCTCGCGGCCTGGTGCGTTCCCAAACGTCGCCGCACAAACTGGAAGCCGCTATCGGTATCCGAATCGACTCATATTATATATCTAATATAAGTATATTATAAGAAAAATATACTTAAAAGTGTTGTAATTTGCGTGACTGCCTTATACAATACCATTCAATGCGGTATGTGCTTCTGGGACTCTTTGGGGGATCGTCTGGGCTGGTGTTCCGGCAGACGAGTTTAACGAGCCTGGCCGGCAGCCTCTTGGACGCCCAGTCCGGGCCTCTCGGGTTGGCTTACATTTCCGGCAATGCCGTACCCGGTTCCGTCCGCGTTCCCGCAAGGCAGGCGCTCGATTTTGCGCTCGTTCGTGACTTTAGCGTCACCGAACAAGCCCGCTTGCAGTTCCGCGCCAAGTTCTTTAACGGACTCAATCACACGAATTTGGGGACGCCGAACCGCTTTGTAAATACCCCGCAGTTCGGCAGCATCACCGAAGCGGCCACGCCGGGCCGGCAAGTCCAGTTGAGTGCGAGGATCAGTCTGTAGTTTGAGACCCCTTTTCACCCGGTCGCTCGCCCCTGGGCGACCGGGCATTTTTTCCTCCTCCGCACCTTTTCCAAGCCCCTCACCGCTGTGTCGTCGTCTTCAAACCACACGGCTTCCGTGCAAACTGGAGCGGCGCTCCAGGACCCGCACCGCTTCGCTCAGCCCGGCAGGATCTCATAACGCATGATGGGCTTCTTCGCCGAGCGCCGCAGCACCTCCCGGAACCCGACTTTCCTATAGGCGGAGGCGAGCCCCGTCCAGGCGAAGGAAGCGGGCAGGGGGCCACCGTCCAACTCTTGCGGGTAGCCCTCGACAATGCGCGCACCCCGGCTGCGCGCGAATGCAATGGCGGCTTTCAGGAGTTCCACGGAGATGCCCCGGTTGCGATGGTCTTTCGCGACGAAGAAGCAGGAGATCGACCAGACCCGGTTGTCGTCCACGGGCGCCCACACCCGCGAACGCGAGAGCGCTACGAACTCCGCGCGCGGTGCGACGGAGCACCATCCGATAGGCAGCCCGTTGCGGTAGAGCACGATCCCTGGCTCCCGGCCTTGTTCCACCAAAGCCCGCATCGCGGACCGGTTTGCCTCGCCTTTGCCCCGGTTGAAGTCCGCCCGGGCGAGCCGCCAGGACATGCACCAGCAGCCTCCGCAGGCGCCTCTCGCACCGAACAGGTTCTCAAAGTCGGTCCAATTGGCCGTCGTGAGCGGACGATATGCGATGGTCGCGTCTTGCATTACCAGGCTCACGTCCGATCGAAAACCGCCTCGACCTCGGCGTGAAACTGCGCAGCCAGATCCACCCCCGGCGAATCGACCAGGCGGGCATCGAAGATCCGGCGGAGCGATTCGTAGTACCACTGCTGCTTGGCCCGGGGCCGCTTGAAGCGTTGCCAGGCTTTCTCACCGCATCGTTCCAGGTCGTACCGGATCGACCGGATGTTATCGAGCTTGTCGGCGACGCTAAGCAGAAGCGCCGCTGGTTCGACTTCGCCGAGCAAGCGGATCGTGTGCTCCTTGCGTTTCTCCCAGCTCCATATCTTTTCTGGTTCGGTGGCGAACTCGACCAGCCGCGCGACGGTTTCACCGAAGATCGTGCGAATCTCGTCCACCGTGACTTGCGTGTCTTCCACGGTATCGTGCAGCAGAGCGGCCACCGCCAGCTCGTCGGAACAGCCGTGGTCGAGCAGAATCCTGGCCACGCTCAGCGGATGAATCAGATAGGGGACGCGCGAACCCTTGCGGAACTGCCCGGAGTGCGCGTCGTCGGCAAAGCGCAATGCGGTGAATATCATCGCCGCTCCGTCACCCTCGTTCTCAGGAATCATCTGGTTGGATTCTCAGTATACGACCGGGACGGCGCACCGCCCAAGAGACTCGGGAAGTGGGGGAGTCGCCATAGCCCTCTGGGCCGCCTAATGGAAATGAAAGTCGGCTGGCTTTCGAAGGTGGCCGGTCTGGAGACCGGCGATCCCCGGAGCCGCGACCATGCCTGGGAGCGCCGATCTCCAGATCGGCTCCTCTCAACCCGGAGCCCATGTGTGAGGCCGTTCCACTGGCCCTCTCTCCTGCCAACAGGGGCACGAGTTCACACCTGACTAGCGCGTGAGCCGTGGCGCCAAGTGCAAGGATCGATCCGCACGAGAGTTCAAGGCCGGGTCACGCGAGCTTCCAGGGTTTCCGGTAGCGCCGGGTCACCAACTGCTGCGCCGCTTTATCGTCGAGGACGTGCTCCTTTGCGTCGTCCCAACGCAACCGCCGCCCGGTGCGGTAGGCGATGTTGCCGAGCAAGGCGCCTTTGGTCAGGTTGTGCGCATACTCCACGTTGCAGGTGGTCAGCTTGCGCGACTTGATGGAATCGAGGAACTCGCGAAGGTGTCCGGGCGAGTCGGGGATGGTCTGGGGCGGCCGCTGGAAGTCCGTCACGAGCTTGCCTTTAACGAACAACTGGTGGCTGGTATAATCCACCAGCAGCGTCCCCTCCGAGCCCTGGAACAGGCAGCCGATGTTGTGGTCTTCGAAACCCGGGAAACCGTTGGGGCCAACGGTCCACGTCAGCATGGGTCCATCGGCATACTCGTAGACGACTTCCATGTGGTTGGGCGTTTCGGCGTTGTCGTCCAGGTTGCGATTGCCCAGCGTGACAACGCTGGTGGGAGCCTTCAGGTCGAGCGCCCAATACGCCACATCGGTGATGTGACACCAGAAATCGGTGAAGACGCCGCCCGAGTAGTCCCAGAAATAGCGGAAGGTGAAATGCGAGCGGTTGGGGTTGTAGGGCCGCTTTGGCGCGGGACCGAGCCAGAAATCATAGTCGAGTTCCTTGGGCGGCACGCCGTCAGCCGGCCGGCCCAGGCTCTTGTCGTCGGACTGGATCCAGCAGGAAACCCGGTCGATCTTGCCGAGCAGGCCCGAGCGCACCAGCTCCACCGCGCGCCGGTAATTCGGGTAGTCGTTGTGAATGTGATTGCCGAGTTGCGTGATGCGTTTGTTCGCCGCGGCCGCGGCCACCATGGCGCGGCCTTCGCCGATGGAGTAGCACAGCGGCTTCTCGCAGAACACGTCCTTGCCCGCCTTGCACGCCAGGATGGTGGGCAGCGCGTGCCAGTGGTCGGGCGTGGCGATACAGACGGCATCCACGTCTTTCTGCTCCAGCAGCTTGCGGAAATCGTGGAACGTCGGCGGGCGCTTGCCGCGCGTCTTGTCCACCATGCCTACGGCCTTGTTCAGGTGCGATTCGTCCAGATCGCAGAGCGCGGTGACGTTCACGTCCGGGTGTTTCATGAACTGTTCGAGCCGGCCGCTGCCCATACCGCCCAGGCCGATGAAGCCCATGTTGATGCGCTCGTTCGCGCCCGGGCTGGTCTGTGCCCGCGCACTGCGATTGGCGAAACCCAAGGCGGCTGTTGCTGCGGCCGCCTCGAAGAGAAACTCACGTCTGTTTGATTGCATTGTCAGATCCGTTTAATGCGAATGTGTTCGTATTCCAACCAGTGCCCGCGAGTGCGGGCCTGCATCTCAATATCCCGCCAGAATCGGCCCATCGAGTAGAAGGTTTTGCTGACGATGTGAAACGGTCCGGGATGCCGTCAACGGGAGGCGCTGTTGACGAAAGTATGTTCGAGACAGAGGATTGCCACAGTCTCTGTACGTCTTCAACCGTTGGCGCAATGCTGAGGGGACCTCCTGGCCTGTCGTACTCAAATTGAGCCAGGATTTCCGCCTTTGCTTCCTGACCGCTTTCAAATCATACATCCAACCGCATGAGTTGCCGGACCAGACGGTCCGTCTCGTGCCTGAGGCGGGGTGGCCTGTCAGTTTTGGAACCAGCCGAACTTGATGAGCCAGTAAACCAACGGAATGGAGAAGAGCGAGGAATCCACCCGGTCCAGCCACCCGCCGTGGCCGGGCAGCAGGTTTGAGCTGTCCTTTACGCCTGCGCCGCGCTTGATGGCCGACTCGCACAGATCGCCCACCTGCCCGGCCGCGTTCGCGGCAGCGCAGAGCAGCACTGACTCCCAGGCCGGCACGCGCGGGAACATAAAGTGCAGGAAGGTGACACCGGCGATGCCGGAGAAGATGAGCGAGCCGACCGTGCCCTCCCACGTCTTGCCGGGACTGATAACCGGCGAGAGCTTGTGACGGCCGAAGTTCTTACCCACATAGTAAGCCGCGGAGTCTCCGACCCAGTTCACTGCAGAGGCAAACAGGAGCCACCAGGGACTGATGGCGCGCAACTCCACCGCACAACGCCAGCTTCCGAAGACGTAGAGTACACCGAGCACTGAACATGCGGTCATCGGCAGCACGGCTTCCAGTTTGCTGTGGCGTAATGAAAGCGCGAAGGAAAGCAGTGCGAACAGCAGGACGAATACGCCCACCTGCCCGAGCGGCATTAGCAGAACGATCACGCCCGCAACATAGCCGGTGAATGTCTTGGTGAGATTCTCGTATTGCGGAAAAGTGGCCGAAGCGATGCCGAGAAACTCGTAGTAACACAGCAGAGCCACTGCGACCAGGGTTGCCTGGAAGACCTGTTGGGGGGCAAAGCAGACGATGTAAAAGAAGAAGGGGGTGAGTAAGAGGCCGGTTATGAGGCGCTTCATCGGATGGGGGCGCTGACCGCTTCCGCCTCGGTGGCCGGGCCCGCGTGTGCGGGGCGAAGGCCGCCGAAACGCCGGTCCCGCTTCTGGTAAGCCGCGATGGCTTCCAGCAGGCAGGTCCGGTCGAAATCCGGCCAGCATATTTCTGTAACGTAAAGCTCGGCGTAGGCGATTTGCCAGAGCAGGAAGTTGCTGATTCGCATCTCTCCCGAAGTCCGGATCAGCAGGTCCGGTTCGGGTTGGCCGGCCGTGTCGAGCTTGCGCTCGATGGCATCCTCGTCCACCACCAGGGCGTCGAGCGCCCCATCTTCGCGGGCCTCGGCGATGAGCCGGTTCACGGCGTCTACAATCTCGGTCCGGCCGCCATAATTGATCGCCAGGTTCAGGATCATGCCGGTATTTGAGCTCGTGATCTGAATCGCCTCGGCCAATTCCCGCTGTACTTTTTCCGGTAACGCGTCGATGCGTCCGATCGTGCGCATGCGAATGTTGTTGGCCATCAGGCGTGGAACTTCGCGGCTCAGGTAATAGGTCAGCAGCCGCCACAGCGTGTCGATTTCGGACTTCGGCCGCTTCCAGTTCTCTTTGGAGAACGCGTAGAGCGTCAGGCTCTGAATTCCGAGCCGCGCGCACGTCTCAACCGCCACTCTCACTGGCTCGACGCCGGCCCTGTGACCGGCGACGCGGGGCAGATTGCGGCGCTTCGCCCAACGTCCATTGCCATCCATGATGACAGCGATGTGGGCCGGCATGCGCGCCGAATCCAGCGAGCACGCAAGCTCCCATTCCCGGTTACCGGGCTCCAGGATCTCCAACAGGGCCTTCATGGGTGGTGAACTTCCTCTCAATCTTACCCTACGGCAGTGAAAGACGTTCCTAAACGGTGGTTATTCGCCATCTCCCGCAAGAGTTGCCGGACCGTCCGACTTGAGGACCACGGCACGTCCGCTGACGAACGGGCGTTCGCTCACGACGGAACGACTGAATATTTCAGACTTGAAAATACGATTTCAAATCCCGTTGTTACCGATTCGAAATATGATGGTAGCGGAATTGACATAAAGCGAAAGCCCGAGCGAGCGGAGGTGGCCCATGCGGCTGCGAATCATTCCGGTGTTCATCCTGGCCGCGATGTCACTGCCGGCGGCGAATCCCGCAACGCTTGGTCTCGTAATCCGGCAGGGCGCCGCTGTCCCGAACTCCGTCCGCCAACATTTTGAGGCGGAAACCGCGTTGGGCGTAGAACGATCCCTGAAGGACGGGAACCTGACGCTGGCCTGGCGCGACGAAGCCTCTTTCTCCTCCTCCGAATCGTTCGACCGGCTGATTGTCGTGGCCTTCCGGGGCGACTGTTCAACGACCATGCCTAAATTGCTTGCCCGCAGCGGTCCGCTGGGTTGGACCAGCACCTCCGATGGCCGGGTCTTACCATTCATCGGGATCGACTGCGACCGGGTGAAGACCATCTTGATGGCTCCGGAGGCTTGGCCGCATTCCATGATCCCCGCGGGGCTGCTCGGCAGAGCGCTGAGCCATGTCGCCCTGCACGAGATCTACCATGTGCTGTCGGGACGCAAGCACCACGATGCGGAAGGCCTGTTCAAGGCCGAGTACTCGTCCGCCGACCTGCTCGCTCCGGTGACGTTGCGTCCCACTGCAGCGGCAGAAATCGCCGGACTTCCTCGCCAGCCGTAACCGCGAGTCCGCGTTGCGGGACAGGCCGCTGGGTCATGTTCTGCAAACTCGGTCGCCGAATTCAACGCAGGCCGGATTCACGTCTATTAAGGGGCGAGCGGACCTTCATCAGCGAGGTCTTCCGCGAGGAGTCTCCGGGGCTGAAGCCGGCCGGCGAAGAGTGGTTGGAGGTCTATTACGGGCCAATCCGGATCGGCTGACTCGACGGATGGCGGCAGCAATTCAGCAGACGCATGCCGAAGGTTTTGAAGCAATCGCCGGGCGATTCCCACATTCCCACAAGCCCGAATCCGAATACATACAATGAGGAACAGACCATGAGATCCAACCCCAATCAACTGTCATCCATGTCCTCGGAATAAAGTGTTACCCCTGTTCGCGAACGGACTTTCAGGAGGAGGATGTGACATGAGACTCCGCTGCGCCGTGTTGACCATCAGTGACAGCGCGCACGCCGGTCTCCGGCAGGACGCGAGCGGCCCGGCCGTGGCGGCAAGCGTTGCGCTGGCGGGCCATTCGGTCGTAGTTCAAGCGGTTCTGCCCGACGAACGCGAACAGATCACAGCGAAACTCAAGGATCTCGCCGGGGCGGGAGAGTGCGACGCGATCTTCACGACAGGCGGCACGGGACTCTCGGCGCGCGATGTCACCCCGGAGGCGACGCGCTCGGTGATCGAGCGGGAGATCCCCGGATTCGGCGAGCTGATGCGCGCCGCAGGATTGAAGACGACGCGGCGCGCGGCGCTCTCCCGCTCCACCGCGGGCACGCTCGGACGCGCGGTGATCGTCAACCTCCCCGGCTCGCCCAAGGGTGCTGTGGAGTCGCTGAATGCTATCTTGGAGCTGGTACCACACGTTGTGGAATTGCTACAGGGCCGTACGGAGCATCCGCCCGGCGGAGTCCCGGCGGCGAAACCGGAATGAGTCGAAAAACGTCCTCCAGACTGGGCCAGTGCGACCGGAACTGAACCGCTCATGAAAACCTTCAGTATTGTCACGATGACCGTGTGTGCGTTTCTGCTCGCGGCCGGGGTGATGGTCTCCCAAGAATCGCCTCGGACCGATCCACCTCCGCAAGAAAAGCGCGTCATGCCAGGCACGCTGGACCCGGACAAGGCGAATCCCAAAACCCCGGACCAGAGTGCGCCCCAGCCGTTCACTCCGCCCGTGAAAACGAGCGAGGAAGACGGTCCGGTAATCCGCAGCACGGTCCAGGTGGTGCTGGTGCCGACGCTCGTATTGAATAGGAAGGGGGTTACCGTCAGTGGGCTGCGGGTGAACGACTTTACGCTTTTCGACAACGATAAGCCGCAGAGAATCGACCGGGACGTAGCATTCCTGCCCCTCTCCCTGGTGATCTGCATCCAGCGCAGCGCCAACGTGGAAGTGATGCTGCCCAAGATCCGCAAGATCGGCAGCGTGCTCCACGACCAACTGGTGGGCCAGGGCGGCGAGATCGCCGTGGTGAGCTTCGACCATCGCATCGAGACCCTGCAGGACTTCACGAACGATCCGGATCTGATCAATCAGGCCGTCGCGAAGATCAAGCCGGGCGGGCAGAACAGCCGCATGATCGACGCCGTGCAGA
>Ga0181528_10000171_pt1 | contig 59514 bp, 43 predicted proteins | sample PEATcosm2014_Bin_47_FD_119742 | JGI IMG/M metagenome (GOLD analysis project Ga0181528, IMG submission 119742) | Peatland microbial communities from MTU Mesocosm Facility, Houghton, MI, USA - PEATcosm2014_Bin10_10_metaG | ecosystem: Environmental > Terrestrial > Soil > Wetlands > Peat | place...
CAGCACAGAGCCGCGAATGAAAAGAGCGGCCAACCGTCGCTGTGCGCAAAGGACCGCTCTTTTCATTCGCGGCTCTGTGCTGGGAGAGCTTTTTAGGCGCAGGGGCAGCGGACTACAGAAGATTTGAAACAAGTCTAGTACTTAAGCCCGCACTGCCATACGGGCCAATTCCCCGCCGGCGTGGAACTGGACATCCAAGACACGGAACTCTCTCCGGGGGTGCGCCGCATGCAGGCCGTCGTGGGCCAGCAAGCGCCCTTCGACCGCCCTCGAGAGCGCCGAAGAGTTTGGCAAACGCATCTAGCTGGAAGCCTGGAATCGGGGCTGGAGCCGCGCGCAAAAGAAAGTCGTCAGGGGCGATGGGGCCGAGTGGATCTGGAATCTGGCCGACCAACACTTCCCCGGCGCGGTGCAGATCGTCGAGCTGTATCACGCGCGCCAACATCGGTGGGAGTTGGCGCGCAAGCTGCATCCCAACGAGCAACTGGCCCGGAAAGCCTGGATCAAGGTTCACCAAAAACGCTTGCTGGACAAGGGGAAAATCGAAAAGCTGGTTGTCGCACTGCGCTCTATCGCTTCCACCAATGCCGAAGTTCTCGAAAAGATCCGCACTGAGCCGGATTACTTCGAGCGAAATGCCGAGCGCATGCGCTACTCCAACTCCCGCCGCCAGCACTGGTTTGCCGGCTCCGGTGTGATGGAAGCCGGCTGCAAGACGGTCATCGGTTCCCGCCTGAAGCAGTCCGGCATGTTCTGGACCGTCCGCGGCGCCCACGCCAGCATCGCCCTACGCTGCTGTCACCTCACCAACCGGTTGGAGGACTACTGGGAGGCCCGCCGCGCCGCCTGATCACCACTCCTATGTCGCGCACCCCAACGGAAACTGCGGGGAGTGGGTCAGTTTCCGTATCCGGTGCGATCCATGCCCCGCACGGCTGCGAGTGAGTAGCCCAATGTACGAGAAGCGCACTTGAGGAACTGGTCGTAGAGTGCGGAGCAAGCCGCGTTTGTACGTTTGGCCGGGCTCATTGTTTCTTCAGATTTTTTCTTCAGATTTGCCATCCAGTTCACCAGCAGGACAAGAGGAGCGTTCTCTCCGGCGAGAGTATTGATCAAAAACTTCTTCCCGTCCGCAGACACGTCGTACGGGGCCGACGAATCGATTGAGCGCACTGGCACGCATCGGCACCGACGGCAGACCGTTCGTGTCCAGAGCGCAAAGCGTGAGGCGAATCGTGGTTTCACCCACCAAGGAGCCGCCAGTGGCGTTCACCGCGACAGTTCCCGCGACGGGCACGCCGACGCCGGGACTGAAGGTATTCGCCGGCAGCTTTCCGGCGACCACCAGATTGGCCAGCATGCTGCCGTCGGCCATCTGTGCGTAGCTCTGGCTGGTATCGAAGGCCCACTCGCCGGGAAACAGCGCGTCGTCTGCCCGCGTCTGGATCTGATATGGCGCCCACGCTGGGCCGAACGGGATCGGGTAGAACAGCGCGGGCAACGGCGCGGGCGCGATATCGAGCGGCTTCGGCCCGACCGTCAGGTCGTACATCGAGGTCGTCACGGTCCGCGCCGTGATGTTGATGGACCAGCCCTTGTTGAGCCGCCAGGACTGGATTCGGAAGTCGCCTGTGATGAAGCGGAACGTCGCGTTGACGGCATTGGCAGGCGCTGGAGACATCGCGAACTCCGCGACCGTCTTGTAGTCAGCAGACGTGAAGATCTGCGTCACGGTGCGTTGCACACGGGCCTCGTGCTCGATTTCGACGTCACGTGGCAGGGCATCCAATCCTGGGAGTCTCTGAAGAACCCGTGAACCGACTGGGGCTTGCTCGACTACACCATCAAAGGCATTGGCCACACCGACTTGAAGTGGTTCGGTACCACCGGTATCACGGTGACGTGCAACACGACTGGCCGCACCGGCGCGTTCTCAACTTGAACAGTCCGCAGCCCGGCGACAAGGTCACGCTCTGGTACCAGAACCAGTCGTTCATCAGCCCGGCAATATCCACGTCGCACACCACCACCGATCAGGCCCTATGTGGAACATTCAGAAGCTCGGGCTGCTGGGCGAGATCGATCACTACTGCGGGGTCTTCTGGTGGAAACAATCGGCCGCGTCCAATCCGTCGTACCCGCAGTGCGCGGTTACGTTCATGGGCAACTGGAACGATCAGGACGTCGTCTGGCTGCGCGGTTGCGGCTCCGTTCCTGATGCGCGCACGAGGGCGTTCGCGCCTTTTGCGGCGCACCTGCAGCATTGTCCTTCCCGATTGTTGACAAACTCGGCTATTATTCTGGAATGCCTGAAAAGAACGATTTCCGCCTCGACTACGTGGAGTTCGGCTGTACCGACACGGTACGAGTGAAGAGCTTTTATCAAACCGTGTTCGGCTGGCATTTTACCGACTACGGCCCTGGTTACACCTGCTTCAACGACGGCAGGCTCCGCGGAGGCTTTACCACGGACATCAAGCCGGGGGATGGCGGGCCGCTGGCCGTGATCTACGCCTGGGATCTCAAGAAAATACAGGCGAAGATCATTGCAGCGGGCGGCTCGGTCGTGAAAGACACGTTCTATTTTCCCGGGGGCAGCCGTTTCCACTTCTCGGACCCGGAAGGCAACGTGCTCGCAGTCTGGTCTGACGCGCAGGACCAAGCCTGAATCAAGGCGTAGCGGGAGTGAGCATCGCCTGAACCTGGAGCGCTTTCAGCGCACTCCCGCATTGGGCTTGTGGCCGGTCGACAAGAACACGAGCCAGGTGAGAATCCACACCGCCTGCGCCATCAGCAGATGGACAATTTGTATCCATCCAGGAGCGGCGAGCAGCACGTTGAAGAATCCGATTCCCGTCTGGCAGACGACAGCGCCCAACGCCAACGTTGCCAGCCGGCCGTGTGTGGTGCCTGCGATGCCGCGTCGCGAGACGGTCCTTATCAGCACGCCCGCGACCAATAGCGCCGCTAACACGGCCATAGCCGGATGGATCACTCGCAGACGCACCAGAAAGTGCTGTCCCGGCGACGTGTCGGCGCGGATCTTCGCGAGCAGAGTCCCATCCAGCGCCGGCTGTGTCGGGAAAACAGTGTCGCCTAAAGCGGTGACGGCGCCGGACATACTGGTCAGGAGCACCGCCACTAGGGCGATGCCAAGTAATACGCGCTGAGGTTCGGGCGGGGACAGGGTAGACTGTCCCGCCTCCGTCTTTCCCCAGACCGTCGACGCCCGCCAAGCCACGAGCGCCGCGCTCGCGGTGAGCAGGAGCGTATTGGCGAGGTGCAGCGCGACCGTATAGGCGCGTGCCACCGAAACGTCGTCCACCACGAGATGCCGCTTGACAAGAAGCGCGCCGAGCAGACTCTCGACCACCAGAAAGAAGAGCGCCAGCAGGGATGCACGAAAAACCGGCCGGCTCACTCGACGCGCCCACACCACCAGCACCACGGCGATGATGCCGCACAGGCCGCTCATCAGGCGATGTGTGTATTCGATGATCGTCTTGACCGCCGGCGCCTGGGGGATGATGCCGCCGTTGCAGGCGGGCCAGTGGCTGCCACATCCGTTGCCGGAGCCGGTGATGCGTACCCACGCTCCGAAGAGAATCACGCCCACCAGATAGGCGACAAAGAACCAGGCAAACGCGGCGAACTTGCGGTTTCTCATGCTCGGGCGCGACCTCGTCCTCCAGAGTATCCCGGCCGGCGGTCCAGACGCGATGCGAACCAACATCAGACCTTACCGCTTTCAAGAACCAATGGGAAGACGTTTGGCTCGAAAGGAGACTGCTCGTAAGGGCTCCGCCGCTGCGGCGTTGTTTTCAGCGGACAATTTTTTCGCTGGGTAGTAATAGAAAAGAATTAGAGTAGATTCTGCACGTATGATTGGATACAAATATAATATTAATTCTTAGTCATTTTTGACTCTGGGGCACTCGCTCCTCTCACGACAGCGTTTCAGAGGAGATTTCCGGGCCGGGATTTCCCGCCTTCCTGCATCGGCTCGCCACCTACGGTTGTCAGATCCGGCATGACTGGGGGATCTCACCCGGCGGTTTGTGGTTGTCGGCTGCGCTCAGAAGCGGCCGGAGAGGGCACAGGGAGGAGTGGGCTGGAGCGCGATGGCAGGCAATCCATCAGCGAGGAAAGGGAGATTGCGTCACATGGCTGGCCGTTAAGCGCCTGGCCTGTCAGCTTTTCGACCTGCGGTTCGGAACTCCTTCTTCTCGATCGTGACGCAGACGACAAGGCCCTGCACGCGAACCACACGGCCGTTGGCGACCATCTTCATCGGAACTCGGCCGTCCAAATCGACAGGCCAATCGACGTCCAGTTCCACGCGGCAGCCGGGCGACAAAGGCACATCGGAAAGAAAGGAGAGTCCGCTACTGGAAAAGTCCACGGTCTCGCCCTTTCCAGTTTTAGGCCCGATCTTCCGGTTCAGGACCACCCAGCGTACTGCGCTTTTGATAGGAAACCGGATTCCGTTTCGGCGCTCGTGTTCTGGAAAAGACCATATGTCTCGGGCGGATTCCTGAACTTTCATAACACCTCATCTTTATCATATCGGCGATTCTAGGTCGAATTCCACTGATAGACAGAAAGACATAGGCGCCTATTCAGTTCCCTCCGGCCACGGGCCACATCGCGGAGAGCCTTGCAGAGGTTCTACGGCGGTTTCCCAAAGCGTCCAGGCGTTCTCCGCTCGCAAACAGTCCAACGACCTGACGCCGCCGGTAGCCCGGGCGCGCGCGTCGTGGCGGGTGAATCCCGGCGGGAGCTTCAGGCTCAAACGGTTCGAGCGCGAGGTGTTGTTCGGCCATATGCTATGGAAGAGGCTTTGTATGGAACGGCGTAACTTCATTCAATCGGCCGGGGCGGCCGCGACCTGGACGGCTCTTTCGCGGAGCCGCGTCGTCGGCGCGAACAACCGCCTGAATATCGGTCTGATCGGTTGCGGCGGACGTGGTAGTTTGGACGCGCGGTTGATGCGGGGGCATGTGGACGATCTGCAAGCGCTGGCGCCCGACAGCTTCCACGACAGCCAACCCGATCCGCGGCTGACCGGTGAGCCGCGCGGCGTCGAGATTGCCGCCTTGTGCGACGTCGACCAGCGCAGAATCGATCGCGCGCATGCCTGGGCTCCGAATGCGCAGGGTTATTCCGATTTCCGAAAACTTCTTGAGTCGAAGGACGTCGATGCTGTGATTCTGGCGACGCCGGACCACTGGCACGGGAGCATTGCCATTCTTACCTGCGAGGCGGGCAAGGATATGTACATCGAGAAGCCGGTGATGTACTCGCTGCGGGAAGCCCGCTTCATCCGCGAGGCCGTCCGGCGCAACAAGCGAATCGTGCAGATCGGCACGCAACATCGCTCGGCCGAACACATCGCGGAAGCGGCAAGGCTTGTCCAAAGCGGCCGGATCGGGCCGGTCTATTTCGTCCGCGTGTGGAACTACCGCAACCAGGGCAATGCGCTTCCAAGTCCCGACGCGCCCGTTCCCGCCGGTCTCAACTGGGAGTTCTGGCTCGGCCCCGCGCCCAAGGTGCCGTTCAACCCGGACCGCCTCTTCTACCGCAACTTCATGGACTATACCAACGGCGTCATCTCCGATTACGGAATGCACCGTTTCGACAGCGTCCACCAGATTATGGGCGTGGATTCGCCGTTGACAGTGGCCTCGTCGTGGACGCATTTCCGCACCGGCAAAGTCCAGGGCGATCTGCCCGATGTGCATCAGGCCACTTACGAATACCCGGGCTTCGTGCTCAGCTACGAATGCAACATCGTGAACTCGCATGGCCTGGGCGGACGCACGCCGGGGATGCGCTACTACGGGGCGACGGGACAAAATGACCGGCCTCACGGCATGGCATTTTACGGCACCGAGGGCGCTCTCTTCGTCGATCGTATCGGCATGGAGTTCTATCCCCCAGAGACGGGAACAGTGGACACCGGGAAAGCTTCGCCGTCGCGCCCCGAGGCATTTCACAAGAACGAGGCCGAGCCGACCGCGATGCATACCAAGAACTTCGTAGACTATGTGCGGGCGCGCAAGGAACCGTTTGCCAACATCGACGCCGGATGCCGCTCGACGGCAGTCCCGCTGATCGGCAACATCGCGGCAAAGACCGGTCAGAAGTTGAAATGGGACGCCGCGCGCGAATCGTTCACCAATTCCAAAGAGGCCAACGCGCTGCTGTTCCGCGAATACCGGAAGCCGTGGGACCTGGTTCGGTTTTCCTAGGCGGCTTGGCATTGTGGGTTCGCCAGGCAGGCGGCTCTCCCGAAGGTCATTCGACTTTCATTCTCATGGGTGGCCCATAGGACCATGACGACTTCGTCGAAAGTCAGGTCAAGATTGAACACCAATACCCACCGCTCCCTCACGGTCGCTGCTCCTGGGAACGCCGATCTCCAGATCGGCTCCGGTCGTCCGCGTGAGCGGCAACTCCAATACACCTTTGCGCGCTCGGAAGTCTGCCTGCGCCTGCCGACAGTCGAAGTGTGAGCCGGAGGGAGCCGATCTGGAGATCGGCGATCCCAGGGACGCGGGTGTCATCCGGCTTTCATCCGCGTCGGCGGCTCACACCCACAGGGCCATCCGGACTCCTTAGACAGTCGCGGCTCTGCCCCAAATCCCGTATTGCGTTCCGCACATCTTTTCTATGCGCCATGTGCTGGAAGAATTGTCCCCCACGCGGTGCAGGCGCGTATATACTGAGATTCATTCCGGAGGTGGATTTGTGTTCAAGCCATCATTAGTGATTGTGGTGCTGCTCGCCGCGGTTTCGTCGGTTTGGGGGCAGGCAAGCATGGTGCGGCCGCCGGAGATGCCCGGAGTCTTCCAACCCGTCGTCGGAGCCGGGGCCACCTACCGCGTTGTCACGGCGCACAATCCCGAGATCCAGTTCACATACGCGATCGTGGGCAAAGAAGATGCCGGGTATTGGATGGAGATTCGCACCGGCACGCCCAAGGGGGACGTGGTCATGAAACAGCTCATGAGCGTAGCCAGCGACGGGAAGCCGCACGTCATACGCATGATCATGCAGGCCGCGGGCCAGCCTCCCATGGAATTGCCCGCAGCGATGATCACCGGAGCAGCCGGTCACGCGCAGGCCCAAGGCGCCGCCAACGCCCATGGAATGGGCGCAAAAGTGGGTACGGAGACGATCACAGTCCCGGCGGGAACCTTCGAGTGCGAGCACTACACAAGCGAGTTGAACGGCAAGCACTCCGACCTATGGGTGTCTTCCAAGGTTTCGCCCTACGGGCTGGTCAAAATGACGTCCGGCGAGACGCAGATGGAATTGCAGAAAGTTCTTGTGAACGAGACTTCGCGGATTACAGGAGAGCCGATGAAGCTCCCTGGCTACCCTGCCGGCAAATAGTCCAGCCGCGGGGCGCAATCCGGAATGTTGCGATGGACTGCGGGAGAGGAGAGAGAGTATGCCTTTTTGTGGTAACTGCGGATCGGAAGTCACGGGTGGTTTCTGCGCCAAGTGCGGCACGCCCTTAGGGGCGGCTGGCACGCCTGGCCCTACGCCCGTGGGAGGGCCACAGTTCGTACCTGGCCCTGGAACGCCCTCGGCGGCCGGACTGCAAGAGAACGTGGCCAGCGCGCTGTGTTATGCCCTAGGCCTGGTCACCGGGATTCTGTTTCTGGTTCTCGCCCCCTACAACCAGAACCGAACGATCCGTTTCCACGCCTTCCAGTCGATCTTTTTCAACGTCGCCTGGATCATTCTGCATTACGGCTTTGCGATCGTGATCGGAGCCATGGGGTACCACCTGCTGGGCGCGCTATTCGCGATACTGACGTCGCTGGTCTGGCTCGTGATCGGGCTCGGCGGTTTCCTGCTCTGGCTGTTCCTCATGTATAGGGCCTACAACAACACTCCGCTGCTGTTGCCCATCATCGGGCCGATCGCGCAGAAGCAAGCTGGGATCTGATCCCGCGCGCTTGAGCTTTGCTGGATGTGGAAGAGCAGGGTGGGCTGCTGAGGCGGGACGCCCCCGTCGAAGCCGCACTCACCCTGCTCTTCGTGTATTTGCAATTCTGCCCTTACTTGCTGCGTCTGCCATGCTGTGGCAGGGCGTCTTCCTCGACCTTCGAAAATCCCGCGGGCACTTCCAACTTGGAACCGTCCACGGAGGACGAGGAGAAGTTCGACATCTCGATGGTCATCTCCATCAGGGAGGCCGAACCGCTCGTGGGCTGAGAGCCGTTCGTAGGCTGAGCCTGGGATCCCGTTGCCGTCTGGGAATCATCGGTCTGCGTTTTCTTCTTCTTGCCGAGTCCGAACCGTCCCGCGAGTGCGCCGCCCAGAGCGCCGCCGATGGATGTGGGTTGAGAGTCTGACGACTGCGCGGGCGCCGCCTGTGTCGAAGATTGTGCTGGAGCCGCCTCGGCCGAATTAGGGTTCTGCGGCATGCCTTCCATCGTCCCCCCCATGTTGACGACTTCGAAGACGGGCATGCCGTCCATTTTGGAGCCTTCCTTGTACATCTCCGCCATCGCCTTCGCCATGTCGGGGCGGCTGGCCATCATGGGATTCCCGCCGGGAGTCCAATTCAGCTTTTCGCCCATTCGCTTGTAGAAGGCACGGACTTCGTCGTAGCCAGGCACGTTCGGAGCAAGCCACATATCGGTGACCATGTCCATGGAGCCCTTCGTACCGCTCTTCTCGTCGCTGCCCTTCATCTTGAGAGTCATCACGACCTCGTGAGTTTCCAGGCCCACGATCACCTTCTTAGCGCCCGTGTCCTTCAAGGAGACCTCGAACTGCATGTCAGCCTGCGAGCCCTTCTGGCGTTCCTGCATCTTCTTCGCGGCGTCGTCCATGGCCTGCTTCATTTGAGCGAAGGTGATGACGGAATAGGTTTTAGCCTCAAAGTTGATCCGTGTAATGGTCTCCGCGTCCAGGTCGATGATCTGGGCGGTGTCGGCGCCGCGGTGCACCATCCGGTTGCCCTTGACGGCGATGGTGGAGACGGTCGGTTCGCCCGCTTTCTTGGCGTCCTTTGAGAAAGCCCCGGCCATGCGCATCGCACTGACCATCATGCCGCCGGTGATCTTGGAAGTCTGGTCGTAGCTGAAATCGGCTTTGAGCAGACAAAGAGGCAGCGCAAGCAAGGCTGCCGCGCGAGTATAGCTATTCATGATCCTCCTCCTTACGGTGGTATCCATAGTACAACTTGTCCCCATGCCGGGGAAGCCACACTCACTTGCCGGAGTGCAGGGACAAAACCGCGCTCCCGTCTGGAGCGAGCCTTGTTTAATCCGCGAGTTGGAGGTGCCGGAAGGTTACTTCCTCGTGTTGTACGTCAGCGCGACTTCCGTGCTTCCATCTCCGGACGAACCGGCCGTCACCATGACGGTGCGCCGGTTGGCGGTGTCCTCGGCCGTCACAACGCCGCCTTTGGAATTACCCGAATCGCCCGAGAAGGTCGAGGTGATTTTGAAGCCCGCACTCTTCAGCGCATCCTGGTAATACGAAAGGACCTTTGAACCCGCATCGCTCGTCTTGAAATGGGCCATGCCACCCTCGCCCTGACCTCCCGAAGCGGAGAAGGTTCCTTCAGGTTTCGAGCCCGGGTAGGATGGGACCCAGGCCGGAATCTGCGCCGCGCTATTCGCGCCAAACGTGACCTTCTCGCCGGAATTCTCGTCAGAGAACGTCAATTTGCCATTCTTGACGTCCTCGGCGTTCATCGTGATCGTCTTGCCAGTCTTCTTCTCTCTGATGGTGATCAGGCCCCGGTCCTCGTCCATCCCGACTACCTCGACATTCGGGTTCAACGAGGCCATCACCTTCGCCGCGGCGAGAGCGGGGTTCTTTTGCGCCAGCTCCGAGTCGAAGCCCGCGCTCTTCACTTTGTGTGCGACGAAGATTCCGGCGCCGACCACCAGAATCCCTACCAGGACGAAGATGCCCACGATGGCGCCAAGAACCCAGACCAGCGGGCTGGTCTGGGGTTTGGCGGCGCCTGGCGCCGGCGCTGCCGGTGTTGGCGCGGGTGCCACCGGCGCAGTTGCGGACGGGAATGAGGGCGCGGGCGCGCCGATCGGCTGACCGCATTTCGAGCAAAAACGGGCGTCCGTCTGAGTGCCGCAATTCGTGCAAAAAGCCATAAGTCCTCCGTTCAGTCAAGCCTATTCAAAAAGCGCGCCACTGTCGAGCCTCTATCGGCATATTTCCAGAAGTCCGCAAGGGCGAGCGGCTTCGCGTCCTTAGGATTCCCGCTTCAGAATCGTCCTGCCGCTCCGCGTGTGCGCGCATTCCTCGTTCAGCCAGCCTGCTCTATCAATCCGGCGGCGGCTTTAGCAGCAGACGCCGCATTGGCATCCGGGTCCTGTGCATGCGCCCGCAACTGCGGCAGAGCCTGCGCGGCCTCGCGGCCCAAAGCGGAGAGCGCGATCGAAGCGTGGACACGCACTTCCGGAGCTGGATCGTCGAGGAGCCAAATCAGTTGCGCCAGGCTCTGAGCGGCGGGAATGCGGACGCGCGCGATGGCCAGTGCGGCTGCGGCACGCACCGGCGCCTCCGGATCGTTGAGCGCATTGAGCAGGTAAGGGGCTGCGCCTCCGCCGGCCTGCTGCATTTCACCGATTCGATCGAGCGACAGTTTGCGAATCGCCGGGTCCGGGCTGGCGAGGGCGCCCAGCAGGATGGGCAATCCGCGCGCCGGGTCGCCCGTGACGCGAGCAAGCGCCGATGCACACGCCAACTGGAGCGGGAGCGGCGCGCGCGCTGCCAGCGCATCCAGGCTTCCGGCAGCCTGCGCCGCGGGAGGGCCGATCATTGCCAAGGCCGACACCGCCGCGGCCAATGTATTCGGATCGGGGAAACGCAGCATCAGTTCGAGCGATGCGGTGGCCGGCGCTCCAATCTTGCCGAGAGCGACGGAGGCCGCGTTGCGGAGCCCCTCATCGGGCGAGGTGAGGCAGCGGCAGAGTTCGCGGATCCCGCTGGCTGCCGCAGGCCCCGCGGAGGCCAGCCCAAGGGCGGCAACGACTCGAACCGTCGCCGGCTGCTCTGGGAGCAAACCCCGAACCAGCGAGGGGGCGGCATTGGCGCCGATACGCCCCAGAACGACCGCGGCCAACAGCCGGACCGGTTCCGCGGGATGATCCAGACAAGCGGCAACTCCATCCATGTGGGGCGCCGGATCGACTTCCGGATTCAGCAATCCCGCCAGACCAGCCAGAACCTGATCCGGCTCTCCTCGCTTCTCCTGAATGGGCTCTCGGGCATCCATTTGAAAACCCTTAGAGCATGTTCCCCGCGCCCGGTGTGTACGTGGGCGATACAACGCTGGTAGTGATCAGCGTGATGCACTGGAGTACACCTGCCACCTGCACCATCGGCGCCGTCAAACTGATCATTGGCGCCGTGATCGAGACCGGCCCTCCGGAGGTGATGGTGAGGCCGCCTCCAGCCATGATGGACACGCTGGCCGATACGGTGGTCGAGTCCGAGCCCGCGATCGTCGTGGTTCGTCCGCCGACAGCCGTATGCGATTCGCTCCCTCCGATTGTGACTGACTGATTCTGGGCGATGGTGACGGTTTCGTTGCCCCCTATGGTCTCGCTGCTGTCCTGAGCGATGCTGACGGTGTTTTTGCCGCCGACCGTCATCGACCTGTCATTCCCAATCGTCGTTGTATCCTTCTGGGCGATGCTGGCCGTCCGGTCGTGGCCGACGGTCAGCTTCAAGTCGTTACCGACACCCTTGGAGTCGTCGTTCCCGATCGTGACCTTGCGGTCATGCTGCACCTTGCGCGTCTCGTCGTGCTTGACCAGGGAATTCAGATCCTTCTCCGCCTGGAAGTACACCTCTTCGCTGCCCTTCTTGTCTTCAAAGCGCATCTCGTTGAAGTTGTCCGCACCGCCGCCTTTGGAGCTGCGCGACTTCAAGGTGCTTTGCGTACGGTTGTCGGGCAGACTGTACGGAGGCATGTTCTCGGCGTTGTAAACGCTGCCGACGACGATGGGCCGGTCAGGATCGCCTTCGAGAAAATCGACAACCACCTCCTGTCCTATTCGAGGCAGATGGATCGCTCCCCATTGTTTGCCTGCCCAGAAGCTGGCCACGCGGACCCAGCAGGAACTCTTGTCGTTGTTCTTACCCTCGCGATCCCAAGGGAACTGGACTTTGATGCGGCCGTACTTGTCGGTGTAAATCTCCTCGCCCGATGGACCCACGACATAGGCGGTCTGGCAGCCCCGCACCTGCGGCTTCGGCGTGGAGCAGGGAGGACGGTAGGGTAGCGCGAACGGAAGGCACGTGAAGATGTTGCTGAAATGATCCTCTTCGTCCTTCCGGTCTTGGGAGTAGAACGCCCCTTCCCTGGCCGAATGGGTGACAGAGGTCAGCACGTACTCCCCATCGCCGTTGAAGTGCCGGTCGAGCGTGAAACGGTACCCTGGAATGAAATCGAAAACGTTGCTCTGGCCGCGGATCACGAACTGGGCGGCCTCGATTCGCTCCATTCCGCCGCCAGCCGCCCGCTTTTTTTCGTCGTTGATCTGAGAAGAGGCGTTATCGCCGGCGCCGCACTCGCTATGCTTCGCGTAGCCGCCGGGGTAATCGTACACTTCCAAAGCCGGAGAATTGCCAGCTACGTTGAGCTTGTGCGTTACCTTGCCGACCTGCACGTCGGGCAGAATTTCCTGGTCTGCCTCCAGATTGTTATGCGGCAATTCGAAGCAGTGGTCCCATAGCGTGAATTTTCCAGAGTCCCAGCGCTGCGTCTTTTGCCAGTCGAAGATGCGCGACTCATCCCGCAGTCCGCCCTCAATCTCGTCGTACACAATCTTCGACTCGCCCGGAATATCTTCATGCGAAACGGGAGTGTCCGCGAGCATGAGTTTGTCGCCGTCGTCGCCCTGCTTGAAGAAATAGAAGATCCCCTCCTCTTCCATCAGGCGGGAGATGAACTCGAAGTCCGACTCGCGGTATTGGACGCAATACTCGCGCGGTTTGTAGTCGCCCCGCAGGTCGTAAACGACGTCGAACCCTTCGAGCACTGCCTTCAAAATGTCCGGGACCGATAGCTGCTGGAAGATGCGGCTCTGCCGTTTGCGCGTCAGTTTCCAGACGCTGGGGGAGACGACAGCGCGATAGCGCGCCACCCGCTCGCGCGAGGGCAGTTGGGCGAACGCGGTCACGATTCCCTGGATATAGCGCTTCGTCGCGCCGTCCGGTCCGGCGACGCCGAAGCTGATCTTACTGCCGAGGAGGCTGGCGAAGTCGATCTTCGAGTCCTCCGACAGAAGCTCCAACTGGAACGAGAACAGTTCGGAAATCGCCTCGTGGCCCGTGTAGGATTCGAGCAGCAGTTTGTTGGGCCCAAGGGGTGTCTCGACAAAAAGAAACCGGTTGTCCTGGAGAAAGTTGTCAGGCATAGCTACTCTCCTCTCGAATGCGGCGGGGGCACTGAAGGGAGCGAGCCTGCCCCGGCATCACGCGCCGGGCGGCAGACCCGCTCCGGCGGGTCCTACGAATACACGAAATTCCCGTCGGCGCCGACGCCGACGCGGATCGAATCGAGCTGCTGACCTTCGGCGATGCGACCCAGGATCTGGCGCGATATCTCCGGAAGCAGCGTGTTGGTGAGTACGTTATCGACGTTGCGCGCGCCGCTCTCCACTTCCGTGCAGCGCCGCGCCACCTCTTCGGTCAACGCATCCTCACAAATGAGGTTGATCTTATGGTTCTCGAAAAGCCGCCGTTTGATCTTGCCGAGTTTCAGGCCGATGATGCGCTTGAGCGCCTCGTCGCGAATCGGATAGTAGGGGATGATGACCATGCGCCCCAGGAAGGCCGGTTTGAAAATCTTGTTCAACTCGGGCTTCATGGCCTTGACGATGCCTTCGGGGAAGGGCATCGTGTCAGGATCGGCGCAGAGCTTCATCATCGTGTCGGTGGCCGCATTGGACGTGAGGATGATGATCGTGTTTTTAAAGTCGATCTCACGTCCTTCGCCGTCTTCCATCTGGCCCTTGTCAAAGGCCTGGAAGAACAGCTCCAGAACGTCCGGGTGGGCCTTCTCGACCTCATCCAGCAGAACGACGGAGTACGGTCTGCGGCGGACCGCCTCCGTGAGCACACCTCCCTCGCCATAGCCCACGTATCCGGGCGGCGAGCCCTTCAGCGTTGAGACGGTGTGCGCCTCCTGGAACTCCGACATGTTGATCGTGATCAGGTTGCGTTCGCCGCCATACATCAGGTCCGCGAGAGCGAGCGCCGTCTCCGTCTTGCCGACTCCGCTGGGCCCCACCAGCATGAATACGCCGATGGGCTTGTTGGGGTCTTCCAGGCTGGCCCGCGAGGTCCGTATGCGCTGGGCGATTGCTTCGAGCGCATGAGCCTGGCCGATCACGCGCGAGCCGAGATGGTCTTCCAGCGTGAGAACGGTCTGCACCTCGTCTTTGAGCATCTTGCCCACGGGAATGCCCGTCCACGCGGAGATCACCTCGCCGACGATGTGGCTATCGACGCAGACGCGCAACAGCGGCGAGTCGCCCTGCAACGCATCGAGTTCCGAGTTTAGCTGGTCCAGTTCGGCGCGCTTGGCATCCAGGCCGTCGCCTGTGCCTTCCTCCAGGCTGCCGCGCAGCTCCCGGATGCGGGAGACCAGGCCGCTTTCTTTTTCAAAGCGCTCCTTCAGCACGGCGAGACGCGCCTCGACGCTGGCGCGTTTGGTCTTGATCTCTTCCAACCGTTCCGTGTGATCGGCGCCCGCCGCGGTTTCGCGCGTAAGAACGCGCTCCTGCACCGCCAGGTCGTCGAGCTGCCGCGTCGCGTCCTCGATCGCGGGCGGCGTCGAGTGCTGGCCCAGGGCGAGACGCGCGCAAGCGGTGTCGAGCACGCTGACGGCCTTGTCGGGCAACTGGCGGCCGGCAATGTAGCGGTGGGAGAAGCGGACGGCCGCGTTCACGCCGTCGTCGAGGATGCGTACCTTGTGGTGCTTTTCGAGCGAGGCCGCGATGCCGCGGATCATCACGCTGCAAACCGCCTCGGTCGGCTCGTCCACCTTGACCACCTGGAAGCGGCGGGCCAGGGCGGGATCCTTCTCGAAGTACTTCTTGTACTCGGACCAGGTCGTGGCGGCGATGGTGCGAAGCTCCCCGCGCGCCAGCGCCGGCTTGAGCAGATTGGCCGCGTCGTTCTGGCCGGCCTGGCCACCTGCTCCAATCATCGTGTGTGCTTCGTCGATGAACAGGATGATAGGCGTGGGCGAGGACTTCACCTCTTCGATGAGCCCTTTCAGCCGGTTCTCGAACTCGCCCTTAATGCCCGCACCGGCCTGCAGCAACGCCAGGTCGAGCGTGCGCAGAGTGACGTTCTTGAGTGACGGCGGCACATCGCCGCTGGCGATCCGCAGAGCGAAACCTTCGACCACGGCCGTCTTGCCAACGCCCGCCTCCCCCGTGAGAATGGGATTGTTCTGACGCCGCCGCATCAGGATGTCGATGATCTGCCGGATTTCGACGTCGCGGCCGAGCACCGGATCGAGCTTGCCCTTGCGCGCGTTCTCACTGAGGTTGACGGTGTACTGGTCCAGGTTCGTGGTCTTGCCGCCGCCGGGCCTTGGAGCGCCCGCTCCGGCGGCCCCCTCGCCTTCAGCGGCTGAGGCGACCTCATCCTCGTGCGAGCCCGCGACGATGGAGACGAAGTCCTTCTTCAGCGCCTCGGCCTCGATCTTCTCGAACTCCTTGCTGACCTCGCGCATGATCCGGGCGAGTTCTTCGTTCTGGGTCAACGCCAGGATCGTGAAGCCTGTTCGGATCTGTTCGGCGCCATAGTCGATTGACCCCAGTGTCCACGCCTCGGTCATCATCTTCAGCACCGACGGGCTGATGGCCGGCGTCCGGGCATTGCCCGATTTCAACTTGTCGAGGCTCCGGTTCAATTCCGCCGAGAGGCGGGATTGGTTGATCCCGAAGCGGTAAAAGATGCGGGACACGTCGGTGTCGGTCGCCTCCATCAGCTTCAGGAGGTAATGCTCAATCTCGATGTTGTACTGCGTGCGCGAGAGGCACAGCCCGGCTGCCGCCTCCAAAGCGCTGCGTGTCGGACTGTTCAGTTTTCCGATCAGCGATTTCAGATTCACACTCATGCGACTCTCCTCCTACTGAGACACTCCATCGGGGCTAGAGCCGAAGGACAGCGCCTTCGGGATCCTGCGTGAGGGGGACCGAACTGGCCCAGGTCAGCCAGCCCAACTGCGGCGCTGTGCTGCCCTCCTCCCCCAACGTGCAGGGAGGCGCCTCCTCCTTTTTCAACACAAGCTGCAATTCGAAATCCAACTCGTCACCGGCGAAGAAGCGCGTCAGCGCCCGGAGCGGTTGGTAAGCCTGGCCATTTGGCAGGAAGTCCCGGTACTGCTCCAGGGTCAACGGTCCCAGCCGGATTCGCACACCGGATTGTTGATCCCAGACCTCGTCCCCTACGACGGCGCCCATCCCAAGCTGCTCAGAGTAATCGCCGGATCCGGTGAACCTGCATTGGGTGTCCTCGTCCAGCTTGTGCCAGGCTCCGACGAACTGTTCGATCTCGACGGGCACGTCGAAGTAGTCCATGAGCAGTTGGCGCAGCGCGGTGGCAGATCGCGCGTGCGGCGACAACAGTCCCGCATAAAACAGCAGCCCGTCGTCAGGCAGGGGTTGCCGGCCTTGGAGTCCGGGAGTTCCGAGACCCAGCAGGTCGAGCAAATGGTGCGAAAACCGGTCGCCCTCGCCGCGTTCGTACGCAATCGTGAAGCGATACTTTTCCCAAGCCTGATAAAAAAATGAAATCGCCCGGTGGTTGAAGATGTCGAAGAAATCGCGCAGGGAAGTGTCGCGAGCGCGAATCCGCTCGCGCACCAGCCCCGAGTAATAAAGCGGGAGCAGACCCATGGGACCGGTGAGTCCCATGAAGTTCACCCTCATCCGCGGCTGGTCATCCTCGCGCCACTCCAACTGCGAGATCTGGCTCGAAGGGAAGGTGTAGTCGGGATTCGCGCCGAAGCGAACGCTCTCCTGGCCCGGGTTGGCGAAGCCCCCTACCTGCTGGCGATCCGGAGACAGCAGGCCGAGCAGGCGCACGGCCTGAAAGAATTCGAAGCTCGACGGCTCGGAACGGAGCAGCCGTTCAATCTCCGGCAGCTCTTCGCCGGCAGGCGCTACAGGAGGATGCGGCGGCCGGCCCTGGGTGGCCATAGCTTCAGCGCCTCCTTTCTCTGGCGGGTGGTCACGCTGAGCTGGCTAAAGCTGTTGAGAGTGACATAGAGCCCCAGGAAATGTTCGAGAACGGAAGCGAAGAGGTACACGCCGCCGCCTACGAAATTCTCCTCGTCCAGCTCGATGTCCACTCGCGTGCCCCGGGCGAAGGTAATGCCATTTTCGGAGTTTACCCGCGCGAACTGCTTGCGGGCCGCGACTGCCGTAATGCCTTCAATCTGTTTCAGAGAATACGTGGAGTCCGTGAAGTTGTAAAGCTTCAGGATCTCCTGGAGCGCTTCGCGGCCTTCCTCGACCAGCGACAGGTAGTTGAGCGAGAGATGGGAGATCAGGCGCCAGAATGCGCTCTTACCGATCGGCGGACGCAGGGCCGGAGTCGGCTTGCGCAGGGCGACAATCGCCTGCACGGGCGCGCCGCCCTCCAGTTCAAAATCGCCCGCCGCATTGCCAAAAGGAAGGCGCGAAGGCAGGTCGCGGTTAGTGCAGGTCAGGCGCACGGTCAAGCTGTCGACGTCCGGCTCGACGGGCCGCTGAGCCAGGTCGACGAGGGATAACAACAACTCGCTGCCGTCGTCGTCGCGGCGCGACGAGGGGCGGCGCGAGGCGAGCCAGAAGGCTTGGCCGCCGCTACGCACGGTCGTGTGGCGGAACGAATAAAACGGCTCGAATCGAATCAAGTCCTGGGAGCCCGAGCGCACGCTCACTACCTCGTCCACGGAGTGAATCTCCAGCGCGTTTGGACGGCGGATGTCGGGGATGATGGGGTATTCGAATCGCCGCTGCGTGACCAGAATCGGTTCGGCGGTTTGTTTGAAAAGATTGACCGCGGGCGTGCAGCCCAGCTTCATGGTCTTGGCGGAGACGCCCAATTCGAGCGCCTGCCGGCGCTCGGTCAGTTCGAAGGGAGCGATGAGGAAGACGATCTCGACGCGGTTCTTGAACCCCGCGGCGGCGAGCGCCTCCAGTCCGCTGAGGTCCAGGAAGAAAAACTTGTCCGGGAATGTGAAGTACTCATGCAGCAGCCGGTAACCGGCGAAGGAGCGTCGCGGATAGGGCAGCATCGCGTCGTCTTCATCGAAGCCGACAGGACGCAGAGCATCGGGGCGGAGAGCCAGCGGCCGGATGCGGGAGCCGGGCGTGGGGTCTCTCAAAAGGATCTGGGTGCAACGGCTGCACAGCAGTTCATAAAGCGTGTGGACCGTGCTGCTTTCGCCGTTCAGGAAGAACCGGAGCGTGTTCAGATTCAGCTTGTCGAACGAAACGTCGGGCCAGCAGCGCAGTTCGACCCTCAGCGCGGCGACGGCATCCGCGGCCTTAATCGGCGAGGGCAGACGGTCCGGCGTTTTCCATTCGGCCTCCTGGACGCTGAGCGGCAGGAGCATGGTCTCGTAGCAGGTGCGGAACTTGCACGGCACGCCTCCGACCGGCCGCGAAGAGAGCATGCTGCCGCGCTCGATTTTCAGCCCTGTGCCGATCTGCGACTGCTCGGGGCGCACCTGAAACTCAACCACGGTCATCGAAGGGACGGGGCGAATGAAATGCGGATAAACGATGCTGAGCAGCGCTTCGGTGACTTCGGGAAACTCGTCATCGATTTTCAGATGCACGCGAGCGGCCAGGAACGCGAAGGATTCGAGCAGCCGCTCGACGTGCGGGTCCTCGCACTTGTCCGCCTCGAGGTTCAAGCGCGAGGCGATCTTCGGGTACTTCTCCGCAAACTGCGCGCCCATCTGGCGCAGGAAGGTCAGCTCGCGTTCGTAATACAGGAGAAGTTCGTCTCGCACCTATTCGACCTTCACCTGGCAGTCGCCCGTACTCAATTGCAGAGTCGTGTCGAAGAAGATCTGCTCGGGCGCCGGATCCATTTCCAGCAGACCCTCAATCTGGAAGCGCAGCACCCGCGGAGCGCTGCCGCCGTCGTCCAACGCACGCACGCGGACACCGCTCAGACGCGGCTCGAAGTCCGCCAGCGTGGTTTCAATCGTCCGCAGCAGCCGGCCCTTGTCCCGGGGAGAATTGAGCGCGAGCGACGTCACGTCGGGCAGGCCGTAGTGGTACAGAGAATGGCCCACCTGAACGTACGCTTCCGGCGCTTCCTCAGGAATGCGACGCGTGTTGAGCAGCCACTCCAGATCGCGGCGCAAGGTGAGCTTGAGCTGTCGCACGGACTGACTGCGGGTCGAGGGCGGATCGGACGAATTCGCGGGCTCCAGATCGATCAACCGGTCGATCAGAGAAGGCGTGACGTTGATGTCGGCGTCCGGTCTGGGCATGGGCTACCTGATGCAGGCAAGCGCCTGCCTGGCATCCAGACGGCAGACGCGGTCGTAGGCCCGTTGCTTCAATTCGTCACCCGTGCCCAATTGGTCCAGACAACGGTAGAGCAGCGCGAAAGCGCGCGCGACCAAAGCCGGAGATTCCCAGCCTTCCAGAGCGTGACTGTCGATTTCGGCCGTGAGTTGTTCCAGTACCGGTTGCGCGATACGCTCGTGACCGCTTGTCAGGCAGAGCTCCGCGAGTTGAAGCCGGCGTTGGAAACGCCCGCGGCCGGATCGCTCTTGTTCTACCGCGTGCAGCAGGATTTCCAGGGCTTCCTCGCCGCGCCTGTCGCGCAGAGCCTCCATGGCCAGATCGTAGGCGTCGGGCGGCTTTTCGGACCCTTCTTCGGGACTTGTGCCGCCTTCGGTTTCATCTTCCGCCAGTTGCTCGTAACTCGCATTCGCCGCGAATTTCGCGACGGGAGCGATCTCTTTGAGCCAAGTCCGGGTTTCCTGGTTGGCCGTTGGCGTGTCGTCGAGCAGAGTCGCTTCAGCCAGGTCTGGATAATCCAGGAGCAGCGCGTTGAGTTCAGAGCGAATCGCGGAGGCGACGAGATCGTAACCGAGTTCCGTGGCCGCGCGCACCGCGTAGCGCTGCGCGTCCAGCCAGCCCCGACCGCAAGGCAAACCCATGGCGGACTCGGCAAGATCGAGAACCTGCTGCCACTCCGATTCCAGTGCACGCTGTTTCAGGGACTGGCGAACCTCGGTGGGCGGCGGCTCCAGAATGGACGCGTCCAGCGTTGCACCGGCGGCGCGCAATTCACCCCAGCGCAGTGCCCGCAAGAGAAGATAGGGCACAGGGCTGTAGGAATTCTCGTTGCGCAGATAGCGGGCCGCGGACACGACACGCTCGCACGCGTCGGCATTGTCGACAGGCTCCGCGGCCAGTGGGCTGCCCCTTGGCTTGAGGCGAGTTGGAGCAGCCGCAGCCGCGCGCGGCTGTTCCTCCACTACCTCCATCGCTGGCTCTTCACTCGTGCTCCAACCATCGTCCGCGGCGGCGGGCGCCTCGTCCGGATACAGTTCCCGCTTCTTCTGCAGCAGGCCGTGCACCGTGTGCCGGATCTCCTCCGTGGTGCCGCGCAACGGGCTGAACGATGGATTGTCATCGCCGAACTTCTCTTCACACAACGCAGTGAGAGACTCAATGGTCTCGAGGATACCGTCGAGGTCCGCTTCCAAAGCGACGTAATATTCCTTGGGCGAGGATGCGAAGGCCACGTCCCATTCCTCGCCGGTCAACTTGCCATCGGCAATCGATGCGGCCCGGCTCTCCGCCTTGGCGTCCGAGTCGGCGTCCGCCTCGTAGCCGACGCTCAACGCCTCTTTGTACTTCAACCAGCCGAAGCCCTTGCGCGTGATCGGCGCCTTCCGGAACGCGAGGTCCATGCGACCGCCCAGCCATTCCAGGGGAACGGCGCGGAGCGATGCGTCGTCGTCCTCCACCTCGGGGTACAGTCCATCCCAAAAGGTCTCCAGCAAGTTCTGAATGAAGTTGAATCCCGCACGGAAACCGCTGAAGCCTTCCTGCTTCAGCAGCGCCTCCGTCAGCCAGACCGCCAGTTGGAGATCCTTGCTCTTATTGGCGAGCGCATCACTGGTGAGTTTGATGACCAGCGGAAAATCAGCGGTCTTCCGCTCGATCCGCCACTCGCCCTGAGGAGCATCGTCGTCCTCGCGCCGCGCCTCCTTGATCTTGTCGTAGACGGGAGCGTACCGCAGGTTCTCGCCGCAAGGGTTGGCGCCTGGAATGGGATTGAGAAGATCGTCACGAAGAGGCATGATTGTCAGGCCTGCGTCTCCTCCGCCGCAACCGGTGGAGCGGAGAATTGCAGTCGTCGAACCTCCAGGATGGGATACTCTTCCTCATCCGCCAAAAACAGCTTCTGACCGGCTGGAATCGCCTTGCCATCCGCTGATTCCTGCCATTGCGTCTGCCTGCCGAGGCGGACCTCGGCGTCGGGATGCTTCCATGCTAGCGGTGTCAGCACGGGGAGCAGAACTTCGCCCAGTTCGCGGCCTTTGAACGCTGGACTCGTATGCAATAGAGCCGGAATCCAGAGCAGGTCGCGTAACCGCTTCGGTGGCTGGATTTCGAGCGAGGATATGTGCTCAAACGGGATCCAGAGGTATGCGCCGGCCGCGTAGACTTCGAGCCGCGCACCCAGGCGGGGATCGGCGTCTTCAATCGACTCGCATAGTCGATCATCTACTTGCCCGCCTGCGGGCGGCGCGGCGCCGTGCGGGAAATCGCCGGTTTCGAACATGCGGCGGCGGGTCCGCTCCGCCTGGAGGGCGGAACGGTAGAGCAACGAACCCATCGCGGCCTCATGGCTCGAGTCCGCCAGGATGTCGAGTTGCTTTTCCGCGCGATCGTATTCGCCGCTAAAGCAGAGCAGCTCGAACAAGAAGGTGCGGCGCTTGGAGTCGGTAGGATCTCTCCGCAATTCGACTCCAAGCGCGGCCACTGCCTCGTCCAGCCGCCCCGCCTGAAACAGGTCGGTGGCTGTCATGGTGAAGGCTCTTCTTTAGAGCAGCCTAAATCGACTTGCCCGCCTTCGTATCCCAGCCGGCCTTGATCGCTCCATCCAGCGAGCCGTCCGCCTTCTGAGCCTTGTACTCGACTTCTATCTTTGTGTAATTAAATGACACCTGCTCGACCGGGACCACATCGCCCGAACTGCCGCCGGTCTGGTAAGACGAGATGAGCAGATCGGAGAAGGTGTATAGCAGGAATTCCTGCTGGGTCTTGCCGGCCTTGCGGCAGGTGAGGATGGCCTTCTTGATGTGGTCGCCTCCAGCGCACGCCAGAATCAGCTTCGGCGTGGCCTTGTTGACATGCATGACAAAGTGGAAATCCTGCATATCCACTTTGCCCGCACCGCCTCCTCCCCCAGCTCCCATGGTTCCGGTCTGGCTCTCGCCCCAGGACCAGCTCATGAGGTCGATCTCACCCTTGTGTTTGTCGTCCTGGCTCTCGCCCGGGATGCCATCGATTTTCAAGAAATAATCAACAGCCATTCTTGTTCCTCCTCGAACTGTTTACACTTTATCCCGATCAATGGAAAGGCCGGCCGCCAACCCGGCCAGCCTCTCACAGCTTAGGCCTACTTACGCGTCGAGGCCGGCAATTCGGCCACCAGACGCAGGGAAACGGAAAGCTCGTCCAACTGGAAGTGCGGCCGCATGAACGCCACCGCGCGATACACGCCGGGCTTGCCGGCCACTTCCATCACCTCAATGCGCGCCTCCCGTAGCGGGTGCGAAGCTTTGACCGAGGCGGAGGCAGTGTCGTCCGGCGTGACGTAGTTGGTGATCCACTGGTTGAGCCAGCGCTCGCATTCGCTGCGGGACGTGAAGCTTCCGATCTTGTCCCGCATCATCGCCTTCAGGTAGTGCGCGAAGCGGGAAACCGCGAGGATGTAGGGTAACTGAGCTGAGAGCCGTGCATTGGCGTTCGCCGCTTCGTTGTCGAATATCTTCGGCTTTTGGCAGGACTGGACGCTGAAGAACGCCGCATAGTCGGTGCCTTTGCAGTGCACCAGCGGCGCGAAGCCCAGGTCGGCCAACTCTTTCTCGCGACGGTCGGTGATGGGCGCCTCTGTGGGGCACTTCATGGCGACGTCGCCTTCATCGGTGTAGAAATTGTGAACCGGCAGGCCCTCCACCAAGCCGCCGCCTTCAACGCCGCGGATGGCCGCGCACCATCCGTACAGGGCGAATGCCGCGGTGAGTTTTGCGCCGAGAGCGAAGGCGGCGTTGCCCCACAGGTACTTGTTGTGGTCGGAACCGTCCACACGCTCCTCGTAGGCAAACTCTTCCACCGGCTTGGTGGCTTTGCCGTACGGCAGCCGCATCAGCACGCGCGGGCCGGTCAGCGCGACGTAGCGGGAATCCTCGCTCTGGCGGAACGACTTCCACTTCGCGTACTCAGTGGTATCGAACACCTTGGCGAGATCGCGAGGGGCGTCCAGGCTGGTGAAGCTGTCCAGGTTGAACATCTCGGGCGAAGCCGCCGAGAGAAACGGCGCATGAGCGGACGAGGCCACATTGGATATCTTCTCGAGCAGCTCGATGTCTTCCGGGCCATGTCCGAACTCGTAGTCGCCAACCAGCGCGGCAAACGGCGCTCCGCCGAAAATGCCGAACTCCTCTTCGTAGACCTTCTTGAAAAGCGTACTCTGGTCGAATTCCGGAGCCCGTTGCAGGTCGCGGAGCAGGTCCTTCTTCGTGGCGTTAAAGACCTTGATCTTGAGGCCCTCGCCCGTCTCGCTCTGATCGAGGAGGAACTTCAGGCCGCGCCAGGTGCTCTCCAGTTTCTGGAATGCCGCATGGTGCAACACTTCGTTGAGCTGCAGGGAGATGAGGTGGTCGATCTGCGCGATGCGGGCGTTGATCATCGCCTCGGCATCCTTCGACACGGTCATCGAGCCGTCCAGTACCTGGGTGACAAACTCCTTGACGAGGTCTTTGCCGCGCTCCCGGGCCGCCACATCACGGCCCAACCGGCCCTCGTCGACGATCTGGTCGAGCAGACCGAGTTCGACGACCTGCTCCTCCGCAGCCTTCTGCGGGATTGCGCTCTGCGTGTCGCTCATTTCTCGCCTCCCGGCTTCTCCAACTCAGCTTTCAACTTTCCGAGCTTCTCCGTGTTGTTGACGGCATCGACCAGCAACTCGTCGAGTTTGTCGTTGCCCTGGAGCGAACCGCGAAGATCGGACAGCCTTGTCCGGAGGTCGAGCATCTCCTTCAAAGGTTTGATCTGCCGGGCCACCTGCGCGGGCTCGAAGTCGTCCATGCTCTTGAAACGGAGGTCGACTTTCAACTGTCCGGCCTCGGGATCGTCACTCAGCTTGTTCTCAACCGAGAAAGCCAAATGCGGCTTCATGCCCTCCAGCACGTTATCGAAATTGTCGGGCGTCACCTCCACGAACTTCCGTTCGCGCAGTTTGGGTAATGGAGCCTCGGGCTGCCCCGTAAAATCACCCAGAACTCCCATTACAAAGGGGAGCTCCTTTAATTCAATGGCGTCGCCTACTTCTACGTCGTAGGTGACGTGGACTCGCGGCGGGCGCACCCGGTCGAGCTTATGCTGTGTACTCTGTTTTGCCATCTGCTATCCCTCCTCGATCAGCACATGAATCAGATTCGCCTCGATGACCAATCGATGTATGAGGATCTTAGCACGACCTGCATCCGGGTAGAAGGGCCATGTTTGGAGACCAGGCTGGAAGAGTCTTTGCGCTCAATGTTTGGTTCTGGTAGCTTGTAATCCCATGAGGCAATTGCAGCCGGTGATCTGGATGAAGGGAACCGCCCTCAGCCCGCAGCACTTGCAATCGCAAGATCGCTTCATCGAGGACTCACTTCAATTCAGGCTGGAATCGCTGAGCGCCCACGCCTGGGGCTTCCTGACCTTGCGGATCGACCAGGAGGCGCTCGCGGGCGGAATCTTTACGCTTTCGGCCGCCTCCGGCGTTTTGCCGGACGGGTTGCTTTTCGATTTTCCCGTTTCAGAAGCCGCGCCCCCCTCCAAGCCCCTGCAGGACTGTTTCGAACCCGATCAGGACTCACTGGATATCTACCTGGCTGTGCCGAGTTACCGCCTGCCCGGGCTGAACGTGTCCACGGCGCAGGGCCGGGCGGATACGCGCTACCTCGCCGAGGCGATCCTGGTCCGCGACGAGAATTCGGGGCTGGGGGAAAGGCCCGTGCAGGTGGCCAGGAAGAACTATCGCCTGCTCACCGGGGGGGACTCGCGGCAAGAGTGCTCGGCCTTGCAAGTGGCCCGCGTCCTGCGAGCCGCGACGGGCATGTTGCAACTGGATCCTCAATTCGTGCCGCCCCTGCTGGACCTGTCGGCCAGCGATTATCTCTGCGCGATCGCGCGGCGGCTCGTTGAGATTCTAGCGGCCAAGAGCAGCATGCTGGGCGGATTGCGCCGGCAGAAGAACCTGAGCCTGGCGGATTTTGGCTCTTCCGATATCGCAAACTTCTGGTTGCTTTATACAATCAATTCGCACTTTCCGGAGCTTCAGCATCTTTTCGAAACACGGCGCGGCCATCCGGAGCGGCTTTTTGAGGCGATGCTTTCCCTGGCGGGTTGTCTTACAACGTTTTCAAATAAGGTCCATCCCAGAGATTTACCACTGTATGAGCACGGCGATCTCTCGCAATGTTTTACAAAACTCGATGAGATCGTGCGACTGCTGCTTGAGACCGTGGTGCCCACCAATTGCATCTCCCTGCCGTTAAAACTGGTGCAACCTTCGATCTACGCGACGGCGCTGGCCGATGATAAATATCTGGCCGGAACGAGGATGTATTTGGCGATCAGCGCCGAGATGAACGAAGCGGAACTGATCGCCAAGACTCCGTACCTGGTGAAGGTTTGCTCGGCGAGCCATATCGAGCATCTGGTCCGTCAGGCCTTGCCCGGGGTAGGCCTGACACACGTTGCGAAACCGCCGGGCTCGATCCCGGTCAAGCTGAACTATCAGTACTTCAGCCTCAACCAATCGGGCGTCGTCTGGGAAGCGATTGGGCGCGCGCGGAATCTGGCCGCCTATGTGCCAGGAGACTTGCCGTCCCCGCAGCTCGAGCTGATCATTCTCCTGCCCGAGGCGGTCTGAAGCCTTCCACCTTGATGAATCCGCCGGAAGCGAGCGGAGCGACAGCGCCGGCGAATCGCGCGGATGCTGGCCGACCGGGGCCTTCCGGGTATTCGCTATCGAGGCGTGCAACTCTCAGTTGTTATAGTGGATTTCCGAAGATGCCTCGAACTTGCGGTAGTCGCGAAAGACGGCCTCGTTGCGGACGACGTTTCTTCCCTGCCTGGCCTGGAACACTGACCGCAGCGGCAGCAGGTAATCCTGCGTACCCACGCGCACCATCCCGTATTCCAGGGAAAATGTCGGCGATTGGAAACCGAAGTCCTTCGGCAAGCCAGTGCCCGACATCATGATGCGGCGTACGAGTCCCGCCTCCTCGTCAATGAAGATGCGGCCAGTGTAGCCGGCCACCTCCTGCCGCGTATTGACGTACAGGACAAAATTCGACTTCTCCTTCGGGACTTCGATTTCGAAGACGTCGCAAAGGGCGCCGCCCGCCATGGTCCGGCCCACCCATTTGTACCTGACCGGAAGCTCCGGGCTGAAGATCGCCCGGAGCATGGTGCCAAACTCGCCGCGGGAGTGGACGCCCCGCATGGCGCTTCGCGTCTTGTCCGCTTTCAGGCCGTTGAACTCGAGCGTGCGGTAGCTCTCCTTGCCATTCTCGTAACTCAATTCCTCCAGATAGACGTCGCCCTCGTGGAACTGATCGGACAACTTTACCGGCGAGGAAAGCCTGTGGGTCTCCTGTTTGCAGCGGAAATTCGGCAGGTGTGTGGAGTAACCCAGGGCGCTCGCGGCCGCCTCTTCCCACAGGCGCTTTTGATCGCCTTCGGGAAGAGTCGCGCCGGTGTGCAGCGTGACGGGGTCTACTTCGGGCAGCACGACCGCGGAAAGATCCTCTTCCGGGGCTGTGGTTAACAGCGGCCCCCCGGCGCGTTCCACGGGCACGGGCGCGGCCGCGGAGCCGACGACGCTGAACGCCACGCTGCGCGTGAGGACGTTCTTGTCCTGGCGAACCGAAATACGCGCTTCAAACTCGCCCGCGTTCAGTGTTGCGCCTTTGAGCGTGGCGAGATAGGTGAACTCGTGCTTCTGCTCTCCGCCCGTGGCGCCGTGGCCCATTTTCGTATCGTCCCGGAGTTGGTCGAGGAACGGCAACGGCATGCGCCTGACCGACTTCCCGTTGCGTAGGATCTCCAGGCTCAACTCGGGCTGCGCTCCGAACAGGTCCGGATAGAGCACTACGTAGAGTTGCAGGTCGAAGGGCTCGTTCGCTTTGAAGACTGGGTTCAACAGAGGCGCGATAGCATTGCCGTCGTAGGTGAACACCATGTCGGCCTCGAAGCGATCGGCGCCTCCGGCAGGCCGCACCAGAACAGCATCGCTCAGGGCGAAGCCGGGAATGATGGGAAACGTCAACACCGGTTCTTTGCTCGTGCCGGAACTCCCGGCGAGCAGATCCTCGACGGTGGCTTCCACGGTGTACTTGCCCGCCGGCAATTGGATTTGGCGCATCTGAAAGAGAGTTCCAGACTGGCGCTGTTCGAGTTTCCGGAGCGGCCCTTTGAAGCTGACTTCCTTCTTCGCCGTCCAAACGGCTTGTCCCGCGGCATTTCGAGCGATCTGGGTGATGCGGGCGCGCGCCAAGTAGGTCCCGGAGTGGTCGTCGACCTCGAACTTGAGCGCTTTGAGTGGCGCTTCCGCGATCACGACGCCGCGCCGGACGCCGCCCGTTGTCTCGAGGTTCGATCCGGCATCCTGCGAAGTGACGCCCCCTCTGCCTGCGCCGTAGCTGCGCTCAATTCCAAAGGCCTGCGTCCCCGGCGCGCTGAGGCTTACGAAGCGCGTATAGACCGGGATGTGGTAGCCCGTCGGGCCGCTCTTGGCAGGTTCCGCGACTGGCTCTGCCGCTGGCGCCGGTTCGCGGATAGAGGCTTGCGCGGCCGCTCCCTCAGCCTTGGCGTCCGGGGCGACGAGCAATACGCTCGTTTCGAGCGACCCGATATCGCGGACCAGCGCGCCGCCGGTGTCGTGGGCAAGCAGTTTCCAGGCCGGACTCACGTCCTTCGAGCCGTGTTCGTACGGAATGAGCAGGACCACATGCACCGAACTTGCCTGGCAGGACTCGGTGAGCTGCTTCAGTGTGCTCTCCAACTCGCCGGAGAGCGGCCGGTCCTCCAGAACTGCAAGCAACAGGCGCAGCCCCGGGCGGCGTGCCAGCGACTGCGAGGCTCCATCGAGCGAATTGACGAACGTAGCGGGATCGGTGTCGCGGGCAACTCGCGCAGCCACCACGAAGGCCTGCTCCAACTCTTTGGAGGAGATGCCGGCAGGGATGCTGACCGCGTCGACTTGCCCCGCTCGCTGGACCTCCACGATTGTTCCGCCGCCTTTGAACCAGCGGCGTGCTGTGGATGCAGCCGAATGCGCGGCTTGGCGTGAAACTTCGCTCCCGGCCGGCCCGAACAGGACCAGGAGCGACCGGTCGCTCTCCGCCGGCGGAGCTGCAACCGCACCCGCGGCAAGCAAGACGAGCATCGGGACCAGTGAGAAATTTCGCATCAATCCGGGATTTCCATTCCTGCAATCCTCTTCCGCCTTGATTGTACATCCGTGCCTCGGACCGCCTCGCGGCCCGGGGACTGTGCAATCACAGGCGGCTGAATACCTCACCCACGCCGCGCACAATATTGCCGGAGCTCTGAGCGACCGCGCGAGTGATCGGCTCATTCCTGCTCTCCCTCGGACCGCCGGGCGCCGAGGGCTTCTCCAGTTTCCACATCATCCTTCACCCCATGTCGCCGCTGATACGCGCGCCGGTGAGAGCTGCCGCGTCGGACTCGTTTCGGCCAGTTCTTGCTGCTTTCGCACGTGATCGACCGTCTCAGCCACCGGAAATTAGTGTAACGAGGCTACGTCCGCGTTCACCGTTCGTTGCAACCTGGTGCGTTGCGCACACTCCTTCCCGAGCATGTTGTCGGAGGGCTCCGCCGTCTTGCTTTCGCGCCACGGCGCCTCCCAAGCTACGAGGCCTGAGTCTCTTGGCCCCGGTCGGTCTTTCACCGACTGGACGATGTGTCCTTGTCTGGACACGCCGATCTGCCAGTTGTGCGCGTAAATGCTGTGTCCGCGCACGGCGCCAAAAACAAGTTCACGCTCTGGCTGATCCCCGTTGCCCCAGCTCTCATAGACCCGCATGTCGGGATGGAGAACGCGTACCAACGGTTCGGTGCATGCGCCTCAGCCTGCATCCGCCCGACTACCGCGGTTTCCCTTTGGACTCCGCTTCGATCAATTGGCGTTGTTCCTCGGCCTCTTTTTTCCGGCCCGTTGCGAACAGGCACTTGGCCAGGACGGTGCGCGCCGAGCGTATCGTCTGGTTATCGTTGCCATCTCCCGCGAGCGCCTTCCGCGCTTCGTCCGCAGCCTGCGCAAACTGCCCGGATTTCTCAAACTGTTTGGCGATCTCGAGGTGCACCGGCCCGAAGCCGGGCGCGTGAGAAGCGATCTCCTGCACCAGCCGCCGGGCTTGGTCTTCCTTTCCTGAAACATTCAAGAAACGCGCAAACTGAATGGCCGAGGCCGGATCGTATAGCTTCGAGCGGCGATTGATGACCAGCGCCTTCTCGAAGGCGCTCTCCGCCTTGTCGGGCTGATCCAACTTGTCCTGGCACATGCCCAACAGCGTGTACATCTGCAACAACGCCTGATCGTTGAGACCAGGCAGAGCCAGGCCGGCCTTTTCGTTCGCGGCGCACTCATTTTCCTTGTCGTTGAGGAAGGCCCATTGCGCATAGTAGTGGCGCGCTTCGGCATCCTGCGGCATCGCCTCAGACGCTTGCCGCAGCATCATTCCCGCCTCCTGGCTGTCCGCCTTGAACCGGAACACGACCTCGCCGAGATTCAGCAACAGACGCGGCGAATCGGGATTGGCGCGCAAGGCTGCCTGCAGAGTCCGCAGAGCGTCTTCGGGCTTCCCAACGCTTTCATAGCAGCGCGCGAGGAGGATCCACAGAGCCTCGCCGGCCTGCGGGTCCTTCTGCAGCGTCGCATCGAGTTTCGTGATGGCTTCGTCGTAACGGTTCTGGCGCAGCAGTTGGTCGGCCGCGCGCAGAGCGGAGGCTCCTGGCTGCGCTTGTTGCAGCATTAGCAGCAGAGGCAGGACCAGCATCAACATGAGACGCGCGGCTCCGTCATTTTGCAATCTTCCTTTGGTCCGCGCGGACCTGCTCCAGGCGTTGCACAATCTGCTCCTGTTCCGTTCCGGCGGCCAGCGCGCGGATGTAGCACTGCTCCGCGTCCTTCGGCCGTCTCAGCGCCAGGTAGGCATCGCCCAGCATCACGAGAGAATCCTGCCGCTGCTCGATGCGCAGGGCAGCTTCCAACGTGGAAACGACCTTCGCGAAATCGCCGGAAGCGCGATAGCGCATGGCTTCTTCCTGGAGGGTGCGAAAACGCGTGAGATCGTCGTTCATGCCTTGTTCCAGAGCATTCACTTGCCGTTCATTGTCCTGCGCATTCTGCGCGTCGCCGGTCGCGCGATACAGACGGCTCAAAAGCCATAGCGCCGCGCGGCGGTCGCGCACGTCCTCCACGTGTCCCGCGGCTTCGCGCGCGGCGGCGAGCGCAGCGGGGAACTGACGCAGATTGTAATAACAGGTCGCGGCGCCGAGCAATGCTTCGGCGGAGGCGGGCGCCCGTTTCAGCACGTCCTGAAACTCCGCGAGCGCCGTCTCAATCTGGCCGGAGCCGTCCAGCGCGCGGGCGTGGCCTAGCAGAGCCTGCAGGGATTGAGGCTGCGCGGCTAGCGATGCCGCGAACTCCTTCGCCGCGGCGTCGTAATCCTTATTCAGGAAATGAAGCTGGCCCAGCCAATAGTGCGCGCGAGCGTCGGAGGCGTCCAACGCCACAGCCCGTTCGAGAGCGGATTGGGCCTCCGGCCCGGTCTGGCCATTCTCGACCTCGAACATGCCGAGCAGCCGGTAACTGGCGGCGTAATCCTTGTCCAAGCGTATGGCCTGTCTCAGTTGCTCGATGGCCTCGGGCATTCGTCCGGCCAGCCCGAGCGCCGCGCCGTACATGGCCCGAGCTTCCACCATTTGCGGATCGATCTGCAAGACCCGGCCAAACGAGTCGACGGAGGCGAGATAGTTCTTCTGATTGAACTCGCATTGTCCGAGCGCAAAGGGAATCGCGGCGATGCGCGGATGGGCGGAGCCGAGCTGCTGAAAAGTTGGTATGGCCTCGAGGCAGCGGCCCTGGGCGGCAAGTTGCTGCGCCTGTTCAAAGCGCGCCTGGTCGGGATCGGCCTGCCAGAACATCACCAACGCGATGGAGATCATGCCCGTCACGGCTTCTTCACAGCTCCTTCACGGCTCTTTCACCACTAGGATCTGATCCGCCCTGACGTCGTGCAAGAGTTGCTTTGTCCCGCTGGGCCAGTACACTTCCAGTTCGCGCACGGTCGTATTCGCGCCAAGGCCGAAATGGACGCGGCTGTCGCTCGAAGAGGCGTAGCCCACGCTCGTGGTGGCCTCATTCCACTGCGAGCGGCCATCGGCTGTCACGAGGCGAAGCTGCGCGCCCAGCCCCATGCGGTTGCTGCGCGAACCAACCAGGCGCACCAGCAGCCAATGGTTCTGATTGGAAGAAACGTTGCGCAGAACCTTCGGCGCGCCGTTGAGCACGGTGACGACGGCGTCGATGCGCCCATCGTTGTCGATGTCGCCGAAGGCCACCCCACGGTGCGGCGCGGCCTTTTGAAATCCGTCGCCGGCGAATGCGCTGACATCTTCGAACCTGCCGTTGCCGAGGTTGCGGAACACCGAGTTGACCTCTGGAAATGTGCGCCCGTCGTGGTAACCCTCGATGTTGTCCAGCACGTTCGAGCGCGCAACGAAGAGATCCTTCCAGCCGTCGTTGTCGAAATCCATGATGCCGTTGCCCCAGCCCGACATCTTGACAGTGGCCGCTCCCAGCCCGCTGGCCGTCGTCGCAGAAAAGAAGGTCTTGCCCATGCCGAGGTACAACGGAAACGTCTCGCGCTCGACGGCCGTGTGCCAGATGTCCGGGATGCCATCGTTATTCACGTCGCGGAAATCAGAGCCCATGCCCGACAACGCCGTGCCCGAATCGTTGTAGGCGACTCCGGCTTCGACTCCGATCTCTTCAAAGCGCTTGCCGCCGATATTGTGAAAGAGCGAGTTCGGGCTGGCATCGTTAGCGACGAAAGCATCCAGGAAACCGTCGCCATCGAAGTCGGCGAACGAGACGCTCATCCCGCGCCCGGGACTGCGCGCGATGCCCGTTTCTTCCGATACGTCGGTAAAGTGCCCGTTGCCGTCGTTGCGGTAGAGCGTATTGTGCAGCGACTCGTAGAAGCGGGGATGGCAGTAAGCCCGTCCCTGGCCGGGCGCGGCGCAATACGGATCCGAGTTCACTTCCCAGACGCAGTAGTTCACCACGAACAGGTCGAGGCGACCGTCGTTGTTGTAGTCGAACCAGCCCGCCGCGGTCGACCACATTTTCTTGCCTTTGTAGCTCGCACCCTCGACATTCGCGCTCTTCGTGACGTCTGTGAACGTGCCGTCGCGATTGTTGTGCAGCAACTGGTTGCCCGTCACGTTGGCGACAAAGATGTCGGGGTAGCCGTCGTTGTCGTAGTCGCCGACGGCCACGCCCATGCCGTATCCGCTGCCTTGCACGCCCGCGCGCTCCGTGACGTCGGTAAACGTTCCGTCGTGGTTGTTGTGGAAAAGGCGGTTCCAGTAGACGGGCGAAGTCTTGATCAGCGACGGGATCTCGGCGCCATTGACCAAGAAGACATCGAGGAAGCCGTCCTGGTCGTAATCGAGCAATGCCACGCCCGCGACCATCGTCTCAATCTGGTTCTTATTGGGAGTCGCGCTGTTGCGCGTAACGAAGCGGAGGTTGCTTTGGGAGGAGACGTCCTCAAAACGGATCGTGCTGCGTTCACCCCCAAGGAAAACGGCCGTAACCGTCAGAAGAATGACAATTACGGCCGCACATCGCATGAAACCCACTCTACTAGACGCTGTATTCAAAACTCCACCCGGTGGGCGCATGCAAAGTCAATTCTCCACACTTGCCCGCACCAGACCGTGGTGGTCTGGTGCGGGCGCTTCTTTGGAAAGGGTTCCCTAGAAGGTGATGCGGGCGGACATCTGGATCTGACGAGGGCCGTTGCCCGCGTTCGTGATCAGTCCGAAGTACGGGTTGCCGAGCTGATTGTTGTAAGTACCATAGCCTCGGATGTTGAAGGCGTTCTGCGCTTCCGCACGAACCTGGAGGATACGCTTCTCCGACCACAAAGAGAAGTTCTTCATGAGGGAAAAGTCCGTCTGAGCCCAGGGCGGATTCCGCAAGCTGGGATCGACCGGCGGGAGATTTCCGGCGATGTAGTTCTGCGCGGTGATCATATTGGCGGCGTTGAATCGGCTGGTCCCCACCGCGGCAGCCATATTCGGCGACACGAGCGCCCCGCTGTCACCCGTGTAGGCCGGGTTGGCCAGGTTGTGATTACTGGTGGCGTAGCTTCCGTACGTGGTCTCGACCTTGATCGAGTTGTTGGTATTCACCGTGGAGGTACCCCACCAATCGACAGGAGTTCCTGAGACATAAGTGGAGTTGCCCGAGAACTGCCAGCCCCCGGCGACATAGTCGAGAAGTTTATCGCCGAACGTCGTGGGGGTATTCATCCAATGCTTGCCACGCCCGAACGGAAGTTGATACAGATACGTCAATACCAGACGATGCGGCTGGTCGTTGGCGCTTAAGCCCCAGGTCGACTGGAACGTGCTGATGCTCTGCGGGGTCTTTCCACCATTGCCGGTGGCAGTCATGCCGCCGCTGGTGTCGGCCTCAGGACCGCCGACGTCGTCGAGTTCACGGCTGTACGTGTAGTTCAACAAGAACGACAGGCCATGCGACATGCGGTGTTCAAGACGGATGTTCAATGCGTTGAAGAATGAGGCCCCCAGGTTGGACCCGAGCACATCGACAGGTCCGTATTGAGGATATGCATACTCCAGAATGCCGACCGATTGGGTTGGGCCGGTAATCGTGTTGGTCTGAGTCTGGCCGGCGTTCGGCGACGTGATCGACGTCGTCATATAGGCGCCATTGCTGGGATTGAACAGGTTCGCCGGGAACTTGCTGATCAGATTGGGCGCCAACAGGCCAAGTCCGCGGTTGCCGGAGTATCCCGCTTCAAGCACCCAGCCCATCGGCAACTGGCGCTGCACGCTGGCCATCCAGGTGTATTCCCTGGGCATATGCATGTTCTGGTTGAACGCGCCGACACCAGGATCTTGCGAACTTTCCTGGTTGGCGAGCAGCGTGTCCCGAGTGTAGTTGGTCACCATGCCGGGTGACGGGAAGGGGTTGGCCCAGGACGAAATGTAGTGCTTTTCACCATCGTTGGAGGCGTGCCAACCAGCATTCGCCGCGTTGCCGAGTGGCAGGCTGGTGTTGCTGCTGGAGAAGCCGTTTGCGTCGCCAGTGGTGGGCAGGTACATCAGTCCGCCGGAGGCGCGCAGCACGGTCTTGCTGTCAAATTGGTAGGCCAGGCCCACGCGTGGAGCGAACTGGTGCGAATCGATGTTTTGGAAATCACGCGAGGGAAAGGCTGGCGTATTGGGGATTTCAACCGCGCCGTTCGGCATGCCGCCAGTCACCCAACTCGGCGCCTGAATCGTGGTCGGCAGGCCGGCAGCGGCGAGAGCCCCGGTCCAGGAGTAGCCCTGATTAATTGTGAACAGAGATGGTGCGGTCGGATCCCAGAAGTAGATTTTGTCGTGACGCTCGGTGGTCGGGCCTTCCCGATCCCAGCGCAAGCCAATGTTGACGGTCAACTTCGGAGTGACTTTGAAATCGTCCTGCACGAATGCGGCATTGTAATTCACGTTCATCGCACGCGTCGTGGGGCCGCTGATCGTCGCCCAATCGTTGATGCCCAGCAGCATCGAGCCGAGGGAGTTGGGAAGACTGCTTGACGAGCCGAAGCCGTGGTCGCCCGAAGTCGAAGCGACCGGATTGCCCGTGAATGTAAATGGGTTGTAGCCACCGTAGTTCAGGAAGTTGTCGTAGTAACGGCGGCTCTCAATGCCGAACTTCAGGGTGTGATGGGTCAGGACTTTCGTACCTGTAAGGGCGAAATCGTAAGTGGTGGAAACCGTGACCGCGTCGGTAGGCGAGTTTCCATAGTAACCGGGAGTCTGGAAGTCTTCCTGAATCGTCGGAATCGAGCCACTGCCCAGGATCGCCTGAACGGCGGGGCTCATATGGATCGAATTCGCGTCGAAACCAGCAGGCAGCGAGCTGCCATTCTGGCCGGGCGTATGAATCACGGAAGCCCGGGCGTTAAACAGCAAGGTCGGATTGGCTGTCCAGTCGTAGTTGACGTTCCCATTCAATCCGCCGGAGGTGCGGTTGGTCGACGCCGTATAGAGAGGACCACCCACTCTGGACTGGCCGCCGGCCCCGTTGTAGGTCATGTAGTGGATCGCGATCTTCTGGTTGTCCGTAATTACCTGGTCGAGACGTGTGCCAAAACGGAATGTATTGTTCAGGGTGGACTGGTAGCCTTCGTAGTTGTTCAAGCTGCTGTATCCCGCCACGGTCGGACGGTTGGGCATCGGCAAGGCCGCCAGAATGGCCGCCGTGGTCGGCGAGATCTGTGCTGCGGGGACGGTCTTGCCATCGCCGCCTAGCAGCGTCAGACGGCTAAAGCTTCCGTCGGCGTTGGGAGTTGTGGAATAGTTCCCGTTCGGATCGTACATCAGCGTCGGAATGCCACCGGCGACCGTGTTCGCGAAGTTGCCGTTGCGCTCGTCCTGGGTGGGCACGCTCATGATGACGCCATTGCCTGCCTGGGTGTACTTGTAATACTCGTTGTCGACAAAGAAGAAGGTCTTGTTCCTGCCGTTGTAGATTTTGGGGATCACAACCGGACCGCCCAAGGTGAATCCGTAATCGTTCTGACGGAAATGCACCTTCGGGTTGTTAATCGAATTCTGATACCACGAGTTGGCGTTGAACATGTCGTTAAACATGTACTCATACATGTCCCCGTGATACTGGTTGGACCCGGACTTGGTAACCAACTGCACGTAGCCGCCGGAGATGCGGCCGTATTCAGCCGAGATCCCGTTGGTTACGACCTTGAATTCCTGGACGGCGTCCATGGATGGCGTCTGATTCGAGAGCGAGTGGCCACGGCCGGATGTAACGACATCGCCATCGACGAAGAAGTCGATACTGCTGGTGCGTCCGCCGTTCATGCGGATCTGCGTGTCCGCCGGGTTGCCGTCCGCGCCTTGCACGTTACCGGAAAGGCGAATGAGCTGGAACGGGTCGCGGTCAATCTGCGGCAGATTCATGATGAAGGAGTTTGTAACGACTTCACCGGTCTCCGCATCTTCCGTCCTCAACTGGGGAGCTTCCGCTGTTACCGTGACGGTCTCAGTCGATGAACCGAGATTCAGCGTCACGTTGATACTCAGCTTGTCGTCGACTTGGACCACAATGCTGGGGGCTACGTATTTTTTGAACCCATTCGCCTCGACGACGATTTGATAATTGCTTGGAGGCAGTTGGACTGCCATGTATCTTCCATCACCCATGGACGCAACGTGAGTCGCGCCACCGGTGGCGAGGTTCGTTATAGTTACCTTGGCGTTGGGCACAACGGCGCCCGTCTGATCCTGAATGCTACCCCCGATGGAGCCGGCTCCGGCCTGACCCCATACGAGCAATGGCATTAGCGCCACAATCGCCAACGCTAATAAGACGATCCAATGTTTCTTCATGGACCGATTCCTTTCCTGTGTCGTGGAGTTGTCCGGGCTTCGGTCAATGCAGGACGTCTTCGCACGCATAAATACACGCCGAGCGGCGCGCCCGCATGCTGAAGCCATTGGGTACTCCCACCTAATCACACAAACCCAAGCTGCCTCGGCTCACAGACTCGTGAACGGGGAACTCCGGTCGATTCGGTGCCATCAATGTGACTCGATTCCAGTCCGCGTTCAAGGGAACTAGCAGTTAGCATCACTGTTAACGTGCTGTGAATGGCCTGGCAGGTGCTTCGAATCAGCGACTTACGTGCTCCGGAAGGCGGCTGTGAATGGGCCTGTGAATACGATTATAGGCCCGTGGTGCAGACATCTTCGGCGTGGCGCACTCCCAATTGCGGGTCTGAGGCCGGCTCGCATCGAAGGCGCATCCGCAGTGCGACCGCACGCATTGTCAAGTCGATCTTTCGTCTCGTTTCCTGTAGAATTCATTTTGTGCCGGATCAGATTTAGGTCGGTTCATCCTGAAAAATCTGGCCGGGAGATGCTTGTCAGGAAGTGAGCCAGCAGCTTGGTGACGAAGGATCCCATTAGCGACGCCCGCTGGAGATCGGTCGAACGCGTCGCCGATAGCGCACTCTTTCAGAGACCGTCTCGATTGCGGGATCTGTTCCTCTATATCTGCGAGAACAGCCTGAACGGCCGTCATGAAGAGCTGCGGGAGCAACGTATCGGAGAAGTTGTGTTCGACCGGGGACACGACTTTCGTCCGAATGACGACACGATCGTCCGTGTAGAAGCGCGTAAACTTCGCAAACGCCTGGAAGAGTACTTTGCGACCGAAGGTAAAGACGAGCCCAGCATCATTTCCATACCGAAAGGCGCTTATGTTGCGTCCTTCGAGCCCCGAACGCCGAATGCCGCATCCCATGAATTGGGCGAGGGCGCGGGTTCGGGGGGGACCGATTCGCCCGCTGCGGCAATTCGCAATCCGGGAAAACAGGCAGTTGGATCTTTCGTTTGGGCCGTAATTCTAGCGACCACGACAGTCCTTTTCGGATCGCTTGCGGCTTGGTATGCCGTGCGGGACCAGCAGAATGCGCGAGCGCTCGCGTGGGCGGGGGTGGCTCCGGCGAACAAGAACCCGCTCTGGGCGGCGCTGTTTGATAAGGACCAGCAAACCTATATCGTGTGCGCGGACTCCGCACTGGTACTGTACCAGGACATTACGGGGGTACCCGTCACGCTTTCGGACTATGTCAATCGGGACTACTCGGCGAGTGCGCGGCGGGTGCCGGGCGATATGGGGGCGCTTCTCAAGATTCTGCCGCAGCGGCAGTACACGCATATCTCCGATGTCCGGCTGGTGCAGGAGATCCTGCAGCTCAATCACGAACACCTGAGCCACACCATGGTCCGGCACGCGCGCGACATTCAGCTCATCGATTTCAAGAACGGAAACTTCATCCTCATTGGCAGCCGGCGCTCTAACCCCTGGGTGGAGTTGTTCGAATCCTCGCTGAATTTCCGCTTCCTTTTCGATTCCAAGACGCAGCGCCCTGGATTCCGCAATATGAATCCCCGGCCAAACGAGAAAAGCGTCTACTGGCGCGAAGGGAACTCCGCGCAGGGCGGCGAGACGTATTGCGTGATCTCCTATGTGCCGAATGCCGCTCATAACGGCGGCGTGCTGATCATCGAAGGCGCCACGGGCGAAGGGACCGAAGCAGCCGCGGAGTTTACGACGAACCCCGAGTTGTCGCAAGAGATGCTGAAGTCGATCCATGCCATCGATCACGGTCGCGTCCGCTACTTCGAGGTGCTGCTGAAGTCGGGGACGCTCGGCGGAACGTCCGAGCGCGCGGAGATTGTTGCGTCCCGCTTGTTGCCTGCGAATAAGTAGACCGCCAGGGCTCAATCAGTTCCAGTTCGGAACCGCCTGCACCACAGGCGGAGCGCGTTCCAAATTCATGGTTAAGAACTCTCCTCGACGTCTGGAGCAACAGTTGCCTGGCGCGTAGTGTGCCTGTGCCGCGCAGCGGCCGCGGCAGCCGCGCGATGCGCTATATGGTCCTGCAGGTCTCGCGGGAAAAACTTGCCGAGAAGCTGCATGCAAGCGCGCTGTGCCGGCCGGTGGAGAGGAATCAACATGAGAATCAAATCTGTCGCACTGTTGGGGGCCGCCTTCACGCTGTTGCAGGGAGCATGGGCTTCGCCCGCGACGTTTTCAGTCCGGCAGTATGGCGCCATCGGAGATGGAAAGACGCTTGACACGGCCGCGTTCAACTCGGCCATCACAGCCTGTGCGGCGGCGGCCGGCGGGCAGGTTCTGGTTCCTCCCGGCCATTACCAGACCGGGACAATCCTGCTGAAGAGCAGCATCACGCTGCTGTTGGAGGCCGGCGCGGAGATCGTAGGCACTCCCGACCTCGAGCAATACGAGAGTTTCACTCCTCGGAGTGTGCGCCTGTCGCTAGGGTATACTCATCATACCAGTCAGTCAACAAGCTGCATCAGCTGAAAGAGTTCGCCACGGAGACTCTCCGACGAAATCCTCGGCCGATTGTTCCAACTGGTTGAACAGGACGAGGGCGAGCCTGAAGTCTGCTGTGACTCCTCAGCTTGCGGCAGCCGCGGCGGAGCCCTTCTTGCGATAGCTCTTGAACGCATACAGCCCGGCAATCAAGTACGCGCCGATGCCAAGCACGTACGAATTCTGCAAGCCGATGGTGTCGGCGAGCCGGCCCTGCAGCACCGGCAACAGCGCGCATCCTACGAATCCCATCGTCAGCAGGCCGGAGGCCTGGCCCGTGCGTTCGCCCATCCCGCCAATCGCCAGCGCATACAGGGTCGGGAAGAATACCGAGATGAAGAATCCGATTGCAGTGACCGCTGCCACCGCGACGTTGCCCTTGCCAAGCACCACCCCAACCAAGCACACAAGCGCGGCCGCAAGGCAGAACAGCAAGTGCATCGCGGGGCGGATCTTTCTTTGCGCCCACGCGCCGACCAGACGGCCCAGTGCGAACAACGCGAAATAGATGGTGAACATCCGCTGCGACTGGTGCGCCGTAAGCCCGGCAACGGCTGGATCCTCAAGGTAGTTCCGGTAAAAACTGAACAGCCCCGCTTCGACGCCGAGCGTCAGAAAGATCACGGAGAATCCACAAAGCAGATGGATATTCGTCCAGATGTTGCCGGCGTTCGAGCCCACAACGTCGGGCGTTTCCGTGAAGCCTGCTGCAATATCCACATTCCGCATGATTGCCGTCACCAGCGCGACCGCCAGTAGCGTAATCCCTAACGCCGCAAACAACCCCTGCATGTAGGGCAGCTTGCCCCGTACGGAGACGACCGCGGCCGGAATGATCAGCGACAGCGTCGCCGGCGCGATGATCTGAGCCACTGCGCCCAGCGCGTTGCCCAGGTTCAGGCGGCTCGATGCGTCCCTGGCCGGTCCGAGCGCGCTCAACATCGGGTTGCCCGCCACGAGTTCGCAGTTGAAGCCGACGCCGATCAGAAAGAAACCCAACAAAACGAGCTGGTAGCTGTGTGTTTGCAGGCCAGGGATCAGAACGAGCGTGCCGGCGCCAAATAACGCCATGGCGAGCGTCATGCAATTCTTGTAGCCCACCCGCTTCACCAGGTAGCCGATTGCGACTGCCAGAACGAACGGGATATTCTTCGCGAACATCGTGTACATCTGCTGTTGGTAGTTCAGATGGAAGTACTCTTTGAACTCCGGCAGGAAGACACCCTCGAAACACTGCGTCATGCCACAGAAGAAGTAGATGAAGTAGACCGCGTAAAGCAGCGCCTGCACGGTGCGTCGCTCGGGCTTCATCGCCCTGCCTCTGCGAGCATCGCGCCGATGTGCTTGCGCCACAGCTCCACGATGCGGTCGTAGAACGGATAGTTGTCCGCGTTCTCAATCTTGTTGTGTTGGGTCAGGTACTCGATGGACCGCCGCGCGCCTGCTTCAAATGGGACGGTGTAACGGAAGCCCAACTCCCGCTGCGCCTTCGTCGTGTCGAAGACGATGTTGTATCGGAAGTTCTGCACGCACCATTCCGCCTCCCGAGTCAGCAGCCGGCCGAGGATCTCCGTCGGGATGTAGACGAAATCCGGCTCCGGTGCGGCCATCAGTCGTGCGATCGTGCGCCAGATCGTGTTGTGGGTCATCCACTCGTCACCGCCCAAGTTGTAGTCCTCGCCATAGCTCTGGCGGTTGCCCGCTGCGCCCACGAAGGCGCGTGCCACGTCTTCGCGGCAGGTAGCCGAACTCAAAGTCATGCCGTCGCCGTGCATTATGATTGGCATGCCGCGCCGGATGCGGTCGAGGTGATAGCTTTGCCCGCCGAAGCTGTGAATGCCCGGACTCCACGTTTCGTTGTAGGTGAAGCACGGCCGGATCACAGTCAGGGCGAAGTCGCCTCTCTCGTGCGCGGCCCACAAACGTCCCTCGCACTCCATCTTCTTGTGCGCGTATGGGAAACTCGGCAGCGCGCCGACGCTGCCTTCGGATTCACTAACCGGATAGCTGTTAGGCGTCTTCGAATAGATGTCGGTCGTGGAACAGAAGACGAACTGCTCCGTTCGTCCGCGGAAGCATTCAATGTCGCATGTCGCATCCGCCGGTTCGTAGCAAATCATGTCAATCACGCAGTCGAAGTGTCCCAACTCCGCGGTCTTGCGCCGGATCTCCTCGTGATTGCTCCGATCCCCGGTGACAACGCGCACTCCTGTCACGCCCTCCGGAAGCGTGTGATGCGCCTTGAAGAGCGTGAGGTCAACGCCTGCGGCCACCATTTGCCGTGTTAGCGACGTGCCGATGTTGCCCGTCCCTCCTACGATTAGTACTCTCATGCTTGACCCCTAGCGCCGCGACTCGACGTACGGCTCGTTGTCGGCGATGATGGCGTGCCCGCCGGCTTCATTGATCACCTTCACGCCGTAGTATCCGTTGTTGCCATGTACGAGGGCGCTCCGCACACCGGCCTTGAGTTCGATGCTAGGCGGTTGATAGCGCAGAGGCTCACCCGCAAAGCTATTGCCTGCCTTGCGCGCCTTGGCCAGTGCGTCGAAAGTGCAGTTCTGAATCTGCACTTTGCCCGTCTCCACTACGATCGCCGCGCCCGGCGCATCGTAGTTGTTTGAAAAGTAGCAGTCGGAAAATGACGTATAGCCGTCGCCGCGCAGCACCGCATTGTGTTCGACCGGCCCCCAAAAACCGCAGTTCACGAAACGTACGTTCCCGTTCGCGCCCTTCTCGACGATCACCTGCGTGGCACGCCCGACACGATGCGCGTTGAATTCCCCATTCGTGATCAAGAGACCCTGCGGCTGGATGGACTCAACCACAACCGCGGTCTCGCAGGCGTCCGCGCCGATGCCGGAGAACTGGCCGTTGCACGACCCGTTCGGCGTTTCGACGAAGCGGTAGCCAACCTTCGCCGGAAAGACAAACGTGTTCGTTACGTATTCCCAATCGGTCCGCCCGAAAACGAACGCTTCGAGGTTCTTCTGCATGTAATCGAACACCTTGTTCCAGTCGCCTTGGAACGCCTTGTGCGCCCAAAAGTGCGAGTGGAACTGTACGTTTTCAATCCGTCCAATGTCGCCGACCCAATCGACGTAAATCCCGCGCCGGAGCACCGTGCCGTGGACTCCCATGATCCGGTGCCGCCCGTTCTCCGTGGGCCCGGTGCGGATGCCGTTGTAGCTGTTAATGAGCGTTACGTTCGACACCGTGCTGTCGAACGATACACCTTTGGCGTCAGATGGATGCGCGCGGATGCGGATGGTCCACGGATAAGGGCGGATGTCGGAGACGGTCTGCTCCGGATAGTAGATGGTCACGCCCGTGATGGACGTCGAACTCCGCATTTCCAGAAATGCGGGACCTTCCTCGTTGTCGCGGCCTTCCACGGGCATCAGGATGGAACCAGACTGCGGTTCCCACGATTGCGGCGCCTGATTGACCCCGGCCAGATGCACACCCATCTCAAGCACGAGATGACCCTTGCACAACCAGCGTCCAGCGGGAACAAACACCACGCCTCCCTTCACGCTAGCCGCATCGATTGCTTTCTGAATCGCGGCAGTGTTGTCCGTGGCGCCGTCTCCGACCGCGCCGAATCGCGCGATGTTGAACACGCTGTCGTTCGGGGTAAGAGACGCATCGGCGTCTTGCGCCTGGCCAGGCAGCATCGCCGCCAGCAATAAGAAACAAGTAGTGAGAATTGTTCGCATGCCCGGTCGTCCTTAACTCTTGAGCACCAACACTCGATCCGCCTGCGCGCCGCTATCAATTACGTCGCCACACTCTGCGAGAGGCTTGCGCCAAAGCAGACCGCCGTTCGAAGGGTCTAAGCAACTCACCATAATGTCCGGGCGCAGGAACTGCGTTCTGAGATGGACGGTTCCGCCGCGCGGCAAATAAAGCATGGCGAGATCGCCCGCGCCGCTGCGGGCCGCAGCGATGAAGAGCGCCGGCCGTTCCCTTCCAGGTTGGTGTTCGACAAGTTCCGGGCAAGGCACAAGGCTGGGCCAATCGATGGACTCGAAGATCGCTTTCAATCGCCCCATGCACGCACTGCCCGGAAGATGCAGCGCGTCGCGCCAGGCAAGCGCAATGCCGGTATTCGGGTGGCTCATCGGAAGCCCGGGTGTCGATTCCCAGCTCCAGATTCCATGCGCGCCGTAAGTAATCCCGGCCGGCGGTGATGCCAGCAGACTCCAGTACGCGGCACGCCGTACATCCATGGCATCCATAACGCGCCCGGTCGCCATCGCACGATGGCCTTCGTAGCAAGGCTCCAGGTTGATGTGCGGGCAGCGTGGTTCCGTTCGCCAGTCTGCGCTCGGCGGTCCTTCGTTGATCCAGCGGAAATTCTCATCATCGTTCCAGTGCCCGCTCTGGTAACCGTTGAAGTCGAACCAGGGCTCTGTTCGGAACTCGGGGGCCGACCAGATTTTTCCGCCTGGGTGAATCGTCGCCGGGCGCGTACTGCCCGACAGCGTAGCGCGGCCGATGCGGCGCCACCGCTCGGCTTCGGCGCCTTCGTAAATGCCGTCGCCCGCGAGAATCCATACAACGTGGTGGGCGCCATAGCGGGCCACGATGTAGCGGATCAGTATCTCCAGTTGTTCATCGGACAGCGAGTTGCCTGGATTGAGATGACGACTGTCCGGGTTCCAGCCAGCAGCCCACGCCAGCACCGGCGCGGCTACCATCCCGAAAGCGTTGATCGCATCCACGCGCCTGTCTAGCCGCTGGAAAAACGCCGGCTCGATTCGTATCCGTTCCCGTCCGAGGTAGGCCGGCCGTCCTTCAGCGTCACCCGTCGCACTGATCCATTGCGTCGCGACGAACTGGATGACGTTGAATCCCTTCTGCGCCCGGTCCGAAAGGTACAGCGTCCAATCCGTCTCGTTGGACTTCAGCGGACCGTTCCAGGCAGTGTCTCCCAGCCAGAAGAAGGGCGTTCCGTCGGCGTACACGAAGTGGCGTCTATCGTTCGAGATGCGCACTGGGCCGCGGTCGTAGAGAGCGTTCGTGCCAGTTGCCGAAACGCACTCGAACGATCCTGCCTGGTCCTGGAAGCCACCGTCTCCGCTGGGCGAGCAGTTCACCCGCCACGTCCAGAGCCCGGCCATCTCCGGTGAAAAGCGCACGCGCCATCTACGTTCGCCGTCCCAGAACGCGTTCACAACGACTTGCGTGCCCGCGCACTCGAATTTGACCTCGACAGAGACGTCCTGAACCGGGTTTTCATAGTCGCGTGCGCTCTCGAACGAGGCCTCGAATCGCGAGTATAGGGCGACCGTGTTCATCAGCGCAGCGGCGCCCCAGGCGCGGCGAATGATTTCGAAGCGTCATCAAGGACCAATACCCAATCGCTTCCGAAACCCTCCGAGGGAGGCGCGAACTCGCGCGTCTGAACGTTGTCGAATTCGCCCACGGCTTCAGCCGCGCCAGATCGCGGGTTGTACCACCAACCCCTGAGACGCTCGCCCGAAATCTTGCCGGGCCGAACCGTGAACTTCCGTCCCTGCGCGCTGTAAACGAACAGGTAGCCGTCGCCGCGAGTGGCGCTGATATGGTCGGCGCCGTCCAGCGGATCGACAACGATCGACTGGTCGGGAACGCGCGACAGGTAGGGCCGCGATTCCAGCAGCGCCCGCACATACTGCATCTGCGTCGCGCCGGGCCGTAGGATGGCGTGTCTCCAGTCCATCAGAGGTCCATTGATCGGCTTGTACGGCGGCGTATAGAACTGCCACACGGCGTGATTGCCATAGGTGTGTCCGCAGGCCCCGCTGAACGTGTCCGCGTAGGCATACTGCCGCACGTGCGCGTCGAAGGAGTACCCGAATTCTTTCGAGTTAAACGCCAGCGGGTGGTCCTCGTACAGCGGCTCTCCGTCGATCACTGGCTTGACCGGCACAAGCTCATAGTCGTGCTTGACCTTCACCCAGGACTTCGCGCGCGCGGGTGGATTGTGCCCGTCCTGCTGCATGTTGAAGACGAGCCAGCGGTCGTTGTGGAACCACGTGGACGAGGTCTGGCTCCCGGGTGGGTGGAAGCTCATCAGAATCGCGTCGTAGTCCTCTTTTCCGCTCACTCCAATCGCGATGCCGCGCGCTAATGCACGCCAGGTTTCTTCAAAGCCGGCTGGCGGTCGGTCGCCGCCAAGAATCCAGATGATGCCTTTCTTTCCGAAGCGCCGCCCAAGGAACTCGCCGTAGACTTGTGCGTTGCCCGGCGTGACGAAGGGCTTCGCATGGTCGCTTCCATTGACCCAACTGCCCCACGACGGCAGCATGGCGATGTAGAGCCCGCGCGCGTTGGCCTGATCCACGATGTACTCGACATGGTCCCAGTAATCGTACTGCTTTGGATCCGCCGGATTGGCGCCGGGAGTGACCGCGGGCTTCGTGGGATCGAAGTCAATCAGAGGGAGCTTGCCGTAGGCGTTGGGCACGGTGATCCCGTCAAATTCGCCTAACGCCACCGCCTGAATCACCGTGAACTTCTGCGCGGCGCGCGTGTCGAGGTACTCGATAGCTTCCTTGCGATTGAGGCGGTGAAACAACTCCCACCCGGTGTCCGCCAGATAGAAGAACGGCTTGCCGTCTTCGGTGACCAGGAAGCGCTTGTTCTCGCTCACCTTTAGCTGCGGCAGCGTCTTTGCGCGAACCGGCGTGGCCTCGGCTCCAAAGGCCAGCGCCGACGTCAAAGCAATCGTGAATAGAACTGCGAGTGGATTGTGTTTCACCGTTGTATGTCCTGTCCCTCTAAGCAACGACCGCGGTTCGCGGCTTGAGTATGTCACGGACCGCGCCGGCGAGCGTTTCGCGCTCATACACGCGGCGCCACTCCGGGTTGATGTACTTGTTCGTGCCCCACTCGATCGCCAGTTGAGCGGCGTCCGAAAATGGCGACTTCTCAGCCCCGAATACGATCGCCATTGCGATGCGCGCGTGACCCGCCGTGAACGCCTCGGCCGCTTCTCTCGGCACGCCCTTCTCGATGGCCAACTCCATTGACTGCTTCATCCAGTTCGCGGCGGCGGCCATAACGATCTCCGACATCGCGGGTTCTAGAAACGCGAACTGTTCGGGTGTGACCCGAAGCGCCCGGTTCACAGGCGCGAAGATCGCGCGGCAGATTTCCGTCCCCTCGGCGAACGACTCCTCGCAACCCTCGATCAGCGAAACAATGATGTCCTGGACCGCCGTTCCGCCGAAACAATCCTGGCGAGCCTCGGGTGTAGTCTGCTCCGTGAAGAATGGCGGATGGCAGGGATGGGTGATCATCTGCGTGATCCCTGCGCGCTCGGGGAGTTCGCCAATGTACGCCGCCGCCGCGTCGAGCATGATCAGGGTCCCGCCCTGCTTCATCTGCGGTGCGAGTTGCCTGGCGATCACTCCGATCAGCGCGTCCGGAACCGCCATCACCACGAAATCCGCCACGGCCATCGCGTCCCCGGTCGCGGTGACCGTCAAACCCATGTCCAAGAGCGCCTGCGCTCTCTCCGCGTTGCTTTCGCAAAGCAGAACGTTGTAGGCTTCGCTGAATCCGATTTTGTCCGCCGCGCGGGCGCCCATCTTGCCGCCGGCCCCGATCACTGCCACTGACTTTTTCATATTCACTCCTTAATGAACCTCCTCAAATAGGTCACGCTCTCTTCAGCCCACCGGTGCTCAAGCGCGATGGTCTCGCGCAGTGAGGCTTGCGGCGGCGGCCAGAGTTCCAGAATGGCGTTGCAACGCGCCCCGGCCGAACTCAACAAGTGCAGCAGTCGCGGCACGTTCAATAGCCCTTGCCCCGCCGGCCGGCCTTCTACCCTGAAGCCCATCATGTGCCACTCCCGCTGCACCGCGAAATCCTTCACGTGCAGGCAGCATGTCCAGCGGGCAAGCGCCTCGGCTACTTCTTCCGTTCCTTCCGGAATCGCAAGCGAATTGACGGTGTCGAGCGTTATGCCCAGGGACTCGCTATTCACCGCGTTCAACGCTTCGGCCATGGCCGCGGCGGGCATCAGGCTGTTTTCCATGGCGAGCCGCACACCGGACCGCCGAAGATCCGGTTCAATCGCTCTGAGCAGTTCCGTCAGCTCACCGCTTGCGGGAACTCGTCCTTCTATTTCGGGCACCGTGCGCAGCAGCGATGCTCCACAACGGACAGTGAAGTCGATCAGCCGGCGCAAATGTGGCGTCTCGACGCCTCGCGTCCCGATTTCCAGTTCCAGATCCATCTCGCGGCTTGCCGACAACACTTCGTCGAGCTCCGCCGTGGGCATCTCAAAAAGAGGCAAATTCGGACCGAATTGGACCACTTTTACCCCCATTTGGACCGCTTTTTCAAGCAGATCCAGCGCGCGCATCGGCGCTTCCGGTTCCGCGCCGGGGAAGCCGATCGACCACATGTAGGTGTAGGTCCCGACGCCGAGTTTCATTCCTCTACCCCCTGCCGCCGAGCGCGATCACCGTGATCGCCAGGATCAGGATGGCCATGCCCGCGACGGCAAAGCGGATCGCCTTCGGAGGAGCGCCACTCCACTCGCCGCTGATCCAGCCGAGCGTATTCGATGTGATCAGGCTCATCGACATGAACAGCGGCCAGCCCACCACGGCGCCGAGTGATCCAAGCGCATTGGCGCCTGCCCCGTATACGATGAAGCTGCCGAAGCATAGCAGGCCCATCAGAGCGGCCCAGCCCCAATAGCCGGCCGGCGCGCCGCGGAAGAGCTTCCAACTCCCCCCGCGCTTCAGCAGCCAGATGCTGTATCCGGCGTTCGCGATCAGTCCGGCCGTCAGGCATAGCGGCCAGATGGCATTGCTCGCTGCGTCGCGTGTGGCGCCAGCGTCCAGCGCTCTTTGCTGCAACTCGCCTCCGAAGGCGAAGCTGAAGTTCAGCATCGGCGAGAAAATGCCGGCCAGCACGCAGATCAGCAATCCAATGGCAAAACCTTGCTTCGGACGTGTGCCGCTGCGCTCCCGCATTTTGCCCGCGATGGCGCATAGGATGATGCCGCAAACGACGATCAACGTCCCGGTGATCAGCGACGTTCCGCGCCTGGTCTGCAACTGATCAGGATGCAAAACGATGAGCGGCAGGAATGTTCCGATCGGAGCGATCAATCCGAGGATCAGTCCATAGCCGACCGCCAGGCCCATGCGCGCGATTCCGAGTCCAAACAGAACGGAGCCGACACCCCATCCGAGCCCGAACAGCAGCACCCGCAAGATGCTTGCGGCCGAGGCACCGGTCAGCACCGCGCCCAGATTCGGCACTGTGGTGAGCGCCGCGATCCAAGGAATCACGAGCAATCCCGAGATCGAGTACACCAGCCACGTGTTCTCCCACTTCCACCCGGAAAGCCTCTTCATCGGCGCGACGAAACTGCCGTTGAGGATGCCGCCCACCAGGACGCCGGCGATACCGTAAGTCAAATCCATCGTGTCCGTTCCTTAGACTTCCACGACCTCGTGGTGCGTTACCGCGTACGGCCCGAGGTTCAACGTCTCCGAATGCCCTTCAATCGCTATTTCGCAAGATGCGCCGGTCAGGTTCGCAATCAGCATCTGGACTCTTCCTCCCGACTCGAACGCCATTGCGGCGACACGGGACTCGTCGCTGCTTTCGCACTCCAGCGCATCGGCTCCGGCAAACTCGCCGGCCGCTTCGAGAAAGTGGAAGACAGGATACGTCTCATCGCCGTCCACTACGCCACCGGGGCCGTGTGTTTCGAAATACGTTACGCTCGACGCTCCGGCCCGGGTAAGCGCTCTCAGACTCGCCAAGGTCCACGCAGCGCAGAACGGCAGTTTCTGCCGGGGATCCGGCTCCGGCGGCTCGACACTGCCTGTTGCATCGGGGTTGAAGCGTGGGCGTAGCGTTATGGGAGAGACCACCACGGGCCGAGCGAGTAGGAAACGCCGAGCGCTGCGGACCGCGTCGTACTGGCCCGCTGCATTCGCCATCACGCTCTCGTCGTCGAAGGCGTGCACCTGCGGGTTCACTGAGAAACAAGCGGCGTCCCAACCATCGCCCACCGGCCGGTTCCGATTCAGTTCCGCGAAGTACGCGTCCGTACCGACGACGAGAAATGCATCGGGTCCCACGGCTGCGCGCACTTCGCAGGCCGCCTCGGCGCTGGTCGCCTTTTCGCTCTCCTGGTAAATCAGCCAGCGGTCCACTGCCGGAGTCCAACTCCGTAACGCGCTGGTGTCGCCGGGAAGCGTCAGCGCGACCTCCAGTCTGGCCCCGATCGATTTCGCTTCCGCCGCGGCAAGTTCAAGCATCTGCCGCCAGTCGCCGCGGGGCGGCAGATCCACGCGCAAGTGGCTCAGCTTGAGCCGCCGGAGTGCTTGTAGTTCTCTCTCTGACAACGGTCGGCCGTCACTCGCCATTCCCAATCCGATCCGTGGAAGCCGCGCTCCGCGCGCGTTCTTCGTCCGCAAACGAACCACGCGGCGCCGCGGCGGTTCCGGGGGGGGCGGCGCACCTTGAAGCGTAACCTCAATGCGCTGGCTAATCACCGCGCCCGCGAGCACCTTTACTGGATATGGAAGGCGCAGCGGCGTGCCGTAGGTCTTGAAGTTCGCATCCGTCCAGTTGCGATGATCTTCGGTCTCAAAGACGTCGCCATGAAAGCGCACCTCGGCGCGTAAGCCCGGCGCGAGCTCGTGCGTGATGGCTCGCACGTTGAGGAAGGGCTGATGCGGCGACACGAATTCCGGGAACTGCGTTTGCTCGAGCGCTCCATCGGCAGTCTCTACAACGCAGGGCTTACCCGCGCATTCTCTCAGCGGATGATGGACACAGAGGCCGATCCGGTTGCGGAGAAACGTCGAGTAAGCCTTCCCGTCCATTGCGAAGGAAATGTTGCCGGACTCGGTGCCGGTAAGCGTCCCCCGCCACCGGAAATCGACGCCGCCCTGTTTGTGAATTGAGTCGAAAACGATCTGGAATTCGCATTCCGCCACGCGCACCGAGACGTTCTCCAAACGCCCTGGCGTCGTGCCCCAGTTGTGGTCCCTCACCGCGACATAGATGCGTTGCACAACCTCGACACCGCCAAGCCGGACATGGCGCAATTCGCCATCCGTGAAGGTCGCTTCGAGCGGTCCCGCCCGCAGTGTGTGCGCTTCGCCCATCACTCGCCTACGCAAACCACTTGCCCCTTCGCGGCCGATTCGTACGACGCGAAGACCAGCCGCACCGTTTTCAGGTTTTCCTCGCCCGAGGTCTCGGCCATACACTCGCCCCGCATGGCTGCCAACAGATTTGCCTGACAACCGACAATGCTCGAATGGACGACGTCGTATCGGGGATCCGCCCACGAATAACGGGGCGGCGGGCAACGCTGGATGTGGGTCCCTTCCTTCGTCGTGACACGAATCCAGTGGTCGAGTTCGAGTTCCGCTGATCCTTGCGTCGCTTCGACAAAGATCGCCGTCTCGGGAAACCGGTCGCGTTCGAGATAGTTTTCCGCGTACCCCATCTCGACCGTCACGGTCGCGCCGGTCTTCATCTTCAACATCACGGTGGCGACGTCTTCCCCGCGGATGTCCTTGTGCGCCTGGAAGGTCTGGCAGTAGAGTGACTCCGCCTCGCCGAACAGGAATCGGGTAGTATCTAGGACGTGGCTGCCGATATCAGTCAGGACGAACTGGTCCAGGTCGCGGAGAAACGGCTGGTTGTCGAACAGCCGGAACCCCGAGACCATGCGGATGCGGCCCCGGAAGACTTCGCCGATGCCGGCGCCATCCATGCGCCGCTTCAGTTCCCGTATCGGCGTCTGCCAACGCCAGTTCTCGTTCACGTAAAGCGGCACGCCTGCCGAATGGCAGGCTGCGAGCATTTCCGCCGCCTCTTCGTAGGAGACCGCCAGTGGTTTCTGGCACACCACGGGGATGCCCAGGCCCGCCGCAAGCCTGGTGTACTTCGCGTGCGTCCCGACATCGGTCACGATGTCCGCGAAATCGGGCCGCGTCTCACGCAGCATGGTTTCCACGTCGTCGAACACTTGAGGCGAGCCGAAGTCCCGTGCCAGAGCTTCCGCCTTCGCGCGTGTCCGGTTGTAGATGCCCACGCATTGCGCTCCTCCCGCCTCGTGCCAACCTGCCAACTGATAGCGGGCCCAGAAGCCGGAGCCGATCATCGCGAAACGGAGGGTGCGCATGCGGTTATGGTATACTCATCATACCAGTGAGTCAACAAGCTCCAACATCTGAAAAGATTCGCCGCCGGAAACTTTCCGACGAGATCCTCGACCGGCTGCTCCAACTGATTGAGCAGGGCGAAGTTGAGCCCGGCGGATTCCTGCCGTCAGAGCGGGATCTCATGGCTCGTTTCGGTGTTGGCCGTCCCGCAATCCGTGAAGCGTTGCAAGCGCTGGCGGCAATGGGGATCATTCAGATCCAGCACGGCGAACGGTCGCGCCGCGTCTCCCTCGGACCGCAGACCGTGCTCGAACAGATTGACCGGTCCGTACGATATCTGCTGCAGACCTCGCCCGAATTCCGTGGCCACCTTCGGGAGGCGCGTTTGTCGTTCGAAGCGGGAATGGTTCGCCTCGCCGCCCACAACGCCAAAGCCAGCGACATCACCTCGCTGCGAGCTGCGCTGGAACGCCAGCGTGCCGCCGCCGGTGACGCTGCCCAATTCGTTGCCGCGGACATCGCCTTTCACAACGCGATCGCGGCAATATCGGGCAACCCCATCTACGTCGCCGTCAGCCAGGCCCTCCTGCAATGGGTCTTTGAACTGTTCCCACGCCTGCTGCGCGTCCCCGGGGTGGAGGATCTGACATTGCAGGAGCACGAAGTTGTGCTGAATGCGATCTTTGCGCATGATGAAGATGGCGCAGTACGCGCTCTCGCGGCCCACCTGCTGCGTTCAAATCCTCTCTACGAATCTCGCGGATCCAGAGCCGGCAAGAGCCGCAAGTCGCGCAAGGGCTCTTGAGCGGTGTTTCTGCCAATCACAGGTTGTGCGTGCAGCCGACAGGATGAAGAAATACCGGATATGCAACGTAAGCTGTCGCGCTGCACCCAAATCCAGGATTGTGACTTGTTGATGCTAAGGTTCTGGCTCGAGTCGGGAGATCGAGCGGACTGAGCTTCCAGACGGCCATATCGTTGGGAGGGCAGATAAAGATGACGAAGAGCGGCTATATACTTCAGACCTTGCCGATCCTCCTCGCGCAGATGTTTTCGCTCGCCCTGGCGGCAGATCCGGAGTTTGGCAATGCGGCAACGCAGATTCGACTGGCCAATGGAGCGCGGCATTGGTGGTCCTATCAACTTCGTGCTGGCGGACAGGTGCATGAGTTCACGGGACCGGCACTGGAGATTGGCGGGGTTGTGCTGCGGGATTCGCTCTCGGAAATTCGGCAGGCCGCCGCGCCGCGCCTGCTGGCGTCAGGCGTAACGGAGTACCGGTTTGAGGGCGTTTTGTCGCAGCATCGGTCGATGCGGGCCACGCTGGTTTTCCGCCTGGCTCCGGACAACCCGGTAGTGCGTTTCCGCTACGAGATCAGCTCTCAGAGCCGGAAGGTGCTTTCCCGCTCGACCGGCAGAGACCGGCTGGAGTATTTCGGCGTCTCCACCGCGGGGTTCCCCATTCTGCGCGAAGTGCGATTTTCGGAGTTTCAGGAGGCCACGCATAGCTTCACACTCTCCGAACGTCCCGTGGCTGACAAGGACTTCGAAGACGCCCAATCCCTCATGGGCCCGCTGGTTGCCGCTTCCAACGGCCGCGAGTCTCTGCTGATCGCCTACGAACACGGGTCTCAAGTGCCGGATGCATTTCTCGAGTTTCGATTGACGGAGCCGCGCCGCATCTCGCTCGCGGCGGTGAAGGGCAACTACGTCGATGGGCAGGCGCTCAGCGGGCAGGCGCCATGGCGCAGCGTCTGGATGCACGCCGGCGCGGTGGCAGGCGACATGGACACTCTGGCAGGCGCCTATCGCCAGTTCATCCTGCGCTATCAGAGCGAGTCCAAAGAGAGCCGCAAACCTTACATCTTCTACAACACCTGGAATTTCCAGGAACGCAATAAGTGGTGGTACGGAAAGCCCTACCTGGAGTCCATGAACGAGCGCCGTATCCTCGAAGAAATTGATATCGCACACGCAATGGGCGTGGACGTCTTCGTGCTCGACACAGGCTGGTATGAGAAAACAGGCGATTGGCCGGTGAGTTCCAAGCGCTTTCCGAACGGCCTGGCGCCGGTGCAGCAACGGTTGAAAAGCTACGGCATGAAACTGGGGCTGTGGTTTAACCCGACCGCCGCCGCCGTCTCCAGCCGCATGCTGAAAGACAATGACGCCTATGTCATGTCGAGGAACGGGCACAGAGGGAAGCCCAACGAGATTTGGGAAACCGAGGCCAGCCATTCGATGTGCCTGGTCAGCCGGTATAGCGACGCCTTCGCCGCCAAGCTGATTCAGGTAGCCAAAGAAACGGGCGCCCGCTATTTCAAGTGGGATGCGATTGGACAGTACGGCTGCGATTCTCCCGATCACGATCACGGCGCCGCGGCCAACACGGCCGCCGAACGCGCGGACTCCTACGCCTTCAAATTGCCGCTCTACATGGCCAAGATCGTCGAAAAAGTCAGCGCGGAAGTGCCCGACGCGATCATCGATTTCGACATTACCGAGGGCGGCCGCGCCGTGGGGCTATCGTTCCTGTCGGCGGGCAAGTACTTCCTGATCAACAACGGCCCATACAAGTTCAACTACGATTTGCCGATGGACCAGGAGAAGGAGAACTGGAACCTGTTCTTCTACCCGGGACCGGCGCGCACCTGGATCTGCCGCACGCCTCTGACCTACGATAAGTGGCTTCCATCCGTTCTCTTTCTGACCCACTATCTCCCGGATGATCCGATCGCCTCGCAGCAGGTGAATCTCGCTTCGCTCGTCCTCGGTCAGAACGGCATCTGGGGCGATCTGTTGCGCGTATCACCGGAGGGCGTGAAGTTCTTCGGCGAAGCGCTGCGCCACTACAAACAAGTGCGGAACGACATCACGGCAAGTTCGCCCATCAGATCGGGCGGGGTCGGCGGAACGCCGGAGATTTATGAAAAGATCGCCTCCTCGGGCCGTGGGGCTGTGGTTCTGTTCTCTTCGGCCTCAGGCGACTTCAACTATGTCACGACCGCCCGTGTCTCGAAGGACGTTTGGCAGACCGGCAACGCCAGTGTCGAGTTCGATGCTCACGGCCGCGCACGGCTAAAGGTACATTTTGATCGTCCAGGGGCAGTCGTCCTGTTTTTCGGAGCCAGCCAATAAGCTGGCTCGCGCGGAACCAGTTGCGAGGAGGCAAGGCACGATGTTTCCGGCTTCCTGGATACTCGCGCAAGAGCGTTGCGGGTTGTTCTTTGCAGGCACTCTCATTCTTGCCGAGGTGCCAACGGCGGCCGGCGAACCGCTTGCTCCGGGACAGCCCGATCAGCGACCGAGCCCATTCGACGCGAGAGTTGCATCGGGTCCGCGTTGCGCTCCCAGTCGAACCGGATCTGATCGGGCGACTTGCTGGGGTCTATGCGGCCATTCTTGAACGCCGATCCACGATCGTCTAATTCACGCATAGCGCTTCCGCGATTGCCAGATTATCGAGTGCCGTAGGTCAGGTGGAAACACTGGAAACAGGTGGAAACTCCGGATTTCCGCCTGTCCCTGGGCATTCTCTGCGCTGGGCGGCGCCGGCATGATTTTGAGTCACTTTCATGTACAAGAAGCCTCCTATAGTCAGGTATTCGGCAGGATGATCTCGATGGATTCGCGTGTCACCTGCCGATGCGGTCGCCGGGATTCAAATACGAGACGAGCCCTCGATTCTGGCTCGACGGTTTGCCCATCGCGCAGAGCCGTTCATGCTTCCACCCGAGGCCAATTGCTGGCTCCTGTATGGCATCGACCATGGCGAGCGCTTCCGTGTGAGCGGGCGGGTTCTCCTCCGCAGGCCGCTTTCCGCGGCGGTCCCATGGCTCGGCCACAGGTGGCCTGAAATCCGCTGCATCCAGGCTGCGCACGGCCGCGTTCAGGGCGGCTTCTCCGAAGTGAGCTATCGCCCACTCATGGACTCGGTTGAAGCTGCTGCGCAGGCCTTCAAATGCTTCTTGTGCGAGTTGCCCGGCGAAAACGGCCCGCTTCGCCCGGCGCACCCTGCTGCGTAGCCAGGCGTAATACTCAGGATCCAGGCGCCGGTAGTCGTGAGCGTTATTGGGCAACATCGGTAGCCATGTGGACCTTACCTTGGGGGGTAGGGCACATCAAGCGAAATAGAGATGTGCCGAGTCACCATCCGGAGCTGGCAGACTCCCAGTTGCCGATCTGTATGCCGAGCGTTGAGCAACGAGGCGGGAGCACTCCTTCAGCCCCAATCCTGATCGGAACCGACTCGGAGGCAAGTCGCAGAAGACCGGCTGGCGTTCGGTCAAGCACGCCCGTTATCAGCTGCTGATACTCGTCGAGTAGCTGTCGGTTGCTGAGCCGTCTCACAGCCCACGCGCAACGAATCCTCGAAATCAAAATGCCGTAGGCGCTGCCCCATGATGTTTCGGATGCGGCTCGGGAATGCCTGGTGGCCGGCGATGCGCGAGCCGTATCAGGGTCACGCGAAACACCTCGCCCACCTGCAAGGGCGGAAGGTCGACCTGAGCCGCACCCGCGATGACCGGAGCGTTGATCTCCGCAACCAGCTTGAGTTCGTTGACCGCGGCTTCGCCCGTGTCTGGGATCAGCTCGACGCGGACGTTAATCAGGGGGTCTTGGCCAAACTCGGGCATGGCTTGCAGATTGGTCAGCGCCAAGTTGACATTCAATGGATTCGGCGTACTCGACAATGTGTTTTGGTAGTTGAAGTTCCCGACGAGAATCTGCGGCGTATTCGCGCTCGTAATCGAATTGCTTGCAAGGATGACGAGGCTCGGGTTTGACGCTACCGACTGCACTCTCCCGCTGACTCCATCCGCGTAGGCCTTATGCAGCCACCACACTGCGCGTGGCTGAAAGGTGGCGTCAGTAAGGAGACCATCGAGAGCGCCGGGCGGCACACACCCGCTGGCTCCTGTGCTATCGAGCCAACAACTGTGCGCCGCACCATCTGCGCCGCTGATTTCGAGAGCGTTGTAATACGCCAGCGTACCGGCGGGTTGGGGCGTGAATCCCGGCCCCACAATCTCATTGACATCGATACGCTCGATCTTCAGCGGCGCATACCTTGGATTCTCGAGAAACGAGGTGCGTGCATCCTGGACATCACCTGGTAAAGCGGTAGCACACACTGAGTCGTTTAACTCGTGCCAAGTGAGCGAGTTCACCTCGCAGCCATTGGCCAGGCAGAATTCGAGAAAGTCCTGCATGCCCCGATGGTCGTAACTGGCGAAGGAGGGGCCGGCGACCTGGGAGTTGGGTCCAAGCACGGCCCGGATGGTTTGAAATGCAATCAGGTATGTTTGATAGAACTGCTCGGCGGTTCCGTTCCAGAATTGCTTGTAGGCGGTTCCGCCCACAGCCCAGGCAGCCCATCCGTCATCCGGCTCGTTCCAGGGCTCAAAGATCAGATCGGACGCGGGCGGCACGAAGCCGGCCAATAGCTCTTGCAGGGCTCCCTGATAAGCCGACCAGTCCTGCCACGGTGGTCCATTCCCATCGTAGTTGCTGGGCGGATACCCCACCCCATCACTCAACACAATGTCGATTGGGATCGCTGGGGCAAAAGACCTGATGAATTGAAAAGCGGGGAGACTTGGCGCGGTGCGCCAGTACTGCGGCTGCAACGGAGAAATCAGAGCAGCCGGTGACGGACTATTCGAGCTGAATGGGTTGCTTAGATCGAACCCGTGGAGGAAACCCAAAGCCGGTTTTACTGTGACGAGTGTTGCGAAGTCCACGCTCACGACGTCGTACTCCGTTGAAATGGATGCAGAGAACAGAGTGGTGTCGCTGGTGTCCATGCCGTTTGGCGCGACGGCAAAGTCAAGGAGGTCTCCGGGCTTCACTATGAGGTTTAGGGAGTAGTTCACGCCCGCGCTATCCGTCCCCTCTATGAACTGCTCATATACCAATTGATGGTCGCAGTAGATCCGTCCGTACACGCCGCTGCTCGTGGGAACTGCCGCGAAGGCAGCCTTGGCGAGGTGCCCGCGAACTATGATCTGACCTTCGTAGTTGCTCACCCACTCTCGAGCGGCCCATTCCACAATCCCAGAGTTAGCGCCATTCGGATGCATGGCGGAGTTCGCACCGACCATCGTCCATGGAGGGCCGAACGTCGTGTGTTGCCAGTATCCCGCCTGTGCGTTGTACACCGGCAACTGAGTGAACGCATCGACGTTCCCGTTCGGGAAGTATCCGTAATACCAGTTCTGCGCGCCTTGGGCGCCAGAAAAGCCCGTGCTGGAATCGGCGAGCACGCTGCCGAAGCTCATTCGACTCGCCAGAATTGAGATGAGGCACGTCAACTTCACCAGCGCTGACCTTGGCATGCGGGTATCGTAGCGCACGTCTGCCTATTCCTGCGAAGTCGATCAATGAATTCAATCTGGTGGCGATCACTCTCCCGGGTTGATGTTGATCACCGTCGCAGCGAGGCGACGCTGGGCGTCCTTTTTATCAGAAAGTTATCGGTACCCGGCAGCAGAGTCAGTCCCTCGCCCGAGTGGATGGGATAAGCGGGCATGGGCCAGACATTGGGGCATTCGTGGTTGAGCCGGCAGCGTCAAGCGCCTCAGCGTAAAGTCAGGCGGAATCGTTAGCGTCATCTGCGGGCAGGCAATGGGAACCGCGCGCTCTTCCGGCGATTGGTGAATCACTTCATGGGCCGTCCGGGCAGGTTCGGTTAGGCCATCGCGGTGAACCTCCGCGTTGGGCGTCGGGCTATCTGATGACGAAGTAAGCGGGCCGCGGAGGTCCGCCGCCCTCGCCAGCGGCGGCTCTCTCCTGACCACGCTGTTCGTCTTCGCATCGACGGTTGGGTGCAGGGCTAGCGCGGCGATATCTGGTGATATCGGCTATCCGGCGCGCGGGGAGGCCCACGGATGGGAGATGAGGCTCAGGTAGCCCTCGCTGTCGCCGGTGGGTGCCGTTCGACTTCAATGCCAGAGCAGCTTCACATCTTCTATGAACCGCGGTCCATTCGCCCAGAGCGTGGTGCTGCGCTCCATGCCGGACTCCGGTCCCCATGGGCTGTAGTCTCCACTCATTCCAAAACAGCCTTGGCGACTTGCAGGCTGCTCACCGGCCCGAACCTCTAGGAGTTTGACTTTCATGACCCGCTATGGACAGCTTACGGTTGTTGACGGTTCAGCCCGCAAGGCGCATGGGATCAAAAGGCACGCTTGTACGGCAATGGAGGCGTGATCTCGACTCCGAGTGCCTTCGCGGCGTGTAGCGGGAAATACGGATCCCGTAGGAACTCGCGTCCCAGCAGCACCATGTCGGCGCGCCCTTCGCGAATGATGCGATCGGCCTGCTGCGGTTCCGTGATCATTCCCACCGCGCCAGTCAATAGGCCCGTGTCGCGGCGGATGCGCTCCGCGAACGGGACTTGATAGCCGGGCCCCAACGAAATCTTCGCGTGCGGCGCCGACCCGCCCGAGGAGCAGTCGACGAGATCGACCCCGAGTGGCTTGAGCAGGCTCACGAGCCTCACGGAATCATCGATGGTCCACCCGCCCTCCACCCAATCGGTCGCCGAGATGCGAATGAAGAGCGGGAGCGAACTCGGCCACACGCCACGAATCGCCTCCGCGACCTCCAGCACGATGCGGGCACGATTCTCAAGCGAGCCGCCATATTCGTCGCTCCGGGCATTTGAAAGCGGCGAAAGGAACTGGTGAAGCAGGTATCCATGCGCGGCGTGAATCTCGACCACTTCGAACCCGGCTGCCAGCGCACGGCGAGCCGCAGCGGCGAAGGAGTCCACAATCCCGCGAATTTCGGACCTGCTCAGTTCAAGCGGCGGCGTCTCGGTGTCGCGAAATGGGATGGGACTCGG